>Ga0137394_10002937_pt1 | contig 12739 bp, 5 predicted proteins | sample czobulk116metaG_FD_108278 | JGI IMG/M metagenome (GOLD analysis project Ga0137394, IMG submission 108278) | Vadose zone soil microbial communities from Angelo Coast Range Reserve, California, USA - czobulk1.16 metaG | ecosystem: Environmental > Terrestrial > Soil > Vadose zone | place: USA... | reverse complement strand
GAAGCTCTTGATCGGCTCGGCGATCATCGATGCGACGTCCTTGTCCGTCGCGCCCGGCACATCGCCCCGGGACGAGCGCTCAGCAGTGTTGACGGTGCTCAGCACAACCTTGCGCACCTGCTGGGGCAGGCCGAAGTCGCTGGAGATGACCGCGAGAACGTTCTCCGGGGGGATGTCGGCTCCGGTCCCTTCCCAGCCGAAGAGCGTGTCGGCGACCGCACATAGGCGGCCCTCCGGCCGGGCGGCGCCCCCGACCTCATCGGCGACCAGTCCGTTGATTCCCCGCTCCGGGCAGGTGAGCGCCGGATCCGGCCCATAGTTCGCCACCGGCGCCATGCTGGGGCGGAAAGAGCCGTTCTCGAGAACGCCCGGAGACCTCTTGTTGACCGCGGCCACCGACCCACAGCCGGCGGCGAGCAAGAACACCGCGGCGGCAGGGATCGCGGCAACCAGAACTCCAGATCGTGACGTCATGCGCTCCTCGGTGCCGGATGGCCGGGGCCCTGTTTTCGACCGGGAGCCCCTTGCCGGCGAATGCCCCCGCGGGGCCTGTCGGCTATCGCGGGAGCGTGAGCTTGATCTTGAAGGTGTAGTCGACCTCGATCGGCTGCCCGCGCAGCAGCGCCGGCGAGTACCTGCGGTGCTCGAGGGCTTCGATCACGGAGCGGTCCATGAAGGGGAGGCTCTTCATCACCCGGCAATTGCGCACCACGCCCTGGGTGCTGACCACGCACTTGACGATCATCAGGCCTTCGACCTCCCGCTCCAACGCCTGCGAGGTGTACTGCGGGTCGGGTCCGGAGAGCTTCGCTGGCGGGGTCATCGTATCGTTGAACTCGATGGGGCCGGCCCCGCCACCGATCTGTCCGCCGATCTGTCCACCCACCACGCCACCCACCACTCCACCGACCACACCCCCTTCGACGCCGCCTTCGACGCCCTCGTCCTCCTCGACCTCCGGCTCCGGGATGTCCGGCGGCTTCTCTTCGACCTTGGGGATCTCCTTCGGCTGGATCACCGTCGTCGGCGGAACCTTGGGCTTGATCCTCTCCGTCCTGGGCGTCACCTTTTTCCGGCTCGCGGGGGGCGGCGGAGGAGGCGGAGGCGGAGGGGGAGGCGGCCGGAAGGTGACCGCGACGGGCTGCTCGGTCGACTTCGGCATGTGCGCCCTGGCGTAAGCAAGCAAGAAGGCGGCTCCCACCACCGCGCCGTGGAGGAGGATGGAGACCGCCATCGAGGTGCCGCCCCGCCTCTTGGCCTGCGGAGCGGTGATGTTGTCAAACATGTGCGCCCTGTTTGTCTAGCGGGAAAAAGACGAAAACGCCTGGAGGCTAGAGGAAAAGGCGTGGAGACTTAAACAAGCACTCTGACATTGTCAACGGCTGAGCCGGCCTGCCGATCTCCCAAAGTGCAATCGGGGCCAATCCGGCTCGCGGGCCATGCGGACCGCCCGCTTCGAGGAGCCCCATCCCGTCTCGCCCGGACCCCCCCGGCGCTGCAAGCCACCGCCTTCCCGCTTACCGGCAGCGCTCCAACTCGCCGCCAGCGGACCTGGCGCTTCTCCTCAGAATTTGCGATCTCCACAGCGACGCCCGTCACGCCCTAGTGTGCGGTTGCAGCGCCGTCGGAATTTGCCTCGCTTGACGCTGAGCAGGCGATCGTGCAGTCTGCGCGCGGCATAGGGCCCTACGGACACGGAAAAGCGCGCCACGGATACCGTTCGGATCTCTTCGCCCACCGCGCTCAGCGCGTGACCAAGGAACCAAGTTCTCGCTGCTGTCCTCCCCGGAGAAACTGGAACATAACAACAGGAGCTGAACATGCAATGGAAGTACAAGGCAATTCGGCTGGCCGCCCTGGCGTCCGTCGCCATGTCAGGGGTCGCCATGGGTCAGAATCCACCCGCCGATCAAAGCCAACCACCAGCTGAGGTCCCGGCCACCGCGCCGCCCAGCTCTACGGGTGCAACCGAGGACGTCGCCCCCCGTAAGTCGGCCCAGGAAGAGATCATCGTCACCGGATCGCGCGTGCGCCGCAAGGACCTGACCACGCCTGCCCCCGTGACGGTGATCAGCCGCGACCAGATCACCGCGAGCGGCGTGGCCAGCATCGGTCAATTCCTGCAGCAGCTGCCCGAGCAGGGCGGCTCGCTGAACACCAACGTCAACAACGGCGGTGACGGGCAGACGCAGATCAACCTGCGCGACCTCGGCGCCCAGCGCACCCTGGTGCTGGTCGACGGCAAGCGCTTCGTCAACGGCGGCGTCGGCGCGGGTACGGCGGTGGACCTGAACAGCATCCCCACCGCGGCGGTAGAACGCATCGAGATCCTCAAGGACGGCGGCTCGGCCGTGTACGGCTCGGATGCCATCGCCGGCGTGGTCAACATCATCACACGCAAGCGCATGGACGGCGTCGAGGTCAGCGGCTACACCGGTGCATCGGAGCACGGCGATGCGAACGTGTACGACTTCAACGTCCTCGCCGGCGCGCAAGCTGACCGCGGCAGCTTCATGTTCGGCGCAGGCTACTTCCAGCAGAAAGAATTCTTCGCCTCCGCGCGCGACTGGGCGACCAATGCGCTCAGCTATGACTTCACGACCGCGCCGGTAGGCCTGAGCGGAAGCGGCACGCTGCCCAGGGTGCGCGTCAACGCGCTCGACCCCTCCACCTGCGATCCGGCGAAGCCGGCCTGCGCGGGCTTGCTTGCCACCTTCGGGCCGGGCAAGCAGAACTTCATCTTCGACCCGACCCACGTGAAGGCTGGCGCGACGTACAGCCCCCAGGGGTGGCGCGTTCGCGACTCGGCCGTGGACTTCTTCAACTACCAGGCCGTCAACTACCTGGTCACGCCGTCGCAGCGGATCTCGCTCTTCGGGAACGGCGAGTACCGCATCGCGGACTTCGCGCGCTCCTACTTCCAGGCGTCGTACGTCCAGCGGTCATCGAAATTCCTGGTCGCTCCGGAGCCGTTCGTCACCACCGGCAACCCTGACCTGGTGATTTCCGCGGCCAACCCTTACAACCCGTTCGGGATCCCCTTGACCAGCATCCAGCGGCGCCTGACGGATCTCGTGGGCCGCGGCGGCGCGTTTGACGTGAACACCTACCGCGTAGTCGCAGGAGTCGACGGCACACTTGGTGATTTCGCCGGGCCGCTCGGAGGGTGGTTCTGGGATGCCTCGGTCAACTACGGCCGCACCGCGGGCACCGCGACCAGCAGCGGCTTCCTCAACACTCAAAAGACCGGTCCGGGCATCGGGCCGGGCTTCCAGGACTCGGGCGGCACCTTCCACTGCGGCACTCCCGCCGCGCCGATCGACAACTGCACGCCGATCGACTTGTTCGGGGTGCCGAACACCATCACCCCGGAGATGGCGACCCAACTCGGCGCGTACAACGGCACTGACCAGGGCGAGACCCAGCTCTTCATCGTCGGTGCGAACTTGAGCGGAGAGCTCTTCAAGGTCGCAGCTGACCGGCCCGCAGCTCTGGCACTGGGGTACGAGCACCGCAACGAGTTCGGCGCGTTCACCAACAACCCCATCCTCGCGGCTGGCTGGGACAGCGACACGGGATCGCCGGGCCCGTCGGATACCAGGGGCGGCTTCTACGTCAACGAGGTCTATGGCGAACTGGTGGTGCCGGTGATCAACCACCTCCCGCTTGTCGAGGAGCTCGAGGTCCAGGCTGCCGCACGTGCCTTCGATTACAACACGTTCGGATCCGACTGGACGTACAAGCTGGGCGCGCGCTGGAGCCCGTTCCGGGACGTCACCTTCCGCGGAACTTACTCGACGGCCTTCCGCGCTCCGAACATCCTGGAGCTGTTCCGGGGGCAGACCGGCGGCAACTTCGAGTCGTCGAACGACCCGTGCGCCGACACCCACGGCGACGCGGCCCTGGCGGCACGCTGCACCGCCGCACCTGGGTCGGCCGGCGGTCCGAACGCGGCGAACAACGGTGTCACCGTCGCCCAGATCAACTCGGTGGTCGGCGGTAACCCGCAGCTACAGCCGGAGAAGGCGAAGATCGGCACCATCGGCGTCGTCTTCGAGCCCCAGATGGTGAGGGGTCTCACGCTCACCTTTGACTTCTTCACCATTTCGATGGAGCAGCTGATCAGCGCCTTCGGCACGCAGTTCATCGTCAACAAGTGCTACGGCGTCGGGACCGCGCAGGACACGACCTTCTGCCCTTTGATCACGCGTGACGGGCCCACAGGTGCGATCAATCGCGTGGTGGATACCAACAAGAACGTCGGCGCCCTGTTGACCCAGGGTATCGACCTTGGCGCGCAGTTCGCGCTGCCGACGGACGTCGGCCGGTTCCTGTTCCGCTTCAACGGCACGTACTTGTTGAAGTACGACTTCACGGACCCATCCGGCCTGGTCATCCACGGCGCCGGCAATTACGACGGCACGGGGGCGGTGAACGCGGACGGCAACCAGAACTTCAACCCGCGCGTCAAGTTCAATGCGGGCGTGAATTACACCCTGGCGGGCTTCTCGGCTGGCTTTGTTTCGCACTTCATCGGCTCACTGACCGAGTGCGCGCCGGAGGGTGGTCTGGTCGCGGGCGCGAACACGGGTCCGGGATTCTGCTACCAGAACAGCGCCGATCCCGCGACTGGTGTCCCGTACCCTCGCCACACGGTCCACTCCCAGGTGACGTTCGACTTGATGGGGTCCTACCGGTTGGTCTCTCCCGCCGGTGCGACCACGCTCGCCTTGGGTGTGCGGAACCTGACCAACCAGGCTCCGCCGCGGTTGTATGACTCGTTCCTCACGTACGCGGATCCGGCCTACGACTTCGTTGGCCGGTTCTTCTACGGTCGCCTCGAGCACAAGTTCTAGTTCCGAGCTCGGACACGACGGGGGCCGGGCCCGAAAGGGTCCGGCCCTTCGCCTTTCCCGCCCCAGGGCGCGCATCCTTCGCAGTAGGATCGGGCAATGGGAAGAGCGGCCCGCCTGCGCATGATCTACGGCCTGTTTCTCGCCTCGGGCGCGGCGGGGCTCGTCTACGAGGTGGTCTGGTCGCGGCTCCTGAAGGACGTCTTTGGCGTCAGCGCGTACGCGGTCGCCGCGGTCCTGGCCACATATCTCGGCGGGCTGGCGCTGGGTGGATGGCTCCTGGGGAGCAGGGCCGACCGTCAGCCCAACCCCCTTCGTTTCTATGGAATTCTCGAGTTGGGCATCGGCGCGGCGGCGCTTCTCGGGACGCTGCTCTTGCGCTTCCTCGAGCCTTTGCACGACGCGGCCGCGATGCGGCTCGCACCGGGCTCGCCGGCGCTGCTCCTGATGCGGGTGGTGCTGGCGTCCCTGGTGGTCGTCCCGCCTACGTTCTTGATGGGCGCCACCCTGCCCGCGATGACGCGCGTATTCGTGGCGCGGGCCGAAAGCGTGGGGCGCGAGTTGAGCCTGCTCTACGCGCTCAATACGGCGGGAGCGGTCGGGGGAAGCCTGCTGGCGGGGTTCGTGCTCGTCCGCGGAATCGGCGTTCACCCGACGCTATGGGTGGCCGCAGCGGCCAACTTCGCAGTGGGCGCGGCGGCGCTCGGGCTTTCGACCGGCAGCGAGCCGGTCAGCCTTTCAGCTGGCGAGAGCGTGCCGTCCGGACGCGCCGGGAACCCGGGCCTGCTCGGCGCGGTCGCCCTCTCCGGCGTCGTGACGCTCGCGCTGGAGGTGATCTGGACCCGCGTGCTGGTGCTGGTGGTGGGCAGCTCGACCCACGCGTTCGTCACCATGCTCTCCGCCTTTCTCGTCGGCATCGCTCTCGGAAGCGCGGCGGCGCGCCTCTTCATCGGCCGCCTCCAGCATCCGCGGCGCGCCTTCGGTTGGGTGCAGGTGGGCATCGCCGCCTCCACGCTCTCGACAATCCCGCTGATGAACGCGCTGGTGGCCGCGGCGCAGCAGTGGATGTTTGCGCTCGAGGGACGCTGGGTGGCACTGAGCTTTGGCCGCTTCGCCATGTCGTTCCTGATCATGCTGCTCCCCACCACGCTCATCGGCATGGTCTTCCCGCTCTCCGGCGCTCTGTACCTGCGCCGGCAAGGGTCAGTGGGCGGCGATCTGGGCCGGATCTACGGTGCGCTCACGCTGGGGAACATCGCCGGCGCGCTCCTGGCCGCCTTCGTCCTGCTTCCCGCAGTGGGGATGCAACGGGCAATCGTGCTGGCCAGCGCGGCGTCGGTTGCGAGCGCCGCCTGGGCTTTCCTGCCGGCGCTGCGGGAACCGCGGCTTTGGCTGCACGCCGCGCCCGTTCTGGCGGTCGCGGTGCTCTGGGCTGGCCTGCTCGCGTTCTGGCATCCGCGGCCGTTCGCCAGCGTCGAGGAGGGACCCGCGGATCCGGTCCGCTTCTATCAGGAGGGCCTGGTCTCCACGGTCAAGGTCCTCCAGCGCGCCGCCGACGCACGCCAGCTGGTCATGCTGGTGGACGGCGTGCGGATCGGACAGAGCAGCGCGGGCATCGACAACAAGCAGCAGGTGCTTGCGCATTTTCCCTTTCTGCTCCGGCCCGGCAGGCCGCCCGCTCATGTCCTCTCCATCGGCTTGGGGACCGGGATCTTGATCGGAGAAGTGGCGCGGCACCCGGGAGTCGAGGCCATCGAGTGCGTGGAGCTCTCGCCTTCGGTCATCGAGGGCGCGGCACAGTTCGCCGCCTACAGCGGAGACGTGCTGCGAAGCCCGAAGGTCCGAATCATCGAAGACGACGGCGTCAACTTCCTCAGGCGCAGCCCTGCGCGCTACGACGCCATCATCTCCGACGGCAAGTCGCGCCTGGGCCAGGCCGGGAACGCGTTCTTCTATGCGCAGGAGTACTACCAGAGCGCCCGCCGCCACCTCGCTCCGGGCGGGCTGATGATCCAGTGGATGCCGCTCGAGGAGGTCGCGCAGGACCTGCGCACCATCGTCCGGACCTTCATGGGTGTGTTCCCGCTTGCCTACCTCTTCCTCGCGCACGACTCGTGCTTCCTGGTGGGGATGGAGGAGCCGCTCGCGCTCCATTTGCCGGACGTGCAGCGTGAGATCGACGCGACCGCCTCGGCCAATCTGCGCCGCTACGGCTGGCGCGACGCGGCGGAGATCGCGAGCCTCCTGGTCGCTGACCCGATCTCGGCGAAGGAGTGGCTCGCGCAGGAGGACACGGTCAACTCGCTGGAGCGGCCGGTGCTGGAGTTCTATTCGCCGCGTGCGCTGGCGGCGCCTGCGGCCGCTCGCTTGGGCGAGAACGCCGCCGCGCTCGCTGCCATCCGGGAGAGGGCCCTTCGCAGCGTTCAATTGAGCGGCGCCGATGCTGCGGCGGTGCAGGCCAGCGGCCGAGGAGTAGGCCGCCTCCTCTCGGCCCTGGCGCTGGCCGGCCGCCGCGATCCCGCGCGCCTCGCGGACTCCGTGGCGCTGCTGCAAGAGGCGGCTGCGGAAGCACCGGAGGGTGGAGTGATTCGCTCCTGGGTGTCGGCGTCGCTCACGGCGCTCGGGCTGGACCTGGAACAGCGCGGGGATCCTGCGCAGGCTTTCTCGCTTTACCAGTCTGCGGTGGATGCGTGGCCGGAGAGTGTTCCGGCCCAAATCCAACTCGGGAGGACGTGGGCGATGCAGGGCCGCCTCCAGGAGGCTGCCGCCGCGTTCAGGAAGGCTCTGGAGCTGAATCCGGATTCGGGCGCGGCCCACCGCGCCCTGGGAAAGCTCTTCCGCGAGGCTGGCGAGCCGTACCACGCGATCGGGCACTACCGCGAGGCGCTGCGCATCGCGCCTGGCCAGGGCGAAACGCACGCAGACCTGGGCCAATGCCTGGCGATGACTTCCCGGCCCGACGAGGCCCTGGCGGAGTTCCGTGAGGCGATGAGGCTGGATCCGGAGACGGCGGCACCGATGGCATTCGCGGCGCTGCTGCTTGCCACGCACCCGAACCCGGCATCGCGCAATTCAACCGACGCGATCCGGCTTGCCGGGCGCGCTGCCGAGCTGACCGCGTGGAAGGATCGAGGGACCCTGGAGATCCTGGCCGCGTCCTACGCCGCTGCCGGCCGATTCGACGAGGCGGTGACCGCGGAGCGGAAAGCGCTGGACCTCGTCTCGGCAACCGCCGAACCTCAGATGGTTGCGGAGATGCAGGCCGCGCTGGAACTGTACCAGCGCGGCCTCACTCGACGCTGACGCCCGTCAGGGAGTCACGATCCCGCTGTGTCCGTTGCTCGGGCCGCGGCCCGTGCCCAGCATCGGAAGCCCACGCTGCCCGCCGTAAGAGAGTTGTGGCCGGTCCAACCAGTCGCGCGCATGTTGCCGCATCAGCTCCATGTCGCGCGCGTATCGGCATGTCCAGCGCGGGACATGGGTGCCGGTGGGCATCTCGCGCAGGCAGAGCATCTCCCCGTCGCCGGCCTTGCGCGCCGCCATTCCCAGGTCCTGGTCGGTGGTAGCGAGGCCGGTCATCGCGTCATAATGACTAGCGGCGAGCACCACCTCTCCGGTCTGCGAACGGCCCATATAGAGAGGCGATTGGCTCGTTCTCATCAGGTCATACTGCTCGATGTTCCTCTGCGAGCCCGCGCAACCCGCAATCGCTACCAGGAACAGCGCGGCGGTCCGAAACGCCGGCATACGGCCTCCGTTCGTGCTGCATGTTTCCCGCGCGCATCATGATCCGCTTGCGTGTTGCTCTGCAACCGCCGGTGCCCGCAATCGACAAAAAGTCGATAGCGCAGCGCGCGCGTCGAGGCACGGTTCTGTTTTCGGGAGAACCTACGCGATCCCGGAGGATCGGCCCCAGGCCTCGGCGGATCGTCGTCGCTCGAGGAAAGCCCCCCATAGTAGGGTGCGTGGATGCCGAAGCATCGAAGCGCCCGACAGATGGACGCTGCCGCACCGCTTGCGCTCGCTGTCGGTCCGCAGGTCGAGGACAGGTCCTCCGCCGCGGGCCGCTGGATTCTCTTCGCGCTCTTCGCCGCGTCGGGCTTCGCCGGGCTCATCTACGAATCGATCTGGACGCACTACCTGAAGCTCTTCCTTGGCCACGCTGCGTACGCGCAGGCGCTGGTGCTGGCCATCTTCATGGGCGGCATGGCGCTGGGGTCGTGGCTCGCGGCGCGCTGGTCTGGCCGCCTTCGGAACCTGCTCCTGGCCTACGCGGTGACCGAAGCTGCCGTGGCAGCCTTCGCCCTCGTCTTCCACGAGGTCTTCGTCTCCTCGACCGGCTGGGCGCACGAGTCGGTGCTGCCGCACTTCGCAGGGTTCAAGTGGGTGCTCTCGACGGCCCTGATCCTTCCGCAGTGCGTTCTTTTGGGGATGACCTTCCCGCTGATGACGGCCGGAGTCCTTCGGTCGTACCCGGAGCGGCCGGGTCGCTCGATATCGCTGCTCTACTTCACCAATAGCCTCGGCGCAGCGATCGGCGTGCTGGTGAGCGGGTTCATCCTGGTGCGCATCCTCGGACTCCCCGGCACCATCCGGCTGGCGGGCGCCATCAACCTGCTCGTCGCTGGTGCCGTCTTCCTCCTGGCGCGCGGGCGTCCCGCGGCCCCCCCGCAGCGGGCGGCGAAGGAAGCGCCGCGCGACCGCGCGATCCTCTTCTTCCTCGCCGTCGCCCTGATCACGGGCGCCTCGTCCTTCATCTACGAAGTGGCCTGGATCCGGATGCTCAGCCTGGTCCTCGGGACCTCGACGCATTCGTTCGAGCTGATGCTGAGCGCGTTCATCCTTGGCCTTTCCCTGGGCGGCCTCTGGATCCAGCGTCGCATCGACAGCCTGCTGGCTCCCGTCCGCACGCTCGGCTTTCTGCAGCTCGAGATGGGCGTCCTCGCGCTCCTCAGCCTGCCCCTCTACGCGAAGACTTTCGACGTGATGCGTTGGCTGACGAATGCCCTGGAGCGCAGCGACGCCGGCTACGCCTGGTTCATCCTCTCGAGCAATGGGATCGCGCTGGCGATCATGCTGCCGGCGACTTTCTGCGCCGGTACTACGCTGCCGCTGGTCACGTTCCACCTGATGAGAAGGGGCCACGGCGAGTCGAGTATCGGTGCCGTGTACGCGGCGAACACGGTGGGCGCCATCGCGGCGGTCTTCTTCGCCGTCCATTTCGGCCTGCCGGCGCTCGGCCTGAAAGGGCTGCTGGTGCTCGGAGCTGCGCTGGACATCGCGCTTGGCGCCGCGCTGCTCTGGAACACCGCGGCAGGTTTCGCGAAACGGCGCATTCCTTTGACTTGGACGGCCGCGGGCGCGGCGGCGGTCGCCCTGACGGTGCTCCTGGTCCACCTCGACCCCTACCGGATGGCGTCCGGCGTCTACCGGCGCACCAGCATCCTCCAGGCGGCGGACGCGGAGATCCTCTTCCACCGCGACGGAAAGACCGCCAGCGTCGACGTGGTGCGGTACCCCGGCGCCGAGCTGGTAGAGATCGTCACCAATGGCAAGAGCGACGCCTCGGTGGCGATGAAACCCGGAGCCGGGGCGTCCTTGGACGAGCCGACGATGGTCCTCCTCGGCGCACTGCCGCTGGCGCTCCAACCGCAGGGGCGCAAGGTAGCCTGCATCGGCTTCGGCTCGGGACTGACCACGCACACGCTGCTGGCCAGCCCCCGGCTCACGCGCGTGGACACCGTCGAGATCGAGCAAGAGATGGTGCGCGGGGCGGAGAAGTTCCGGCCTCACAACGAGCGCGCCTACGCCGACCCGCGCTCACACGTCGTCATCGACGACGCGAAGACGTACTTCTCCACCCAACGCGAGAAGTACGACGTCATCGTCTCTGAGCCGTCCAACCCATGGGTGAGCGGCGTGGCCGGCCTCTTCTCCGACGAGTTCTACCGGCTGGTGCGGCGCCATCTGGCGGAGGGCGGCGTGTTCGGCCAGTGGCTCCAGCTCTACGAGATCGACCTGCCGCTGGTGGTCTCGGTCCTCAAGGCGCTGGAAGCGAACTTCTCCGACTACGTGGTTTACGCCAGCACCCGATTCGACCTGCTGATCATGGCGAGGAACGGCGGAGCGATCGGGACTCTGGACCTCCGGTCCCTCACGAATCCGGAGGTCGCCGAGTCGCTGGCGCGCATCGGCGTGCGCGGCACCCAGGACCTGGAGGTCCGGCGGGTAGGGACGCGCAAATCGTGGGAGGGGCTGACCCGCAGCTTCGAGGTGCCGATGAACTCCGACTATGCGCCGCTGCTCGATCAGAACGCGGCGCGCACCTTCTTCCTCCGGGTGCAGGCGGGCGCGCTGACGACGTTCCAGAAGACGCCGTTTCCCGCGCTGGAGATGCTCTCGGGCGTACCGCGCTCGCGGGGGGTCACGGCAATCACGCCTGGCGACACGTTCGAGCCGGCACGCCGCGCCATCGAAGCGATGTACCTCTTCGATGTCCTTCGGGGGACGACCGACGCGACCAGGGTGCGGTTCGTTGCCTCGGACGAGCTGCAGCAGGACGCCGCCAGCGTGTCGGAGTGGCTGAGGACCTGTGGACCGATGCCCTTCGCAAGCCTGGTGCGGGTGCTCCAGCGCAGCCTGTCCGAATTGAGCCTCGATGAGGCGGACGCGATCTTCCAGTCGATCGAGTCGGGACGGTGCGCTCCGGTGCTTTCGCGCCTCGAGCGCGAATGGTTCGACTTGCTCCACGCGGTGGGTCTCCGCGATCCCGCCGGCATGGAGGTCGGGGCCAGGCTGGTGCTCTCGCACCAAGGCGAATTGAGCCCGCCGGCCGTCCGGTACGCCGTGGCTGCCGGCATGCTGGGAGCGATCACGCGGGGAGACCTCGCGGGAGCGCGCGAGATCTGGTCCCGCCATGGAGGCTCCATTCCCTCGAGCGGCGAGCTGCTCCTGCGCATGCTCGTCGAACGCTCCGAGAGGCAGAAATGATCCTCGCCCTGATTCTTGCGGCGTCGCTCTTCTCCGAGCTGCAATGGCGGCACATCGGCCCCTACCGCGGCGGGCGCACCAAGGCCGCTGCCGGGGTCCCGGAGAAGCCCGGGCTCTTCTACGTCGGCGCGGTCAACGGCGGCGTCTGGCGAACGGACGACTACGGCCGCAGCTGGACGCCGATCTTCGACGGCCAGCCTACCGGCAGCATCGGGGCCATCGCTGTTGCCCCTTCGAGGCCTGACGTCCTCTATGTCGGCAGCGGCGAAGGCCTGCAGCGGCCGGACCTGTCCACCGGTGACGGAGTCTACCGGTCCGCCGACGGGGGACGGACGTGGAAGCACCTGGGCTTGCGAGAAGGCCAGCAGATCCCGCAGATCGCCGTCGACCCGAAGGACCCGGACCGGCTCTTCGTGGCCGTGCTCGGTCATCCCTACGGACCCAGCGAGCAGCGCGGCATCTTCCGCTCGGCGGACGGCGGCGAGAGCTTCCAGCGGGTCCTCTACAAGGACGCGGACACCGGCGGGGTGGACGTGCTCATCGACCCCACGGACCCCAAGGTCGTCTACGCGGTGCTCTGGGAGGCGAGGCAGGCGCCCTGGGAGAACGGCCAGTTCTCGGGGCCGGGAAGCGGCCTCTACAAGTCGACCGACGGCGGCACCACCTGGAAACCCCTCACCAAGGGGCTGCCGGACTTCGAGCACGACGGGTTGGGGCGGATCGGGATCGGCATCGCGCCTTCGCGCAGCTCGCGCCTGTTCGCCACCGTGCAGACGAAGGAGGGCGGATTCCTCTACCGCTCGGACGACGCCGGGGAGACCTGGGCGCGCATCTGCGACGACCCCCGCGTGGTCGAGCGCGCCGACGATTTCGCCGAGGTGAAGGTGGATCCGATG
>Ga0137394_10002936_pt1 | contig 12742 bp, 8 predicted proteins | sample czobulk116metaG_FD_108278 | JGI IMG/M metagenome (GOLD analysis project Ga0137394, IMG submission 108278) | Vadose zone soil microbial communities from Angelo Coast Range Reserve, California, USA - czobulk1.16 metaG | ecosystem: Environmental > Terrestrial > Soil > Vadose zone | place: USA... | reverse complement strand
CTCGACATTTGGCAAGGCGCATTTTGAAGTTCCGTTTGCCGCGAACATGGTGCGCTCGATTGCGGGAGAAGCCAGGCGCATCCACGGCGACGTGATGGCTTCCGATGTGCCAGGCCTCATCTCACTCGTGATTCGCCGGCCCCTCGGCGTCGTCGCGGGAATTTCACCATTCAATTTTCCTATTGTGCTCTCGCTGAAGAAGGTGGCGTTCGCGCTGGCTGCGGGAAATACGTTCGTCCTCAAGCCGAGCGAAGAAACCTCGCTCGTCGGCTTGAAGCTCGCGGAAGTCTTTGAGCGGGCAGGATTGCCGGCGGGCGTCTTGAACGTGGTGCCCGGCGACGGACCAACCATGGCGCAAGTGCTGTACGACGATCCGCGTGTGAAGCTGATCTCCTTCACCGGTTCGACCAAGGTGGGAAGAACGATTGCCACGGAGTGCGCCAAACGCGGTAAGCGAGTCGTGCTGGAGATGGGCGGCAAGAGCCCGCTGGTCGTTTTGCGCGACGCCGATCTCGACTACGCCGTGGATACCGCGTGTTTCGGGCTCTTCATCCACCAGGGACAGATCTGCATGGCCGGCTCGCGCATCATCGTCGAAGCCCCGGTCTACGAGGAATTCCTCGAACGATTTGCCGCCAAGGCGCAAACGCTGCAAGTCGGTGACCCGCGCGACCCGCACACGGTGATCGGGCCGCTGATCCGTTCATCGCAGTGTTCGATGATCGATAAGAAAGTGAAAGACGCGGTTGCCGCGGGCGCGCGGCTCCTCTGCGGCGGAAAATACGAAGGAAACTTCTATCACCCGACGGTCGTGGCGGACGTGACGCCGGGGATGGCCGCCTTCCGCGACGAACTGTTTGGGCCGGTGGCGGCGGTAAGCAAAGCGAACGATGCCGATCACGCACTCGCCTTGGCCAACAGTTCTACCTACGGCCTCTCCTCCGCCGTGCTGACCAACAATATGCAGCTCGCCATGAAATTCGCGCTCGAGTTGGAGGCCGGCATGGTGCACCTGAATGGGCCAACCGTGCACGACGAAGCCAACGTGCCCTTCGGTGGGGTGAAAGACTCCGGCATGGGCCGCGAAGGCGGCCGCTGGTCCATCGAAGAAATGACCGAAGTGAAGTGGGTCACCATCCAACTCGGCAAGCGCCCGTATCCGTTCTAGTACGGACTCCTCGCGATGGCTGCCCCGTCCCGGGTGTCATCTTGAGCGAAGCGCGCCTTTTGACAAGGCTCATTTTTAGCTGTCAGCACTCTCAGCAATCGAAGAAAACCGTTTCCTCACCGCCTTGCAGAATGACGTTCCATTCGAGTGTGCCGGAACCTGCCATCTTTCTCGCGATCAGTGTCCCTCGCCGCGCCGGCTCGATGAGGTTCAGGACATAATCATCCGCGTTGGCCGCTTCCTCCGGGAAATAAATCCGCGTCACCAGCCGCAGTTGTAATCCCCGAGCGAACAGAGACACGGCAATGTGCGGTGCCTGTATCTTTCCATCGGGACCCGGGACCGCTCCCGGTTTTACGGTCGTGATGAGGAACTTACCGTTCTCATCAACTCCGATTCGCCCGTAACCCTGGAAACCCGGCTCGAGTGGCTTCCTCTGGTGGTCTTCGGGATGTGCGTACTTGCCATGGCTGTTTGCTTGCCAGATTTCAAGCAGCGCGTCTCGGACTGGCTTGCCGTCGCCGTCGACGACGCGACCGCTAATCGTTACTCGCTCGCCCGAAATTCCCGGTCCTGTGAGGTCGGTTTTCATCAGCCGGTCGAACCCGATGGTGAAAAACGGGCCGACCGTTTGCGACGGCGTGGTTTCGAAACTCATCTCACCTCTCCGTCGGTGTGGCCTCGCGGCCATTCAGAATGATGTCGAATCCGTAGCCCAGCGCCTGATCGGGGATAGTCGTCCCCCAATCAAAAACCGAAATCAGCCGGTTGCGAGCCTGTTCATCTGCCGTGCAATTGAAAATCGGATCGTAGGGGATCAGAGCGTCACCTGGAAAATACATTTGCGTCACCAGGCGCGTGGCGAAAGCCGGCCCAAAGAGCGAGAAATGAATGTGCGCCGGACGCCAGGCGTTCGGATGATTGCGCCAGGGATACGCACCCGGCCGGATGGTGACGAAGCGATAGCGGCCTTCACCGTCCGTGAGCGTGTGGCCACACCCGGTAAAATTCGGATCCAGCGGAGCGTCGTGCTGGTCAGCCTTATGCAAATAACGTCCCGCGGCATTGGCCTGCCAGATTTCGATAAGCGTATGTGCAACTGGCCGCCCATTCTCTTCCAAAACTCGCCCACTGACGATGATCCTCTCGCCTAGAGGCTCCCCAGCGTGCTGCCGCGTAAGATCCGAGGCTTTCGCTTCGATCGTTTCTTTTCCAAACGAAGGTCCCGTCACTTCCGTAAGCGTGTGCGGCATATACACGAGCGGCTTCGACGGAGCACGTTTGACGGAGGACGCGTACGGAGGATGAAGATGCTTCGGCTGTGTACCGGGAGTCGGCCGCCGGTATCCCGCAATGTTCGTCATCCGGTGACTCTCCTTCCGTCACGCTCGGGCAGATGCATCGTGCCGCAGCATGCCACAATCGAACGCACTCCTCCGCCCGATTCGAATACCAGCCCGCTCCGAGCGAAACCGCGCCAAGGCAATCTATGCATTCGAATTCTTCCCGTCAAGCCGATTATCGAAATCTCGTGCGCCTATCGGACAGATTCGTGTATTCTCTCGATCGCCTAACAGGGGGCGCCTATGCCGGTGGCCGGTTCGCATGCAGGTTTCAGAAAACACTCACGCACGGCGCCAGCGTCCGCAGCAGGCCTGGAAGCTGTCCCCACGCCAGTTCCTCAGTACGACAACCTCGACGGCGATCCCAACTTTATGACCTCGCTCGCCCGGGGCTTGGCCGTGATTCAAGCATTTTCGCAATCGAAGCGGCAACTTACCATTTCGCAGATCAGCGGCAAAACAGGATTTTCGCGCGCAGCGGTGCGGCGTTGTCTTTACACGCTTTCGAAACTCGGATTTGCGGGCTCCGAGGATAACCGGCATTTTCATTTGCGGCCGCGTGTCTTGACGCTCGGACATTCCTACATTTCTTCGATGCCGCTGGCAGTGGCCGCGCAGCCGGTGCTCGAGCACGTCAGTCATGCTTTGCGCGAGTCGTGCTCGATTGCCACGCTGGACGGTCCCGAAATCGTGTATATCGCGCGCGCCAACGTGACGCGCATCATGGCCATCGATCTCGGTGTCGGGAGCCGCTTGCCGGCATTTTGCACTTCTATGGGACGAATTTTATTGGCGGACTTGCCGCCGGAAAAACTCGATGATCTCCTTCGGACGATCGAGTTCACGCGCTACACCGAGCGCACCGTGGCGGGCGCCGAAAAGCTTCGGCAGATTCTGCGGATGGTGCAGCGCAACGGTTACTCCATCATCGATCAGGAATTGGAATACGGCCTGCGCTCCATGGCCGTGCCCATTCGAAACCCAGCCGGGAAAGTGGTCGCGGCGCTCAATGTCGGCGCGCACGCGCAGCGCGTGTCGCTCCAGGATCTGGTGATGCGATTTCTGCCGCACCTGAAAGCGGCGGCGCAGGAGCTTTGCATGTTCTTGAAGTAGGCGACGCATCCTGTAAAAACAAAATCAGGTCCAGGCCCTGGGAGTTCGATCGGACTGATCCGGTATTCGAAACGCCGAGAGGATTCAAGAAAAGTCCATGGATCAAGCCAAGCGATACGAGAACACCCTGATCGCCATCCTGTTTTTCTCCTGGGGCACGGTGTTCCTGGACCGCACCTCGCAGCACTTTCTGGCCCCCTATTTCGCTCCTGAATTTCACCTGAATCACGCTCAGATCGGAATGCTCGGTTCGGTAGTGGCGGTCTCGTGGGCCGTGTCGACGCTGTTCTTTGGAGCTCTATCGGACCGTGTAGGGCGGAAACCGATTCTCGTTCCGGTGGTTTTCACGTTTTCACTGCTGTCCTGGATATCCGGGATGGTCTCGAGCTACCACCAACTGCTCGTGGTCCGCGCGCTGCTGGGATTCGCGGAAGGGCCGGCCTGGTCGATCATGACCGCCATGATCGAGGAATCGTCGCACCCCTTGCGGCGCGGACGAAACATCGGAATCGTAGTGAGCGCGACCGCGCTCGTAGGTCTGGCTGTTGCCCCGGTATTGACGACGCAAGTGGCCGCGCGCTTCGGCTGGCGCTGGGCGTTCTTCGTGAGCGGAGTTCCTGGCTTCCTCCTCGGTTTGCTCATCTGGAAATTCGTAAAAGAACCCGAGAAGAAACCTGACGCGAATCTCGACGGTCAGCCCGTCCGCATTCGCGATTTCTTCTCCATCCTCCGCTACCCGAATATGTGGCTCTGTTCGGCGGGCGCGGCAGGATTCCTGTCCTGGCTGTTCCTGCTCAATATCTTTGCTCCGCTCTACATCACGGAAAATGCGCACCAGTCGCCCACGACCGCCGGGTTCCTGCTCGGCGCGACCGGCCTCGGCAGTTTTTTCTTTGCGCTGATTTTTCCGACACTCTCGGATCGCATCGGGCGAAAACCGGTGCTGCTGATCATGGCCGCGATGTGCGCGATGGTTCCTCTCGCGCTGCTCGTTTCACCGCTCTATTCCCACCCGTGGCTCCTTGCAGCGATCCTTTTCCTCGCAAACCCGGGGCAGGGAATCGCCGCGCTCATCATGGTTCTGGTGCCTACCGAGAGCGTGCCGTCGCAGTTCGCGGCGACGGCCATTGGCCTTGCGACACTGGCCGCGGAAATCTTTGGGGCGACGCTGACGCCGATCCTTGCCGGAACCCTGGCCGAGAGGTACGGCCTGGAAGTCACCCTGTGGATGTCGGCGGGAGGGGCGGCCCTCGTTTTCCTGATGGCTGTGCTCCTGAAGGAGACCTTCCTCGTCAAAGCTCACCGTCCCGCGCTCGATGAAGCGCGTGCAGGCTGAGCGACGCGAACAAGGCACTTCGCGATACTTTGCGGTAGCAGGTAGCGAAAGAAGGGCAGAATGCGGGCGATCGATTACTTCGATAAGGGAGCGGAAGCGTTTCCCGGCAGAATCGCGATCATCGACCGCACGACAGAGTATTCCTATCGCGAGGCCCAGGAGGCGAGCTGGCAGATCGCCAAGGCTATGTGGGCTGTTGGGTTCGGCGGCGAGGAACGCGTCGCGATTTTCTCGCCCAACGACGCTCGAGTCTTACTTTGCATGCTGGGGCTGATGCGCGCTGGCGGCGTGTGGGTCCCCATCAATTACCGGAACGCGCTGGATGCCAACGTCCAATTCCTGAACTATTCGGGCACGTCCTGGCTCTTCTACGACAGCAGCTTTCTCGACGAGGTGCGCGAGATCAAAGCACTTGTGCCAACGCTCTGCCACTTCGTCTGCATTGACGGAGAAACGGACGGAGATCCATCGCTCGAAAAATTCATGCTGCAAGGAGAAGGCTTCAGAGAGATCGAATGGGGCGACGCGCGCGGCAATCTGGAACGGCTTGCCGGCCTGGTGCCGACGGGCGGGACCACGGGCCCCGCGAAAGGCGTAATGGTGACGAACGTTTCCTGGGGCACGATGACCGAGCTGGCTAATCAAAATCTGCGCTGCGACGGCATCGAGCCCGTGTGCCTGAGCACCGCGCCTCTTTCGCATGCCGCGGGAGTGGTGGCTTTCGCGATGTTCTCGCTCGGAGCCACTAACGTCGTGTTGCCCGCTTTCGACGCGCTGGAAGTTCTAGAGAGCATCGAGCGCTTTCGCGTCACGCATGTTTTTCTCCCCCCGACCGCCTACTATGCGCTGCTCGCACATCCTAAACTCGGCGACTTCAAGTATTCGAGCCTGCGTCGCCTGCTAATCGCCGCGGCGCCCGTCTCCCCGGACAAATTCAAAAAGGGCATTGAAGTTTTCGGCCCGTGCTTGTGCCAATCCTACGGGCAGACCGAAGCGCCCATGTACATGACGTTTCTCGATCCCGCGACGGTGGCAGCGGCCGCCGCGGGCGATCACCCGGAGCGATTGCGCAGTTGCGGCCGGCCGACCCTTGCCGTGCGGCTCGCGATCATGGATGACGACGGCAAAATCCTACCGCCCTTCAAGACCGGCGAAATCGTGGCGCGCGGCGCTCTGGTAGGCGCGGGTTATTACAATTTGCCGGAAGCGACGGCGGAAATCCGGACCCACGGCTGGCACCATACGGGTGACGTCGGATACCGAGACGACGATGGCTTTTTCTATATCGTCGATCGCAAGAAGGACATGATCATCACCGGTGGCTTCAACGTGTATTGCGCGGAAGTCGAAGCCTCGGTGATGGAGTTGCCGCAAGTGCGTGAATGCGCGGTAATCGGCGTGCCGGATGAAAAATGGGGCGAAGCGGTGAAGGCCATCGTTGTGCTTCGCGATGGCGAAGTGCTCGAGGAAGAAACGATCATCGCGCACTGCAAAGCACGGCTCGGCGGCGTGAAGTCGCCGAAGTCCGTTGAATTCTGGCGCGAGATCCCGAAGACCCCGGCAGCCAAGACGGACAAAAAGGCTATCCGCAAACCTTTTTGGGCGGGAGCAGACCGCTCCGTACATTGAATTCACGCAAGCAAAGCGCTGAAGGCGCCGATCAAATTGGTGACCGCGCTTGACACTTCGATTCCGTTAGAGCGAACCGCTCGAAGATTTCGTGCTCCCCAACGAAGAAAAGATTGTGTCCGCGGTGAAATCCGTCCTCGCTCGGCAAGCCGCCATAGTCTAGGGGAGACACGCGCGATCGCCCGGCGACGCGGGGGAGTTCGCATGATGTTTTTTCTCCAGGCAATGATCACCGAGCAATGGCGATCATGTAGGAAAAGATCGAAGGATCGGTTTTCGGCCGATATTCGCACGATTGCTCGATTAAAGGCTTGACAAGCTGGCGGCGGGGGCGTTAGACCTGCTGCCCAGACGGGGTGTAGCCGGAATTTTGTTTTGAAGAATCGTCGATTCGAATCGTTTCTTCAAAGGGGTGAATCATGAGGCGACGTCTAGGTTCATTGGCCGTCCTGGGGGTGGCCATTTTCGCAGGTTTCGTGAAACCGTCCTTCCCGCAAGTCGGCGCCAGCGTGGCGCAGTTGAACGGGTCGGTGCGCGACGAGAGCGGAGGTACGGTCGCGAAAGCTACGATCACGGTGCGAGAGACGGAAACGAATCGTACCTACACGGCCGTTTCGAATGAGAACGGATTGTATGTCCTTGCCAGCCTTCCCCCCGGAAGATACGAATTGACGACGGAAGCCCCCGGCTTTGCGAAGTCCACGCAGACAGGCATCGTTCTGACCGTGGGACAAGTCGCCACAATCGACGTCACCGTAAAAGTCGCAGCCGGAACGGAAAAGGTGGTGGTCACGACCGAGACGCCGCCGGTGGAGCCGACGCGGACGGAGGTCAGCCAGGTGATCAGCACCAACCAGATTGAGTCGCTGCCGATCAGCGGCCGACTGTTCACCGATTTCGTTCTGCTGACCCCTGGCGTCACCACCGGCCGTACCAGCCTCCAGTCGACCTTTACTGAATCGGAAGTCACGCGCATCTCTTTCGGTGGCATGCGCGACTTCAGCAACCTCGTGACGGTGGACGGCGCGGACACCATCAACACCGCAACCGGCTCACAGCGTGCCACTCCTTCCCAGGAGGCGGTGAGCGAATTTCGCGTGGTCAATAACGGCTTCGGGGCGGAGCAGGGACGCGCCTTGGGCGGCATCGTCAACATCATCACCAAATCCGGAACTAACGATCTGCATGGTTCGCTTTACGATTACCTAGAGAACAGCGCTCTCAACGCGCATAACCTTCTACAACAGGGGATCCTGCCTGCCTCCGGAAAGCAAGTGCCGAATACGCTCCGGCAAAACCAGTTTGGGGGCACGCTTGGCGGACCGATCAAGAAGGACAAGACGTTCTTCTTTATGAACTATGAGGGGCAGCGGCGCGGGGAAGCGGCCATTCAATCTCCCACGTTGCTCGCAAATTTCAATTTGATTAACCGGGCAAAAGCGCTGCTGGGGATTATTCCGGAAGAGGAAGCCACCCTGAAAACTCAGGATTCCGACAAGGGTTTCTTCAAACTCGACCACCAGCTCACCAAGAGCCATCGCCTCTCACTGCGCTACAGCATCGAGGATGCGCGCAACCTTAATGTGCTGGTTGGCGACACCCTGGATGGTGGCGGTCTTGCGGCTTCCTCGAGCGGGCATCACAACTTCTTGCGCGATCAGTCTCTTGTGGGCATCGTGTCTTCGCAGCTATCGCCTACTTTGGTGAACACCGCGCTTGGGCAGTACGCGCGGCGTCACTCGACTTTCCCGGGCGCGACCGGACAACCGAACCTGGACCTCGTGAACGAGGTCATGATGGGGCATAACTTCGGTGTCTTCGATGCCACGTATGAGAGCCGCGGACAATTTGCCGACTCTCTATACTGGGTAAAGGGCGCGCACCTGGCCAAATTTGGCGTCGACTATAACCGCATCAACAATCACATCATCTGGCCGGGTTTCTCTCCCATGCGCATCGTTCTCCCCGGGGTCAATTGCCTGGTGGATTTTGCCAACCATGTGCAATCCGTTAGAACGGGGCTCCCTGCCGGGGATCCCAGTTACCTAGCGTCGAATCCTGGCGAGGGGCCGTGTCCGCTTGCGCTCGGGTCTGGTCTTCCGCCATTTCCTGCAGTTCCCGGGCCCAATCCGGCGGATCCGCTGGACGGCGTCCCCGTGGTGTTCTGGCCATCTCCTCTCGGATCGGCTGACAACTCTGTGGTCGATGGCACGCCGGCCACAGCACCGCCCTTTCCCTCGCCTTTGACTTGGGACAAGGCTTACTTAGACAACGAGACTCCCAACTACTTCTCGGACCGCAATCACGGCTATATTGGATTCTTTCTGCAAGACCAGTGGCGCGTGACTCCCAAATTCACCCTCAACTATGGAATCCGTTGGGATTATGAGACCGGACTCGGCGATACCGTTAACAACTATTATAAAGCCTTCCAGCCCAGAGTCGGCCTCGCGTATTCTCCGGACAAACACACGGTTATTCGCGCGGGCTTCGGTCTCTTTAGCGACCGCTACAACATCGGGTTCTTCTTCGTCACGCATCCGCAGCGGCCGACAAAATTCTGCATGGTCCCGGCAGATCCTTGCACCAGCTTTTTCCCCCTGCCGGGCATTCGTCAGGGTGGATACAATGCCACGTACGCCCTGAATCAGCTGCCATTTGTTCCTCCACCCTCGCCCTTTGGCAAAGAACCGGCGGATGCGGCCACAGCCTTGCTATTAAGCGGGACCTACTCGCCCGTGGCGCTCGAGACGAATCCCTTCCCCACAGCCAAATTCCCCAATGGGGAGTTTTCCACTGTGGGTGACGGAACTGTCGAAACCAAGAGCAAGATGCCGTATGCCGAGCAGGGCAGTCTTGAAATTGATAGGGAGGTCGGTCATGGGCTGGTCCTCAACGTCGGCTATCTTTTTGTCTCCGCGCACCACCAGGTCCGTGCGGAAAACTTGAATGTTTGCCCCCCAAACACTACCGGCGGGACTAACCCCACGACAACGGGCTGGTATCAGTGCGGCTCAAATGCATTTGGCAACTACACTCCACCCCCAGCGGATTTCACCGCCGGGAAGAGTTTTTTCCAAAGCGTGCTCATTCCGGTCGGGCTGCTCTATTACACGGACAACAGCGGGAGCAGCGTTTACCATGGCCTGACGCTCTCGGCCAGCGAGAAGGTGGGGCAGTACTTCCGGCTCAACGCCAACTATACGTTCTCGAAAACCCTGGACGATGGAACCTTCACCACCTTTGTCAGCACGCCTCAGGATCTCTATCACAGATCTTTGGAGCGCGCGAATTCCAACCAGGACGTTCGCCATCGTTTCCTGGCAAACTTCACCTTAGCGGCCCCGAGATCCAAGGATACCCATATCGCCTTGCGGGATTGGGAGGCGAGCGGCATCATTACTCTTCAGGGCGCCCGCCCCTTTACCATATTCGTCGGACATGACGCCAATAACGATACCAATCCGGTGACCGACCGCGTCGGTATGGCCGCCCGCAATACCTACTGGGGCGACAAGTTGAAGACCGTTGACCTGCGCTTTTCGCGGGCGTTCTCCTTCCGTGAGCACCAAAAACTGGAGCTGGCGGCGGACGTTTTCAACATCATGAACCGGGATAACGTTGACGAAGTGGACTCTGTTTATACCTCGCCGGACTTCTGCGGTGCGGCTCCTCACAGTTACAACGATGCCGTTTCGAAGAAGATTCAGACCGACCCGTTTTCGTTTATAGGAAGCTGCACCGGAGGCGTTCCGTTCCCGAATCCGGACTTCGGCCGGCCGAGAAAAGTATTTAACGCGCGGCAGTTCCAATTGTCATTCAAGTTTTCCTTCTAAGCTGTCAGGGCACGGCGGCGGGCAATCAGAAATTGTCCGGCGCTTTCATCGGTACGGCTGGAATCCGAGAGGGCCGGAGGAGTTAAAACAAGCCGTGGCTTGATTTGAAGGAGATCCCCGCAGCCGGGCTTAACGTCCCGCCCGAGTTGCGATTTGAAACGCCAGTCAGCTCTTGCATCGAACCTTTTTTCCCGGAGAAGCAGCAATGGCAGTGTTCGTTCTGGTGCATGGGTCCTGGCATGACGGGGGCGCCTGGGAAGGCGTGATCCGTCACCTCGAAGGCCAGGGACACAAGACGTTTGCTCCCACGGCGATGGGTTACGGAAAAGGAGCCAACAAGAATGTCACTCACGCGCGGTGCGTGAGGTCCCTCATCGACGCCATGCTCGAATGGGATCTTTCCGATTTCATTCTTGTTGGTCATAGTTTTGGCGGGACTTTCATCTCGAAAATCGCCGAGGCCATTCCAGGGAGAATTAGGCGGCTGGTTTTTCAGAATGGCTTTGTCATTCGAGACGGCCATAGTGTGCTCGATGAGTCGCCCCCCGCTACGGCCGCCCTGTTCGAGCAGATGGCCAAGGAATCTCACGACAACTCGTTTCTCTTACCGTTTCCAGTGTGGCGCGAGGCCTTCATCAATGATGGGGACCTGGAGACGGCCAAGCGCACGTACGCACTACTTTCCCCCGAACCTCTCGAACCTTCCAGGGACAAGCTCGACCTGAAAAAGTTCTATTCGCTCGACATCCCGAAGAGCTATATCAATTGCACGGAAGACATCGCCCTGCCGCCAGGAGAATGGGGATGGCATCCGCGGATGTCGAACCGACTGGGTCTTTACCGCTTGGTGCAGATGCCCGGGAGCCACGAAGTGATGTTCACGAATCCGGCGGGTCTGGCTGAAAAGATCATAGAAGCGGGACGCGATTAAATGACATTTCGTGCTTGCGGGACGTGAATTTGTCGTCGGTGGTCAGTGCTCAGTTTAGTTCTTGATGAAGAAACTGGTTGACCGGCGGAGAGACGCGATGACGAAGTTGAATGCCAAGCCGGGGCCGATCGAGGTGGAGCCGACGAAGTCCGCGGTCGTTGTCGTGGACATGCAGAATGCGTTCGTAGGGAAGGGCGGGATGCTGGACATTGCGGGCATGGATATTTCCGATGCTCCGCGGGTTGTCAGCTCCATCAAAGGGATCCTGGATGCGGCGCGGCAGGCCAGCGTCCCGGTGGTCTACGTTCAAATGGGATACAAGCCAGACCTGAGCAATAGCGGCGGGCCGAATTCTCCGAATTGGCACAAAGAACTGGCGATGCACTTGATGAATTCCCGGCCGGAATTAAAAGGGAAATTGCTCACGGAAGGCAGTTGGGATTTCGCCATCGTGGAAGAGCTGAAGCCGGAGCCTGGGGATCTGGTGGTGATCAAAACGAGGTACAGCGGCTTTGCCGGGACGACTCTTGATTCTCAGCTAAGGACGCGGGGCATCCGGTATCTTTTCTTCGTGGGCATTGCTACAAACGTTTGCGTGGAGTCCACCTTGCGGGACGCGTATTTCCAGGATTACTGGCCGATCTTGATCACGGATGGAGCCATGCCGGCGGGTCCGGCCTCGCTCCAGGAAGCCACTCTGTTCAACGTCGAGAATTTTTTCGGGTGGACGATTCGCGCGGAAGAGTTTGTCAGGGCCATCAAAACAACGAAGCCATGAGGCCAACTTGCTGACTGCGGATATCGACATCGGCGGAACGTTGACGGACGGCATTTTCATCGATGGCCAGAAGCTCGAGTGCGTGAAGGTTGACACCACTCCCCACGACTTGACGGTCTGCCTGTTCGAATGCCTCACCCAGGGGGCTACACAGCTGGGTTACGCCGATGTGGACACCTTTCTCGAGAACCTCGAACTTATTCGCTGGTCCACCACAATTACTTCCAACGTGCTTGCGGAATCTCGCGGACCGAGAATCGGCTTGTTGATCTCGCGGGGCCACGAAAAGAATCTGTACGGGCAGGATGCGCACAGCGTGGTGCTGAAAAGGCTACTTTCCGAGCGCGACGTGATTGGAGTCGACGATTCCACGAGCGAGACGGAGATCATGAATGGCGTGCGCGCACTTCTGGAGGGTGGAGTACGGCGCATCTCGGTCAGTCTTGAGGGCGCGCACCGTAGTCCCGAGCAGGAGATTCGAATCAAACGCATCATTGATCAACAGTATCCGGATCATTTTCTAGGCTCGGTGCCCGTTCTGGCTGGAAGTGATATCTCGAAGAGTCGAGACGACGCGACGCGAACCTACTGCGCGATCATCAATGCTT
>Ga0137394_10002935_pt1 | contig 12746 bp, 26 predicted proteins | sample czobulk116metaG_FD_108278 | JGI IMG/M metagenome (GOLD analysis project Ga0137394, IMG submission 108278) | Vadose zone soil microbial communities from Angelo Coast Range Reserve, California, USA - czobulk1.16 metaG | ecosystem: Environmental > Terrestrial > Soil > Vadose zone | place: USA... | reverse complement strand
CGAGAAAATAGGCAACCGTTTCGACTAACTTCTGCATGGCTTCCTCTTTGCTAAGCCACTTACGTTGGACCATCTGTCCCACACAGGCAGCCATACCACAACAGCCGGCATTGAAATAGGACTCGCAGGAGAACTTATCGTCGGTATGGAGGAGGTTGCTATTTTCGATATTGTCTGCCGTGATATCGATTTCTCCGTGGATAAGGTGATCTTCGCTGATGGTGATTTTGGAAATAGCGGTGAACGTTGTTTGTCCCATATCAAGATTATTTTAGCGCTTCATCCTTGAATTGAATATTATAGTTGGCCATGGCTTTGTCCATGGAAAGGGGTGCAATCGCTTCTAGGATGACCGAAGGTAGTTGGACCCCTGCCTCTCTCCCCTGGTAAAGATCCCAGACGGGCATGCGAAGCAGGAGATCATAAGGAACGCGCGGAGTGAATTGAAGTTTCAGTAAAGTACGGATGCTTCGTGGTATACTATTGGCGTGTCGTTCGATGTTCATGGCATCGCGGATCTTCAAGAGTTTTATCGTGCATCCTGGATAGGCAGGGAGAGTGAAGAGATCCCCCACTTCATGATGATTGGATTGGGAGGGGCGGCAATAGAACCACAGAGCATGTTCTTCTTTCCAGTTATACATAATGATGTCGGGATGGACGGTAGCGCACAGCCGTAAAAAAGTTTCGTGAACGGAAGGAGTTCTAGACATATTAAGCGGTTAACATTTTTTTAGGGTGATGATAATACCACGGTGCCACCCGGACCGCAAGGCCTTCTTTCTCGGATAGGGAGATCATTTTTCGGATGGACTTGTCTTTGCGATCCCAGAAGGCGAGGACGGCATGGGCGTATTTCCGCATGGCGGTATAGCGAAGCGGTATCGCTGCATCACCATATAGATCATGGCGGGTGGCGAGGGGCGTAGCGATGTAGCCTTTCTCTTTCGCATAACGGAGTGCCAGCTGATCCACGTTGGGGTGGATCTGGAAAGTATCTTCGAAGGGCGTGCAGGCGCCATAAACGATTTCGATGGGCAGGGGACCGGCAGCTCTGTGCTGGAGCAGGATATCCGCCGCATATACAAAGTAATCCCAGTCGGAGAAACCGGCTCCGGCGCAGATCGCTACGCGGTAGGTTGTGCTATATGGTGTAGGATGTGATATGTACTCCATGGTGGATGTTTTGCGGTGATTTGTTACAAAAGTGGCGGAACAGGGGGTAACATTTTTAAAAAAAGAAGCATTTAAAATTAATACTTTATCTTTTTCTGAGCAACTATTTTTTTTAAGTAAGACTTTAATAACTCTTAAATACCTTAACTATCAATTATCTATAGAGTATATTACTATATTTATAGTATAAAGTATATATCATTGGGGAAGAGAATAAAAGAGAGAGGTAGTATAGAGGTGTATAAAGAGAGAGGTAGTATAGAGGTGTATAAATAATATTTATAAATGTATATAAGGGTACCTAGAGCAATATTTCGTAACACGGTAACATTATCATTTAAAATCGTTGAGGATGAAGGCGTTAGACGAATACCTTTTTTGGAGTCTGCCAAAATAGAGGGTAATTACATTGTACAAGCCGTATAAGAATTTGAACATCAATGAGAACGATTGTTACGATTAATAGGTTTCGGTCTGCACCCACTGTTAGTCTCCCCGTGAAACAAGCGTGAAATAAAGGCTCCATCCATCGCCTTCGAAAAAATTTCGGGTATTGATACCGTTAGTAAAAATCAAAAAACAGCAGCTAAAATAATTAAATTCTACATCAAATTGCACATTTTATGACAAGTTCAGTAAATTCGTGAACTACTAATCAAAAACTATCCTAACATGAACCACCTCTGTATCACCGGTAGAATCCATTTTGAGCCCATTTACGAGCAAATTGAGGGCACAAAAGTCATAAGGCTGACGATCAAGCACATCGATCAGCATGTCCAGCCTAAAATGGCGGTAATGCTCAAATGCGAATGGTACAATCCGCCGCCCAATTACTGGAAATCGCCCAAAATGACCCCCGGTACCTTGGTCTACCTGGAGGGTCCGATCTACCAATCTTTATCGAAAAATGAGGAGGCCATACTAAATAGGACACCTTTTGTGAAAATACTCCATTTCGACATCAGGACCACGCAAGAAGACTTTTTGGAAATGCAGCGACGCGCAGCCGAAAAAGGCCGCAGAAAATAATTTTTTGCACGAAGTGGAATTCGGTGTATACTTGTGGATTAGACTCGACATCAAACCAGCCACTCGGCCTGATTGTAGCCCATTATCTAATCCGATATCCACTCCATTGTAGTTTTGAATATGTAATTATGCAGGTAAATATGAGCCATATGGCTGCCTTCATCAGGGCCTTCGTTGCAGGTCTGCTCATCACCGATATCGCGGGGATCATTGCCTGCCTGATCTTGTTTGTAATCTACAAGTTCATGGAAAAGCTGAACGACGAACCAGCACCGGAAATCTTTTGGCGAGACTTGCACAGCATGTTCAGACTCTTTACATTTGGCTTATATAAAAAAATCCCGTTATGATCCATCGCACAGATGATGAACTCAGGAAATTGGCCGTGGACATTGTGGATGGACATGTTTTCACCAGCGACATGTGTCCTAATACGCATGATGTAGGCAACGTGTTTATGGTACTACAGCTGGGAGGACTTTCAAAAATGAAGGAGGATGACATTAAGGAGATCGGTTTATTTTATGAATACAATGAAAAGGCGATGCCATATCGAAGGGTGAATGGCATGCCCATCTTCTTCAGTGCGCAGATCCTTAGCAAAGAAGATTGTAAGCGCGCACAGGTATTCGTCGATCAGTACAAAGAAATGAAATCGAATTTTTTCGTAGAGCCTAAAGTATAATTTATGATCAACGCCCGTGATCTGTTACCCATGAGCTGGATTGCGAATGCGAAGAACTATTACGCCCGTGTGGTAACGGTTGTACCGCGTGTCGGTCCGAATCCGGAGACGGCGATTCAATATGTGTGGCTCATCAATGGAGAGGACGAAAGTGCGTGGAGCGGCATCCCGCTGACGCAGGAGATGCTGCGGCGCAACCGGTGGGATATAAATCAGGACAATGAATGGATCACGTCGTACCGCTTGCCGAGCAATTACTTTGTAACATGGATGAATCATAACAGTCCATATGGGCCGGTTGGCACGATCATCACGGGTCCTGGTGAAACGGTCATCCAATTCGTACATCAGCTCCAGCTGCAATATTTCGCAGTGACAGCCAAACACCTAAACTTCGACTTATGATCATCGCCACAGACCTCATGTTGGACAACTGGTTCATCAATCCGGAAGGAGGGTATGAGCGGGTACAGGTATTGAAACCGTTTTTTGTGGACGAGAAGCGCTACTGCCAGATTAATGGCAGAGATGCAGATGAATGCAGCCCCATCCCCCTGACACCGGAGCTGATGAAGACGATAAGATGGGTAGTCAGCGATGGAGAAAAAACCATTATCTCGCTGCCTGTGCCGGTACTCGGTATTCGGTTTGATACGTATGGAGGAGTTTGGTTTTTCAAGGAAGATACGGGCGAGCACAAAGCGGGGGATATTTGCTGTGGTCATCGTATGAGGCCTTTAAAATACCTGCATGAGTTGCAAAATCATTATAGATTTGATGTTGGCAAACACCTGGAGGTAGGTCTAGCCAGAGAGAAATATGAGGCCGACTTTCTAAAAGAGTATCATGAAAGCATTGCCAATGAGCGCAAGTATGCCAGTAAGAACCATCGAATTTATTTATCAATATTGATCTTTGTACTCATCATAGATCTTATAAACCTGATCGATAGTATCTTAATGCAAAGAAAGCCGTTTATGTATATATGGATGGTGATAACTGCTGGCGCTTTCGTATTACTAACGGTGTACCTCAGACATATGCGAAAGAAAGTAAACTGAAAATATATCCGTGGTTCTCCGAAGGATATTAATATGCCGGGGAAAAAACTATATCAGTAATATGGTATGATATAGTCTTTTTGAATTCACGCCTGCCCCTGTTTCGACAGGGGGGCTTTTTATGAGTTATGGAAGATACAGAAAAATATGAAGACCTCCAGGTCGATGGCGTCAGTTGCAACGACAAAGGCTTTAGGGTGTATTGGTCATCGAAGCGGAAGGGGAATGGAGAGGTGACCTTCGTGAACAAGGAAGGCTTCGCTTTATGGATCGATCACGAATTCATGTCCAAAGAATTTTGCATCGCGCTGATGACGAAACTGATTGAAAAATATTATGTATGAATATAAAAGGAGAGATCACCAAAAATGAGCGCATGGGCATGGCCTTCCTGCGGTATTTGGGCTATACTTCGAAAAACGATACGGATTGGGTCCATACGCAATGGGAGGAAGGTAAGTGGGAGCTGGCGCCACTGGATATAAGGATTGACATCGATGATTTTGCCTTCCCGTTTAAACTAGACTGGATGTTGCCCGTGATCAACAAGATCGTGAAGGAGGATGATATAGATATCATCACGACGCACAGCTGTTCAAATGGGTATTTTATTTGTGAAGTCACTTTTATGAATGGACCGCATACACGCTTCGCTGCTGGTATTCATAATAATATGGAAACGGCATACTTTTTTAGTTGCTACGAGTATCTAAAACAATTTCATAAGGAGGTGGTAAGGTGAGCGTGAACGATGAGAGGCAACAGCAGCAGCTACTGGCCCGTGCGGGCCAGCTGAAGCGGTACATCGAGGTCAGTGACATGCGCTTGAAGCAAGCGGCGGGGCTGCTGGAGATAGACATAGATGGGTTAGTGCAGAAAATGGAAGCGACGCGCAGTATCACGGATAAGGAAATGAGGATAATGGCGGAGGCGTTTGCATCATGGCGTAAATTTGAGTGCGCGCGCTTGCAGAAGCGGATTGAATACATCAATGCGATTAAATGATAAATATTGTATATGGATATAAATGAAGCCATCACGCTGGAAGAACTTACGGCATTCCGCACCATCCTGGAGCGGATGGGGCATAAGGATATTGAAGAGGAGCACTTACGGAGGTATTATTATTTTGTTTTTAGCCTGGAGTTTCCTGAGAGCATTCCTACGAAGTGGTTTGATGAGCTTCCTTATCAAATTACTATTCAGCTTGGCTTTCTGCTTCAAACTTGCTATGAAAATAAAATAGTAGACGCAACGACTTTTCTTAGGGTGCAGCTTTTTACGGCGGAGTTATTAGCCGAAATAGGTATAGCATAAAATTGATTATATGACGGATAAGAAAATGGAAGAGGAAATCGAAGAACAAGAGGACACCTGCGATTGCGAGACCTATGATCCCAAGTGGGAATACATCTTTAAGAGCATCGTGGCTATAGGGGTATGTGCTGTAGCCGCCCATCTTCAATCTGGGTACCCATTGTTCGCGCTTATATTATTGTTTTAGACTATGAGCAAAAAAATCAAATCACTGACCTTCTACCCCAACGGACATGTGAGCGCGCGCGATGAGCAAGGTGAACAGATGGGAGAGATCCAGGCTACCGGCTGGCTGGAACTTTATTTTGATCATCTACTGGAGATGGGATACGATGTGCGGGACATACCTGATATTCACGCCCGGTTGAATGATGGCGAGTTGCATCGAGTGAGGCCTATCCTATCGGAAGCCGGACAATGGGCGTATAAAATTGAACCAATATGACCGAACAACTATGCGACTTCCCCACCTGCCAGCTGGCAAGAAAGAAGGGGTTTGATGAGCCGTGTATGTATGCGTATATCGATAGGGGCAAGCCGAAGGAAGTGAATCCTATTATGGGGCATAATGTGTTTGATGTTTTTGAAAATCAAATGAAGCTGGAAAAACGGCATCCGGGTGCGATGGAGGCCCTTAGGCGGAGGATGGAAAATCACATGGTAATAAATTCAGAGAGACCGCCACATGTATATGGGCGTCCCACCCAGGACCTGCTGGAGCGGTGGTTGAGGGAAAGGAAAGATAGCATACTTATATTGATTAACTGGGATATGGTCATCCAATACACCTATCATCTAATATGGGGCGACGTACCTTCATACCAGTGGTTGGTAGAAACGGAGACGTTTAAGACATACGAACTCGCCCGCGAAGCCGCCATCGTTTACGCATTAAAATTATTGCCGGATGCAGAAACTAAAGGATGAACAGGTAACGCAGGAGACTATGAGTTTGGCGAAGCAGAAAGGATGTGAACTTTTTAGTTTCACGATATCGGCTTTGGAAAAGCAGTATGGAGGAAGTTCTATATTGCGTCATGATAAAGGTCTCACCCAATCCCTTCTCGCCCGCTGGCTGCGGGAGGTGCATCAGCTGCATGTGAACGTGTATCCGGAGCTGGGCAAGTGGGAGATCAATGTGTATTCATTCATTGAGAAGGAATGTATGTTTCATTCCGGAGAGGAAGATGCCACGGATACGTACGAGCTGGGAATGGAAGCCGGCCTACAGGAAGCTTTAAAACTAATACCAGATGTTACCACTCTTATTCACCATTAAGACAGCGCATTGGACGCTGACGATCCATGAAGATCAGCTCCTGCTATTCATTTTGCTCAGCTGGTGGTATACCATCCTGACCATGATCCAGGTGGTGGCATTGGTACTACTACATGATTTGTTCAAGTATGAGCGAAGCTATGCGTTTTGGGATTGGTACAACAGGGCGCGGAGCAATTTCGTGTTTCGTATATTGCCGAAAGTAAAATACAATTGTAATGATAACGATTGAAAAAAGGACCATAGAAATGTTCCCCCGTAATGTAAAGATGATGAGGGAGACAAGAGCCTTATCGACATGGAGAGTAGCCGCCAAGGCTGCCATGCCGCAAAGCACTTGGCATGCCTATGAATCTGGTAGGCGTATGCCGCCATTGGATAACTTCGTGGCGATGTGTACAGCGCTGGATTGTACGCCCAATGAATTGTTAGGTTATTAATATGCAACCAGGCACACGCAGCAAATGCCAGCAGACGAATTACAGGAGCAAAGCGAAGCTCATGGCCAGGATCAAAGCCCTGGTGAAGAAGAATTATGTCCCCGTGCCATATATATGCAAGCATTGTGGAGGAACACATGTTAAAAAAACGAGAAGATGAATTGGAAAGTTAATGAGATTGTACGAGTAGATGTTTCTATTGGCGGAAGACCGATTCCGTATTCCATGACATTCCGTATCGTTGAAATTGCAAATGATCGGGTATTGGCAACACCTGCGATGGAAGAAAAGTTACAAGCGCGTGCTGCGACATTTATTAAGCGTACGAGCGATGCAACGATAGATGATGCCATATTTGAATTTGATGCCATTACCGGGGACCAGGTAGTTTTCACTGATTTTAATAAAGCCCTTCGCATGAAATTTAAGATTAATAAAATTGCTTTTTAATGACAAATCGCGAACTAAACGAAAAAACACTGGAGCTGCTGCGGCAGAAGTTGAATGAAGAGGAAGAGACTGCCCTGGTGATTGCGATCATGCTAAATCCTAAAACGGAAAAATTTAGTCAATTAGTGGGTTATGGTATATCGATGCCAATGATAACATTAGCATTCATAGAAGCCCAACATAATCTATTACTGGAGTTAGCACTGAAGGGCAAGTCCTGATAAACCAACCTCACCACATAATGAAACCGATCCTACAACACATGAATCCTGAGCAATATGCCGATGCAAGAAAGCAGCTGGCGTTATTACAGCGTGTATCAGAAGACTTGGTAGCATTAAAATTGATTACACAGGACGAGGAATTTAATAAGGAACTCAATTCGCGGCTAATTTCTTTCCGAACAAATATGGAGTATCTGGAAAAGCAAATCAACGACTATGACAACACCTAATGAAACGGTCGAGACATTCAGGCGCCATCAATGGGCGCCGCCATCGAAGTGGAGGAAGGTCGAAATTGATGTTGAAGAGGCGATAAAAAAGTGTAGCCGCTGTGATTTGGAGGTGTTGCTGAGAAGGAAAATAGAGTTCGCCGGGCATGGGAGCCTCAACCACATGGCGTATAGAAAGCCAGAGGAAGCATGGCGAAAGATGTATCATAACCATGGGTATCGTGGTCTGCCGCAGTGTGAACCTGTTAAACAAGCACATCATGAATAAATCATCTACAGAAGTGCTGAGTACAGATACGGCGTACAAGCATATATGGGTTAAAGGGGAATGGTATCGCGAAAAAGGTAGTTGGGGTCAGTACCGAGATGATCACTGCGCCTTGTGCAAATGCCTTAAACACCTTCATCGCGAAACAAAGGAAGGAGAGGAAAGGGTGAATGGCTACAGACGGGGTGATAACTTTTTAGATCAGGAACCCCTCTGCTGGGGAGGGAGGGAGCCCACCTGATCTCCCTGCACACGACCACCTGGCCGAGCGGTTTAGGCCCTGGTCTGCAAAACCAGGCAGGCCGGTTCGACTCCGGCGGTGGTCTCAATCAGTCTGAACCAGTAAAACTCATAAGTGATGGATAAGAAAGCAATATATGATAAGTATTTTACGCGGGTATATTATTTTGCTTATCACTATTTCAAGGACGACGATAGGGCATCTGACATGGCAATAGCGGTGTTCCTTGCCTTGTTCAGTGGAAATTTGGTTGATGAGGATGCCATCAAGGAGTTTTTGTATAGGCATATCGCAAGATCTTGTGCAAATTATTACACCAACATCCTGGGATTACCGGCTCCAGACGCCATGGATTTTCTTAATACAATACTGGATGCGGAATTTTTATATTTGAAGTACCAGGAATCGGCCTAATTCATCTTGTTATGACGAATCAAGCGCTATCAGAAAAATTAACGGAATATTTGCCTAATCTGGAGATTGCCATTGAAGAAGTATTTGACAACGTGAGGGTGTTGAGTCAGGCCTGGGATTTCCGAATGGAGAAATATACAGTTCCAGATGATCCGAAGCCTTTTTACAAACTGATCATTACGCCAAAAGGGGTAGATGGACAAACCGCTTATGAATATTATAAAAGCATAAAAGACGATCTGGAGGATCTTGAATAAAATCAGTAGTGTTTATAATCCATGGCCTGCCCATTAACGTTAACTGGTAGACGTGGAGAGTACGGGTTCGACTCCCGTATGGGCAGCTGGACGTTTGACCGGGGGCTAAGTAGCCAGGCGAACACTCGTTGTGACCGGCCCCTGTTTCTACAGGGGCTTTTTTTTAAAAAGGTGCGGGCTCCAGCTGGCTGAACCGTTTCCCCTTGGTGAGAATGTTGTTGCAACGCTCAACCGCCTCATGGTCGAAGTGGACATGGTGCTTCCGGCTCCATTCGGCCAGCGCCTGGTGCAGGCGAAAGGAAGTGAGGCGGTAGCGGACGTGGATACCATTTTGGTTGCAATAAAGGTCGTAGGCGGTCTTAAAATCATCGGCTGTGACGAATTTGAGGCGTAACCACAGGCCCCAGTTATCATGGATGAAGCCACGGGTAGCGACCTGAAAGGTCTGGTCGAATTGTTTGAGCCAGCCGCCTGAAGAGAGGGGATTTTCATCAATCTCGCCTTTGTCGAGGTAAGCTTGGATGGCGCGATGTAGCAGCCAGTCATAGCAGATCCAATCTGTGGCGCTCCAGTCACGGGGGAAGAGCTTGCCAAAGTGTTTTTTGACGCCGCCGTTCTTGGTAAAAAAATTGGTGAACTCCAAGGGGCGGATGCGGCGCTTGATGCCGCCATCGACGGTCTCGTAAGAGTAGTTGGTGCTGAAGATCAGTTTAGGTAACTTGTCGGGGGGAATGGTCTCTTCGTTGATATAGAGGAGTTTCAGCGTGGCGGTGCCCATAGAGATCTCTTTAAAAAAGCCAAAGTCGAAATGTTTGGGCACATCGGAGATCACAAGCACCCGCTCATAGTGCCAGGACTGGAGGAGTTTTTCGTTGAGCTGCACCTGACTGCCGGAAAGGTTTTTGACGCCGGTAATATGGGAGAGGAGGTTGCAGAACAAATTCTTACCGGTGCCTCCGCCATCGCGGGGATCTTCGCATTGTTCGACCAGGATGATGTAGTAGCCCATGGTCTCATCTTTGTAATCATGCGCGAGGTAGCCGAGCACTTCCCATAAATAGTCGCTGATGCCGATGGCTTTGGCTAGGAACTGGTAGTAGAGGCACTGCGTAACGTCCTGATCAGGGAGTAGCGGTTGGTAGTCCCGTGGCAGGATCTGCTCCTCCCAGATCGATACGCCAGGATGTGATTGTATCAGATTCTCGTAGGTAAGAAATTCGTGGGAGGTCGCCGTCAATTTTAACAGCCCGTTGCGGTATGTAATATATGCTACCTCTCGGGAGGACTTGAGTATCCGCTCCTCCTCCAGCAATTGGATACGTGTCATACTGAAAGATCCCGCCCGCTGGATGAAGGATTCGAAGGCGTTGCGGATCGCTTCTAAGAAGTCGCCGTCTTCCTCTACGCAGTAAGCTTTCATAGCGTCGTAGAATTGCCGTTCCGTAACGTGCCGGATAATATAGGTAGCGAGCTGTACAACGGCGCCATTGTAATACCGAAACCCGAGTGCAGCGGCGCAAGCATAGAAACGTTCGCGGTTGATCTTGACCACATCGTCGTTGTCGTCCTGCACCCAGTAGGTGCCATGGGGATAGGCGGTGCATAGGCGTTCTTTTTCTTTGGTATACAGCTCTTTAGCCCCTGCGGAAATGTTGGCAGGGAGCTCATCATTATTCAGCAGTCGCGTGCGGACAAGTTGCTGCTCGATGTGGGGCTTGATGTGTCCGTATCCTTGATCGACGAGCCAACGATAGGCGGCTCGACCATCGCCGTTAAATTGGAGCGTAGTGAGGAGAGTGGCAGGCGAATATGCCCGGTCTGGTTCGAGCCCGGTACTGGAAGTGAAGATATAAAATAGCCTTCTTTCGAGATGAAAGGAGGCAGAGATACCATGATCTTTGCCTGGTCGGGTGAAATAGCGGTAATGACTATGACGAGCGCCGTCTTGTGTCCATCCTCGATCCTCAAGGAGCGATTCAGCGGCACTAGAATGGTTGTAGTCACTAAAAGGGTCTTCTTCATAATAATCGATTTTCTTTTTCTCAATCTTCGGCGGCGGCGCCACCTTGATCTTCTCATTAAAACTCTTCGCCAGGGTGATCAGCGCCTCGCGTTCTTCCCAGGTGATGACGGGGATAGGGTTATCGCGATGCACCTGGTAACCCAAGGAGGGAGGAGCGACAATATAGCCGCCCTCCCCTCTTGTTTCGATGCCGGCCTGCGTGGACGATGACGCGGTGGCCAGCTTCTGGTTACCTGGTATACCGGGCCTGTCTATCCGGTACAGTATGTGATAGCCGCCTGAGGGCGTGCTGTGGATACGGAGGGCTTCCCATAAGACGGGATAGAGATCCCGAATGGCTTCGAAATACCGGGCATCAATACCCGGCCAGTTCTTTACATCGATGTCGATGGCTTCGAGGTGGTCCGACACTTTGCCGCAGATCATGGCGATGGCAGTCGTATTGTGCTTCTCCATCTGGTCCCATAGATCCTGCGGGGTGACGCGCCGCTCCTGGTATTGCTTCCATAGGGCGTACGGCGTTTTGGGCGGGTATCCATTGACTTCGCGATCCCTCACCGGGATGACAGAGACGCCGACTTGCAGGAGCGCCGTCACTTGCTCCCATACAGCGGTAAGAGTTTCGCCCATGGTATATAGCGGTAGAGTTAGTCAGGAAATGTGGTATAAAGATCCGGGTCATCATCATGTATCGACACGAGCATCTGCTTGGCGATAGCGGTCAATTCGGAAATGAGCTGACAGAACTCGGTATAATTTAATTCCGTAAAGAATGTTTCATCAGCATGCTCTTTTATCAAAACGCTCTTATTGCCAGGGCAGAGCGTCACAGTAAAAACATTATCATCTTTCAATAGGTCAAGAATTTTCATGCTGAAAAATTTAAATAGTACCAGTCGTAAAAGGTCTGCATGTCGCGGGCGACGAAGTAGAGGCCACCAGATTCTTCAATGGCACCCATCTGTTTGATCTGATCCTCGCTCATCCGATCCTTACCCACCTTCACTTCGATCTTCACTGCCTTCCCATAGATAATGGCATCGATGTCGGGGGTGCCGCGCGTAGTCTGCCCCTTCGTCCACTTTACTTCGCTACTATAGATCGCCTTCTTCGTGAAAGGGTCATATCGTAGGACCTTGCCGGTGCGGGCTTGTCCCTGCGTGTTGATGCGGTTACAATAGTGACCTTTCAATTTCAGGAACCGCATGATCAGTCGGGTCAGGCCGTTGGCGGTTTTTTCAGAAGGGATATTGAGCTTCCAGGAATCTCCGCCGCCAGCTTTATATGCCTCCGGGTATTTCGCCTTCATGTCAGCGAACATCATCCGTTTTAATTCAGATTTCCAATCGTTAGAGTATAGGGGCGGTATATTAACAGGCATATCTCCTCATTTTTTCACGTGAAATTTTTTTAGATGTATTTCAGCCTTACAAAATACGGCCTCTGCTCATAGTTCCAGGTACCCATAGCTGGCCTCCGCTCTTGAATATCAACGACAAGGGCCTCGAAACCGTACTCGTTAGTGATGGTGTCCTGCGGTTCAATAACTGAATTGAACGGCACAATTAACGTCACGATCCCAGGCTTCACCTTCCCAAGGGCCGGGTCGGTATTCAGGAAATGAGGGATCTCCAGGCGATGTACATACT
>Ga0137394_10002934_pt1 | contig 12752 bp, 17 predicted proteins | sample czobulk116metaG_FD_108278 | JGI IMG/M metagenome (GOLD analysis project Ga0137394, IMG submission 108278) | Vadose zone soil microbial communities from Angelo Coast Range Reserve, California, USA - czobulk1.16 metaG | ecosystem: Environmental > Terrestrial > Soil > Vadose zone | place: USA... | reverse complement strand
TTCCAGCGAGCGCGCTGATACAGCGTCTCGCGAGCCGCGCTCAGCGCCTGCACGAGCAGGGCGCCGACCTCGGGTGCCAGCCGGCCGCGAAGCGTCACCATGCCGTCCTCGTCCTGATACACGTGGAGGGCCCGGCTCGTGTGCCGTCGGGCGGTCTCGCGCGCCTCCGCCTGGCGGTCCACCCGGCGCCAGCCGCGCACGATCCGCTCGACGTGGTCCGCCGTGCCCGCGCGCCCCACCGCCAGCAGCCGCTCCTCCGTGTCCGGCGTCGCCACCCGGGTCAGGGCGCGGACCTTGGCGTACGAGAGCTCGCCGCGGGCGAGCGCCGCGGCGAGCCGCGGCAGCGTGGCCAGGGCCCGCGCGACTCGGACCCGCTCCCGCGCGGCGCCCACGTCGAGCCCCACCCGCCAGCTCAGCCAGGCGGCGCAGGAGCGGAACCCGGTGTTCCAGCCCTCGCGGGCGTCGAACTCGCGGATGAGATCGAGGAGGCGCGCGGTCGCGGCGTCGAGGTGCGCCGACAGCTCGGCGATCTCGTCGCCCAGTCGGTCCAGCGAGAGCGTTTGCATGAGGAGTCCCCCTTTCTGCTGGGGTGACTCTACACCCGAGTTTCGGAGCCCCCCGGGAGGCCCGCCACGCGGCGATCGCGGCGCGCCCGACATTTTTCGTGACGAGCCGAACCGCCGTGCACCTCCGGGCCTCCGTGGCCCGCTGGGCCGATATTCACCGCGGGCTGCCGCCGCGCGGCGATGGCTCGCGCCGACATCTGTCAAGCGGAGAATCGCGGGTCGAGCCGGGGCGTGCCTCGCGTCGACTGTCGACGTTTCGATACGGTGATCTGCTACAGGGCCTCGCAGCGCCATTCGTTTCACGATCTCACTAGGCGCGCCGGTCTTCATGGCGGACGGTCATGTTCTGGGATCTGCACGGCAAGGCGGGCCATCCGGTCCGCACGACGGTCAGATCGGCCCGAGCCTCTTGGGTCGCATTCTCGAGATCAACGACACCCGGGATGCTCGAGATCGCCTTCAAGCTGGCGGACGATCGAGGCCTGCTGCTGCTGGACCTCGACGATCTGCGCGCGATCCTCGGGTTCGTCGCGGACCATCGTAAGGAGATCTCGACGGAGTACGGGCTGATCAGCGCACAGTCCATCGCGGCCATTCAGCGCGCTCTGCTGGCGCTCGAGCGCGAGGGCGGGGGAGCGCTGTTCGGCGAGCCGGCGCTGGAGCTGGCGGACCTCATGCGCACCGACCTCGCCGGCCGCGGCATCGTCAACATCCTCGCGGCCGACCAGCTCATCCTGAAGCCGCGGCGCGGATCACGAAGGCGATGAGCGGGCCCGGCGCGCGGCGCGCTAGGTCTGCGAGTAGCCGCTTCCGGGCGTCTCGACGCCGCGGCCGCGCGCCTCGGTGATCCAGCCGAACTCCTTGAGGATCTGCTGGCTGTAGGTCACGCGGCCGGAGACCTTCTCGCAGGGCTCGGTGGCGAGCAGGAGCGCCGCCTTCGCCATGAGCCCGGGCGGCTCCCCGCGCGGGTCGTCCATGCTCTTGACGAGACGATGGTAGACGGTGCCGGGGGTCGGGACGATCTGCGAGGGGGAGACGCACGTCACGGAAATGCCGTAGTGGTAGACCTCGGAGGCGAGGCCCTGCGAAAACCGCTCGAGCGCCGCCTTCTCGGCGCCGTAGCAGGTCCCGCCGCGCGCGCCGAGGGCCGGGTCCCGGTAAGGGCCCCGCCCGGGCCCGATCGCGGCGCCCGACGAGATGTTGACGATCGCGCCCGCGCGCCGCGGGATCATCTCGGCGAGCGCCAGCTGGCTCAGGACGAAGGGCGCGTGGAAGTTCACGGCCCACGAGCGCATCCACCGGTTCAGCGGAAAGTCTTTGGTGGGCAGGTAGTAGGTCAGCGCCGCGTTGTTGACGAGCACGTCGACGGGGCCGTAGGTCTCGCGCGCGGCGCGGATCAGCTTCTCGCACTCGGCGGGCTCGGCGATGTTGGTTGTGAGCGCCCGCGCCTCGCCGCCCTCGGCGCAGATCGCCGCCACCGTGGTCTCGAGCGAGCCCGCCAGCTGATGCTCGCCCTCCCGCAGCGTGCGCGCGGCGCAGATCACCCGGCCTCCTTCGGCCGCGAAGAGGCGCGCGATCTCGGCGCCGATGCCACGGGAGGCGCCGGTCACCACCACGACCTTGCCGTCGAGCCTTTTCATTCTTCGATCGCTCGCCGCCAATCAATAACGCCGGGGCGCGCCCTGCGCAAGTCGGGCTCCCAGAGGGAGTCTTCCCGGAGGGCACGGGATCTTCCCTGATCGCTTCAGGGAAAGGCCTGATGGTGGCAGATCCGTCGCGAGGCCTACAGTGGGCGCAGCATCACTCGAGGAGGATGTTCACCATGACGGTCGTGTGTGCGTGGTGCCAGCGTCTGGGAACGGTCAGGGTGCTTGGCGAGAAAGAGCCCCGGAACGACGCGGTCTCACATGGCATCTGCGATGAGCATGCCGTGGAGGTTCTCGCCGAGGCGCGGGCGGGGGTGGGTGGCGTCGGCCGGCTAGCCTCGTGACCATGTTTGGCCCGAGCCTTCTCTCCTGAGCGCTGGCGGCCCCACTCAGGCGGGGCCGTCAGGGATTTCCCACCTCCGTTTACGGTCGGATCCGGATTTCCGGAATAGCGTCAGGAGACTAGGCTCGCCCTATGCGGAACCGAGCGCACGCGAGTGGACCATGAGTCGCCTCCTGCTCATCGTGTCGCGCGGCGAGCCGGCGCGATACGCGTATCTCAAGCACGTGTATGGCAACGAGGCCGTCGAAGTGATCGTCGACCGCCGGGTGGGTCAGCGTCGTCAGGGCCAGAGGTCGGTGGCCCAGAGGTCGGGGGCCGTCGAGAGACGTCGCGACGGCCGGCGCCAACGAGACCTCACCGAAGAGCGGCGCCAGCGAGACCTCACCGAAGAGCTCCAGACGCTCGGCTGGGCGCTGGTGAGGCACTAGGTCCCGGAAACCCGCTCCGGGATTCTCCTGGGTCTCTGTCAGGTAAACACCTGATGGGAGAGTCGTCCCTTGCCCTATAGTCTCCTTCCGAACGGTAGAATCCTTCTGAACGGCCGTTCAGTCGCGTCAAATCACATCGAGGAGGGTGGGAGGTGCCTGATGGTTAATGCCCGGGAGCTGGCGACGATGGAGGACAGTCTCGAGACTGCGGGTTCGCGGCTCCGCGAGTTGGTGGCGCACCTGCGGCAGCAGCGTGCCCAACTCCGTGAAGAGTGGGCCCGCCTCATCACCGAGGCCAAGCTGCTGACGGCGATGACGAAAGAAGAGATCTTCGCCGAGGCGACCTCTGTGTACGACAACTACGTCGAGGCCCTCGAGACCGGGACGTACGAGGCGCTGCAGGCTTACGCGCGTAACCTCTCGGAACGCGTCATCCCACGGGGCGTCGAGACGCACGAGGTCGTCGGGATCGTGCTCCTGCTTCGCGACGTGCTGGCGCGCTCGCTGTTCGCCAAGTATCGCGAGGACTTCAACAAGTTGAACCGCATCCTCGACGCATACGAGCCGGCCGCCAACCGCATCGCCGCCACGGTCGCCGTCGGCTTCGTCCAGGAGCGCGAGCGCATCATCCGCGAGCAGCAGGAGGCTATTCGCGAGCTGTCGACCCCCGTGCTCCAGGTCCGCGAGCGCCTGCTCATCCTGCCGATCATCGGTGTCATCGACCCTCAGCGCGCCCGTCAGCTGACCGAGCAGTTGCTCCGCGGCATCCGGACCAACCGCGCCAAGGTCGTCGTGCTGGACATCACGGGCGTCCCCTACATCGACTCGCCCGTGGCCAACCACCTCGTGCAGACCGTCGAGGCCGCGCGGCTCCTCGGCGCGATCGTGATCGTCACCGGGCTGTCGCCCGAGATCGCCCAGACTCTTGTTAATATCGGAGTGGATCTTGGGAAGATGAACACGGTCGGCGATCTCCAGGGGGGTATCGAAGAGGCCGAGCGCCTGCTGGGTTACAAGGTCGTCCCGACTCAAGAGCCAGCCACCGCACATCCCGCATAGGGGGGAGGGGACCGTGCAGGTTCCGATCCTCAAGCAGGGCGCGTATCTGATCGCGACCGTTCAGTCTGCGCTCACGGACGAGGACCTCAAGCAGCTGCGCGACGCGCTCGTCGGGCAGGTCAGCAAGGTCCGGGCCCGGGGGGTCATCGTGGACGTGACGGCGCTCGACGTGATCGATTCGTTCGCGACCCGTACCTTGCGAGACGTCGCCCACATGATCAGGCTGCGCGGGGCGGAGACCGTCATCGTGGGAATCCAGCCAGAGGTGGCCTTCTCGATGGTCAAGCTGGGGCTCTCGCTGGAGGGCGTGGCGACCTCGCTGGACCTGGAAGAGGGCCTCGCTTACCTTAACCGCAGGGGGAATGGGTCGGGTCATGAGGTTCGCACTCATCGCTGATGAGGTGCGTGTGGCGATAGACTGCGATGCCGACATCGTCTCCGCCCGCCAGAAGGGGCGGGAGCTGGCGTCACAGTGCGGGTTCCCCTCCACCGACTTGGCCGTCGTCGCCACCGCGATCTCGGAGCTGGCGAGGAATATCGTTCGCTACGCGGTGCGCGGCGAGGTCATCCTCCGACTGGTCGACGACAACGGAAAGCGGGGGATCGAGGTGGTGGCCGCCGACGACGGCCCCGGGATCCCCGACATCGGGCTGGCGATGCAGGATGGGTACTCCACCTCCGGAGGTCTCGGCCTGGGCCTGCCGGGTACGCGGCGACTGATGGACGAGTTCGAAATCACGACCGACTTCGGCAAGGGTACGACGGTGACGGTCCGAAGATGGAAGCGGTGAGGACGGGGCTGATCGAGTGGGCCGTGGCCGAGGTGGCCCGGGCCGGTCAAACCGAGTCCGGCGACCGCTACCTGGCCATGACGACGCCGGACGGCGCACTCGTCGCCGTCGTGGACGGACTGGGGCACGGGGCCGAAGCCGCGAATGCGGCGAAGATGGCCGTCGGGTCGCTCGAGCGCCACGCGCAACAGCGGGTCATCCCGCTCGTCAAGGACTGTCACCACAGCCTGTTCGGCACGCGTGGCGCCGTCATCAGCGTGGCCTCGTTCACGGCGCGCGACCAGAGTATGACGTGGCTCGGCGTGGGCAACGTGGAAGGTCTACTGCTGCGTGCGCAGGCGACGAGCCCGCGCCGGGAGTCGCTCCTGCTGCGGGGCGGAGTCGTCGGAGTGCGCCTGCCGGCGCTCACCGCGGAAATCGTTCCGGTCACGCCGGGCGATACGCTGATCCTCGCAACCGACGGCGTCCGGAGCGACTTCTCCAACGAGCGCCTCCCTCAGCGGGATCCGCCCCAAAAGCTGGCGGATTACATCCTCGCGCGCTGGAGCACGCAGACCGACGACGCGCTCGTGCTCGTCGTCCGTTACCTCGGGCTCGGGACATGAGCTCGGAGCTGCGAGCGCTGGCGCAGCGCTACGCGCGTGCGCTGCAGGACTACCTGGCCGGGCGGGGGGAGGCGGCCCTGCAGGAGGCATACGACCTGGGTCGGCAGGCGCTCGGCCAGGGCCTCGGCGTGCACGACCTGGCGACGATCCAGCACCGCGCCTTGCTGAGCTCGCTCCTGCGAGTGCGGACGCGGCAGGAGGGCTCGCGCACGCTCCGGGCGTCCGGCAAGTTCTTCGTCGAGAGCCTGCTGCCGTTCGAGATGTCTCATCGCCGGAGCCAGGAGGTCAACGCCGCCCTCCGCGAATCCGAGCAGCGCTACCGGGGCCTCGTCGACACCGCGCGCGACGTCATCTATACGCTTTCGACCGACGGAACGATCAAGTCCTTGAACCCGGCCTTCGAGACGATCACGGGGTGGTCCCGCACCGAGTGGATCAGCAAGAGCTTCTCCCCCCTCGTGCATCCGGACGACCGCCCACGCGCCGTGGAGCTCTACCGGGCCGTCGGCGAGGGCCGGGTGCCGCCCATAATCGAGTTGGGCATTCTCGCCAGGTCCGGCGCCTGCGTCCCCTGCGAGTTCGTCGCGACGCCCCTCGTGCAGGACGCGCAGATCGTCGGCGTTCTTGGGGTCGCGCGCGACATCACTGATCGCAGGCGCGCCGCGGAGGCGCTACGACACCTGAACGAGAAGCTGGAGGAGGAAGTCAAGCGGATCGCCCACGCGCTCCACGACGAGGCGGGACAGCTGCTCGCCTCCGTCCACATCGGATTGGCCGACGTCGCCAGCGACCTGCCGTCCCACGCCGCGCAGCGGCTGGCGGATGTGCGAGGGCTCCTGGACAAGATCGAAGAGCAGCTGCGGCACCTGTCCCACGAGCTGCGCCCGACGATCCTCGACGATCTCGGTCTCGAGCCCGCGCTCGAGTTCCTGGCCGATGGCGTCTCGAGGCGGACCGGGCTGCAGATTGCGGTCGCGGGGTCCCCGGGCAAACGGCTGCCCGTGCCGACCGAGACCGCGCTCTACCGCATCGTGCAGGAGGCGCTGACCAACGTGACGAAGCACGCGCAGGCGACCCGCGTGTCCATCACGTTCGCGCGGAGCGGGCGTCTCCTGCGCTGCGCCATCCGGGACGACGGTGTGGGGTTCGACGTGCCGACCGTGCTGACGCGGTGGGGCTCGCGCGGTCTGGGGCTCACCGGGATCCAGGAGCGCCTGCACGCGGTCGAGGGGACGCTGGACATCATCGCGACGCCGGGTGGCGGAACCCAGCTGATCATTTCCGTGACCGTGGAGGCGGATGATGGCGAGTCGGATTCTCCTCGCCGATGACCACGCGATCGTCCGGCAGGGCCTGAAGGCCCTGCTGGAACGGGAAGGGTTCGCCGTCGTCGGGGAGGCCGACGACGGCCAGGCGGCCGTCCGTCTCGCCCGCGAGCGCTGCCCGGATGTGGCGGTCCTCGACTTCTCGATGCCGCTCCTGAACGGGCTCGATGCCGCCCTGGAGATCCTCCGCGCCTGCCCGCGCGCCAGGGTGATCCTGCTCACGATGCACACGGACGATCATTACGTCCTCTCGGCGCTCCAGGCGGGCGTCAAGGGCTACGTCGTCAAGACCCAGGCGTCAGCGGATCTCGTGACCGCGATTCGCGAGGTGCTGCGGGGCATGATGTACCTGAGCCCCGGCATCTCGCAGGCGGTCGTGCAAGCCTACCTGTCCAAGTCGGAGATACCGCGCGATCCCTTGACGTCCCGGGAGCGCGAAGTGCTGCAGCTCGTCGCGGAGGGGAAGTCGACGAAGGAGGTGGCCGGGCTCCTGGGGATCAGCTTCAAGACCGCGGAATCCCACCGGACGCGGATCTTGAAGAAGCTCGATCTCCACGAGACCGCCGGTCTCGTGCGTTACGCCGTCCGCCGTGGATTGATCCAGCCCTGATCCGCTCCCGGCCCCGGCCGCCCGTCGAGGGGTCAGGGATTTCCCGGTCCCGATTTCCGTAGGTTCCCGGATTTCCGCGGGGTTCGTTGCCGTTAGACTGCCGTTGATGGCAACGCAAATATTGCTGGCCGACGACCACGCCATCGTCCGGCAGGGCCTCCGACTTCTCCTGCAGCGCGAAGGCTTCGAGATCGTCGGCGAGGCGGTCAACGGCCAGGAGGCGGTCCACCTGGCCACCAAGACCTGCCCCGACGTCGCCGTGCTGGATTACGGCATGCCGCTCCTGAACGGCGTGGGCGCAGCGCGCGACATCATGCAGGTGTGCCCTCGCGCGAAGGTGATCCTGTTGACCATGCACGCAGACGACCGCTACGTGCTGGAGGCGGTCCGGTTGGGCGTCAAGGGATACGTCGTCAAGACCCAGGCGTCGACGGATCTGGTCCGCGCAATCCACGAGGTGCTCCGCGGCATGACGTACCTGAGCCCCCGCGTCTCGCGAACGCTGGTCCAGGCGTATCTGGCGAAGTCGGAGCTCCCACGCGATCCGCTGACGCCTCGCGAGCGGGAAGTCCTGCGGCTCGTCGCGGAAGGCAAGACCACAAGGGAGGTTGCCGAGCTCCTCGGGATCGGCGTGAAGACCGCCGAGTCCCACCGGACGCACATCCTGAAGAAGCTCGACATGCCGAATACCGCGGGTATCGTCCGGTACGCGATCCGCCAGGGCCTGATCGAGCTCTGAGACTGAATCCTCCTCGCAGGATCCGCCGGGTTCTTCGTAGCTCCTGTCAGTGATTCCCCGTTCCAATCTTGAGGGAAGGATCCGATTGTCACCCCGTGCCGCCGTGCGATTTACTCGCAGGCAATGGCGTCCGACCACCGACGCGCGGAGCCGCTCAGGATACTCGTCGTCGAGCCCAAGGACTTCGTCGCGGCCCGCCTGAAGGAGCAGCTCGAGCGCCTGGGCCACCGCGTGCTGGGACTGGCCAGGGACGGGCGGGAGGCGGTCGTGGCGGCCCAGCAGCTCCAACCGGATCTCATTCTCATGGAGCGCACGCTCCCCGGGCTCGACGGCATCGACACGACGCGCGCGATCGTCACCGACCAGCCGGTGCCCGTCATCCTCCTCACCGGCTATGCCGGCGCCGAGCTCGTCCGCCGCGCCCGAGAGGCGGGTGTCGTTGCGTACCTCACATCCGTGGACCGGAAGGGGCTCATCGCGGCGATCGAAGTCGCGCTGGAACGCTTCGGCGAGCTCCGGATCCTCGGGAGGGAGGGGAGCGACACGAGCAAAGGGCCGGCGACCCGGAGGCTCGTGGACCACGCCAAGAAGGTGCTGAGCGCGCGGCTCGGGCTCTCCGAGTCCGAGGCCTTCCGGCACATCCTCGAGCGCAAGATGGCCACGCGTCGGAGCCTTCGTGACACCGCCCGGACGATCCTCGGGGCGGAGCAGGTTCTGGCCAGGCCCGACTTCGCGCGCTCCCTCCAGCTGATCTTTCAGGCCGTTCGTCGGGACCTGAGGCCGCGTCGGCCCGTCGAGAGCGACGGGGTCGCCGCTCTGAGCCGGCGATGACGGAGTCCACCCCTGTGTTCGTCTTGCGCATCCTCAGCGTGACGGAGGGGCTGAGGCACAACCCCGGGCGGATGCTCCTGATCGTCCGCCAACCGTACGTCCATCTCGAGGATCGGTTGCGTCGAGCGTTCGAGGGGCGTGACGACATCGTCGTCATCCGCGATCGGCGCCGCCGCGACCGGCGCACGAGCGCCTGGCCCGTCCAGGATGAGCGGCGGCGGGCCGAGCGACGGTCGCGCAAGGAAGAGATGCTGGAGGTCGTGATCGAGGGCGACGTCGGATGACGACCCGGCAAGGACACCGCGTGCGGCTGACCCTGCGGGAAACCCCACGTCCACTGCTACGTGGATTTCCGGTGCGCGGTCAGGGGTTCCCTGAATTGAGCGTAGTCCAGGGGCACCGTAGGGTGAAGACCGAACCGAGCACGTCGCCAGGGCGCGTCGATTGCGACGTGGACCGGGCAAAGAATCTCGCGAAGAGCGTCACGGCGGAATAACGGTCGACCCCGCTCGGCGGAGCCCGACCGCGAGAGATGACGAATCATGGTCTGTGTGGTTCGGCCCGTAAGGCGAATTGAACCAAAGGGGGCGAAGCCCGTCCGATGAACGGCACGACGGTGATCGAGCAGATTGCTCCGGCCCACGACGCGGTCGTACGCGACGACGCTCTCTCGCGCACCTCGACGGCGCCGTTGTGGCACGCCCTGTGGACGCGGAGCCACTGCGAGCAGCTGGTCCGCGACCAGCTGGCAGCGAAGGGATTCGATCTGTTCCTGCCGACGATCGACCAGTGGTCGCGGCGCGGCGGTCTCAGGCACCTCATCCGTATTCCGATGTTCCCGGGCTACGTCTTCCTCCATGGCGTGATGGACAAGGCCGGCTACGTCGAGGTCCTGAAGGCGCGAGCGCTGGTACGGGTCCTCGGCGAGCGCTGGGACAGGCTGGCGACGGTTTCCGACGGGGAGATCGAGGCGATCCGGCGGCTCGTCGATGCCGGGGTGCCCGTCCTGACGTACGCCTATTTGCGGGAGGGCCAGCGGGTGCGGATCACCCGTGGGCCGATGACGGACGTGGAAGGCATTCTCGTTCGCACCAAGCCGAACCGGGGCCTGCTGGTGGTGTCGGTCGACCTCTTGCAGCGCAGCGTGGCCGTGCAGGTCGACTGCACGGCGGTGACGCCGGCGTGAGCACCGACGAGGAGAAGCACGATGATGGTGCGTAGGCTGATCGTCACGGTCGTCGCGGTCGCGTCGCTGATCGTCACCGGGCTCGCAACGGCACAGGAACAGCCGAGAGGACGGTTCGCAACGGTGGAGCCGGACGGGGACTACCGGATCGGGCTCGACGACATGCTCGACATCGCCGTGTGGAACAACGCAGCCGTCAGCCGGGTGGTGCCGGTCCGTCCCGATGGCAAGATCTCACTCCCCCTGCTCAACGACGTCCAGGCGGCGGGGCTCGCCCCGGTTGAGCTGCGAGACGCGCTCGTCAAGAAGCTGGCCGACTACATGCCGACGCCCGAGGTCTCCGTCATCGTCCGAGAGGTCCGGAGCTTCAGGGTCTCCGTGATCGGCGAGATCAGAACCCCGGGCCGCTACGAGCTCAGGACCCGGACCACCGTGCTGGACGTTCTCGCCCAGGCCGGCCCGTTCAGCGACTTCGCCTCTCGCTCGCGAATCTTCGTCCTCCGGCTCAACGGAGGAACCTTGAAGCGGATTCCCTTCAACTACCACAAGGTCATCGCCTCGGAAGGCGAGCACGAGAACTTCGTCCTCCGGCCCGGCGACATCGTCGTGGTGCCGTAGGTCCAATGGACGATCGAGTGGCCACGGGTTCCGGTCTCGATCCGGCCCGGAAGGTGTGGCGCCGTCGGAAGTGGCTGGCGATGCTCGTCTTCGCCGGAGTGTTCGTGCCCGCCCTGACCGTCGCACGGTCAGTGCCGGACATCTACCGGTCGGCCGCGACACTCCTCGTAGAGCCTCAGCGGGTTGCCGAGGCGGTCGTCCGACCGTTATCCGAGCCAGCCGTTCGATCCTTCTGGACCAACGAACTCGAGACCAGGCTTCATACCATCAGCCAGGAGATCCTGAGCCGCGCGCGGCTGGAAGAGCTGATCACTCGCTTGGGCCTCTACCCGGCTTTGCGACTGGTGTCGCTCGAGGCGGCCATCGAGCAAATGCGACGGGACATCAAGATCGAGCCCCGGGAGGTGGGTCAGACCGGAGTGTGGGGCGCGACGATCGCGTTCACGCTCAGCTACCGCGGAACGGACTCCAGAACCGTGGCCGGGGTCACCAACGCTCTGGCCTCCTCCTACGTGGAGGAGAACCTGAGGATCCGCAAGTGGCAAGCGACCTCGACGACCGAGTTCCTCGGGGCCCAGCTCGCTGCGGCGAAGGCTCAGCTGGACGAGCAGGAACGGCGGGTCCGGGAGTTCAAGCAGCGCCACGGCAGTGAGCTCCCGGAGCGTTTCGCGATCCTGGAGCGGCTGAGTACGCTGGTCCGCCTGAACAGCGACAGCCAGCTCGGGTCCATGGAGCGGCGAGCGGCGCTGGGCAAGCAGGTCGGCGAGCTGGAGTTGTCAACCGGCGGCGCCGACACGCCTGCGGCTCGGCTGGCGCGGCTCAGGCTGGAGCTGGTCGATCTGAGCGAGCGCTTCACCGACAAGTATCCGGAAGTGATACGCGTGAAGGGGGAGATCGCCGCCCTGGAACGCGGGCTGGCAGAGTCGGGTCCCGACGGCGCGCCGGCCGACCCGACGCTGCGTCGCCTCAAGCAGATGCTCGGCGAGCTTGATGCGCAAACCAAGGCCCTCAAGGCCGAGGAGCAGCGCCTCCGGCGGGAGATCACGGCCTACCAGCAGGGGCTCCAGAACGCCCCCGAGCGGGAACAGCAGCTTCAGGCGCTGTCGCGGGAGTACGAGGCCGCCAAGGAGCTTCACGCCTCCCTCGTGAGGCGGCACGAGGATGCCCTGCTCGCGGAGCGAATGGAGCAGCAGAAGGGAGACCAGTTCCGGATCCTCGATTCGGCGATCCCTTCCAGGCAGCCTGCGGGGCCGAACCGCCGGCTGCTCGTCCTGTACGGGCTGATGCTCGCGCTCGGAATGGCCGCGGGGGCGGTCGTGCTGGCCGAGCGGATCGACACCTCCTTCCACGCGCTCGACGACCTCCGGTCGTTCACGAAGGTGCCGGTGCTGGCGAGCATCCCGCACGTCGCCGGCACCGCCGAGAAGGCCCGGCTGGCGCGGCGGCGCTGGCTGGCGACCGCCTCGATCGCGCTCGGGCTGGTCCTCGCCGTGCTGGCGTCCTATCACGTTGCGCAGGGAAACGAGCAGCTGGTCCGGATGCTGTCCCGAGGCACGCCGTGACCCGGAGCCTGGAGGACTGAGCCGATGTATCTGACCTTTTACGGACTCAAGGAAAGGCCGTTCAACGCGTCGCCCGATCCGAGGTTCCTGTGCCTCACGCCCGGGCACCGCGAGGCCTTGGCGCAGCTCGTGTACAGCGTGCGAGAAAATCGCGGGTTCCTCGTATTGACCGGCGAGGTCGGCACCGGGAAGACCACCCTCTTGCACGCATTGCTCCAGCGACTCGACGGCAGCAAGACCGCGGTCGCGTACGTGTTCAACACGACGCTGCGGTTCGACGGGCTGCTCGAATACGTGCTCGAGGAGCTCGGGGTGCCGACATCCCATTGCTCGCCGGCCCAGCGACTGCTCGCCCTCCGGCGCCTCCTGCTCGAGCGTCGACACGCCGGCCAGCGGACCGTGCTCATCCTCGACGAAGCGCAGAACTTCGACGTGGCAACCCT
>Ga0137394_10002933_pt1 | contig 12756 bp, 9 predicted proteins | sample czobulk116metaG_FD_108278 | JGI IMG/M metagenome (GOLD analysis project Ga0137394, IMG submission 108278) | Vadose zone soil microbial communities from Angelo Coast Range Reserve, California, USA - czobulk1.16 metaG | ecosystem: Environmental > Terrestrial > Soil > Vadose zone | place: USA... | reverse complement strand
CCGCCTTCGTACGCACGCACTACGACGCGATGGAAGTCCGGCTGCCCGACGCGCCGCGCGCCAACGAGATCGTGCTGGCCATCGTCGTCACCGACGGCGGCCGGCCCCATCCGCGCATCGGCGGACTCACCAAGGACGAGGCGAAGAAAGAGGACGGGCTCCGCTAGGAGCCCCACTGTTCACCAGGAGGATCGCATGATGGCTCGTCGGGAATTCCTCAAGACCGTGGCCGCCGGGGGGGCGCTGGCGATGGCCTCGCCCGCGCGGGCGCAGGGCAAGATCAAGCCCGGGGCGCAGGACGTGCTGCTCGTCGTGGACGTGCAGAACTGCTTCGTGCCCGGCGGCAACCTGCCGGTGAAGGAAGGCGACCAGATCGTGCCGCTCATCAACCGGCTGGCCAAGGCATTCGAGCACGTCGTGCTCACGCAGGACTGGCACACGCCGGGCCACATCTCGTTCGCCTCCAGCCACGCGGGCAAGAAGCCGTTCGAGACCGTGTCGCTGCCGTACGGCACGCAGGTGCTGTGGCCGGATCACTGCGTGCAGGGGACCGCCGACGCGAATCTCCATCCCGCGCTCGCCATCCCGCACGCGGAGCTGATCATCCGCAAGGGCTACCGCAAGCAGATGGACTCCTACTCCGCGTTCTACGAGGCCGACAGCAAGACGCCGACGGGGCTCACCGGCTATCTGAAGGACCGCGGGCTCAAGAAGGTCTATCTCGTGGGGCTCGCCACCGACTTCTGCGTGGCGTGGTCGGCGCTGGACGCGCGCAAGGCCGGCTTCGACGCGGCCGTCATCGAGGACGCCACGCGCGGCATCGACGCCGGCGGCTCGCTGGCCAAGTCGTGGCAGGACATGACGGGCGCCGGCGTGCAGCGCCTGCAGTCGTCCGCGCTCGAGTTCCCGGGAGCGTGACGATGCGCTACGGCCTCAGGATCCCCAGCTTCGCGCTGGGCCCGAAGACCGCGAAGCTGGACGCGATGGGCGCGTATCTGCGGCGCGCCGAGGATCTCGGTTTCGACTCGGCGGTGACGATCGACCACCTGCTGCTCACGCCGCCGGCGTACGCGTGCACGTGGCTGGAGGCGATGACGACGCTGGCCGCGCTGGCCGGCGTCACGCGCACCATCAAGCTCGGCACGATGGTGCTGGTGCTGCCGCTGCGCAATCCCGTCTATTTCGCCAAGGAGTGGGCGACGCTCGACGTGCTCTCGGGCGGCCGCACGATCCTCGGCCTGGGCGTGGGCTGGCACGAGGAGGAGTTCGCCCTCATGGGCGTGCCCTACCGCGAGCGCGGTCCGCGCACGAGCGAGGCCATCGAGGCGGTGAAAGCCTTGTGGGCCGGCGATCGCGTGACGTTCGAGGGGAAGTACTACCGCTTCCGCGACCTCACCATCGACCCCAAGCCCGTGCAGATGCCGCACCCGCCCATCTGGATCGGCGGCGGCACGCAGCCGAGCGAGAAGGTGTACGGCCAGACGGTGCCGGACATCACCCCGGTGCTCAAGCGTATCGCGAAGTACGCCGACACCTGGGTGCCGCACTCGTCGTCCACGCCCGAGCAGGTGAAGGGCGACTGGGCGCGCGTGCAGCAGCTCGCGCGCGAGTTCGGGCGCGATCCCGGCCGCATCGGGCGCGTGTACTCGAACTTCGTGTGGGTGCTGAAGCCCGGCGAGACGCCGGAGTCGGCGGCGCCCAGGTTCAAGGTCTACTCCGGCATGGACCTCGACTACTGGAAGACCTATTACCTGCTCGGCACCGCGCAGGAGGTGGCCGACCGCATCAGCGCGCGCATCGCCGCGCTCGACGGCGGCGTGGACCAGATCGTCCTCAACCCGCTCGACTGGAGCCCCGAGCAGCTCGAGCTCATCGCGGGCGAGGTGTTGCCAAAGGTCACGGGTTGATCCGCTACACGGGGGAGCGCCTCAAGCGGCTGGAGGACCCGCGTCTGCTCCGCGGGCAGGGGCGCTATCTCGACGATCTCGTGCTCCCGCGCATGCTGGCGCTCGCCTTCGTGCGCAGCCCCTACGCCCACGCGGCGCTCGGCGCGATCGACGTGAATGCCGCGCGCGCCCAGCCCGATGTCGCCGCCGTGCTCACCGCGGCCGATCTCGGTGACGTCCTGCCGCTGGCGCCGCGGCTGGGCGGCGAGGGATTCACGCCGAGCGCGTGGCCCGCGCTGGCCGGCCGCGACGTGCGCTTCGCGGGCGAGGCGGTGGCGGCTGTGCTCGCGGCGACGCCCTACGCCGCCGCCGACGGCTGCGAGGCCGTGCGGGTGGACTACGCCCCGCGGCCGGTGGTGGCGGATCTCGACGCCGGGCTGGCCCGCGAGCGCGTCGTGTTCCGGCGCGTCTATCGCCACGGCGACGTGGACGCGGCCTTCGCGCGCGCCGCGGTCGTGCTCCGCGAGCGCTTCACGCACGCGCGCTGCGCGGCGGTGCCGATGGAGCCGCGCGGCGTGCTGGCCGACTGGGACGGCGACACGCTCACGGTATGGGCCTCCACGCAGGTGCCCTCACCGCTCCGCTCGGTGCTGGCGGCGAGCCTCGGGCTGCCGGAGACGCGTGTGCGCGTGATCGCGCCCGACGTGGGCGGCGGCTTCGGGCTCAAGACGCACGTCTTCCCCGAGGAGCTGGCGGTCGCGGCGGCCGCGCGCCTTCTCGGGCGGCCCGTGAAGTGGATCGAGACGCGGCGCGAGCAGCTCGCCGCCGCGGCGCACGCCCGCGAGCAGCGCGTGGAGGTGGAGGCGGCCGCCGACGGTGACGGCGTGGTGCGCGCCCTGCGCGCGCGCACGATCTCGGATGCGGGCGCGTATCACATCTATCCGCTGACCGGCGCGCTCGAGCCGCTGGGCACCGCGTCGATCCTGCCCGGGCCCTATCGCGTCGAGGTCTACGAGTACGAGGCGCTCGCCGTGCAGACCAACAAGCCGCCGCTCGGCGCCTACCGCGGCGTCGGCATGACGATGGGCGCGTTCGTCATGGAGCGCACGCTCGACCTGCTGGCCGAGCGGCTCGGCCTCGATCCGGCCGAGGTGCGCCGCCGCAACTTCATCCCGCGCGAGGGCTATCCCTTCATCTCCGCCAGCGGGATGAACTACGACAGCGGCGATTTCCCCAAGGCGCTCGAGCAGGCACTGGCGCTGTCCGGCTACGACGCGCTCCGCCGCGAGCAGGCCGAGGCGCGCGCGGCCGGGCGTCTGGTCGGCGTCGGCCTGGCCTGCTACACGGAGTACACCGGCATGGGCTCCGACGTCTTCCGCCGGCGCGGAATGCACGACGTGCGCGGCGTGGAGTCGGCCACGGTGACGATGGAGCCCGATGGCGCCGTGCGCTGCGCGACGAGCTTTCCCTCGCAGGGCCAGGGCCACGCGACCACCATCGCGCAGGTCGTGGCCGATCGGCTCGGCGTCACGCCGGAGCGCGTGCGGCTGGCGCCGGCGGACACCGCGGTGGCGCCGGCCGGCAGCGGCACCTTCGGCAGCCGCGGCGCCGTCTCGATCGGCGGCACGGTCGCCGTCGCGGCGGACCGCGTGCGGGCGCGGCTGCAGGCGCTGGCCGCGAGCGTGCTCGAGGCCGCGGCCGCCGACATCGTGCTCGAGGACGGGCGCGCGCACGTGCGCGGGCTGGCCGACCGCGCGGTGCCCATCGCCGAGCTCGCGCGGCTCGCGTACTCGCCGCCGCGCGGCGGGCTGCCGCCGGAGCTCGGGCCCGGGCTCTCCGCGACGATCTACTTCGATCCGCCGGGCCCGACGTTCTCGGGCGCCGTGCACGTGGCCGCGGTCGAGGTGGATTCCGCCACCGGCCGCGTGCGCCTGCGGCGCTACGTCGTCGTCGAGGATTGCGGACCCGTGGTGAATCCGACGATCGTCGAGGGCCAGATCCACGGGGCCGTCGCGCAGGGGCTGGGCGAGGCGCTGCAGGAGGCGATCGTCTACGACGGCGAGGGCCAGCTCCTCACCGGCACGCTGATGGACTACGCGCTGCCCAAGGCCGACGACGTGCCGGCCTTCGAGATCGGCCATCTCGAGACGCCCTCGCCGATCATGCCGGGCGGCGTGAAGGGGATGGGCGAGGGCGGCACCATCGGCGCGCCGGCCGCGGTCGCCAACGCCGTCGCCGATGCGGTACGCGCGCGCGGCGTGCGCATCACCGCCCTGCCCATCCGCCCGGAGTCGCTAGTATCATCGCTGCGATGAGCTCGAGTCTCGATCGCATCCGCCGTCTCGAGGCCAACGTCGCGCGCGCGCTGGTCGGCAAGCCCGACGCCATCCGCCTGGCGGTGATCGGCCTGCTCGCGCGCGGCCACCTGCTGATCGAGGACGTGCCCGGCGTGGGCAAGACCACGCTGGCCGCCGCGCTGGCGCGCTCCATCGGCGGCGGCTTCCAGCGCATCCAGTTCACCTCCGACATGCTGCCGTCCGACATCCTCGGCGTCACCGTGTACCAGCCCGACCGCGGCGAGTTCGTCTTCAAGCCGGGGCCGCTCTTCAGCAACGTCGTGCTGGCCGACGAGATCAACCGCACGACGCCCAAGACGCAGTCGAGCCTGCTGGAGGCGATGAACGAGGCGCAGGTCTCGCTCGATCACTCGACCTACCCGCTGCCGCGGCCCTTCATGGTGCTGGCCACGCAGAATCCGCTGGAGTACGAGGGCACGCACGCGCTGCCCGAGTCCCAGCTCGACCGCTTCCTGCTGCGCATCCGCATCGGCTATCCCGGCGCCGCCGACGAGAAGGCCATCCTGCGCGGCGGCGGCGCCACCGCGCCCGAGGCGCTGAGCCCGGTGCTGGACGCCGCCGAGGTGCTGGGACTTCAAGAAGAGGCCGAGCGCGTGCGCGCCGAGGAGTCCGTGCTGGACTACCTGATGGCGCTGGTGGCCGCCACGCGCAATTCGCCGCACCTGCGCCTCGGCGTGAGCCCGCGCGGCGCGCTGGCGCTGCTGCGCGCCGCGCGGGCGCGCGCGCTCGCCGACGGCCGTGACTTCCTCGTGCCCGACGACCTCAAGGCGCTGGCCGTGCCCGCGCTCGCTCATCGCGTGCTGCTGCGCGGCGCGCCCGGCGGCGAGACGGACGCCGAGGCGGTGGTGGCGGCGCTGCGCGACGCGGTGCCGGTCCCGCGGTGACGCTGCGCGCGCTGCTCGACGCGTTCATCCACACGCCCGCGCCGCGGCCGACGCGCGACGGCTGGTGGTGCCTCGGCGCCGCGCTCGGCCTCGGCTTCGCCGCGATGAACACCGGCAACAACCTGCTCTACCTGCTGACCGCCCTGCTGCTTGGCCTCGTCATCGTCTCCGGCGTGCTGTCCGAGCGATCGCGGCGCGGGCTCCGCCTGCATCCCGTGCTCCCGCAGGAGATCTACGCCGGCCGTCCGTTCGCGCTGGGCGCGCGGCTCGAGAACGTCAAGCGCCGGCGCGTCTCGCGCTCGCTGGCCGTGGAGACGCCGGGGCGGCGGCTCTACGTGGATCGCCTGGCGCCGGGGCAGGCGCGGCTGCTCACATGGGAGACGACGCTGCCCCGGCGCGGGCGCCGGCGGCTGGCCGGCGTCCGGGTGACCACGCGCTTTCCGTTCGGCCTCTTCGTGAAGACGAGTCGCCTGCTGCTGGACGACGAGGTGCTCGTCTTTCCCGCCGTGCGCCCGCTCGCCGAGCCGTGGCGGCGGCGCCTGGCCGCCGGGGGTCCGCGGCCCGTCCGCCGCCGCGGCCGCGGCCACGACCTCTACAACCTCCGCGACTACCGATCGGGCGACGATCGCCGGATGATCCACTGGCGCAGCAGCGCCAAGACCGGCACGCTCGTCGTGCGCGAGCTCGAGGCCGAGACGGCGCTCGACACGCGGATCGTGCTCGTCGGCGACGGCGCGGACGCCGCCCGCCTGGAAGCGGCGCTGTCCGAGGCCGCGTCGCTCGCCGCCCACCTCACGCGGGCGGACGCCGCGATCGAGCTGGTCGGCCCCGGCGTGCACGTGCCGGTCGGCCGCGGGCGCGCGCACCTGCGCCGTGTGCTTGGCGCCCTCGCGCTCTACGAGCCCTCGGCCGCGCCCACCGCGCGCCCGGCGCAGCGGCCGGGCGTCAGCGACCTCGAGATCCCGCTCGGATGACGGTGCCCGCGACGTCCGCGCTCACCGTGGCCATCTACCTGCTGGTGGCCGATGGACTGGCCGCGCTCGTGCTCGGCGGCCTGCTCGGCCCCGCCGGCGCCCTGGTGGTCGGCATCGCCGTCGCAGGCTCCTGGTGGCAGGAGCCGCTGCGCCGGCGCATCGCCGAGGTGCCGCGGCTCGGCGCCGTGCTGGTGGCGCTGGCCGCGCTCGCGGTCACGCTGGAGGTCGTCACGCTCGCGCCCGCCATGCTGGATGCCTTCACGCACCTGCTGGTCTTCCTCCTCCTGATCAAGCTCTACACGCGGCGCACGCTGCGGGACGTCCGCGACATCACGTTCCTGGCGTTCTTCATGCTCGTGGCCGTCTCGCCGGCCACCACCAGCGTGGTGTTCCTCGGCCTCTTCGTCGTCTTCCTCGTCATCGGCACCTGGCTGCTGATGCTGCGCCATCTGCTGGCCGAGGCCGAGGGCGCGGCGGCGCCGCCGCTGCGGGTCGGCCGCGACCTCGTCGGCCTGTCGCTGGCCGCCTCCGCGGCCACGATCGTGATCACCGCGCTGCTGTTCGTCATCATCCCCCGCGTCGGCCAGGCGGCGCTGCCGCTGCGGCCGCAGGTCTCGCGCATGGTGTCGGGCTTCTCGGACCGCGTCGAGCTCGGCGCCTTCGGCGAGATCGAGGCCGATGCCACCGTCGTGATGCGCGTGCACCTCAAGGCGTGGGAGGGGGGAAGCGGCCGGCCGGAGCGGCTGCCGAATCTGCGGTGGCGCGGCATGGCGCTCGACGCCTTCGACGGCCGTGCGTGGACGGTGAGCCGCTCCACGCTGCGTCTCACGCTGCGGCGCCAGCTCCCGGTGCCGTTCGCCGTCCACCAGTACTACGGCGGCCCGGTGCTCACCCAGGAGATCTATCTGGAGCCGATCGGCAGCGAGATGATCTTCGGCGCCGCGCGCGTGCTGCGGCTGCACGGGCGCTCCGACTTCGTCACCCTCGACGATCTGGGCAACATCGCGGTGCCGGCGCCGTCCGCGCGCCTGAACTACACCGTGGAGTCCGAGCCGGAGGTCGGCGATCCGCGCCAGGCCGACGTGGCCGATGCGCGCGTGCCGCCCGATGCCCGCTGGCTGGCGCGCTACACGCAGCTTCCCGAGATCGCGCCGCGTATCACGGATCTGGCGCGCGAGATCACCGCGGGCAGCGCGGATCGCTACGAGGCCGCCACGCGGCTGAGCGAATGGCTCGGGCGGAACCTGCGCTACACGCGCGCGCTGCAGCGCACCACCGAGCTGCCGCCGCTGGAGGAGTTCCTCTTCGTGCAGCGGGCCGGCAACTGCGAGTACTTCGCGGCCGCGCTGGCGGTGATGGCGCGCTCGCTCGGCATTCCGGCCCGGGTGGTCAACGGCTTCCAGCGCGGCGAGTGGAACCCCTACGGCGACTACTTCATGGTGCGCCTGCGCGACGCCCACTCGTGGGTGGAGGTCTTCGTGAGCGGCGCCGGCTGGGTCAGCCTCGATCCCTCGCCGCGCGTCGGCGTGGAAACGCCGGTGGCGGCCGCGCGCGCCACGCTGTGGCTGGACTCGCTGCGCCTGTCCTGGTACCGCTACGTCGTGAGCTGGAGCCTGCACGATCAGCTGGCTGCCGCCGAGAGCGTGCGCCGGGCGACGTGGTCGTGGAGCGCGATGGCGCTGAGCGCGCGCGACGTGGCCACGCTGCCGCGCCTCGCCCCGGCCCTGGTGGCCGTGGCGCTCGCCGCCGTGCTCCTGGTCCGCCGGCGCCGCGCCGCCCGGGAGACCGCTGTGACGGCGATGCCGCGCTTCTACGCCCGCGCGCTGCGGGCGCTGGCCCGCCGCGGCCTGATGCCGGCGGCGGGCGAGACCGCGCGCGAGTTCGCGCTCCGCGCGGGCGCGGGCGTGCCGCTGGCGCCGCTGACCGGCGTGTACGAGCGCGTGCGCTTCGGCGGCGCGGCGCTGACCCCCGCCGAGGCCGCCGAGGCCGAGCGCTGGGTGGCCGCGCTCGAGCAGGCGCGGACCTGATGGACGTCGGCCGGCTCCTCACCCGCGCGGCCCAGCGGTACGGCGAGCGCCCGGCGTGGATCGCCGGTGACACGCGGATCTCCTTCCGCCAGGCCGAGGCCCGCACCAACCGCCTCGCCCACGCGCTGCGCGCGCTCGGCCTGCACTCCGGCGACCGCGTCGCGATGCTGATGCCCAACTGCTACCAGGGTTTCGAGACGATGCTGGCGCCCATGAAGGCCGGCCTGGCCGTGGTGCCCATGAACATGCGGCTGCACCCCGAGGAGCACGCGTACATGATCGACGACGCCGGCGCGCGTGCCCTCGTCTACGCCGAGGAGTTCCGCGAGCACCTGGCCGGCGTGCGCGACCGCCTGCCGCACGTCGAGCACTTCATCTGCCTCGGTCACGGCGCCCGGGGCGATCACGAGTTCGAGACCCTCGTGGCCGGCGCGCCCCGCGAGGACCCGCCCGACGTGCCGATCGAGCCCGACGCGATGGCGTGGCTCTTCTACACCTCGGGGACCACCGGCCACCCGAAGGGCGCGATCCTCACGCACCGCGCGCTGCTGACGATGACCTATCAGTTCCTCGCGCTGACGCCGCCGCGCGGGCCCGACGACGTGGTGCTCCACGCGGCCGCCATCACGCACGGCTCCGGCACGCTGCTCTTCCACCACCTGGTGGCCGGCGCCGCCAACGCGTTCCCGACGACGCGCTCGTTCGACCCGCCGCGGATCTTCGACGCCATCGCGCGCTATCGCGCCACCACGATGTTCCTGGTGCCGACGATGATCAACACGCTGCTGGCCGCGGACGCCGAGCGACGGCGCGTCGACGTCTCGAGCCTGCACACCGTGATCTACGGTGGGGCGCCGATGTACGTCGAGCACCTGGAGCTGGCGCTGGAGGCCTTCGGCCCGGTGTTCGTGCAGATCTTCGGGCAGGGGGAGGCGCCGATGACGATCACGCTCCTGCCCAAGGACGAGCACGTGACGGGCGGCGACCCGGTGAAGATCCGGCGGCTGGCCTCGGCGGGACGCGCCACGCCGGCGGTGCGCGTGCGGATCGTGGACGAGGAGGACCGGCCGCGACCCGCCGGGGAGATGGGCGAGATCGTGGCACGCGGCGACCTCATCATGCGCGGGTACTGGAACAAGCCCCAGGCGTCGGCCGAGGCGCTGCGCGGCGGCTGGCTCCACACCGGCGACGTCGGCTATCTCGACGAGGACGGCTACCTCTTCATCACCGATCGCAAGAAGGACATGATCATCAGCGGCGGCTCCAACATTTATCCGCGCGAGATCGAGGAAGTCATCTGCCGCCATCCGGGAGTCTTCGAGGTGGCGGTGATCGGCATTCCCGACGCCCACTGGGGTGAGGCCACCAAGGCGCTGGTCGTCGCGCGCGCGGGCGCGCGCCTGAGCGAGGCCGAGATCGTGGAGCACTGCCGCAAGCACCTGGCCTCCTACAAGAAGCCGCAGTCGGTCGAGTTCCTGGATGCGCTGCCCAAGAACGCCTACGGCAAGGTGCTCAAGCGCGAGCTGCGCGATCGGTTCTGGGCCGATCGCGCGAGGAAGGTCTGAATCATGGGAGTCCGCGACCTCGAGATCGCCCGGGCCGTCAAGCTGCGCCCCATCCAGGAGATCGCCGAGGGTCTCGGCCTCGGGCCCGACGACCTGGAGCTCTACGGGCGCGTCAAGGCCAAGGTCGGCGCCGAGGCGATCGCCCGCGCGACCGGCCGGCCCGACGGCGCCCTGGTGCTGGTGACCGCGATGACGCCGACGCCGGCCGGCGAGGGCAAGTCGACGACCACCGTCGGCCTCGCCGACGGGCTGCGCAAGCTCGGCCGCCGCGCGATCGTCGCACTGCGCGAGCCCTCGCTGGGCCCGGTCTTCGGGGTCAAGGGCGGCGCGGCCGGCGGCGGCCACGCGCAGCTCGCCCCGATGGAGGACATCAACCTCCACTTCACCGGCGACATGCACGCGATCGGCGCCGCCCACAACTTGCTGGCGGCGATGCTCGACAACCATCTTGCCCAGGGCAACGCGCTCGGCCTCGATCCGCGCCGAATTTTATGGAAGCGCGTCATCGACATGAACGACCGCGCGCTGCGCAACATCGTGCTGGGGCTCGGCGGCACCGCGCACGGCGTGCCGCGCGAGGGCGGCTTCGAGATCACCGTGGCCTCCGAGGTCATGGCCATCCTGTGCCTGGCCCGCGACCTCGCCGACTTCAAGGCCCGCGTGGAGCGCATCATCGTGGCCGAGACACCGGCCGGCGAGCTGGTCGAGGCGCGCGCGCTGAAGGCGGCGGGCGCCATGGCCGTGCTCATGAAGGACGCCATCAAGCCCAACCTCGTGCAGACGCTGGAGGGCACGCCGGCCTTCGTGCACGGCGGGCCGTTCGGCAACATCGCCCACGGCTGCAACAGCCTCATCGCCACCCGCCTGGCCCTCAAGCTCGGCGAGATCGTGGTGACGGAAGCGGGGTTCGCCAGCGATCTCGGCGCCGAGAAGTTCGTGGACATCAAGGCGCGCACCGGCGGTCTCACGCCGTCGGCCGCCGTGGTGGTGGCCACCGTGCGCGCGCTGAAGCTGCACGGCGGCGTGGCGCTGGCCGACCTCGGCCGCGAGGACGTGGAGGCCGTCCGCCGCGGCACCGACAACCTGGCCAAGCACGTCGAGAACGTGCGGGCGTTCGGGCTCGCGCCGGTGGTGGCGCTCAACCACTTCAGCGGCGACACCGCGGCCGAGGTGGCCGCCGTGCTGGAGGTCTGCCGCGGCTGGGACGTGCGCGCGGCCGTCGCCCGCGGCTGGGCGCTGGGCGGCGCGGGGATGACGGAGCTCGCCACGGCGGTGCTGGAGGCGATGGCCGCGGCCAAGCCCGGCGGCTTCCACCAGCTCTACCCGCTCGAGGTGCCGCTCGAGCGCAAGATCGAGACGATCGTCACCCAGCTCTACGGCGGCGACGGCGTGCGCTTCGCGCCGGCGGCGGCCGCCAAGCTCGCGCGCTGGCAGACGCTCGGCTACGGCGCGCTGCCGGTATGCATGGCCAAGACGCAGAACTCGCTGTCGGACGACGCCAAGAAGCTCGGGCGCCCTCGCGGCTTCACGGTGACGGTGCGCGACGCCAAGCTCGCCGCCGGCGCCGGGTTCGTCGTGGCCTACGCGGGCGACATCCTCACGATGCCCGGCCTGCCGAAGACGCCCGGCGCCGAGACGATGGACGTCGACGCCGACGGCAACATCGTGGGCCTGTTCTAGGCGACTGGTTAGATGGGGGGCCCCGAGACGGCCCCCCAATCCCCCCAACGCTCGGGACGCCCCGGCAAAGCCGTGGCGCCCCTCGTCAACGCGTCAGGCTTTCTCGCTCGAGTCGGGGCGGGTGACGACGCCGTTGATGCGCCAGGCGCCGCCTTCCTTGATCAGCTCGTAGACCGCTTCGATGGCGCGGCCGTTCTCGCCCTGGACGTGGAGGAAGAGGTAGAGCTCGCCGGCGTCGCCGCGCTTGCTGCCGTCGATGTTGGCGCGCACCGAGCGCGCGATCTCCGGATAGCCGCCGCGCACCATGGCCGCGAAGCGCGTGGCGTCGAACATGTCGTGGATCGTGCGCGAGGCGAAGCCGAAGGCCGCCTCGAAGTCGTTGCGGCGGAACGCCTCGAGCTGCTGCAAGACGACCCGTCCGGCCTCATCGACGTCGGGATCGCGCTGGGCGGCGGCGCCGCCGGCGAGCAGCAGCGCGGCCAGGACCGCCGCCAGCAGGACTGCCGAGCGCGCCCGGGCCATGCGGCTACTTTACCGCCATCGGGCCGGCTGGTAGTATCCCGCGCGATGCGCGCGACCTTGCTCGGCACCGGCTCGCCGCCCCCGAACCCGAAGCGCCGCGGGCCGGCCACCCTCGTCACGGTCGGCGACGCCGAGCGCTTCCTGGTGGACGCCGGCTCCGGCGTCGGCGTGCAGCTCGTCCAGGCCGGCGTGCGGCCGTACGACTGGCCGCCGGTCTTCATCACGCACCACCACTCGGATCACGTGATCGACCTCGGCCACCTGCTGATCACGCGCTGGATCGTCGGCCAGAACGCGCCGCTGGCCGTGTACGGCCCCGCCGGCACGCAGCGCCAGGTGGACAAGCTCCTCGACTACCTGCACTGGGACATCGAGATCCGCCGCGAGCACATGCACGATCGCCAGCCGCCGGCGGTGCAGGTGACCGAGATCGAGGAAGGCCGGATCCTCGAGCGTGATGGCCTGCGAGTGTCGGCGTTCCTCGTCGAGCACGATCCCGTGAAGCCCGCCTTCGGTTACCGATTCGACGCCGAGGGGCGCAGCCTGGTCGTGTCCGGCGACACGCGCCCCTGCGAGAACCTCATGCGCTGGAGCCGCGGCGTGGACGTTCTCGTGCACGAATGCTGCGAGATGGCCAAGACCTCCTGGGCGCCGGGCTGCGGCTGGGCCACGATCGAGGAGAAGATTCGCGATCTCGCCTCGTATCACACGCAGCCGGACGACATCGGGCGCGTGGCCGAGGGCGCGCGCCCCGGGCGACTGGTCATCAATCACCTCATGCCAGGCTCCGACCCCGCGGAGCTGAAGGCGGCGGCCGAGAAGCAGTACCGCGGTTCGGTGACCGTGGGGGAGGACCTCCTG
>Ga0137394_10002928_pt1 | contig 12762 bp, 13 predicted proteins | sample czobulk116metaG_FD_108278 | JGI IMG/M metagenome (GOLD analysis project Ga0137394, IMG submission 108278) | Vadose zone soil microbial communities from Angelo Coast Range Reserve, California, USA - czobulk1.16 metaG | ecosystem: Environmental > Terrestrial > Soil > Vadose zone | place: USA... | reverse complement strand
CGGGGCGGGGTTTTAGATCATGTAAGCGCATAGAGGAAAGTGTCGAGTTACGCGATTGGCGTTTCAGGCGGCGGAGTTGCAGAGGGCGGCTCGGGAGTTTTGACTTTTTTGATTTCGAGACCGCGGCCACGGTAGATGTCTTCCCGGAGGCGCAGGCTGAGAAGCGCTTGCAGGGTGGCTTTGACGACGTTGGCGGCATTTTTTGAACCGAGGGATTTGCTCAAAATGTCTTTGACCCCGGCAGATTCCAGAACAGCGCGGACGGTTTTTCCCGCGATAATGCCAGTGCCGGGGGAAGCAGGCCGGAGCAGCACTTTTGCGCCGCAATAGTGCGAAAAGACTTCGTGAGGGATGGTGGCGTCTTTGAGCGACACGCCCACCATTTGTGTGCGGGCCAGTTCGCCGCCTTTGCGGATGGCATCGGCTACTTCGCCGGCTTTACCCAGACCTACGCCGACTCTGCCCCGCTTGTCGCCAACGACAACCAGAGCGCTGAAATTGAAACGGCGGCCGCCTTTAACGACTTTAGCCGAGCGGTTGATGAAGACGACCTTTTCGGTAAGTTCTTGTCCCCCCTCGGCGCCGAATTCGCCCATTTCAGATGAGGGCTTGCCGCGGCGGCCGCGGAATGAGCCCTTGACTGGACGCGCCTGCTCTGCGCGCGGAGGTTGCTCGGGGACGACAGGCTGCTCGGGGCTCCCGGGTTCTTTACTGGTAGTGGGATCAATCACAATATTTTTATTCTGCGTTTATTCGTTAGAATTGGAGACCGGCTTCCCGGGCTGCATCAGCCAGAGCCTTAACTTTACCGTGGTAACGGGCACCGCTGCGATCGAAAACGACGCTTTTGATGCCTTTGCCGATAGCGGCCTGGGCAGCGAGGGCGCCAATGGTTTTTGCGCTGGCTGCATTGGCCGCGAGTTTTTCGCGATCAGGCGTGCCTTTGCTGGTGGTGGACGTGGCGACCAGTGTTGCGCCGGCGATATCATCGATGAATTGGACGTGGATGTTCTTATTGGTGAAACAAACGCTCATTCGAGGCCGTTCTTTCGTGCCGCGAACTTTCTTGCGGATGCGCCAGTGACGAAGTTTAGCGAGGCGATGTTTTTGTTCGGTGCGCATGGGAAAAATTTATGATGCGTGAAACGTGAAACGTGAAACGTGAAAACGCATAGATTTATTACTGAACGGTCTTGCCTTCCTTGCGGACGACGCGTTCATCGGTGTAGCGGACACCTTTACCCTTGTAAGGTTCGGGAGGATAGAAGCTGCGGATCTCGGCCGCTACCTGGCCGACGACCTGGCGATCGGGACCTTCGATGGTGAGCTTGGTGTTTTCTTCGACGGTGACTTTGATTTGGTCGGGAATGTTGTAGACGACCGGGTGTGAATAACCGAGGCTCAGGTTCACGCTCTTGCCTTGAACGGCCGCTTTGAAGCCGACACCTTGAATTTCCAGTTTCTTTACGAAACCTTCGCTGACACCTCGCACCATATTATTGACCAGGGCACGGCTAAGCCCATGTAGAGCCCTGGCGCGCGCATCGTCGCCCTGCCGGCTGACAACCACTTTGTCCTTCTCGACTTTGAGGCTGGTGCGCTGTGGGAGTTCCCAATTAAGTTTGCCTTTGGGACCTTCGACGGAAACCTGCTGGCCTTTGACTTCGACTTTGACCTTCGCAGGAATTGAAATTGGTTGTTTACCGATGCGGCTCATTTACTGAAATCGTTGATACGTTAATACGTGGATGCGTGTTGTGCTTACCAGACATAGCAGAGGAGTTCGCCGCCGATGTTCTTTTTGCGAGCTTGCGTGCCGGTCATGATGCCTTCACTGGTGGAAAGAACCGAGACGCCCATGCCGCCGCGGACGCGCGGGATGTCAGTCGAGCCAACGTAACGGCGCAAGCCCGGCGTGCTGATCCGGCGCAAGCCTTCGATGACGCTCTTTTTGCCCTGATATTTGAGTCGCATCTTAATGAGTTTTGGCATTTTGCCCTCGACTGCAAAATCGTGAATGTAACCTTCTCGCTTCAAAATGCCGGTGATGCTTTCCTTAATTTTCGAATGAGGAACATCAACGGCGGGAAGCAAAGCGCGATTGGCATTGCGGATGCGCGTGAGCATGTCGGAAATGGGATCGATCATTTAATCAGAAATCGTTGATACGTTAATACATTGATACGTTGATATCTTAAAACGTGGATGTGGGGTTACCAACTGGCTTTGGTGATGCCTGGGATGAGGCCGTTCAGCGCGGCTTCGCGGAAGGTCAGGCGCGAGCAATTGAACTTGCGCAAATAACCGTGGCGGCGGCCGCTCATGGAGCAGCGATTTACCAGCCGGACCGGGCTGGCATCGCGCGGCAATTTGGCAAGGCCGGCATAATCGTGCCTGGCCTTGAGTTCTTTGCGGAGCGCTTCGTACTTTTTGACGGTGGCTGCCTTCCGCTTGTTTCGTTCGATCCAGGACATTTTGGCCATAAAAGTTAAGAATTGGAATGTTGGAACGCGGGAATATTGGAATGTAATTTCATCTGTTTTCGGCAAAGGGCATGCCCATGAGCTTCAGGAACTCGAGGGCTTCGTCGTTCGTTCGAGCGCTGGTGACGATGGTGATGTCCATCCCTTGCTGGCGCTTGATTTTGTCGAGCTCGATTTCGGGGAAAATGGTTTGGTCGCCGATGCCGAGAGTATAGTTACCTCTGCCGTCAAAAGAGCGGGTCGAGAGGCCGCGAAAATCGCGAATTCGCGGAAGGGCCGTGGCGACAAGGCGGTCAAAGAACTCGTACATCGCGTCACGGCGCAAGGTGACGCGGCAACCGATGGGTTGACCCTCCCGAAGCTTGAAATTGGCAATGCTGTGCCTGGATTTGCTAATGGTGGCCTTACGGCCGGTGATCAGGGCAAGGTCTTTAGAAGCGTCATCTACAGCGCTTTTCTCGAGAGAAGCGCTGACACCCATATTGACGACGATCTTGGTCATGCGTGGAATCTGATGGACGTTGCCGTATTTGCGCTTTTCTTTAAGCGCCGGCACTACTTCCTTAACGTACTTATCGTAGAGTCTTGCTTTCATTTCGCTAGGTCACGGATTTTGCCGTAACCACCTGGTTTTAAGCTGTTACCGATGGAAAACCCAAGGGTCCGTCCGGAAGAACGGAGCGCGGAATATACGGGAGGCGGCCTGCCCGCGCAATAGATATTTAGAGAAAAATTGGAATTTAATCGTTTTCGCGACGCTGCTCGCCGCGATGGCGCTGAAGGCGGTTCAGGGCACGCCGGAGGGACTCGATTTCGTATTCATCGGCATTTTTCTGGCGCTCAGCGAGTTCGAGACTTTCGAGAACAGCCTCCATCTCATCAAGCGTTTCGCGCAAAGATTCGATGATTTGGTTCACTTGTTCGATGGCTTGCTCGATTGAGGCAGGTGAAGCGGGCACGCGGGCCGCTGGAGCGGGACGATCGGCCTCCTGTTCTTGTGCCGCTGTTTCGGCAGGGACGTCTTGCTCAGGAACTGCTTGTTCTGTCGGCGATGCCCCGTCGGTCGTTTGCTGTTGGTCGTGTGGCGGTCTTCGGCCAGGGCCTCGACGCCCACGTCCGCCACGCCGTCCTCGCCGTGCACGTGACGGCGGGCGAGAGCTTTCGGAAGTCCCGCTTTCAGTTTTTGGTTCTTCGTCTGGAACCATTTTTGGTTCAAGTTGCCCTGAATGCCTCGAAATGCAACGGGAATCGTTCGCGACGAGGGCCGTGACGCGTGAAACGCTTGCCACGTAGAACCTGGTGAAATCTGAAACGCGGAAAGGTATTGCAAATTACCGTTTGACCTGCTGAGAGAATTCGTTTTAGTTTTGAAATCCAAATCAAAAACTAAAACCAAATCTCATTATGAATACGATTGTTCCGCTGATCAGTTCAGGTGTGGCAGGACCGTTGGGAGTTCTCCACCTCCCTCGTTTATGGCTCAAAACTTCGCTTGAAGCTCAAGGCAAGCTTGCCGCGGGCTATCCGGGCGCCGGCAAAGGTTATGATCAAATGGTGATCGACGGGCTCGGACTCAAACGGGAAGCCGTGCTCGATTTTATTAAAAAAAATAAACCGGATTACCCGCAGTTCGAGTCCTGGGTAAAAAAGAATGCGACCAAACTCGACAAAGCATCCGTCGAGAAACTCAATGCGTCGATTCGCGGTTATATCCACGACGATGCGACCCGCAAGTCCATCCTTGGCGCCAACGGTTTGCCCGATGACGGGTCCGCCTTCAAAGACGCGGTGAATCTGAATAATCTGGACGACTGGAAGGAATTCCATACGGCCGCGCTGAAGTAGGCGCTGAAACAAAGTTCTGAAACCAGGCGCAACCAAAAGGTTTGCGCCTTTTTTGTATCTTTCTGGAGCGCGTGTTATTCAGGACCAAAATGCACCTCGGCCAGGGCCGAGGGTCCTCTTGGCATTTTTTGTACAGTATTTGGCACTTTTTGCATGAGGCTTTAACCGCATATGAGGCCGGGGAGCTGTATAATTGCGGCTCGGGATTTGCCGATGACACAACTGAAATGAACAATGGCCTAAAACATCACGGTGTAGTCGTCCCGATGGTTACACCGATTATGCCAAACGGTGATCTCGACGAGCCTGCCGTGGACCGCCTGGTCGAGTTCCTTTTGGCCGGCGGCGTGGATGGCATTTTTGTCCTTGGCACGACCGGGGAAGGGGAATCTGTGCCGCGCTCGTTCCGCCGGCGGCTGGTCGAGCGCACCGTGAAATGTGTGCGGCATCGCGCGAAGGTTTATGCGGGGCTTGGTCAACTGCAATGCGAAGACGCCGCCGCCGGAAATGAGTATTTCCATGCAGGCGCGGATGCGGTAGTCGCGCGGCCACCTGTTTCATTTCCCGTGCCGCAGCTTCTGCCGTGGTTCCGCGCTCTGCTCTCGCGACTCGAAGGCCCGCTCATCCTTTACAACATGCCATCCACCACGAACATTTCGATTCCGCTGGATTTGGTGGCTGAGCTGGTGGGTCATCCCAGGCTCGCGGGAATTAAGGATTCAGAGAATAGCCCGAAACGCCTGGACGAGCTTCTCCGGCGCTTCGGCGCACAGGAACAGTTCTCAATTTTTGTCGGCGTTGGCGCATTGATGGCCCGCGGATTGAAATCCGGAGCGGAAGGGATCGTCCCAAGCGTGGGCAATCTAATTCCCGATGTTTGTCACCAGCTTTGCGCCTCGGCGCGAGAGGGTAACTGGGCCAAAGCGGAACCTGAAGCCAAACGCATGAACGCAGTGTCTGCGCTTTACCAGAAGGGGCGGACATTGGGCCAGTCGCTCGCCGCTCTCAAGGCGGCGATGGCATGCCGTAATCTCTGTGGCCCTTATGTCCTGCCTCCATTGCAAACTCTGGCCGAGCCAGAACTTGAATCTATTCGCCACCAAATGGCACGACTCGGACTGGTGTCTTAGTCAGCCATTTTGAAACACGGCCTTTAAAAATGCAGCATTGGCCCCGAAATTTTTTCTGACATTCCGCGAATCCCTGGCGTCCCGGGACCGTTCGATGACCAGCCATCCGCTCCAGCCCATTTCATCCAGGGTTTCTTTGACCTTCTTCATATTCAAGCGCTTGTTGTCCTGCAGCAGCACCCCATCTTCGTCTGTGCAATGAATTTGGCGGATGCGTCCCTTTCCCAACGTCTTAAGTTCGGAATACAGATCGCGTCCGGCCTGCAATGCATTAGCAAAATTAAAATAAATTCGAACCGCCTTCGACCCGATCTCCTCGAGCAACTTCACTTCAGCGACCGCGTCAAGCGCCGTCTCCACGCCTATCACCACGCCCATGGCCTCGGCCTTGCTGCCGGCCATTCGGAGGCGTTCCACAATCACCGGCCGCAATTCCGGATGCTTCACCAGGTCCCCGCGCACGCCCAGCGGCAGAAACGCCGTTTTAACTCCCAGGCCTTTCATGGTATCGAGGCAATCCTCAATCATTCTGGGTGCCGTCGGACGTTCCGCAAAAGACTGTGCGTAAAATCCCGACATCGCCAGCGAGCAGATCTCAACGCCAAGCTCCGGGACTTTGTCGAGGAACTGTCGCCGCACCTCCGGATTGACGAGCTGATTATCAAACGTCTCGCGCTCTCCCAGGCTTCCCATATCCACCTCAACACCATCAGCGCCGATTTCTTTTGCGAGCTGAAATGCTCCGAGTTTCTGTCGCTTCAGAATCATCCAATCACACACGGCAATTTTGTATCGTTGATCCCGCATGGGCCGAGGAGCGTTGGAAGCTTGTTTCGTTGCATTAGTTCCTTCGCCTGCAAACAGGCAGGTAGCAGCATCGCCCGAAATCGCGGCGCCGAGCACGGCCGTGCGGTTAATGAATTGTCGTCTGGTCAATTGCCACATCATTTCTGAGTATTTACACTCAACAAGCGATCCAACACGGACCACTGCACTTTGAGCGCTGTTCCATGTTTGTGCCCCTCCGGAAATGAAACGTCTCTGCTAATATCCGTAAACGTCTTGAAATCCTTCGTTCTCACCGCGCCATATCGTTTTGCGCGATACGCGTCATAATAGATAATCCAGTCTTCGCGGATCTTCAGCACAGATGGTCCCTCTGTGAACTCCCTGGTGAATGGCAGCGAAACGTCCCGCCATGGTCCGAGAGGAGTTTCGCCGAACGCCACTCGCAGATTGCGTTTCGGACGGGAATTGTCTTTGTGCACCAACACGTAACGGTTTCCATCCTGGACAATAAATCCATCGATCGCGCTATAGCCCGGATCGAAAAAGAGTTTTGCTGGAGCGAATTTTTCAAAGTCGCTTGTCGTGAGGTAATACATTCGATGGTTATTCGTGGCCGGTTCCTCAAAATCCGGAAATCGTCCGGGAATGGTCGAAGCCCAGCAAATTACGAACTGGCTTCCCCGGTTATCGTAAAACGATTCGGGCGCCCAGACGTTCACGGTTGTTGGTTCATGCTGCATTACAGGAATGAACCTCTGTTCTGACCAGTGAATCAAATCCTTCGAGCTGGCATATCCAAATCCCTGATCGGTATGCCAGCCTGTCGTCCATACCAGGTGATAAGTTCCGTCCGGCCCACACAGGAGGCTTGGGTCACGCATCAACTTGCTCGAGCCAACAGCCGGCTTAAGGAAAGTCCCGGGCACATTCGACCAATGATAAGCATCATGGCTATGTAGAAAGCGCAACCCGTCCTCGCCATTGCCACGAAAGGAAGTAAATAGATAGACAGCGTTCGTCCCCGAGTCCCGGGCGACGCACAATGCCGTCGAGGTTAAAAACAAAAACAGAGATATCTTAAATCTCATGCCGGGGATTTCTTTACAGATGGCTTCTGGTTCGAGGTTACCTTCGCGTTAGCGGTAGCCAGACAGTCATATCCATGGGTCCGCGATTGGCCCAGGCGAAATATGGAATGAATTGCAGCTTTATCGCGCTTTCTCTCACCGTACCGAGGGGACGGTAAAGATCTCCATTCCAATCGTTGTTATGCCGCAGAAACCCCGATGTTTCAATTACTGCGACTCCACCCAAAAGCGATCGATCAAATCGCGCCACCAAATCCGCGTCTGCGGAAATGCTGACGTCCATCATTCTCGCATGCGAGCCGTCCGATCGTGGTTGCTCCAGGCAATAGACAACAGGCCCACGCTTGATCGCGATTTGATTTGCGGTCTCTTCGACCAGCGGATTTGCCTCGATCATGCGTGGTGGCATCGGAAATTCAAGGTCCACGCTATCGCCCGGCCTCCATGTGCGGCGAATCGGCAAATAGCCCGACGAAACAGCCGGAGTCTTTGTGAGAACGCCGTTGACCCTTAATCCGAAGAGATCTTTCTTTTCTCGACTCGGTTCCCCTTGTTCCGATGCCCATCCCGGAACTCTCAACTTTAGTGCAAACTCGGTCTGCGGACATTTATCGAACTTGATGCGGATCCGGCCATTCCAGGGATATTCGGTTTGCTGCGTCATCCTTACTTTGCGGAAGCGTCCCAACTCCGTAACCAGTTGATTGCCTGCGTAAAGATTCACCCAAATTGCATTCTCCGACTTGCCGTAAGCATAGCCCCCAATCTCCGCCAAAGTACGAGCGAGATTCGGCGGACAACAAAACGAACTCAGGAAAGGAATGCGCTCGTGCTTCCATCGCAGCTCTACCGGCATCGGCTGCACCGAGCGCAGTGGATTTACATAAAAGAAATTAGTTCCGTCAAGGCCGGCGCCGGAAAGAACGCTATTGTAAAGCGCGAGCTCCACAACGTCCATGAAGCGTCCTTCGCCGGTCGCGAGGAACATGCGCCAGTTCCACAATATGTTCGCGATGTTGGCACAGGTTTCATTATGCGCCGTCAAATTGGGCAGTTCATAATTGCGCCCGTACGCCTGGTGCACTCGCGTGATGCTCTTCTGGTCCTTGCTTCCATCCGGGGATGCTCCATCAAATAATGCTCCGCAACCACCTGTGATATACATCTTTTGCTCGACCACATTGCTCCAGATTTTCTGCAGCGGAGCCCATAGGGTTCGGTCGCCGGTCTCCAGGAACAGATCCGCGGCGCCGGCATAAAGGTAGTTTGCGCGCACAGCGTGCCCCATCGCATCCGTCTGCTGCTCTAAGGGAATTCGATCCTGATTGTCGTCATCTCCATTCGCAACGAAGTCCCGTGCGGCCAATAATTTTTTGGCGCATCCAAGATACTTCGCTTCTCCGGTTGCCCGGTACATTTCCACCATGCCCATGTAGTGCGAAGGACAAATCGAAAAGCGCGCCAGGCCAGGCGTCGGATGATCAAACGTTGCGCATAGGAAATCCGCTGTTTTCCTCGCCACGTTCAGGAAATTCGTTTTGCCAGTCGCGCGGAAATGGATGCAGGCAGCGCTGAGAAGATGACCCATGTTGTAGGTTTCAAATTGCAAACGTTCCTCAAAGGCTTTCTTCCCTTCTCCAATTTTAGCGGCAATCAACACGGGTGTATGTATATACCCATCCTCTCGCTGAGCTTTGGCGATCACCCCGATGATCTCGTCAAGTTGCCGATCGACAGATGCATCATGCGTGATCGCCAGCATTGCGCTCGCTGCTTCCATCCATTTATAGAAATCTCCATCGTTAAAAGAGGCTCCCCGATGTCGGCCCTGGGCGATGCCGCCCGCGATCCCGAAATTTTCATAAAACTGGCTGTAATTCGTCCCCTCCATGATCCTCCACAAAGCAGGAATCATATTGGTCCGGCAAACCTCCAGGCGCTCCGCCCAAAACCCCTCCTCCGTCCATCGGACCTCTGTCCAGGGCACGGCCTCAACTTTTGCGTACGGACTTTTGGCTGAGGCAATACTGAGGTCGGCACCAATACAATGAGTGTTCAGCAAAAGCAGCGACCCAACCCGCAATAGTGTCCGAATTTCGGCTTTCATTCTTTCTTAACGTATCAACGTCTTAACGTATCAACGCTTCGCTTCAGCCGTACCGCCATGTACGGTCGTCCGGGTAGCGCAATGCGGCGGTCGTCTTTGTCGCCGTAGAAATAATCGGTTTTCTTCTTAAGCGCGAAAATCTGGGGAATCGAAGTCGTTGTCATGTTCCACGTATCCAGCACTTCCGCGCGGAATTGCATTCCGTCCTCGATAACAATGCCTGTCCCTTGCGGCGGCTTCGGCAATTTTACCGCCCACTCCTTCGGCTGTGCTTTGCCGAAATAGATTAAGTAATATTTCCCAGGCTGACCGCCATACTCCGGGTTTTGCCATTTATCTATAGGCTCGATCCCTTCGACTGGACTGTCCTCCAGCACTTGCCGCAAAAAAGCCAATCGCGCAGGACTCTGGCCTCGGAGCACTCCTCCTTTTGACCACCATAGAACATCCGACGGATGCAAATATGTTTCTCCATGGCCGACGTACGTCCCGGCAATCGTGCCTTCCCAAAAACGAAAAACCAACTCTTCGGCGGAAAGATTTCCCCAGCGCTTCGGAATGTCGCCCTCATACTTTACTTCATCGAAGACGATCGGCTTGCGGTACACGTCCCGATACAGAACGGCGCGGCCGGCGTCTTCCACAGCCGACCCGTTTTGTATGCTCGCGTGCGTGATCCATGCACGTGTGTGATTAAAAAGACGTTGGCCGTTGTGAATCGAAAGCAGGTGATGATACGGATCGTTCGTCGAAACGATTTGTCCGAAGCGCTCCCAATCCGCTTCCCGCTTCTCTTTCATGAAATCATACTCGTTGGCGAGCGACCACCACACATTCCGGAACGCTGCCAATCGGCTCACTACATACTTTAGATAACGATCGTCCTCTGCCGCCGTCATTCGGTCGAATCCCCAATGTCCTTCGTCGTAGGGATGGAAGAGGATGATGTCAGCTTCGATGCCCAGGTCGCGCAAGGCTGCAACGCGTTTTTCGAGATGCCGAAAGAATGCCGGGTTAAATCGTGCCTTATCCCATGTGTTCGGCGGAGTTCCTTCAAACGGATAAAGCGGCGGCTCGTTACTGTTCCAGTTATAGCGTTTGGGAAACACACAGAAGCGGATTTTGTTGAACGGAGATGAAGCGAGGGTCTTTATCGTCTGTTCTTCAAGGACATCGCCCTGATGATTCCAAACATAACACGTGGTTCCGAGTTGCTTAAAGGGTTTGCCGTCGGCGTAAGAGAAATGAAAAGTGTTTGTGACGTGAACCGGGCCATGATTGGCCGCTGAGGCTTTGGAAACTTCAAACTCACCTTTTTTGCTATCCAACTCTCTCCGATTGCTGCTCGTGAAGTAACGCCACTTTCCTTTTTGTGGCGGCATAAAGCGGACGCGGTAATTCCCATCCCCATCGTAAAACCCTTCCGCCTCGACCGCGGCACTATCGGCCTGATCCCAGCAGAAGGTTGCTGACAAGCGCGTATCAACAAACGGATTCCCGTTCGTTGGTCCCTTGAGTATAATTTCCAACATTCCCCACTGCTCAACGGAGCTTTGCCCATAGACCTGGCTCCGTGCCAATAACAACAGCAAAATCGCTGATGCTATAGAGAGCGAAAGGGTAGGGCGCGCTGTCCTCAGCGCGCCGTGACAACCCAGAATGTATTGGACCAAAACATTCATCAGTTTGCGCGGACGAGCCAAAATACCGCCGGGGCAGTGGGCGCTGCTGGAACCTTTGCCTTTTGGCCAGCGGTGACTTTGTATTGCAGGCTGGTGACCTCTCCCGTTCGTAGAGCGATGGCTTTCACTGCGAAGGAGCCGCTCTCCGATCGGAGATCAATTTCGGGCGCCGATTGGGCCGCGTATATTAGATATTGCCGGCCAGGTTCGCGGAGTATCCAGCAGCCTTCCTGAGCTGTTTCGCGCCATGGCTTCATTCGGGGGATTTCCTTGAGCAAGCTCTCGTCGGTCGTCTTAGGTAGATTCGGCATCGAGCCCCCGGCGCAGACGAAGGCCCAGCTACCTTGCGCAAAATCGCAGATTACCGGCTTGGTCGGATATTTCCCGCGATACTCCGCAGCCATATTCGCCAGATTTTTGTCACTGGGCCGACCGCCTTTCCATTGCCGCTCGAATTGGCGCGGCGCGAGGTTTTGGCCTCGCTGGGGAGCGAAGATTCCTTTGTCGGTCGTCCACCAATATCTAAAATCGATCAGGTCAACCACCTTGCTGCGTTCCGGATCAGCGAGGATCGTGTCCTGCACGTCTTTCGTGCAGCTCAAGGCGACCAACGGCTTCTTGCCGGTTTCCTTCTCCCATTCTGAGATCGTATCCAGCCAGAACCGAACAAAATGCAGCGGTCCGGTAAACTCGGCGCCCGTAAATTCGATTACGTTTGAATTATCCCGGAAGTTGTCCAAACATTGCCGGACATAGGCGCGATGGAGTTTTCTTCGAGCCGGATGAGAAACATCGTAAAACTGTTCGGCCATGAAAATGCGCTTGTCTCCCGCATAAGGCGGCGGCTCGGGGAATCCGGTATCGTTGATATTGTTGGCCGAACGCCACGGAAAATCCGCCCAATGCGCGCCGGCTTCCAGGATATTGTGCTGAAAATAATTTTGATGAAACAAAACCAGGCCACGTTCGTCGCAGCGATCGGCAAATTCCTTTAAGCGTCGCCAATACCACGGATTATACTTTGTGAGATCGTAGCGGCTCAGGCCATCCCAGGCCGTTCCCTGACCGCTCCGGGCAAACGGTAATTCATAGAAGGGGGGCCAAACATCTCCATTTTGCCGCCTCACGCGCTCGTGATCGTCCCGCCTGCGGTCGTACCAAAGGCCATAATGATGATCCAGCGCTGCAATTCCACGCGACGAAAGCGTTTCAGCAAGTTCGTTCAGGTCGTCGGTGAAACCAGCACCAAAACGTCCGGGCACGAACCGCGTCAGGCATGGCTCGGCAAGGGTTACCTCGGCAGGGCGTATATTCCCACGCCACCACGCCACATTGGTGTGTCCCCCAATCAGGAGCTTGCCGCCACACGTCAACCAGCCGTTCGTCACGCTGAGCGGGCGGACGAGTCGTGAGATTTCAGCGCTCGATGTCTCGATAACAGCTTCCTTATCTTCGATGTCTTCAATCCGTTTGGCTTGCCCAGGCTCGATCGGAATTGGATCCCGCGATGACGCTGCCGCAATGTAATCCAGAAGACCTGGCGCCGGTTTGCGCGATGCCGCCGCCAGCTTCTGCGTCTCGTCCAAGGCCGGGTTGCTGACTTCTTTGGTAGAGCGGTGCATTAGTTTTGCCCGCGCG
>Ga0137394_10002926_pt1 | contig 12768 bp, 11 predicted proteins | sample czobulk116metaG_FD_108278 | JGI IMG/M metagenome (GOLD analysis project Ga0137394, IMG submission 108278) | Vadose zone soil microbial communities from Angelo Coast Range Reserve, California, USA - czobulk1.16 metaG | ecosystem: Environmental > Terrestrial > Soil > Vadose zone | place: USA... | reverse complement strand
AGCCTTCCCGCTCCTGCCTCATAGAGCAGCACGCCCAGCGCCCACAAATCGCTCAGGTGATCCGCCTTGTGCCCGCGCAAGACTTCCGGGGACATGTACGGCAGAGTTCCCACCAGCTTGCTTTCCAGCATGTCGTAGGAAAGTGTGAGCTCGCTGATTTCCTCGCGCTCCATGCGCGTAGCCAGTCCGAAATCCAGTACCTTCACGCGTCCTTCGGCCGTTACCATCACGTTCGAGCCCTTCAGGTCGCGATGCACAATTCCGCGGTCATGCGCGTGCGCCAGTGCGTCCGCGATTTGCGCTCCGTAGCGCGTCACTACTTCCATCGAGAGGCCCGTCGTCGTGAGCAAGTCACTGAGCGACCGCCCCTCAATCAATTCCATCACCACGTAGAACTCGTCGCCCGTCTGTCCCACCTGGTAAATGGTGCAAATATTCGGATGGCTTAAGGACGAGGCGGTCTGCGCTTCGCGGAGCAAATGGCCCCGCCCAACCTTGTCGAGCGCCCCTTGGGCCAGCAGCTTCACGGCCACATCGCGGTTCAACACCTCGTCCCGCGCGCGATACACGACACCCATACCGCCTTCGCCAAGCTGGGCGACAATTCGGTAGTGATCCAACGTTTGTCCGATCATAGTTGCGGTCAGGCGGCCATCCTATCACGCCCTCAGTTCCAAACAGGACGCCAGCAATCAAGAACCGCGGTTCTGGAGAGTAGAGACCGCCATGGTTCCGCGGTCACTGGAGACGCATAAGGTGCCAACCGGAAACGGACCATGCCTGCGGGGAAGCATTACTATCCTCATTGCCCGTCTCCTGGCACGGGAGCCCATCTCAAGCCATAATGATGTCCGGCACTGCGTTCCTAAGGATCCCTAGCGATGCTCCATGCATGGCACGACGTTTCTCCGGGCGACGATCTGCCGCGTGATTTTCAAGCGGTGATCGAGATTCCCCTCGGCTCCAACGTGAAATACGAGTTGGACAAGGCTAGCGGACTCTTGAAAGTCGACCGCATCATCCACTCGGCGGTCTTCTACCCCGCAAATTATGGATTTATTCCCCAGACCTATGCCGACGACAACGATCCGTTGGACGTGCTGGTCTTGTGCCAGGAACCGGTACAGCCGCTGGCGCTCATCAAAGCGCGGGCCATTGGGCTGATGACCATGATCGATTCCGGGGCCAGCGACGACAAGGTCATCGCCGTGGCGACAAATGATCCTGAATTCAACAGCTATGTCGAAGCCAACGAACTGCCGCCGCACCGCTTGCTGGTTCTGAAGCGCTTTTTCCAGGACTACAAACAATTGGAAGGCAAGCAGGTCCAGGTGGACGACATCCGCCCGGCCTACGCCGCAGTCAAGGTCATTGAAAAGTCGCTGGAGCGTTACAGGGAGCAAAGAGATTCGCTGCGCGCGAAGGACCGTCGCTAATACAAATGCACTAATCTTACGATTTTCGCCCGATGCTAACTTGCACCGACCGGAGCGGCCCGGTCCCCGCAGCAGCTTGGCGTGAGATTGTTCTTTAGATGCATGGCAAGGTTTATGGGCCGGAGCAATATTGCATGAATCGTTTTTGGAAATGGACGGCAGGAATTTTTGGCGTGCTCCTCGTCGCTGCTTTTGCCGTTCTGTCATACATGGCCGGGAGCCCCAAGGATGCGTACGGCATGATGCGCTACGCACTGCCCCACATGCATCGTGGCACACTGAAAGTGGGCAGCGATGCGCCGGACGCGCGGATTGTCGCGCTGGACGGCACGAGCCGCTTCCACATCCGCGAACGGACGGGCGAGCGGCCGCTCGTGCTGGTGTTCGGTAGTTTTACTTGACCACCTTTTCGCCGCCAGGTGGGCGACGTCGTTCAGATTTATGAGGACTACAAAGCGCGTGCAGATTTTCTGACCGTTTACGTTCGCGAGGCGCACCCCACCGACGAATGGCAGATGAAATCCAACGTGAAGGACGATGTCTGCTACGCGCAGCCAAAAACTCTGGAGCAGCGCGTGGCCATCGCGAATGACTTCACCAAAAGATTCGAGTTCCCCCTGCCCTTCGGAATCGACGACATGAGCAACGCCGCCAACGATGCGTATGCCGCATGGCCGGAGCGGATTTACATTGTTGATGAGAGCGGGCATATCGCCTATCGCGGCGGCATCGGGCCGTTCAATTACAGGCCGGAAGAGGCCCGGGAATGGCTGGCCGCGCGGTATGGAGTTGTGAAACACGAATCGCCGAAATCGCCGACTGCTGCGGCCCCTGCATCCACGACAGGAGCGGCGGCAGCAGCACGGGCGACAACGTCCACGCCCGCGCCAGCCGATGCGGCAAAATGACGCGGCCTAGAACGCTGGACGCAATATGATTTGTCTGTGAAAAGTAGAATTGGCAACAAAAATGCACAAGGCGCCCCGCTCAAAAGAGTGGGACTAGCCCGCGCACTCTCGCGGCTCGGCTATTGCTCGCGATCGCGCGCAGAAGTGTTGATTGCTGCGGGGCGCGTGAAGTGGAATGGAGTCGTGCGGCGCGATCCGGAATCGCTGGTTCACCTGGGGAAAGATCGCATTGAAATCGACGGGCAGCCGATTGCGAGCGGTTCCAAAATCTATCTTGCTCTCAATAAACCTCGCGGAGTGGTGACGACTGCGGCAGACGAAAAAGGCCGGGAGACAGTCTATTCCTACCTACCAGAGAATTTACCGTGGCTCGCTCCCGTGGGACGGCTCGACAAGGCGAGCGAAGGTTTGCTGCTGCTGACGAATGATTCGGAATGGGCAGCGCGCATTACCGCGCCCGAGACGCATCTCGATAAAACGTATCACGTGCAAATCAGCGCCATTGCCGATGAAGCATTGCTGCAAGCATTGCGAAACGGAATCCGCGCCAGCGATGGCGAATTCCTGCGCGTCAAGAACGCCCGCGTGCTTCGGCAAGGTGAGCGTCATTCCTGGCTCGAAATTGTGCTGGATGAAGGTAAGAATCGCCACATCCGGCGGATGCTCGAAGAGCTGAAGATGGAGGTGCTCCGGCTCGTGCGTACTGCGATCGGGCCGCTAGCTCTCGGCGGTCTTTCGAAGGGTACAACTCGTCCGCTGGAGCTAGGAGAGAAGCAGGCGTTGGATCGAGCGATGCAGACGCCGAACCGCGTAGCTGCTTCTTCCGCGCGATAGCAGGATTATTTCGATTTGTAGGTAAATGTCACCTTCGTTTCTTCATCGAGGACCAGCGGCCTGACGAAGTTGTACGAATTCCCTGCCCTCGGCACATCCACGCGAACCGGCAGCACGCCGGAAACGAGCTGCTGAAGATTCGTCACGTTGACAGACGCCGCCATTTGCTGCTTCTCGGCATTCTTGCGGGCTTCGTGCCCGTTGCGCTGAGAGGCGCGGATTTCCGTGGTTTCGGCCATCACTTGCAGCGCTCCGCTCTGGCTGACAGGTGCTGCCATCACGAGTCCGGCTGCGTTGTCATAGCTTTCAGCGGCGGCGTATAGGTGTGCAGGAGGAAGAAGATTTGTAGCGATGGCGTCGCCACCGAAGTCCTTCACCTTGTACTGCTCGGGGAGAAAGACCTCCCATTGCAGGAGATTGATCGGCACGTCCATTTTCGGAAGCGAAAGATCGGAGCCGCCTTTTTTCGCGAACGGCGCGCCCGAATGCATGAACACGAACGAGACACTGTAGGAATCGACGGGTCGAAAGCCCGCACGCAACAAAGGCACGCGATTGCCGTCGGGTCCCTCGACGGGCTTCACTTTTTCACCGGCAACTTCGGCGGAGAGAATGCTCGCGCCTGCAGGCAACGCCACTTTCAAGAATGGCTGTGCCTGGTTCTTGATGGTGAGTTTTATTTCAGTTAACGACCTGCCCTCCGTGGTCACAAGTGTCGTGACGATCGCACGTTCGGCAACGGCCGCAAGCACGCTGCTGTCCGGAAAGCGAGTCCATTCGAGCGCAAGGGCAGGCTTTTCGTTCGGCTGCTGGTGATAACGAAATGCCGCTTGCATTGGAAAGCGCGCGAGCGAACGCAGGTACGGATTCATTTCCTTAAAATCCATGCGCTTGAGGCCGCCCGCTTCCGCGGCAGTTAGCTCGATCGTTCCGGCGCCCTCGACGAGAACCTCGCCCGTTTCCCGTTGTGCATCCTTGAAACTGAGAAAGGGCGCGTCCGCTTTCGTGGCGGAGATCGATTTTTCCATGGAGATTAGGAACTGGTGACTTCGCTGCGCTGGGCCGGTAATTTTCAGGGTCAACACGCCCGATTCGAATTCGCTGGATTCCACCGACGCGCCAGTGGCGCCGGTGATTTCGAATCCTGCCGGCACTTCCAATTGAAATTGTGAAGGTTCGCCTTGCACGACGGTAATGTCGGCGAGGGCGGCGATTCGAATGTCCGCTTCGCTGACGGAGACGAGCGTCTTGACGTCCGCGAGAAAGCGCACTTCTTTCGGAACAACGGGCGCAGCGGCTTCACGAGTTGTCCACCAGATGCTCGCGGGCTGTCCAGGTAGGAGTGTTGCTTCAATGGCGGTTTGCCCTTTCTCTGAAGACCGCGAGGTGATGAGACCGGGGCTGATTCGAACGCTGGTGTGGTCACCGGGAACAACAAGAGCGAGCCGCACACTGCCCGCCGACGGTACGGGAAGATTGAACGAGGCGGGTCCGGCTTCAATGCTGAGTGGAAGACCGGCATCGAGCGTGACGGCGAAGTCCGCTGGTCCAATGAGAACAGCCGTGTGCGTTCCATTTTCCAATTCGAGAGGCAAGCCCTTCCCTTCCTGGCGAGCATCGAGAATGGCCATGCCCGTGGTCAGGGGAATCTTGGTCGCGCCTTTGTGAAGGATTTCTCCCTGCAATTGCACGGTACCCTGGACCGATTCGTTCGTGACGCGGAATTTCAGGTCCGCACGTTTCATTGTGTAGGGAACGGGGGGCGTGTCTAGTTTTCTGGCAGGCTTGCTAGCAAGTTCGACGAGCCGGTTGTATTCGTCGAGCGGAAGCGTGACATTGCCCGTTACTGGTACGGGAGGAAGGGCTGCATCGTCTGCTGCTGCCGCAAAACCGGGGAGAACCAGCATCCATGCCAACAGTACCGAAAATATCTTTTTCATTTGCCACCTGCCTTTTTCTCGTGCTGATAAGTTAATCCCGCAGAGGGGGCCTGGTTTTCGCCGGTCAGTTCGGAGACTAGATAAAGAGAGGGACCGAATGCAGGGAAGGAAACATGAATGGGGAGAATCCCAGCGCGCTTCCCTGCCAACGAGTCTGCCCTAAATTTGTCGAGAAGAGCCAGAGTCGCGACCTGCGATCGCTTTGATTTGGTTTCGTCCTTGCCGTCCACATCGGGTGATGGTGGCGCCGGAGCGGACGACAGCGCTGATACTCCTCCGCCTACACCTGGACCGATTCCCACACCGGATCCGCTGTACGTAGCTGGAGGATTGAGCGCGGACGAGATCGGATTTTCATAGGGTTCTGTTCGAAAGGCCCCTGCTTCGGGCGTCACTTTGAAGAGCGGGGGATGGTAGACCAGCAGTCCAGTGCGGGAGACGGGCAGGTCAAGAGCTGGCAGGGCCAATTTGAACTGGCCTTTGTCATTCCATCGACTGCCGCGGCTCAGATAGACAACTTCAACCGCAAACTCCGGCGCTTCTTCGCCTGCGCGTGCTTTGTCCAGCGGCAAGAGGAGACTGCCGTCCGGCGACTGCCCCGGTCGGACCGCTTTGCCCGCCCGGGATGCGCTCCAGAGTGTGGCGCCGGGCGGCAAGGTGATCTTGAGGAAATTGCGCTGGTTGTTTCGAACGGCGTAACGCGCTTGGACGAGAGTTTTCCCTTCGGTGCTGATCAAGACCTGGTAGCGGGCCTCGGAGACGTTGGCCATCAGAACGGCTTGAGGCGTGTAGCGCGCCACGTTCAAGCTGAGCGACCGTGTCAGTTTCGCATCGCCGGTATGAAACCGGAACGCCGCGAGCGAGGGAGACTGGCGATTTGAGACCATTTCACCGAGGTCAGTCGCATCCGCGCTGTCGAGCCCTTCGGATTTGAGATCCTTGATCTCCCCGGCCCCCAGAACTTCCACGGCAACGCCGCCAGTTTCGCGCTCCGTGTTCAGAAGCCGAAGCAGAGGAATCTCAATCTGCCCTTCACGAGGGCTGCGCGTTTCACCGCTCACGACGAATCGAGCGTTTTGCTCCACCGGTTCCAGGAATGTAACGGAGAGTTCGTTGGCCTGCACCTCCCAATCAGCCACCATTGCACCCAAGACCTGATTGATCGTTACTTTATCGGGGATTTGAATTCTGGCGACGCGCGCTGCACCCTGAGTCACCTCCAGATTTACTTCGGCGTTGATGGAAGTCGAGTCTTCTCCCAGCCCCAGAAGTTGCGTCAGCGATCCGCGCATTCGCAAAGGCTGCGTGGCGCGATGGTCCTCGGTCTTCCTGCGCCAAGCGAAAGTGAGTGCCTCGTTTCCGCGTCCGTAAGCGATCCACTTGCTTTCCGCCGCGGATTCGGATTTCTCACAGAGGAGGCCGCCCGTGAGTCTGACATCCACGCCCGGCCGAGGAAGCTGCACGGACGCGCGAGTAACGCCGGAGGCGGTTGAGGGCAGAGTGATACTCTCTTCTCCGGTCGACGTTGCCACGGGAATGGCAATGTCAAGCAACAAGACCGCCCGGCCCGAACGGGAAAGAAGTGCGGAGAGTTGGCTTCCCCCCTTGCCGCCGGCGTCAGGCACGAGGGAAACAAGTTTGCCTTCGAGCCTTGCCTCACGAACGAGAAGACCCATGGGAACCGGGACACGTACCCACCCGTCCTTCAAAACATCGACGGTCAGACTCGCGCGGCCGGAGGCGAGTTCACCATCGATGCGGAGGTCGTAGTCAACGCGTGTGAGCGTTGCTTCAACGGGAGGCGGCTCCGGATCGCGTTCGATGGGATAAGCCTTCGCATGAAGAGTCCGGTATTCATCGACAGACAAGACCACCCAGCCTGGCAAATGAGCGATGGTTTGTCCAAAGGAGCTGGCCGGAGAAATAGATACAAGAGCAAGCAGACAGGCACAGCAGCGTGGCAATCCAGACCTTTTTTTCATGGTGTGAGTTGCTGCAATTCGGGCGGGCATGGAAGTAGCCTCCTCATCTTCAAGATGGACGAGCGAGTAAGTTCTTTGGGCGACCCGGGGATGGAGCGTGCTTTTGAGTGGATAGGATGGCGCGCCGTGTGAAGATGGTTGTTCCATAAAATAGTTCCTTCATAAGAACGTACGGCTAAGGCATACGACTGCCGGTACTCTGCTATTAGAACGACAAGCTGATTTTTTCTTGCAGAGCTTGCTTAGCGAGGTGGAATTTCAACCCCCGCAGTTTCCCCTTGACAGACGAACCGCGTAGATGTATTTAACCTGTAGGTTAATTATGGTATGACCTCTGATCGCCTCAGTACCACTTTCGCGGCGCTCGCCGATCCCACCCGGCGCGCCATCCTGGCGCGTCTAATGTCCGGAGAAGCCTCGGTCACGCAGCTGGCCGAACCATTCGAGATCAGCATGCCTGCCATCTCCAAGCACCTTAAGGTGCTGGCGCGCGCGGGGCTGATCACACGTGGACACGAGGCACAATGGAGGCCCTGCCGGCTCAAGGCAGGTCCGCTCAAGGACGTTGCCGATTGGGCGGAGCACTACCGGCATTTCTGGACGGAGAGCTTTGACCGTCTGGACGACTACTTGCACGACGTACAGAATAGGGAGAAGAAGCATGGCTACGGGAAACACAGCGGCAAAAGAAAAAGAGTATGAGCTGGTGCTCACGCGGATTTTCGATGCTCCAAGAGAGCTGCTGTTCAAAGTGTGGACCGATCCAAAGCACGTTTCGCAATGGTGGGGTCCCCACGGATTTGCTAACCCGATCTGTGAGTTGGACTTACGGCCCGGTGGAACCATTCTTATTCACATGCGGGGCCCCGACGGCACTGTCTATCCCATGACCGGCGTATACCAAGGTTGTGACACCCGAGCGGCTCGTTTTTACCAGCGCGGCCTTGGATTTGGATGGCAACGCGATGTTTGAGGTGCTGACGACGGTGACCTTCGCCGAAGTAAGCGGCAAAACGAAACAAATTTTGCGGGCGCGCGTCATCAAGAAGACTGCCCAAGCCGCCCCGTACCTCGCGGGGATGGAATCGGGCTGGACGCAGAGCCTGGAGCGCCTCGCGGCCCACGTGACAACGGAATCAAAGGAGTAACCCATGAGCCGTCCAGGAGATTCGCAGCTTTTCGAGCCGGTCATGACGTTCTTGCGTGACGTGAAGTTCGCGGCCCGGTCGCTGGAGCGCACCAAAGGGCTGGCGTTCACCGTGGTGCTCACGCTGGCGCTGGGCATCGGGGCGAACGCGGCGATCTTCAGCCTGGTTCGCGGTGTGCTGCTGCGGCCGCTCGTTAACCGTGACGAGGACCGCCTGATCTATATCCGCCAGAGTGCACGCGGAATCGGGGCCGAAAACGCTGTGTTCTCCGTTCCGGAAATTCAGGATTTGCGCGCGGGCGTCAAAACGCTGACTGAGTTCGGCGACTTTTCCACCATCGGCTTCACCATGATCGGGCTCGGCGAACCACGCGAAGTTCGGGCGGGCGTAGTCGGCGGATCCTACTTCGAGGTCATGGGGCTGCACCCCGTGCTCGGACGGCTCCTTGGCCCGCAAGACGACGGCCCGAAGGCCGCTGGCGCTGCGGTCCTAACCTATCGATTCTGGACGACTGTGCTCAAAAGTGATCCCACGGTGATCGGCAAAACCATCAGGCTCGGCGAGCGCTCGGCGACGATCGTGGGTGTGCTAGAACCGTCGGTGCCGTATCCGGCGGAAACCGAGATCATCGCCAACATCGTGACCAGCCCGCATCATCTCTCCGCGACCATGCAGAACGGGCGCGTCCATCGCATGACGGAACTCTTCGGCAGGCTCGCCCCCGGTGCAACTCTCGAGTCGGCACGCGCTGAACTCCGGGCAGTCCACGGAGCGATGGTAAAAGCACATCCCGAAGCGTACACGGCGCAAGCGGACTTCCGGATCGACGCGAAGCTATTGCGCGACCAGATCACCTCGCGCGCCAGGACCGTGCTGCTGGTGCTGCTCGCAGCTTCGGGGCTTGTCTTTATCATCGCGTGCTCGAACGTCGCCAACCTGATTCTGTCCCGGACGGTTCGGCGGGAGGGCGAGCTGTCGATCCGTGCGGCGCTCGGCGCAACGACGGGCGCGCTTCGGCGAGTCCTCCTGGCTGAAAGCCTCCTGCTCTGCGGAGCCGGAGCGACCCTCGGCGTACTGAGCGCTCGGCCCATGGTTGACATCCTGGCGCGGTACGCCTCGCGTTTTTCGGTCCGCGCGCTCGACCTGACGGTGGACTCGAGCATGCTCTGGGTCGGGGCAGCGCTGGCGGTCGTCGCGGCGGTGCTCTTGGCGTTTGTCCCGCGTTTGCCGTCGGCTGACGCATCCCAGGGAATCGGCCTCTCGAACGGCAGCGTGCGGATCACGGGCAGTACGAATCGCCGGCTGCGTGTCTTCGCCGTGACGCAGATTGCCGCGTCCTTCGTGCTATTGGCAGGCGCCAGCGCATTGGTCAAAACGCTGCTTTCGCTGCAATCGGTGCAGACCGGCCTCGACACACGCCATGTGCTGGCGATAAACGTCCCGGCGATTTCCTACGGAAAGACGCCGGATCAGATCACCGGCTTTTACAAGGAAACGATGCGGCGCATCACGGAGCTGCCCGGCGTGGATCGCACCGCCTTTGGCATCGTCGTGCCCTGGCGCGATGCAGGCAGCTTTGGTCCTGGTTTCCAGTTCTCCGCGGACGGTCACATGAGCGCCCCCCGCGAAGAGGATCCTCGCGCGCAGTTGCGGACCATCTCGCCCGGATTTTTCGCGGCGCTGGGCGTACCGATGATCGCTGGCCGCGACTTCAATGACTCGGATCGCCGGGGCGGCGAGTCGGTCGTCATCGTGAGCCAGAGCCTGGCGCAGCGGATGTTCCCGGGGCAGGACGCGGTCAACCGCCACATCATGTGGACCGATCCGGTGATGAAGTTTATCGACATCAGCGAGGCGCCGCGGCGTATTGTCGGCGTCGCCGCCGACATCGACGACGAACACGTGGTGCCGGGCCCGATGCTGACCGTGTATCACCCGTTCGAGCAGCAGGGGATCTGGGGAGGCCGCTTATTCGTTCACACGCACGCGAATCCTTACGGGCTGGTAACGCCGATCACGCGGATTATCCGCGACATGTCGGTGGACCAGCCGGTTGAGCATGCCGCCACGCTCGAAGACGTCCGCGCCGAAGTCCTGACGCCGGACCGGTTGAACACCCTGGTATTCGGCGGCTTCGCGGCTGTCGCGCTGGCGATTGCACTGGTCGGCGTCGCCGGCGTGTTGGCTTTCTCGGTTAGCGCGCGGACGCGTGAGTTCGGCGTCCGGCTGGCGATTGGAGCCCAGCCGCGGCAGCTCCTGACCAGCGTCATTTCCGAGGGCGCGGTGATGGCGACGGCGGGCGTCATCGCGGGCGCGGCATGTGGATACGTGCTGGTCCGTCTGGCGCGGAGCTATTTCGAAGACGTGCAGATGCCGGGTAGCCTGCCTGTGGTTGTTTCCGTAGTCGTGCTGCTAGCCGCTGCCGTGGTCGCGTCGGTGCTGCCTGCGGCGCGCGCCGCGCGCGTCGACGTCACGGAGGCGCTGCGATCGGATTAATCTCCGGATTTCAGATTCGCGTGTCGGAGTGCGGAACGACGACGTGCTGGCTCCAGGCAGGTGCACTCAAGAACGCCGCCGACGGGTGAAGCTTCCTGGCGAAGACTTGAGTTGTAGTTATCTGGAGATGAGTGGACACCCTGGAGAGCTCACGAGTCGCGCTGCGGGCACCGCTTCAGACTCCCTCGCGCGGTTTTTCCCTGCGGATAAAAATGTTGTCCTGAGTGGGTTCGGCGTCGCATTCGAAGGCGATGGTCGTAACCGGATGGTCCGGCGCTTCTGCCGGCAGGCCCGTGAGGCGCACGCGATACTTGTCCTGTTGGAAGTTTATTCTTTTGCCCGAGGCGAGGAAGCGAGCGGACTTCACCTGTGCTTCGAGACCTGCTACGACCAGGTAATCGCCGGGCCAAGAGTTGACTTGCATGTAAAGCGTGTTGCTTTTGCGCGTGAAGCTCGCGTAATTCGAACGGCGGGGCTGGCAAGGATCTGAACCATAGATGGATTCACCGTTGCGGCGCAGCCATTGGCCGACTTCCGTCAACACGCGGACGGATTCTTCCGGCACGCTGCCATCGGCACGCGGTCCGATGTTCAGCAAATAGTTGCCCGTGTCACGCGAGCAAGAAATCAGATTCTGAATGACGCGACGCGAGCTTTTCCAGTCGTCATCAGCCCGTTGGTATCCCCAACTGTCGTTGAGAGTCATGCAAGATTCCCAAGCGCGGCCTTCTTTGTCTGCAGTGATCTGTTGCTCGGGAGTGGAAAAATCGCCCGGAAGTTTGTTGCGGTTGTTGACGATGATATCCGGTTGAAGTTTAAAGACCATCTTGTTCATGCGCTCGGACTCCCAGCCGGCGGCGTCGAGCGGCCACGAGACGTCGTACCAGAGAACGTCAATCTTTCCATAATTGCTGAGCAGTTCGCGGATGTGAGTGTGAATGTATTCAACGAACCGTTTGCGCGCGGCGTCGTCGGTGGCGCAGCGCGCGCCGTCTGGGTGGTGCCAATCCATCAGCGAATAGTAAAAGCCGACGCGCATGCCCTCGGCTCGCGCTGCGTCGACATATTCACGGACGAGGTCACGGCCTGGTCCCTGTTTGGGGGAGCAGTAATCTGTGGTCTTGGTGTCGAAGTGGCAAAAGCCTTCGTGGTGCTTGGTAGTCATAACCATGTAGCGCATGCCGGTTTCGCGCGCGATTTTGGCCCATTCGCGGGCGGGAAAGGGTTTGGGGTTGAATTGCTTTGCGAGCGGAGCATATTCGGAAACCGGAATGCCCTCGTTCTCCATGACCCACTCGTGACGACCGATGACACTATAGAGTCCCCAGTTAATGAACATGCCAAAACGGGCTTCGTGCCACCACTTCATCCGGCGCTGACGATCGGCGTCATCCGTAGTGGGCGCAGGCTTGGCTTGGGTAGCAGCCTGAAGGAGAAGGAGTCCATCAACCGTGGTGAGATTGGACGAGGGCAACGGAAGCGCTGCCGCCGCCATGGCGGAGCCTGTGCCGATCATCCAGTTTCGCCGCGACGTCTTGTTTCCTACCATTGGTCGACACCTCTGCTGATAAATTGCTGGATTGATGGAAAAGAAGTCAATGGCGATCAATACCTGAGAGAGCCTCGTGTCCCGCTCAGTGTCCACAGTGTAGGTGAGCCCGTAAGGACAATTGAATCATCAGGATCTATGGAGCGGGCGATGGGAATCGAACAAATCCGAATGAACCAAACAAAGGCGTTACCGTGCTGCCGCTTCAACTTGGGTTAAATGTCCTTGCCGCACGTCCTGCAACACTCGCAGTCGGTCCCGTTCTCGTTGGCTCAAGGCCATTCGCTCCGTTTCCATGGGCCCCCGGCCACCCATGAAAGCGGACATTTCTACTTTGCACAAACCGGACATTCTCATTTTGCGCCGACATTCATGTCACGCTTCACGCGTCAAGCCATTTGAGAATGTAACCCTGGCTATCCATGTCGCGCCATTTGATATGTAACCGGAGAATGTTTGTTGCTGTCGTGGCTGT
>Ga0137394_10002925_pt1 | contig 12768 bp, 11 predicted proteins | sample czobulk116metaG_FD_108278 | JGI IMG/M metagenome (GOLD analysis project Ga0137394, IMG submission 108278) | Vadose zone soil microbial communities from Angelo Coast Range Reserve, California, USA - czobulk1.16 metaG | ecosystem: Environmental > Terrestrial > Soil > Vadose zone | place: USA... | reverse complement strand
TCTGGCCAGAGCTGCCACCACCTACGAGAGTTGAATTCGCGCAGGGTTTCCAGGTGGAGCTGGTCAATTGCGCGTCGCGCCAGACTTTCACTAGCAAGGATGCTATATTGCGTTCTCAGGTATGCGTCAGACACGGCATCGAGCTCATAGAGTTCCTTGATGGTCGGGATGTCCGGACTCTCTTTCTGAATCTCCAGCAATGCCTGGGCCCGGTAGACGGGCCTTTGCTTGAGCGTCGCGATGAGGATCACGGTAAACAAGATGAAAAAAACGGTGAGGATTGACGGCAGGCGTTTGCGAAGGATGCGGCCATAGCTGCGGAGGTCGAGTGCCTCGTCGGATTCCAGAATCTCGTAGGAATCAGGAAGCTCTACCATCCGGGTGTTGAAAGCGTCCGCGCCACGCCGCTCGAGCCGATGACCGCGGCCATAGGGCTCCACTTGATTTCGGTCGTCCATGCTCTTACCAATGGAAAATCAGCAGCCCGGTAAGCATTTGCGCTGCCACTTCCACGCCCCGGTTCAAAGTGGTCTTTGCAGCACTGTTGGGCACGAAAATTATGTCTTTCGGGTCCAGCACCGGGTCCGGAGCTTTCCCCGCCAGGATCTTCCCCAAGTCAATAGGCGTCTCCTTCCGTTCACCACTCTGCTGATCGGTGCGGATGATTCGCGCTTCGGCCTTCGCAGCGGTACGAGTGAGGCCCTCGCTCAAGGCCAGCGCCTGCAGGACGGAAATCTTTTCATTCGATTTCAGAGCGAATCCGCCAGGCCTTCGAACCTCGCCAATCACGTAAACAACTCCCGCGCGAGTGACCTTGACGATGTCGCCGGGATGAACCAAGGGATTGCTGCGAGAATCATCGGACTCGAGAAGATCTTTCAAGTTCACCTGCGCGGCATTTTCGGATATGGATCGATTGCCTTTGAGGCCCGGGGCTACCGCCTTCGCCTCGAGAGTGTTTTGCGCGCCGGAGGAAGGTTGATCTGTTGCGGCGGAACGATCTGTGGCTGGCTCTGGTTCTGTGGACAAAGCCGCACCCCGCAAAATGATGGCAGTTTCTCCGGCATCGTCGGCCAAGCCTTCTGCGAGGGACAGAACCTCAAGCAGCGTCTTGCTTCCACGGATCTGGAACACCCCCGGCCGTCTCACCGCCCCCATTACCGAAACGGGATGGCTTTGCATCTCGCGTACAAACACGCTGACGTGCGGATCCTTCATGTAAGTGCGGTGAAGGAGTTCCTGGAGGACAAATTCCAATTCCCTCGGGGTCAATCCCGCGGCTCGAACCGACCCGAGCAAGGGCAACGAGACGTCGCCGCCTGCTGAAACCCGGACTTCGCGATTCAGTTCCTGGGCTTCGAAAATATTGATGTTGAGTACGTCTTCGGGGCCGATGCGGTATTCCCCGGCGCTTACGGCCGGTGCCGAAGGATTGGAATCCAGTAGCTCCTTCAGGCGGCGATTCCAATCCTGGGCAGTTTTCAAGTTTGTCTGAGACGTATTTTGGTTCTGAATTGCCGATTGCGGCGCGGAGAGACCTTCTTGGTTGTCTTGGTTAGAATCGTTTGTCTCGGCAGACAACATATGGTGCGGGAAACACAATAATCTTACGGCGATTGCAAAGACGCCGAGAACCAATCCTTTGGACCCAGTTCTTTTCACTTGAATAGCTCTGACTCCCACTTCGGAACGCAGACTGGACGGTTCCAGGCTACGAACTAAAGCAGCGAAAGTCGATTAGGTACACCCTTGAATTGCAATGCAGGTGAAGACCTGAGATTGCATGAGCCAAACATATCCGGAAGCGAAGGGTTAGACAGGTGCTTGGCGGCCTGGTTTTCGTTTTGGCAGGCGGCTACCGTCAGCTTCGAAATTCTTCAGCCGCAAGCTCTCCAAAAGCAAGTAAAAGATGAACTGCGAGCCGTAGACCAAGTAGCGTCGCCACAAGCGGCGCGGCTCTTGCAGAAGCCGAAAGAGCCATTCGAGGCCGCGTTCGCGCATCCAAGGTGGTGCCTGTTTCCGTTTCCCGGAAAGCATATCAAAGGCCGCGCCTACGCAAACCAGCACAGGGACGCGCAACTGTGCCTTGTGGTTGTGCATCCAGCGCTCCTGCTTTGGAGTCCCCAGTCCCACCCAGAGCACATCCGGTGCAGTACGGCGTATCATTTCCACTATTTCTTCATCTTCCTTTGCATTCAGCGGTCGATAAGGAGGCGAATACGTTCCAACGACGTTGAGTCCAGGGAACCGGGCTTTTTTCAGCGTATCCGCAAGGCGCTCGGCGACGCCCGGCTCCGCTCCGTAGAAGAAATGCCGGTAGCCTTTCTCGGCGCTCTCTTCACAAAATGATAAAAGCAAATCCGGTCCGTAGACGCGCATTCGCAAAAAGTGACCCTGGCGCCGACCCATCCACACCAGGGGCATGCCATCGGGGACGACCAGGTCCGTAGTGTTCAGAATCTCTTTGAAGGAAGGATCATGTTGCGCTTCTACGATGCCGTGCATACTGGTGGCCGCGATGGAATGGCAGTCGGCTCTTTTGTGGATCCAATCCTTCATCCGTGCGACCACGTCCGGAATCTGCATAGCGTCCACGCGTACGCCAAGAACTCGGAAGCAGGCGTGGCTCTCAACGGCCTGTGTTGTTTGTTTCTGAGACCCCATGACTGGCACAATCCCCGCGACGTCACCGCCAGAACGCACGGCCGTTCCTCAAAGAGGATGGAACTTGTTGAGAAGACAGAGCGACTAGTAGGGGCATACCCGACGCCCGGTGTTCTTGCAAAAGAGGCCAGAAATTGATGAAAAGAAAAGAGATAGGCTTTTGCGGACCGCAAAAGACACCGGAAAAGTATGAAAAAAAAGAGGATAGATGGCAGCAGATGAAACCTGACAAACGGCCGTTTCTGGATCTGAACGGGTAGGTCTGCGCTCCGGGCACGAAAAGGGTACACAACGTGCCCTTCCCAAGGAGTCTACGCCGAAGACTCATGTCACATAATACCACAGGTCACAAGTGAATCTGGTCAAAGCCTGGACATCTGGCTTATAAGGAGTAAAAAGGCCAATTGTTCCATATAAAATGGCAATGAAAAGATGAACCATGGGTAGCGCATGTATGAGACCAACTTCGGTCACGAAACAAGAGGTTAAAGACAGCGGGCTCCGAAAAAAGGAGAGACCAATTCCTGGCTGTTCTTCTGCGCCATATCAAAACTTGCCATATTGATACCAATGAAAGGCTGCTCGTGATCGGAGGTAGTCGGCAGGACGTTGAGCTTCTGATATGCGCAGGATTCAACGACATAACGCTTTCGAATTTCCAGTCACAACTCGAAGAAGATGCGCATACAAATCTGAGCGCCAAAGTGAAGCTATTAGCATGCGACGCTGAACAGGTAGATTTGCCAGATGGTTCATTTGACTGCGTCTTCGCTCACGAAGTCTTGCACCATTGTCGGTCCCCGCACAGAGCCCTGTGTGAAATGCTACGTGTCGCGCGCAAGCATGTTGTTGTGTTGGAACCGAATGATTCTTTCTCGATGCGCGTACTGACCTGGGCCGGCTTCTCCTTTCCCTATGAGATTTTCTCGGTCGTCTACCATGGTTATGAGCGCGGTGGGGTCCGAGATTCGTGCATACCAAACTTCATCTACCGTTGGAGCGCAAATGAATTGCGTAAGACAGTCTCTTCCTACCTGGCCGAATACGAGTTTCTGCTACATGCGTACCCTTATTGGGACTTCAATGTCGATGAGAAGGAATTGTCCATGAGGAAAGAAACCAGAATTCACGCGATCACGTCGGTCATGGGGGCCAAGACTTTCATTGCTGTTCTGAGAGTTTTCCAGATTGTACTTAACGGGACTCCGATCCTGCGGCGTCAAGGCAATAAATTGTTTTGTTGCATTGAAAAGACTGGTGACCTGCGGCCATGGTTAACCGTTGGAGGTGACAAGATCAGATTCAAGCTACGGTATTTACCGGAGGGCTACTAAGTGTTTTCCCTTCTTGCATGTCAGTTGAAATCATGGAGAGAATCCTAACCGGAAGGGACCTGGTTCCCCGAATTATGGAAAAGATGCCTATGGCAACATCGTTCGTCGTCCCCGGACATATACCTCAGCTTGACGGTCTTAGGGGACTAGCGGTACTCCTGGTTCTCATTTCTCACTCCGGTTACCTTGAAGCATTGCCGCATGCCCGGATGCTGAAACATGGGCGATTTGGCGTGGACTTATTCTTTGTACTGTCGGGGTTTCTCATCACGGGGATCCTCGTTGACTCGAAGAGTTCTGAGCATTATTTCCGAAACTTCTACGCGCGCCGCGCGCTCCGGATTTGGCCTCTGTATTATCTGATCCTGTTCGTAGCCCTTATAGCTGTGCCGCTGTTCGCGCCTGCAATGCGAGCGACGGCCGCCAGAAACTGGCCTGCTTTTGTTTTCTACGTGCAGAACATCGCCTTCATTCAAAGTGACAACAATTATCCATTTGCCTTGGGCGCAACCTGGTCTCTGGCCGTTGAGGAGCAGTTTTATCTGACCTGGCCCGTTCTGGTATTTCTACTGAGAAAACGGACCCTCGCGGTCGTTTCCGCGTCGCTTGTAGTTGTGTCTTTATCCTTGCGCCTCGTCGGCTATTTTCATGGCGCTCCGATTGGCTTCATTCACTTCTTTACACTCTCGCGTTTGGATGCCATAGCACTTGGTTCTCTTGCGGCAATTTGGCTGCGCTCCCCGAACTGCACACTGGTCCGTTGGCGCATACTTGCCTATCAATTCTTAGGGCTCGGCGTGGCGGGCATGGTACTGGCGCGCATCCTGATGCCCAAGAACGGTTCCGTCGTAGGCTATACGTTCATGGCCTTCGCATTCACTGGACTGTTAGGCCTGTCGCTGATCTGCAACCCTCAATCCTCTCTGCTGGGCCGATGCCTCTCGGCCAGATGGCTGCGCTACATAGGAAGGATCAGCTACGGGCTCTATCTCTTACACGGACCAATCTTCCTTGTGTGGCTCCATTTCATGGATTCCCGAGGGTTCCTGCCCTATAACGAAGTGGTGCGAAATTCGTTGGCGTTCACCGGCCAATTTCTTTCGGCAACGTTGGCTGCTTCCATTTCGTGGTGGCTCTTTGAAGAACCAATCCTCCGCCTTAAGGAGCGATTTCCCTCAGGTTCCGAGATGCATTGGCCCGCGGAAACACCAATCGCAACGTTGAGAGCATCGGCCAGTCACTGAGTGTAGTGCATACAAGCCTAGACTATTTTTGGACAATCTTTTTGTTCAAACGCTTCACACTTCTCCTTGATGTTCCGGAAAGACAGCGTATTTCGGCATTCGTTCAACACTCTGCTCGCGAACATCTTTGCCGGAGCTTGCCCGTAGACAAAATTGAAAGATCTCTTGAAAAGCCAGTTTGGCAGCAGCACAGAGGCTCGCAAATACCACCGGTGCGGTAGAGGTAACGTCCGCAAAAAATCAGGAGGGATTGCCTCGTAGACCGCCCTGTACTTAGGATCAGACCGGAAGCGTGCGTACGCATAGGAAAGCACCGACGAGGGTTCTTCTGATAGAATCGGGAAATCGGGGCCGAGTCCCGAGGAAGGCGATGCGAGGTAGTGACGCCAAGCGCGCCAGATTTCTTGCTCCGAAACAACCAACCTTCGAACATGCTCTTCCGTGAATCTTTTGCACGCCTGGGCATTATCACCGTGCATTCGATATTCTCCCAGGGAACTCTCGATCGCAACAATTGGCGTCATCAACGGTCCCAGATACTGTATTACTGTGTCGGCGCATGTTCTGAGACGAGAGGGAAGGGGGAAAATTGCTTCTGCAACGGAGCGGCGCAAAGATAAGCCCGAAGTGGGGGGCAAACCGGCCAACATTCGGGGACCGCTGACAAACAACGAAGGCCCATGCCAACCTGAAGGGAGCTGATAAAGTGCGGGAATCTGGCCTAAGTATTTTCTCGCTCCGTTGACTCGCAACATTCTGTTCGCGGCGAGTCCTGAACTTGGCGCAGCTCGAAAGGCGTTCACCACGCATTGTAACTTCTGAGACGCGAATATGTCGTCAGAATCGAGGAGACAAATGATCTCTCCAGTGCTCTCGCGAAACGCAGCATTTAGGGCGGCCGCCTGGCCGGCGCATGCTTGATAAATTGCTCGTATCCTTCGGTCTAGCGATTGATATCGTTTCACAATATCTGCGGATGCGTCGGTTGAGCCATCGTCGCAGATTATGACTTCGAAACGCTTGTAGGACTGTTGAACACAGCTCTCAATCGCATCGCCCAAGTAGGAACTGTAGTTGCGATTCGACATGAGAATTGACACCAAAGGCCAATCTGATAACGGCGCTAGTGCTAAAGGCTTCAACGAGTTGGTTTGTAGCATGCTCTCAGGCATCTCAGCCGTCTTCTCCGCGAGGAGTAATTGGCGTTCGGCAATCTCATTCTTAATCCAGCATCCATCTTCAAGTCTGTCAAGCGGGATACGACCGAAGATCCTTATCACCGATCAGTAGGCATCGCTACAACATTGAAGTATGGAGATGGGAGCCGTGGCCGAAAGAATGTACCGTTGCGATGAAGAACACGGAACTCGTAGCCCAAGCTCTCCAACAATTCTCGTACCCCGTTGGGCGAAAGGCCAAAACGCGCACACGCCTCCGGATTGACCTCAAAAATAACTACTGGGCGCATCTCCGCCAGGATTTTTTTGGCGCCGCGCAAAACTAGTTCCTCGGCTCCTTCAGTATCGATCTTGATTACGTCCACATGTTGGACGCAGGCTTGCTCGATCATTCGGTCCAGAGTTTCCACGGTGATCTCTTCCGCCTCCGATCCCCAGACAGGATCCCCGGATACTGAGTTACCCACGGGATCAGGGGCATGGCAGAGGCGAGCCGTGCCTCTCTTGTCACTTAGGGCTGCCCGGAAAGCAATCACGTTTGTCAGGCTATTTAAGGCAACATTTCGCTGTAACCCTGGAAACGACTGAACGGACGGTTCAAAAGCAACCACTCGCCCCGTCTCACCGACGATCCTGCTCGCAACCAAGGTATAGATCCCAATATTCGCTCCCACATCGAAGAAGACCTTGCCAGGCGAAAGGACTTCTTCCAAGTAGGCCAACTCAGGTTCGTAATATTCGCGAAGAGTAAAAATGTACTCCCCCATGACTCGCCATCGAGTTGGTAAGAACATTCGCAAATTCCATCGGCGCAGCCTTATTGTTGCTCCGGTCCGCAATAGGCACGTGACTCGCCAGGTAAGCAGGCGAATTCCGGCGCGCACTGGACCCCTGTGAAAGCCGTCCTGCGCCTTGAGCCATTCCCACTTTGCTTCCAGCTTTTCCAGTACGCTCTTCATTAGTGAGGCGCGCTCGCTTCTGAATGAATCTGTTGGAGGGCGACCTCAGCGTGAAACACGTTCTCAACAGTGCTGTACACTTCACCCGCAGAGATCGTCCGTAGACAATAGGGCTGGTCAAAAATGCAGTAGTCAAAGCACGGGCGGCATGGAAATTCCGAACGAATCACAACACGGTCCTGTGGCCCGCGCGGACCGAACCACTCCGGCCGTTGCGGCCCGAAGACAGCCACCACCGGCACACCCAACAAGTTCGCAAGATGCATCGGACCGCTATCGTTGCAGAGAAGAAGCCGGCAGTAAGAAAGCACCGCTAGAAAAGACCGAAAGCCGAGACTAACTGTATGACAACGCTCCAACTGGGGCGCTTGGCACGTAGTCCCCGGCTCTGAGAACCAAAGAACGTGCATGTCGGTTTCTCTCAAGACGCGGCGAGTAACCTCGGCAAAGCGCTCGTCGCCCCAGCGTCGCGTCGCGATCCGGGCACCAGGGTGGACTCCCATGAGCAACGCATTAGGGGGAATACCAAGACCGGCAAGGTAGGACTGCGCCACAGTCAGCTCAGCGTCTATCAGCCGGTAACCGCCAACCTCGTGGACTCTCGACGTATTCACGGCTTGGAGCAAGTGCAACCAAACATCGGCTCGATGCTGGCGAGAAAGATCTGGCATAACACGGTCAGTCAAAAAAGAGCCGCCCCCACCCAAGCCATACCCGATTCTGCGGCGCGCGCCACTCAGCAAGAGCAAAAGGTTGTCACGAACGTCCATGCGACCGGAGAAGGCCCAGTCGAATTGGCGTTTCCGTAGCGCGAGAATCGTACGTGCCAGGGAAATCCAGTCAAGAGAGAAAGGGTTGTATTTCCGCCATCGATTAAAATGGCGCGCCCATGGCACGCGGACGGAAATGAACTCATCAACAAGTCCCTGGCCATCGAGAAAATGAACTAGGTCAGGGCTAACCAAAAGAGAAATTCGGGCATGGGGAAAGGTCTGCCGTAGATTTCTAAGGAAAGGCATAAGGATGGCAAGGTCGCCCAGATTCCAGAACTCCACCACGAGGATGCTCGCGGGTGGTTTCGTAGGACTTTCCAGCGGCAGTGGCGGGGGAATCAGAGGCTTTAGGAGCCGCACTAGGGCTTCGATGTTACGGACGAGCCGCCACTTGCGTGGCGTCATAAACAGTAAGCTCGCTCGTGCCGCCGCTTCCCCTAAGGGTTCGTCGCTTGAGATAGCGTTATGCGGCCGGATTCTATCAATGCGCATAAGCTCGTCTTCTTATCGACGTTTCTTGATTGAGCCTACCAATCATGCGTAACCCGAGGCCCATTCCTGCCCAGAACAGGGAGGCCAGATACGGACTCTCAAGCATTAAATTAGCCCCCCCAAAGACGCAGAAAGAGACTTGTGCCAAGATCAGCGTTTGCAAGAAGAAAACACAACGGTTCTCTGAATTACGATGAACCGCTCGCAGGGAAAGCCAGAAGAAACAGGCAAGAAGAGAAAGCAAAGGGAGAAGCCCTAACAGACCCATCTTGTAGAGTACAGTCAGGAATGTATTGTGCGGGCGGGGATCGTTGTCCCAAATTTCAAAATTAAAAGGGATTCCAAATCCCTCCCCAGCTGGAGGGTATTCTTGGAAGCGCCACCAGGCCTCTTTCCAGGCCGCGATCCGAAATTGCCAAAAACCGTCGTCACTTGTGTGCAGAATCCCTGAAGCCATATTGTCTGCCACACGCGTCGCAAAGTCTTGGCCAGCCTGCAGATGAAGGAATAGGAACAGAAATGAGCACACCAGAACGACGGCTGTGACGAGAGTCATGAGGTGACGCCCAGAACGAAGCTTTCTCCAAAGCATCCCTGGAACAAACAGCCCTACCAGAAGCACGACGACAAGAGATACGAAAAGGCTTCGCTCGTTGGCGAGCAACAAACCAAGACAGAAGACTCCCACGAAGATCCAACCGACCTGCGGTTTGATGAGACGGTTAACCATCATCACTAAGACGCCAACGAGCGAGACCAAAACATAAATTCCAGGGAGAACGAACCGCCTCTGCTCGGGAACGGCAACGAACCACGCCAATCCGTTCAGAACGCTCACAGCTGCGCCAAGAACGAACCAAACTGCAACTCTCTTTATCGCAAGCCAACTCTCGATGAGATGATACCCAACTAGCAGAAAGAGCGCGTATGCTATCAGTGCAGAATCACGTAACACCAGAATACGGTCGCAACGGCCGAAGAAACCCCGCGCAGCCGCCAGCACTCCGGCTGCAATGAAAAGAGCGAGGAAGATATTCAAGAGGAGAGGGAGGTGAGAGCACCGCCGACGCGGAGCAATATAGATCGAAAGAAGCAAAACAATAAGTACAAAATCGGTGACGAAAAGTGGAGCGCCAGGCCAGCGCAGGTAGGAAAAGTCCTTCAAGTATGCAGTGGTGCAAAATACAAACCACAGGAATAATCCCTCGGCTAGCGAAACTCGTGCCTTTTTCACGTAGGCAAACACGAGTGGAAGGGCCAAGCCCGCTAACAGAAAGGCAGCATGGTAGGGTTCATGTTCCAAGGGTTGCGGCGGAGTCGGCCCAAACTCTGGGTTGGGAGTTCGTGTCAGTCCGTCTGCCGTGGCGATTACGGCTGCCAGGACCACAATGAGGACCAACCAGAAGTTAACGATACGAGTACGCGGGTGTCTCCGGATCAAAACGGGAGCGATAGCCGACCGGTCAGTGGTCCCAACGGAACGGTTCAAATACTCGGATTCTACTGCGAGCGTTCCATCGCTACTCATGCGATTTGTGGCCGAGCCAGACAAAAGGATCTTGTGCCTCGGTAGATTTTTCCAAGAAATCGAACGCCAAAAACTTCGCATTACGATCCCTCTCCCGATAATACGGCGGGGACAGTCCGCAGCAGAATCTTGCAATCAAGCAACAAGGTCCAGTGCCTCATGTATTCCAGATCCAGCTTCAAGCACGTTTCGAAGGAAGGATTCCTGCGTGCGGTGACTTGCCAGAGTCCTGTTATGCCGGGTTTTAGGTCCAGTCGTCTGTGATCCTCAGGACGGTATCGTGCGTAATCGTCTACGGGATGAGGGCGCGGACCAACCAGGCTCATATCCCCCTTCAACACATTCCACAATTGAGGCAGCTCGTCGAGGCTGTACTTGCGAAGAAAACGGCCGAGCCGGGTGACGCGAGGATCATTGGCGATTTTGAAGAACGGGTCCTGGCGCTCATTGAACTGACGCAGGAAATCTTTCAGTCCGTCAGCTCCATCGACCATGGTCCGGAATTTATAGCAAACAAATTTTTGTCCCTTTTTTCCTGCACGGAGAGAGGTATAAATGACCGGGCCAGCGGACTCCAGCTTGACGGCCAAGGCAATTGCGAGCAAGAACGGCCAGAGGAGCAAGACACCGATGGCGGACAATAAAAGATCCATGATCCTCTTCACGAGCAGACCGGTGATGAGGATGGCGCCTGCGCGCAGGATGCTGTCGCGTCGGTCAACCGCAGTTTCGTATCGTCCATTCCCGTCAATCTCGGGCAAAAAGGAGCCCCAGATTCTTGCCAGGAACGGCAGGGAAGACACACGTGCCACTGAACTCGTGAGCACAACTCTCCGCCGGCGAACCACATGTCCTGCCGATAAATTGCAGCCGCTAAAGGCTTGCGTCCGAAGATCGAGAGGTTCACCGGGCATCAAATCGACCACCTCGAGCTCTTGATTTGCTATGAAGAGCGTTTTGCCAGGGCATATATGCGCTCAAAAGGCTGCGTGAGCAAGCACCTACAGCCGCGCATCAAGCAAGCCAAGCGTAGAGACTGAACAGGAATCAGTCGATAGGGTTTTGACTGTAATCGTGGCCAGGGTGAAACCTTAGGAGGCGAGTTTGAGGTAATTCTCCGGCAGCCCTTGCAGCTACGAACCCCTCCTAGACGGATGGATTCCTATTCTGTCCTTAGGGTTTCTATGGGTCCTCATCAGGGGTAACCTCCCTATTGACAATGAGCCATAGCGATACAAACTAGGTTTGTCCGCCCTCCGCGACGTTTCTTCGGTCAGGCAGATACCGGTGATTCTGACTACCACAGCACTTTCCGGCGCAAGACAGATGCGGAGTTCGGCAATCTATATGGGACTTCTTCGGCTGCTTGTCGCGCTCTTCCTACTCCTTACTGCGTTGACCCGTGTCCAGGCACTGCCACAGGAGCAAGATAGAGAGCCTTTGGGCTCCCTCACAAGCATTGGGGAGGTCTATGTGAATGACTCCCCGGCAACTGTCGAAATCACGATTTTTTCTGGCGACAGAGTACGTACCGGGGAATCCGGCTCTGCGACCTTTAACATGAGCGGAAAGGGCTCGCTCAAACTCTCTCCGCGCAGTCAAGTCCTCTTCTCCGGCAAATACGAATATACGGCTGAGTTGGAAGCCGGGGCAGTGGTGATGAATTCCGTTAGCGGGCCAAATGGATTCACACTTCGGATTGGAAACGACGTGCTGGTTCCTCCCATCAAGGAGCGCACGGCATTGGCCTCAATTGACAGGGCTCCCGATGGTTCTTTCCTGGTCGCTTGTTCGGACGGAGCCATAGGCGTCTTAACCCTGAAGGGAACATCGGGCCTATTTCTCCAGGTTGGTCAGTCCGTGAGCGCTGCGCCGAACGGCCAATTGTTTCCAGTAGTACAACAAGCCGCTACCACCGAGAGATTACTTTCCCGGAGATCGTCTTCTGGAGCCCGAAGGGCTAGGGGCAGCTATACGGGATGGGGATTTCTCGGGGCAGCAGCTGGAGCAGCCGGAATTGTGGCGGCTCAAAGCCACGGCGGCGGAAAGCAACCCATTAGCCCCTCTGCGCCTTAAGACCCGGCCCGTGCCTCCAAGCTATTTGTAAAACCGTGGCGCACTGCCTCAAGCCCTGTTCAATAGCCTACGGGATCGCCACGGCGCATCGATCAGATGGCCTCTTTGGGTATCCTGCGGCATGGGAAGCGCCTCCATTTAATTCTTAGGGTTTGACGGACCCGCCATCCGAAACTTGATTATGACATCTTGCTCCGTTTCTACTGGCTGCCCACCGAGTAAAGTTCTTGCGTAACGCCATTCGCGAATCGCACTGGAGGCCGCCTTCGCGAGCAAAGCTGGCCCGCTTTTTAGCTCGACGTTCTGCACGGACCCATCGCCGCCGACAACAACGTGTAACTTGACGGTGCCCTCGATGCCTTGGCTCTTCGCGTCCTCAGGATAAACTGGTTCTACAAGCGAGATGGCGCGGCCGATTTGCAAACTTCTTCCACTCGATGGTTTCTGTGAACTGATGTCCTCGGGGACTCGAATCGATGGGTAAGGATCAGTGCTGACCGCCACCGACCACGTCGGAGCC
>Ga0137394_10002924_pt1 | contig 12770 bp, 6 predicted proteins | sample czobulk116metaG_FD_108278 | JGI IMG/M metagenome (GOLD analysis project Ga0137394, IMG submission 108278) | Vadose zone soil microbial communities from Angelo Coast Range Reserve, California, USA - czobulk1.16 metaG | ecosystem: Environmental > Terrestrial > Soil > Vadose zone | place: USA... | reverse complement strand
TCGAGCGGGCGCGCCGCCTGGGACTGGACGCCGGCGCGAGCGATGCGGAGGCATTCAAGGCGCTCGTCCGAGACGTCACGGGCGGGCGCGGCGTGGATCGGACGCTGATCACGGCGGCGACCAAGTCACACGCGGTCGTGAACCTGGCGATGGACGTGACGCGAGCCAAGGGGACGGTCGTGATCGTCGGCGACGTCGGCCTGAAGGTGGAGCGCGAGGTCTTCTACCGCAAGGAGATCGATCTGCTGATGAGCACCTCGTACGGGCCCGGCCGCTACGACGCCGCGTACGAGATCGACGGGCACGACTATCCGTTCGCGTACGTGCGATGGACCCTGAATCGGAACATGCAGTCGTACCTCGAGCTTGTGGCGCGCGGACGGCTCGACGTGCAGCCGCTCGTCGATCGCGTCATCTCCGTGGACGAGGCGCCTGCCGCGTATCGCGAGCTGGCCGACGGCGCGGGCGCGCTCCCGCTCGGCGTGTTGATTCGCTATCCGGACGACACGCGCGCACTGCCGGAGCCGGCCGACTCGACGCGCGTCGTCGTGCGCGGTCATCGCGAGGCGCCGGCCGGGCCGCTGCGCTACGCCCTCGTGGGTGCCGGCGCGTTCGGCACGGCGATGCTCGTGCCGCAGATGAAGAAGCGCAGCGATCGGTTCTTTCTGAAGGCGGTCGTCAGCCGGAACGCCGCGCAGGGCGGCAACTTCGCCCGCGAGCATCAGGTCGAGATCCTCGCGTCGGACCTGTCACAGGTGCTGACCGATCCAACCATCGATGTCCTCGTGATCGCCACGCGCCATCACGAGCACGCGGATCAGGTCGTGCGCGCGCTCGAGGCCGGCAAGCATGTGTTCGTGGAAAAGCCGCTCGCGATCACCCGGGACGAGCTCGATCGCGTCGTGGCCGCGTACAGGAGCATCGAGGCGCCGCCGCTGCTGCTCGTCGGATTCAACCGCCGGTTCTCTCCGGCGCTCTCGAAGGTCAGGACGCTGGTCGCGAACCACCGGGCTCCGCTCGTCGTCGAGTACCGGCTCAACGCCGGGTACCTGCCGCCCGACCACTGGACGCAGGGCCCTCAGGGCGGTGGCCGTAACGTCGGTGAAGCGTGTCACATGTACGACGTCTTCCGGTTTCTCACTGGCGCGCCGGTCCAGTCGATTGCGGCGACCGCAATCGATCCGCGGACCCTCCCCTACCAGCGCAACGAGAACTTCAGCGCGACGATCGGCTACGAGGACGGGAGCCTGGCGCACCTGCTGTACACGTCGCTCGGTCCGAAGAGCGGGCTCGGCAAGGAGCGGATCGAGATCTTCTGTGACGGCGAGACCTACGTCGTCGACGACTTCAAGCAGCTGACGAAGGCGAGCGACGGATCGGTGCTGTGGCAGAGCGGCGAAGCCGACAAGGGACATTTCGAGGAGTTGAGCCGCTTCGGCGATGCGATCGCCGCCGGCGGCGCCGCGCCGATCCCGTTCGACGAGATCGTCGAGACCAGCGCCGTCGCCCTCCACATCGAAGACCTGTTGCACGGCCGATCGGTCGGGGAGGACGCCTGACGTGCGCGCGGTGTATGTAGATTCTGGCGGACGCTTCGGCACGGTCGACGAGTCGCGGCTCGACGGCACGACGGAGCGGCACCTGGTCGCGCTTCCACCGCCGCCGCTGACCGACGGCGATCCGATCGCCGCGCTCGAGCGCGAACCGGCCGCGGGGCTGGTCGTCGTGATGACCGGCGGCAGTCCCAACCGCGTGGAGCTTCGGCGCCTGCGGCGCGGGCTGGAGTTGAAGCGGCACGTCTGGCTGCACTGGCCCGAAGAGGGCGCCGTCGAACTCGCGACGCGGGAGCGGCTCGAGAGCTACCGGCGCCACTGGCTCGTGATCAACTTCTACCAGGTGGTGATCGAGCGGCTGCTGTACATGATTCGCGTGCCGATGCGCATCAGCTTCGCCATGCAGGGGATGCCGCCGCGCGAGATGCCGAGGTGGGTCTTGAGGCGGGCGGCGCGCGTGCTCGGTTGGCGCAGGCGGTCGGAGCCGGTGCAGACCGCCGAGGCATCGGGATCCAGCGCCGCGCCGGCGCCGCCGCCGCCGATGGTCCGTCACGCGCACCGGCTCGCCGCGCTGAGAACCGCGCGTCTCGCGGCGAAGCCGATCCCTTTTCCGAAGTTCGAGCCGCTTCCCGATCAGCAGCACAAGATCCGGGGATGCGGCGTGTACCTCAGGACCGATTTCTGGTCGCCGATCGTGTCCGGCGGGAGCTATGGGCACACCTGCTACGTCGCGAAGGAGCTGGCGGCGGTCACCGACTTATTCGTGTGCTTCATGGCGAACCGGTTCCTGCTGCTCGATGAGTACGGGCTGGACCAGATGGTCATGCCGTCGCCGAGCGGGACGTGCAACGAAGAGGAAATCGCGTCGGCGACTCCGTACTATCTGAGGCTGCTCCGTCCCGAGTTCGAGCGGCTGAGGCCTGCGTACATCTACGAGCGCCTGTGCCTGGGCAACTCCGCGGCGGCGCTGCTCAGTTCCGAGTTCCGAGTGCCGTACATCGTCGAGTACAACGGCTCCGAGATCTCGATGCGGCGCAGCTTCGATGACAGCGGCTATGTCTACGAAGCGGAGTATCTGGAGACCGAGGCGCTGGCCTTCGAGCAGGCGACGCTCATCAGCGTCGTGTCGGCCGAGATCCGCAACTCGCTCGTCGCGCGCGGCGTGGATCCGTCGAAGATCCTGGTGAACCCCAACGGCGTCGATCCGGAGGTCTACGCTCCGGCGCCACCAGAGACGCGGGCATCGATTCGCGCCGGTCTTGGGTTCGGCCCCTCGGATCGCGTCATCGGTTTCACCGGCACCTTCGGCGGCTGGCACGGCATCGACGTGTTGAGCGAGGCCATTCCGCGGATCTGCCGGAACGATCCGCGCGCGCGCTTCCTGCTCATCGGTGACGGCGTCTTCAAGCACCTCGTCGAGAACGCGGTCACCTCGTATGGCCTGACGCAGCGCGTCGTCGACGTCGGCCGCGTGCCGCAGGCGGAAGGGGCGCGCCTGCTGAAGGCGTGCGACATCTACGCGTCGCCGCACAGCGCGCACATGATCGACAGCAAGTTCTTCGGTTCGCCGACGAAGGTCTTCGAATACATGGCGCTCGGCGGCGGCATCGTCGCGAGCGACCTGGAGCAGATCGGGCAGGTGCTGTCGCCGTCGCTCGCGCCCGATGAAGCGGAGCGTGGAACCGCGGTCGGCGACGCGCGCGCCGTCCTGTGTGCTCCGGGGGGCGTCGGGCAGTTCGTGCAGGCGGCGACTGCGCTCGTACAGCATCCGGACATGGCGCAGGCGCTCGGCCGCAACGCCAGAGCGGCGGCGGTGGCCTACTACTCGTGGGAGCGTCACGTGTCGAATCTGTGGCGCTTCCTGAGCGGCGATACATTCGCGTCCGACATCGCGCCCGATCTGCGCCGCAAGCAGAAGAGGCAGAGCGCCGAGGGCGGCGAGTCGCCGATGGAGAGCGTCGCCGCCGTCGCGACGGGCGGGAACGGGTCGCGCGTCGTTGCGACGGGCGACGAGTACAAGGATCAGGTGCAGCGCCAGTGGAACAACGATCCGGCCGGATCGCACTACGTCGTCGAAGCGCCGGCGCACACGAAGGAGTGGTTCCTCGAGGCCGAACGGCATCGCTACGGCGAATACGCGCCGTGGATGCCGCGGATGATGGAGTTCGATCGGCACGCGGGTGAGGAGCTGCTCGAAATTGGCGGCGGCATGGGCACCGATCTCGCGCAGTTCGCCGCCCACGGCGCCCGCGTCACCGACATCGACCTGTCGGCCGGCCACCTGACGCTCGCCAAGGAGAACTTCGTGGCGCGCGGCCTTCAGGGCCGGTTCATCCAGCACGACGCGGAGTCGCTCATCTTCGAGGACAACACCTTCGACATCGTCTACAGCAACGGCGTGCTGCACCACACGCCGAACACCGGGCGCGTGGTCACCGAGATCTTTCGCGTCCTCAAGCCGGGTGGCCTGGTCATCGCAATGGTGTACGCGGAGGACTCGCTGCACTACTGGCGGAACCTGATGTGGAACATCGGGCTGCGTGAAGGCCAGTTGCGCCGCTACTCGATGGGCGAGCTCATGTCGCGTACGGTGGAGCGCTCCGACAAAGCCGCGGCGCACCCGCTGGTCAAGGCCTACACGAAGAAGCGCCTCCGCCAGTTGTTCGACGGGTTCGAGGCGATCTCGATCGCGCAGCGGCAGATGGAACCGAAGGCGGTCCCGCGGATGATGCGCTTCATGTCGCTCCAGACTCTCGGGACAATCATGGGCTGGAATCTGATCATCAAGGCGCGCAAGCCGAGGCGTTGATGCTCGGTCCGCTGAAACGACTCCTGCGACGTGCGTCGGCGTCCGCCGCGACGCTCGAAGCGCCGGCGCGAACCGGGGCGCCGGCGCCGACATTCGAGCAGGAAATCGCGGCCGCGGGACTGACCGCGGCCGACTGGTGCAGACGGTGCCGCGCCGCGCCAGCGCTCCATACGACTGTCACCGCCCACGCAGTGGAAAGGCTGCGCGAGCGCGACGCGGATCGCGTCCGCCGGACGATCGACGCCGCCGAACGCGTGCTTCGGCACGAGTTCGACCTCCTCGGAAGCGGGCCGTACACGCCGCTCGACCCGGATCGTCATGCGCGCGACGGGTACGCGCCGATCGACTGGTATCTCGACCCGGTCCGCGCGCTGCGCTTTCGGCGGGGCGTTCCGCACAAATCGTGGAACCTCCTCGAGATGCGGCCCGGCAACGCCGACATCAAGTATCCGTGGGAGCTCGCGCGGTGCCAGCACTGGGCCACGCTCGGCCAGGCGTTCCAGCTCACGCAGGACGATCGGTTCGCGATCGAGATCGCGCGCGAGCTCGACGACTTCGTCGAGGCGAACCCGACCGGGCTCGGCGTCAACTGGACGTGCACGATGGACGTCGGGCTCCGGGTCGTGAGCTGGGCGATCGCTCTCGAGATGGCGCGGACGTGCCCGGCGCTCGACGATGCGTGGTGGGTTCGCGCGTACACCGCGCTCTTCGACCATGGCGTGTTCATCCGGAACAATCTGGAGAACACCTACGAAGTGACCAGCAATCACTTTCTCAGCAACCTGCTCGGCCTCCTGTTCCTCGGCGCCGTATTCTCGGATCTCGGCGAAGGCGCCGCATGGACCACGTTCTCGCGCGGAGCGATCGAGCACGAAATGACCGTGCAGGTGCTCGCCGACGGCGCCGACTACGAGTCGTCCATTCCCTATCACCGGCTCGTGACCGAGTTGTTCCTCGGTGCGGCGAGACTGGCCGACCACCGCGGCGAGCCGTTCTCGAAGGAATTCCGCGCGCGGCTGCGCGACATGGTCGCGTATCTCGCCGCGGTCCCGCGACCGGACGGCCTCATGCCGCAGGTCGGCGATGCCGACGACGGGCGGCTGCACGTGCTCGAGGGCTACGCGACGACGTCGCCGCAGGATCCGCGTCATCTGTTCGGGCCCGCGGCCGCGATGTTCGATGAGCCCGCGTGGCGCGACCTCGGCGGCGACGCGGCGGCCTGGGAAGCGGCGTGGTGGGGCCTCGAATCCGACACCAATCGTGTCCGCCCGCAGGCGGACGAGCGTCCAGCCACGGCCGGACACTCCATCGGTGTTTCTCATCTGTTCGCGCAAGCCGGCGTTGCCGTCATGCGATCGGCCGCGGGGCACTATCTGCTCGCGACGAACGGCATCGTCGGCACGAATGGATTCGGGAACCACAAGCACAACGATCAGCTGTCGTTTGAATACCACTGCGCCGGCGTCCCGCTCATCGTGGATCCAGGCAGCTACGTTTACACGTCGGATCCCGAGGCGCGGAATCTGTTCCGCGGCACGGCGTCGCACAACACGATCGTTGTCGACGGCGTCGAGCAGAACGATGTACGACCCGACTGGCTCTTCCGGATGTTCGAAACGTCGAAGGCCGAATCGGTTTCGTTCGACGATCGACCGGACGCGGCGACCTACGTCGGCCGTCATCACGGCTACGAGCGCCTGCCGGATCCGCTGACGCACGAGCGGACGTTCGTCCTCCGAAAGGCGACAGGTGAGCTGACGATCGTCGATCGGCTCATCGGTCGTGGCCGACACGACGTCCGATGGCATTTCCATCTCGCGCCAGGCGTCCTTGTCACGCGAACGTCCGGCGGCACGGTGCGCCTCGATGCTCGCGGCCGGAGATGGACGCTGAAGGCGCCGCCGGCGCTCGTCGTGACCATCGCACCGGCCGCTTACTCGCCATCGTACGGCGTCAAGGTGCCGTGCCTCGCCGTGGATCTCGGGGCCACGGTCGATGTCGACGGCGAGCGCACATGGGAGTTCGCAGTTCTCGCATGACGAGCTTCCTGCGAGCCCTCGCCAACGCGCCTCGCCGGATGATCGGCACCATCTTTCGGTATCGCCGGATGCTGGCGGCGATCACGCGGATCGAGCTCGCGAAACGCCACGCCGGATCGGTGCTGGGGATGACGTGGGTCGTTCTGCAGCCCGCGCTGCTGCTGTCGGTGTACGTCTTCGTGTACATGGTCGTCCTGCGGATGCGATTCGAGGGATTCAGCCGCTTCGACTACGTGCTCTATGTGTTCTGCGGCCTGGTGCCGTATCTCGGCTTCATGGAGGCGCTGACGACCGGCGCGCTGTCGATCAAGCAGAACATTCATCTCGTGAAGAACGTCATGCTGCCGATCGAGCTGATCCCGGTGCGCAGCGTCATCGTCGGCATGGCGAGCCAGTTCGTGAGCATCGCCCTCGTCCTCGCGCTCGTCGCGGCCGCCGACCGATCGCTCAGCTGGCACGTGACGCTGCTGCCGATCGTCATCGTCCTCCAGGTGATGTGGCTCGCCGGGCTCACCTGGATCCTGTCGAGCATCGCCGTCGCGCTGCCCGACATCATGTACTTCGTGAACCTGTTCGTCTTCATGCTGATGTTCCTCTCGCCGATCGGCTACAAGCCCGAGATGGTCCCGCGCGGGTTTGCCTGGATCATCTATCTGAATCCGATCTACTACCTGACCGAGATGTACCGGGGGACGATGCTGGGCGGCGCGGCGCCGGGGGCGCTGGTCGCCATCGCGTACGTATTGATGTGCATCGCGACGTTTGCGCTCGGCAGCGCGTTCTTCGAGCGCTTTCGCGGCGTGCTGACCGATTACGAGTAGCGTGTTCCTCTATTTCACGTCCGATCTGAATCGGGCGGGCGTCTTCGACGAGGCGTCGCTCGCGGCCTCGACGGAACGCCATCACATCGAGCTCGCTGCGCCGCCGCTCGGGGCGGTTGCCGATGCCTCGACGGAACTGTCCCGCTCCGCCGCCGAGGGCGTGGTCTTCGAGCTCTCATCGGGGCTGCCGTCCGAACGACACCTGCGGCTGATCGATCACGTGCTGCGAGCCGGCCGCCGCGCGTGGCTGTTCTGGCCCGCCGAGCAGGCCGTCGAGTGCGTCGACGATGAACGGCTCTACAGCCTCAGGCGTCATCTGAACGCCGTCAAATGGCTCGAGCGGATCTGCCGGCCGGTCGATTCTGCCTTGACCCGATGGCATCGAGTGCCAACCGCACTTCGTTGGATCTATCGTGGCGAGTTTCCAGTCCGGCGCTCCGACATCGGCTCCAGGCTCGACCTGCTCATCGCAGGCGCTCAACCGGTGCCCCTCGCGCGGCCAGCCGCTGGATTGGCCCGATGCTGGAACACCGGCGTGTACCTGCGGACCGATTACTGGAATGCTGCGTCCTCTGACGACCGGATGGTCAGCGTCGTTGGTCAGCTGGCCTCCTTGACCAATGGTATCGTCTGTCTGACCGCGTGTCGTGACGGCCTGCTCGATGGCGCCGGCGTGCACCAGGTGGTGATGGACGCGCCTCGGCTGATCTCGGGGCAGGACGCGATCGTGCTTGCCCCTCTCCACTATGCGCCGATCGTCAAGGCCGCGTGTCTCGCGGTCGCGCCGTCGCTTCTGTACGACCGTCTGTCGGCCGGTCAGTCCGTGGGCGCGGAACTGAGTCAGTCGCTGCGGATCGCTTACGTCGTGGAGTATCCAGGTTCTGACGTCGTGACTCGAGAGGCATTGAACGGAGCGACGCCGTCCTATCCTGAGTTGTACGCAAAAACGGAGGAGCTCGCGCTGCGCCAGGCGACGATCGTCGTCGTCCGGTCGGCCGAGTTGAAGGCCGAGCTCGTCTCGCGCGGCATCGACGCCGATCGCGTGCTGGTCTCCACGTCAGAATCCGAGCTCGGCGCGAAGTTGTCGGCGATCGTCGTGGCGCAGGCGCCATGCGCCGAGCGGGCAGCGATTCGAACCGGCGACGCGTACAAAGATCGCGTCCAGAATCAATGGAACGAAAACCCCGTGGGGTCGCATCACGCGCGCGAGTCGCAGCCGCGCACGATCGACTGGTTCCTCGAAGTCGAACGCCATCGGTATGGCGTGTACGCCCCGTGGATGCCCGACGTGATGGAGTTCGCGACGCATGCAGGGCAGCGCGTGCTCGAGATCGGCGGCGGCACCGGCACCGATCTCGCGCAGTTCGCGAAGCACGGCGCGGACGTGACCGACGTCGATCTGGCGGCCGGTCACCTGCAGCTGGCCGAAGAGAACTTTCGCCTCCGCGGGCTGAGCGGCCGCTTCATCCATCACGACGCCGAGTCGCTGCCGTTCGACAACGATTCGTTCGACGTCGTCTACAGCAACGGCGTCCTGCACCACACGCCGAACACGGCGGCGGTCGTTCGTGAGATCCACCGCGTGCTGCGGCCGGGCGGACGAGCCATCGTGATGCTCTACGCGGAGAACTCGCTGCACTACTGGCGGAAGCTCGTGTGGCTGTCCGGCGTCAAGGAAGGCCTGCTCGAAAAGGTCTCAATGGGCGAGATCATGTCGCGGTCGGTGGAGCGGTCGGCCAACGACGCGCGGCCGCTGGTCAAGGTCTACACGAAGCGGCGCGCCGAGGCCCTGTTCAGGGACTTCAACCGCGTCGAAGTGTTACAGCGGCAGCTCAACCCCGAGGAATTGCCGGCGGCGCTGCGGTGGACGTTGCCGTCGAGCGAGCGCTGGCTCGGCTGGAATCTGATCGTCAAGGCGACGAAACGGGTGTGACGGAAGCAAGCGGGGGTCAATGACCGGTCCGGTGCGAGCGCTTCGACTACGGTCGATTTCCGCGGTAATCGCCGCAGTCCTGCCGGTGGCATTGCTTGCAATCGCCGCGCTGCGGGCGTATCCGTTCTTGGACGATGTCTCCGTTCCGGCCAGCACTCCAGACGACTGGCACACGTATAAACAGCTCGCGTTGAGCGTTGTTCGAGACGGGCTCTCGATGCCTGCGCTGGTGACCAGCTACGCCGGCCTGCCGCACGGATTTCTGTATGTCTACTTCGTCGCTCTCGTCTTTGCGATTGCCGGCGTGAACTCGACGTACGTCTACCTGGTCCAGAGTGTTGCTCTCGGGCTGTCGATCTCGCTGATGTATCTCGCCGTCCGCAAGCGGCTGACTCCTGCTGGCGGTCTGACCTTCCTGCTGACGCTCACCGCGCTGATGTACGTCGACGTGTTCAGGCATCTCACATTCAAGCTGCTCAGCGAGAATCTGTACTTTCTCCTCTGCCCGCTCCTGCTCATCCTTCTGTTTCGAAGCATCGAGCAGACAGATCGCAGGCCCCGCGATTCGTTCCTGGCCGGTGCGCTGCTGGGCCTCGTCGTCCTCACGCGTCCGAGCTTCATCCTGTCCGCGACGATGACAATCGCGGCGGTGTGGATCTATTCGCTGGTAAAAGGGCGGAGCTCATGGCCGCCGGCGCTGCTGCTGCTGGGCGCCGCCATGAGCGTGAGCGGCGTCGTCGCACGAAACTATGCCGTGACCGGTCGCGCGTCCTTTGACATCGTCACCGACACGTCCGACTGGATCAGGATGTGGCACCTGCCGGCGATTCAGTTCCTGACCGCGCTCGTCAAGCGGAGCTCGTTCGTATTCGGATTGACAGGGCCGATCGCGCCGGCGTATCGCCTCCGGCCGCAATGGATGATGGTGTGGCTGCTGTGGCTGGCCTGTCCGGTTTTGAGGCTGTCCAGGCGCCAACGGCTCGAATTCTGGGAACTGCTCCTGTACATCTATGTCGTGTGTTACATCGGGCCGGTGGTGCTCGTGGCCGCCGACATCACCAGCTACGGAGGCCGCATGGTGATTGCGATTCTTCCGGTCGCGCTCGTTTCGGCGTTCCGTCTGCTGTTCGCCAGCGAGTTACCCGGCGCGTCCGGCCCGTCGTCCGCTGTCGGACACGAGCACCGGATGGTCAATGAAGCGAGAAGTGCCAGGGTGTCTCTTCATGGTTAGCCGACATGTGCGGCATTAACGGGGCGCTCGCGTTTTCGACCGGCACGTGCCGCGTGACCACAGCCTACCTGACGTGCATGCGCGACGCGATGAGTCATCGAGGCCCCGACGGGGCCGGCATCTGGGTCGATGCCGAGCAGCGGGTCGGGTTCGGTCATCGGCGCCTGTCGATCCTCGATCTCTCGGACTCGGCCGGTCAGCCGATGTCCAACGAGGATGGCTCGCTGTGGATCACCTACAACGGCGAAATCTACAACCACCGCGAGCTGCGCGCCGACCTGGACCAGATGGGCCGCCACCGGTGGAAGACCGATCACAGCGATACCGAAGTAGTCCTGCATGCCTTCGAGGAATGGGGCATCGACTGTCTGTCGCGTTTTCGCGGCATGTTCGCGTTCGGTCTGTGGGACGCGCGATCGCGGCAGCTCTGGCTCGTACGGGACCGCATCGGCATCAAGCCGCTGTACTACAGCATCCATCACGGCCGTCTGACATTCGCGTCCGAGATCAAGGCGCTGCTGAAGGATCCCGACCAGCGCCGCTCGATCGACGAGGCGGCGCTGTTTCACTATCTGTCGTTTCTGACGACGCCCGGTCCCGAGACGCTGTTCGACGGAATCCGAAAGCTGGCGCCAGGCACCTGGATTCGGGTCGGGGCGGATGGCGCGCTGAGGGAGCAGCGCTACTGGGACGTCTGGGACGATGTGTCGGCGATGACTCGCGACGGCGAGGACGACATTGCCGCTCGCGTGCTCGCCGAACTGCGCACGGCGGTGAAGCTGCGGAAGATCAGCGATGTGCCGGTCGGCGTGTTTCTCTCCGGCGGCATCGACTCGAGCACGAACGCCGCGCTGTTTTCGGAAGGCGAGCGGTCGCCGGTGAGGACATTTTCGATCGGGTACGCGGACTCCTACCGGTCTTATGAGAACGAGCTGACGTACGCGCGCGAGATGGCGTCGCGCGTGGGCGCCGAACACCACGAGTACCTGATTCGCGCCAGCGACGTCGTCGACTTCCTGCCGCGGATGGTGCAGCTTCAGGACGAGCCGATCGGCGATCCGGTCTGCGTGCCGCTGTTCTATGTCGCGAAGCTCGCGCGCGACAACGGCGTGGTCGTCTGTCAGCTCGGCGAAGGCGCCGACGAGCTGTTCGTCGGATATCCGAGCTGGCTCGAGGCACTGAAGCGACAGCGCTGGGACGATTGGCCGGTGCCCAACCCGATCAAGAGGGTTGGCTGCGCTGCGCTCGCGGCGCTCGGATACGACCGCACCGTCCATCTCGAATGGCTCCGGCGCGGCTCGAGAGACGAGCCGCTGTTCTGGAGCGGCGCGGAGGCGTTTACCCAGCTCGAGAAGCGGCGCCTTCTATCGCCGCGCCTGCGTCGCGCGCTCGGCAATCGCACATCGTGGGACGCGATTCGGCCGATTCGCGAGTCGTTCGAAGCGCGCGCGCCCGAACAGACGCATCTGAACTGGATGTCGTATGTCGACCTGAGGCTCCGGCTCCCGGAGCTCCTGTTGATGCGCGTCGACAAGATGACGATGGGCGTCGGCCTCGAGGGACGCGTGCCATTTCTGGACCATCGCTTCGTGAGCCTTGCGTTCAGCATCCCGAGCGCGCTGAAGACCAAGAACGACACGCTGAAGTACGTGCTCAAGAAGGCCGTCACCGGCATTGTCCCGAACAACCTGATCACGCGGCGAAAGCAGGGATTCGGCGTGCCCGTCAACGAACTGTTTCGTGGACCGCTGCAGGCGATCGCGGAGTCGGAGCTGCGGCGGTTCTGCGCCGAAGCCGACCTGCTCGACGCACGCGAGGTCGAGCGCGTCATGCACGAAGCCGACGGATCCAAGCGTTGGTACCTGCTCAACCTCGCGCTGTGGTGGCGGACGTTCATCGCCGAAGACGTTCCGCGGCCGCCGGTGCTCGCGCACGCGTGAGCCGCCGGGTCACCATCGTGCGTGCGGGCGTTCCGCTTCCGCCGCCGGACCCCGGCGAGCGCGTCGTTCCGTTCGACGAGTTCGTCGCCTGGGTTCGGCGCGGAACCGTGCTCGCGCATGTCGGCCGCTACGGAGAGGGACGCCTTCTCGTGTACCGGCTCGAGGCGGCAGGACGGCCCCTGCCTCTCGGACTCGCGTTGCGCGCGATGAGCCGCGGTCGCATCTTTGTCGAAGACGTTCAGGGACGGCGGCGCCGGATCACCGGCGGCCTGCTGTCGCGGTGGACGGCGCAGCTGGCAACCGAGCCGTTCCGCGTCCCGGCACTGCTGCGTCACGTGGAGCGCGCGCTGGACACCATCGACGCTGAGCGCGAACGCGCTGCGAGTCATCCGGCCGTGTTGAACCTGGCGGCGTCACCACTCTATCTCCGAACCGACCTCAGCT
>Ga0137394_10002911_pt1 | contig 12798 bp, 14 predicted proteins | sample czobulk116metaG_FD_108278 | JGI IMG/M metagenome (GOLD analysis project Ga0137394, IMG submission 108278) | Vadose zone soil microbial communities from Angelo Coast Range Reserve, California, USA - czobulk1.16 metaG | ecosystem: Environmental > Terrestrial > Soil > Vadose zone | place: USA... | reverse complement strand
AATGACTGGCGGCCTGCGCGGGATTTCAGCTCGATTCGCGCGTTTTTGCATGGGATTTCGCATCTGGATGACGGGGCGTCCAGTCCTTTGGCGGAAAGGCTACGTGCCAAAATATGGGATTGGGAAGCGCGAACTCCACTCCCACCTGAGGATGATCGCTTCGACGCCTGTCAATGTGCGCGACGACACACTCGAGCGCGGCTTTTGTCTGGACGTTCGACAGCGTGAGCCGCTGTCCTCTCATTACCTCTGTCGACACGAGAAGCAATGCACCGTGGGCGCTAATGGCCCGCGTGTGACTCTCTTCTTCAAAAGGCGATCCTGCAGCATTCTGCCCGGAGACGCGGACCGGGATGGTCACCAATACTCGCTGGCTCCTTCGGCGGTTTGCGGCGAGCCAGGAGGTTTCGCGGGATTCGGCAAGCCACGTTTCAAGGGTCCAAACCTGCTCCGGCTCAGTGGCCGTAAACATCAGCCCCATGCCCTTGGTAGCTCGCGAGTAGACGACTCTTGCCCGGGCTTCAAACAGTTGCGCACCCTTCGTGATGCGTACGTCCGTGACCGTCCCTAAAGGGAGGGCGTTGCTCGTGTCCACATAGCAGCCTCGCTGACTCAAGTCACGGACGCGCGTTTCCATCCGCGCTCCGGATTCAACCGCCAGTACCTCAATAGCGGCAATGAACTCGTAGCGAGGATGCGTCCGGCGGTCTGCCCCGGCAGACGCGTCGGAAGGGCCGGCAGACTTTTCCTTTTCGACAGCAACAGCGGCGATGAACTCGTCGCTCAGATCAGTCACGTAGTCTGACCCGGCAGGCGCGATCGAAGGCTCAGCAGCCTTTTCCGCGTCAACAGGAATCTTGGCAGGTCTCGCAGCTTTCGAGCCTCGCTTTCGATTGCGGCGTTTCATGGCCATACAATTCTAACGCAAAGGGCGCCCAGGGGATTGAATGCCGCGTCCGACAATGCACGTATGGGCGAAGGGGTAAACTCGCCGAATTGGGAGTGTGAATGTGGACTGCTGCGACGTCGTCACACAACTTCCTCCGGCTCTTCTTGGCTGCGCGCATCTCGGCGAGCCGTACTACATCGACCGCAACGGCAGCGTGATCGAGAATCCCGGCGACGATTTTGTTTCCGCAGACCGCCTGCGTGCCCGCCGATTATTTACTGCAATGCGCGTGGAAGAGCGGCAACGTCGCCGTCCGCGAGCTCGCCGACCACGCGCCCATCAATTATGTCACCGCGATTGCGGCGGCCCAGCCATAGGCGCTTTCGCCGGCAGTTCCTAGGGCGCTGTTTGTTTTGGAATGGCCTTGGACCTGGATGGCGAGAACTCGAAGCGGATGAGCCATTCGCTGGGGGCACTGTGGCCGCCGATTTCGGGCGAAGCAAACTGCCAGCGGCGGGCGGCTTTCAGAGCAAGGTCAGCGAAATACCTACTGGGGCCGGCAGAATCGAGCGCAGCCTCGGTGACGTTGCCCGTTGGATCGACGTGCACCCGGACGCCGACGCGAACGACACCCCGAATGGTGGCGCGCGCCTTCTCGGAGACGTCCGGCAAAATCTCGTCGAGGACTTCACCGCGCGCGGAGGACGAAAGAGAAGCGCTCGGCGCGTTCGCGGAAGGGAAGACGTCGGTGTGCACAGCAGCAGGAGTTGGCGTGGCCTCCGGCGAACTCGGCGGCTGTGCCGCAGGCTTTTTCTCAGCGGCGCTCTTCAGCGAGCTTCGCGTTGCGGCAGGTGCTGACGGCTTTGACTCTGGCGGGGTTTCACGACGCGCAGGCTGCTCGACCAGCTTTGGCGGTGCCGCGGGCTGGGCAGAGGCCGTTGTCGACGACGACGGAGACTCGGGACGACGGCCGAGGATTTTCGGCAGCACAAGAGCGGCGACAATAACAAAGAGTCCGGCAGCAACAGGAACGACATAGTTGGGCAGAACAAGAGTCTGCTTCGGCGGGTTCGCGGCTGGCAGTCTTCGTGGTTGCGCTTGCGGTCTTGGTGGAGGTACGTCGAACCTTGGGACTGGCAGCTTTGCCGCAGGAACTGCAGGGACCGCGGAGGGCGGAACAGCCAACGGAGCAACGGATTGGCCGGCGGCCGCGGCGACGGCCACAGGATTCAGGTGCGCGGCGATTTCAGGAACGGTCCATCGGCGCCGCGGATCGCGGCGGAGTGCGTGACGCGCGATATCGAGAAATGGCTGGGGAAGCGTGTCGGGGACGATCAGGTCGGCCTGATCTCCGGGCTGCAAGACCGGCGCGTGCTGCGTGAGTGTTTCGACCAGCGTCACGCCGAGAGACCAGACGTCGGCGGCAGCGGAGAACGGAGAGGCCACGATTTCGGGAGCGTCGTGAGCATCAAACTTGCGCGATGATTTGCGGGATTCACCGATAGGGAAGAGAGCGTCGCTGGAAAGCTTGAGTTGATCGGCAGTGGCGAGAATGTTGGAAGGTTTGATGCGTGAATGAACGAGGCCTTTGCTGTGGAGATAAACGAGAACATCGAGCACGGGTTCGAGCATTTCGCGGCCTTCGGAAGCCGTCAGCGGGCGCTGCGGGAGAATCTGGGAGAGGTCTTCTTCGGCATGCTCCATCACGACGTAGAGACGATCCCTGTTCTCAAGGCGGCAGCGGCCGACGTCGAGGATGCGGATCAGATTGGGATGAGCGAGCTCCGTTGAGCGGTGCCAAAGAGAGAGCTGGAGATCGGCGGTGGGACCAGCGGTGATGAATTTGATTGCCGCTTTTTGAGATTGCGGACCGGCGAGCTGCGTGAGGAAAACGGCGGAATCGTCCGTACCCCCTAAGTAATGTCGCAGCCGGAATCGATTGGCGATGACCTGACCTACCGACTCTTTCCAGAAATCACTCATATTGCACCTCCCAACTGCGAATTCCTGCGAGCCGGCCAATGGCGGCACTCCCAACAGCATGGCGTGCAGCCGCTGTAAAGAACACGGCGGCGTCTAGGGCAGGGCTGGAAGGTCTCTACGTGCGATTCGCAGGCGCCTGGGGCCGGGCGCTCGTCGCCCACATTCTGGCATGAAACAGGCTGGAATGGGGAGCGAGGTTCCTATCGGTTATGGAGAGGCTACCAAGGGCGGCCGTATGAAGGGCGCTCGGGAGAAATGCCTGGCCGCAGGAATGCATGGATATCTCCTAAAACCGATCCGGCCGCTGGGGTTGGACTAGCTTGTAGAAAGCGATCTCGCGCAGCGAGCGGAAACTAGGAAAGCCGAAGAAAGCACCCTCAGCAAGAAATAGGCGACAGAGAGCGCATGTTTGAGCTCGGCTCACTCCGACCCGGATGGTAGTTTCTTTCTGGTCGTGACGGGGAATAGGAGGCGCTTGGGGCCGCTGACAAAGGGATTGCCACGCTCGTAGAAGCGAAGTGGTTGATCGGCGGCACGAGTAATACCGATGCGGATGGTCTTTTCGATTGCGCCAATGGGATGACTGGTTTCGCCCAGCCAGAGCGAGCCGGGGGCACAAAGGTCGCGGCCGTCGTGGCGGCGATCGATTTGAAAGGCAGCGGCGAGGCGTCCGGGCCCGCGGGTGAGATCGAGAAGTCGAGTGGTTCTGCGATGGTGCTGCATGAGCTCGATACCTCCGAGCGGTTCGAGGGCGCGAATGAGGATCGCCGCAGCCGTTCCGGCAGGCTCGCTCACGACATTCAGCATGAAGTGCGCGCCGTAGTTGAAAAAAACGTAGGCGTGGCCAGGGGCGAGATACATCGAGCGAATGCGCGGAGTCGGCCCGCGGAAGTGGTGTCCGGCAGGGTCGCCGGGCGGATAAGCTTCCGTTTCCACGATGCGCCCGCTGAGGCGGCCCGCGGGGAGATCGTGGACCACGACTCTTCCGATAAGGAAGCGAGCGAGATGGACAGTGTTCGAGGGAAGGTCGGAGCGGCGGAGACGGCGAATTGTGAATTTCGCCGGTGAGGATTTCAGAACCGCGTGCGATGGGGACATGGGATATCGAGTCAGCGGGAGAGCAGTTTTTGGAGGTCGCCGGAAGAGACCAGATCCTGATACTCAGGGTGCTTGCGAATGAAACGGGAGACGTAGGGGCAGAGCGGGACAACCCGGAGATTGTTGCCGCGGGCGAAATCGAGCGCCACGCGGGCAAGTTTTGCAGCCAGGCCTTGGCCTTCGAGTGCCTGCGGCACCTCGGTGTGGGCATAGACGATGCGGCCGGGAAAGCGGCTATAGGTGAGAAAGGCGCGAAGGCCATCAATGCCGGCTTCGAAGCGATGAGCCTCTTCGTTGTGGGTGACGGTTACGTCGTTGAGATTCACGTCCACGGATCACCCTGCGGCTTTGCTCGGTCTTTCATTTCGGAAATAACTAAGTGCGCCGGACGGACACTGGTCGACCTGTTTGATGACGCGGTCGCTTCCCGACCCTTCCATGTTGATTGAAGGGCGAGCGTTGAAGTTGAAGACTTCGCTGGGCCCCTCGACGCATTTCGCAGAGTGAATCGAGACGCCGGGTTTCCAAATGACGGTGACTTCGCCGTCCGTGTAGTCCTTTTCGGGTTCGCTCATGAGGACCTCCGCGTGACCGGGCAAGTCTATCAGGGAATTTGGAGAAACTAAGGGGTAGGGGAGTCGGGAGGCTCGTTGTTGAAGAGGCGGGCGAGCTCGGCGTGATCGATGACTACTGCAGGGTCGCGCTGGATGGCGTCGAAGTATTTTTTCTGGAAGGAGTCCCCTGATTCCGTGGGAACGAACATTTTCCTGGCGAGGGAGAAGGCGCTGCTGGTGTATTCCGGAGTAACGGGTTCCTTGGCAGCCAGAGTTTCATCGATGCGCACGACGAATTCGGAGATGTTGTGCAGCCAGGCGAACTGCGCATGGTCGATGACCAGGCGGAAGAGCTCGCCGGTGTTGACGTGTCCGTGTTCGCGTTCGTATTCGCGGCGCTCCATGTTGAGAAGAGTCTTGTGGAGGCGCAGAAGAGCAAGGCGGAGGGAGAGAAGCTTCTCGCGGGCCGGGGAATCGTTGTTCGCGGGATATAGATTTGAGCTTGAAGAATCCATTTTCGGCTGACCCCTCTATTCTCCGATAGTCGGCGCACAATTTCAAAACGAATGCGTGGAGAAAAAATCCTTCAACACAGAGTTCGTGACCCCCGCCAATCGCACGGCGAAGAAGACAGCGGGCTGAAATCAGCCGTGGTCGCGCTGCTCGCCGATGGGAAAGCTCCTGAAAACGAAGTTGCGACTGAACATGCCCGCCTCTACGGCAAATGGCTGGGAGGCGAGGTTCGCCCAACTGTGAAGGAGATCGCTGAGCCGGCGGAAATATTCATCCCGGGCCTTACCATTTCCAATGAAGCATGCGGTAAGTCATGGAAAATGCATATCTTAAATAAATCGATTTTCTAATGCATTTATGCAATTCTTTTGATGCTGGGGGTTGTAACCTGGAGGCTCCTTTTCTTATCAGATAGGGGTAGTCAAATCATGCTCTCCTCGGCGGGAATAGAGGATCTGTATTTGCTTTCGCGAGGCGAGGACAAAAGGAAAAGAGACTCTTATGAGAAAGATGAAATTTGGCGCAAGTCTGCTGGCATTTTCTCTGCTGCTCGCGGCCAGCGCCATGGCCGGCAATTCGAACAAGGGTACGCTGAATGTGGGCGAGACCGTTACGGTGGCTGGCAAGCAGCTCCGGGCCGGTACGTATCAAGTGGAATGGGCCGGGAACGGACCGACCGTCGAACTCAGCATCTCCAGCGACAGGGGGACGGTAGCCAAAGTGCCGGCGCAGATAATTCCGCTAAAGAAAGCCGAAGCCGCGAGCGGATACTCCACCATCGCCGACCAGGCTGGTAACAAGTCGCTGGCGGAGATTTTCTTTGCTGGGAAGAAGTATCAGCTATCCATCGGCGAAGCGTCCGCGGCAACGCCCACGCCTTCGGACAAAACGCAAGGGAGTAACTAACCTCGGCGTTTCTCTAGGTGGGGTCATAGTCACAAACAGGGGACCGCGCGGCGGTCCCTTGTTTTGTCCATGTCCAAGGGCCGCGGAAAGTCTAGAGCATAACTACCCGACAATAAGAGTGATTTGTAACATTGGATAATAGTTTTGCGCCCCGATAAAAACCGGCTCCTATGAGTGTATGATCTCCGAGTGCTTGAGCCCGCGGAGGGTTGGCCTCGCGTTGAAATTTGCCGAACGGATCCTCTCGATCGTTTGTAATTTCCAACCGCAGTTCTGGTATTTGGCATCGGAGGAAGCTCCATGATCGTTGGTGTGCCCCGAGAGACCTTTCCCGGAGAGCGGCGCGTGGCGCTGGTGCCTGCAGTCATTCCGAATCTCACCAAGTCGGGCCTGGAAGTGGTGGTGGAGGCTGGAGCCGGAGCCGCGGCAGGATATCCGGACGCGGACTACACCGCGAAGGGCGCGAAGATTGCCTCCGATCGCGCCGAAGTGTTTCGCGCCGCGGACATTGTGGTGCAAATTCTCTGCTATGGATCGAACGACAAGACCGGCAAAGCAGACCTTCCCCTTTTCCGCCGTGGCCAGGTACTGATTGGATTTTTGCGGCCGCTTGGCTCCATCGCAACCATTCAGGAAATCGCCGTCACAGGAGTGACCTCGTTTTCGGTGGAATTGATGCCGCGAACGACGCGCGCACAGAGCATGGACGTACTCTCGTCGATGGCTACGATTTGTGGCTACAAAGCGGTCGTGCTTGCTGCGGATACTTCGCCGCGTATTTTTCCAATGCTCACGACTGCTGCGGGGACGATTACTCCCGGTCGCGTTCTTGTGATTGGAGCGGGCGTGGCGGGTCTGCAGGCCATTGCCACGGCGCGACGGCTAGGCGCCGTGGCTTCGGCTTACGACCTGCGGCCTGCTGCAAAGGAGCAAGTGCAGAGTCTGGGCGGACGGTTCGTCGAGCTTCCCATCGAGGCGAAAGATGCCGAGGATGCGCGCGGGTATGCGCGCGCGCAAGACGAAACGTTTTACAAGCGCCAGCGTGAATTGCTGGGAAAAGTTGTAGCAGAGAGCGACGTGGTGATCAGCGCGGCGGTCATTCCAGGGAAGAGGCCTCCGATTCTGGTGACGAAAGAAATGGTAGCGAGCATGGCGCCAGGGTCCGTGATCGTCGATCTAGCCGGCGAGCGGGGAGGCAATTGTGAGCTTACTCGTCCGGGAGAAATCGCCGTCGAGTACGGAGTGACTATCATCGGATGGTTCAATTTGGCCAGCACCGTGCCGTATCACGCGAGCCAAATGTACGCGCGGAATGTGAGCGCCTTTCTGTTGTACCTCGTTAGGGACGGGAAGCTGCAACTGAATATGGACGATGAGATCGTCCGCGAGACGATGTTGACGCGGGGCGGGGAAGTCGTCAATCCGCGGATCAGGGAATTTTTTTCGCTCCCGGCCTTGCCGGCTGAATCGAAGGAGGTGACGAAGCCATGAAGCTGGATCTGCTCACCAGCCTCTACGTTTTCATGCTGGCTGCATTTATCGGATTTGAAGTCATACGGCGTGTTTCGCCCCTTCTGCACACACCCTTGATGTCATTGACGAATGCACTCGATGCCATCGCTGTGGTCGGAGCCATCATTCTTGCAGGTGGGTATCACGCGCACGGGGCGACCCTCGCAAAGGTGCTGGGAACGATCGCGATCGTTGCGGCGACGAGCAACATCGTCGGCGGATTCCTGATTACCGACCGGATGCTGAGAATGTTCAAGGCGAGCGGGCCGAAGAAACCATGACCAATCTGCCCGGCATGGAACAGATCATCGAGATCACCTACCTGATTGCGACCGCGCTCTTCATTCTATCCCTCAAGTGGCTGAGTTCTCCGACAACGGCGCGGCGCGGGGTTTTCGCGGGCGAGCTGGCATGCTGCTGGCGATTGCCGGAACTTTATTGCATCAGGGCATCGTGGAATACAAATGGATTCTGATCGCGCTGGTGCTCGGAACGATTATCGGGATTCCGCTTGGCGAAGTCGCGATGACTGCCGTGCCGCAGCGGACGGCACTGAGCCACGCGTTGGGGGCGCTTTGTGTGACGCTGGTCGGTACCGCGGAGTTTTACTTGCGCACGCCGGATGTGCCGCGCTTCATGATGGGCGTCCTGTCACTGGAGGTCATCCTCGGATCGCTGACGTTCACGGGCAGTTTGATGGCTGCGGGGAAATTGCAAGAAGTACTACCGCAGCGGCCGATCACATATAAAGGACAGAACATCGTCAACCTGGGACTCCTGGGTGTGGCCATCGTTGTGGCCGGTATGCTGGTCGCACATCCGGAAAAGACGCAGCTTTTCCCGCTGATCGTCGGCATTCCTCTTTTGTTCGGCGTGATGATGATTATTCCCATCGGCGGCGCCGATATGCCCACAGTGATCTCGCTTTTGAATTCCTACGCAGGGCTTTCTGCAGCGGCCATGGGCTTCGTCCTCGACAGCAAACTGCTAATCATCGCGGGCGCATTGGACGGGGCTTCCGGCCTCATTCTTTCCGTGAACATGTCGAAAGCGATGAACCGCTCGTTTTCAAATGTGCTCTTTGGCGCCTTTGGTCAGGAGCAGACGGCAGCCGCAGGCCAGAAAGAGGCGCGGCCGGTGCGCAGCGCGACACCGGAGGAAGCGGCGGCGATCCTCGCCGCCGCGAACAAGGTGGTCATCGTGCCCGGCTACGGAATGGCCGTAGCGCAGGCGCAACATAAGGTGCGCGAATTGTACGACGCGCTGACCAAGCGCGGCGTGGATGTGAAATTCGGAATTCATCCGGTCGCCGGCCGCATGCCGGGGCACATGAATGTGTTGCTGGCGGAAGCGGACGTTCCGTATGACAAGCTGCTGGACATGGACGAGATCAACGGTGATTTTCCGCAGACTGATGTGGCCCTGGTGATTGGAGCGAATGACGTCACCAATCCCGCGGCCCGCACCGACGCAGCGAGCCCGATTTACGGCATGCCGATTCTCGATGTGGACAAGGCGCGCACGGTGATGGTGATCAAGCGCAGCATGGCTGCGGGTTTTGCAGGAATCGACAATCCGCTCTATTACCTCGACAAGACGCTCATGCTCTTCGGAGACGCAAGATCATTCCTGGGCTCGATCGTGCGCGAACTCGCCGGCGGCCATGACTAGCTCCTTGTGGTCGTGGAGTCGTCGGCGCTTCCTGGAAGAGACTCATAAGAGAGCCGGGGTGTTCCTACGTTACTCATAGTGCAGGGCCACGATGGGATCGACGCGCGTGGCGCGGCGAGCTGGGATGGAGCAAGCCGCGAGCGCAACGACGAGCAAGAGGAGTGCGACGCTCAAGAACGTAAGCCAATCGCCCGGAGGGACACCGTAGAGCAAACTCCTCAACAGACGTGTCAGCGCGAGGCCGGCGAGCACGCCGATAGTGACGCCAGCGAGAGTCGCGCGGAGGCCCTGGCGAAGAACCATTCGCATGATGTCGCCACGCTGCGCGCCCAGAGCCACACGGATGCCGATTTCCCGACTGCGCTGCAGCACCGTATGTGAGATCAACCCGTACAAACCCACGACCGCGAGAACCAAGGCAAGCGCAGCAAGACTGCCAATCAGATAAGAAGGATACCGGCGGAGGAAAACCGAGGGAGATTGATTGGCTATTTGTTCCAGGGACTGCGGTTGAATCAACGGGAGCTGAGGATCCATTTCCTGCAAGGCAGCGCGGGCGGTTCCGACGAACGCGCCGGGCTCGCCTGCCGTGCGCACCATATAGCTCAGGAACGTTGCAGGCCCCTGATCGTTGGGTGTGTAGATAATGGGAGGTGCCGGCGCGGCGAGATCGATAGACGCAGTATCCCCCGCCACACCCACGATTTGAAGAAAAGGATTCTGCGCGCTGTAAGTGAAACGGATGCGTTTACCGATGGGGGTTTCCCCGGGGAAATAGGTTTTGGCGAACGCACGGCTGACCACCACGACGTCCGGCGCGCCCTGCACATCCCTTGCGCTAAAGAAGCGGCCGTCAGAGAGTGGAATTTTCAAGGAAGAAAAATAGCCCGTGCTGATGGTGATGATTTGGCATTCGTCTTCCTGTCCAGTGGCGGTGGGGCGGCCTTCGACAACGAATCGGATGGTGCCGCTGCCGCCACTAGCGGGAATTCCTGAGGTTTGGCCCACGTCCAGGACGCCGGGCAAGGAGCGGAGCCGCTCGGTGAACTCGTGATCGAAGCGCACTGCGGCCGCACTGTAGTAGGGGGGGTTCTTGTCGCTCGGATAAGAAGAGTCCGGTAGGTTCACGGAAAAGGTCAAAACGTTGTGGAGGTTGAAGCCCGGGTCTTGTCCCAGAAGGGCATGGAGACTCTTGAGGAGGAGTCCAGCGCCGACCAGCAGAACGAGAGAAATTGAAATTTCGGCAATGACCAGGGTGTTGCGCAGGCGAGCGTAACCTGCGCTCGTGCCACCTCGCGATTCATCTTTCAAGACATCGTTCAGGGACGCACGCGAAGCGTCCAGGCCAGGAGCCAACCCGAAGAGAATTCCGGTAAGCACGGTCACGCCGCCGAGAAAGAGAAGGACGGCGAGGTTCACTCCGGTGTCACGCAAATAGGGCATGGATTGCAACTGAGATTCGGGGATGGCAGCGACGAGCAAATTGACACCCCAACGGGCGCCGAGAAGCCCAACGGCAGCAGCGATAAAAGAGAGCAACAAGCTTTCTGTCAGCAACTGCAAGAGCAGGCTGGCCCGGCTCGCGCCGAGAGCAGAACGTATGGCAAATTCCTTACGCCGGCCGATGGAACGGGTCATAACCAGGTTGGCGACATTGGCGCAGGCAATCACAAGGACGAATCCCACAGCTCCCAGAAGAATAAGCAGGATGGGCCGAACCTTGCCCACGATTTGTTCCGTGAGACTTTCCATGACAAAGAATGTCGAGCTGTTTTCCTTTGGATATGCGCGGGAGAGCTGTGCGTTGATGCTCTGCATTTCCGCGCGGGCTTGATCGGGAGAGACGCCCGGGGCGAGCCGGCCGAAGACGCTGAGCCAGCGGAGACTGCGGCGCGTGATGGGATCTCCGCTCTGGTGAATGGGAACCCAGAGCGGCGCGGATCTCGCGGGTGCAAACTCAAAGTCGCGCGGAAGCACGCCGACGATCGTGACGGGCTTGCCGTCCAGGTGCACGATGCGCCCGATGATGTTCGGATCGGCGCCAAACTCGGTGCGCCAGAGAGCATCCGCGAGAATCGTTACGTGTGGACCATCGGACTGCATTTCGCCATCGAGGAAATCACGTCCGAGGACGGGCTTAACGCCGAGAGCGGAGAAAAAGCTGGGAGTAACCTGCGCGGCGAATGTGCTCTTGGGCTCGCCGTTGGCGGTAAGTGTGAAGGCGTCACCGCTGTATGCTGCGAAGGATTGCATGCCCTTTGCCGTGCGCTTCCAATCCAGATAGTCCGGGTAAGAAGCTTGCGCCCCGTCCGTGCTGTTGTCATATTGATTGCGCGACTCGCCGAGATGGAACAGCTTTCCGGGATCGCGATAAGGCAGCGGATGCAGGAGGGCCGAGTAAACGACCGAGAAAATGGCGGTATTGGCCCCGATGCCGAGAGCAAGCGTCAGCACAACTACCAGCGTAAAGCCAGGGCTGTTCGAGAGCGTGCGCATGGCATAGCGCAGGTTTTGCGTGAGTGTGCCCATGGTCAGACCTCCAACTGCAATTAAACTGAACGGGCAAGTCCTTGGCCATCCGCCTCGCAAATACGCCACTGAACAAGAACGACTTAAGTGAGAGCGTCACCTAAGCTCAAAGATGTCGGTGCTCGGAATTGGGACGGGGAGTGCGGATTCGGACAGCAGGAAGTCCTGCGAATCGTCTCGCGGCTACTTTGCGTCGTGGAAGATAATGCCCAGCGTGTAGCGCACACCGCGATGCACGCGGCTGACACCGTGGCGCAGATTGACGCGGTAGTAGCCACGCGAACCCTCGACGGGCCGGTAGCGCGTGGTGAAGATGATCGCCTGTCCTTGGTCGGCAAGGACCACCTGCGGCTTGGACTGCGCGCGGGGTTGCTGCTCGACGAGGATGAACTCTCCGCCCTCCCAATCGCGGCCTTGCTGGCCGAGCAGGAATACCATTTGCAGCGGAAAGCTGACCTCGCCATAGAGATCCTGATGAAGACAGTTATAACCTCCGGCCTCGTAGTGGAGCATCAGCGGTGTTGGCTTGGTCTGGCCGGCTTTGTGGCAAATCTTCAGGAAAGCGGCATGGTCGCGGGGATATCGAGGAGCGTTCTCACCAAGGCTTTCCGCCCAGTGATTGGCGACTCCGGCGAGATTCGGGTACGCGCTGCTTCTCGTTTCTGCGACCAACTCCGGCAGCGGGTTGGCGAAATATTTGTAATCCCCGATCCCGAAGCGGTAGCGCTCCATGACGATATGGCTACGAAAACGGCTCGCATCACTGAAAAGCGCGACAACCGAGTCACATTCCGCAGACGAGAGAATGGAAGCTGTAACCGAGTAGCCGCGCTCTGAAAGTGACTGTTCAGCGGCGGTCCAGTCTAGCGCGTTGATTCGTTGGGCGACGGACAGCGTATCGGCACTCTTTTTTGCTGCTTGCGTCATGCGGCCCCCCATTCACAATTCTCGATACAAAGACAAGGCTTAAAGCCTCTGCGCGCGGGAGTCTATCCGATCCCAACCATCAAATTTTTCGCTGATTGCCATCCAAATGGCAAGGGCGTTCGCCGATCCGTCCGGCAAGCAACTCCTGCTTAAACCCTCCCGCGATTCGGTGCTATAGTGAGGCGCAGGCCGGATGGACCATCCCCGGTTTCATTT
>Ga0137394_10002910_pt1 | contig 12799 bp, 16 predicted proteins | sample czobulk116metaG_FD_108278 | JGI IMG/M metagenome (GOLD analysis project Ga0137394, IMG submission 108278) | Vadose zone soil microbial communities from Angelo Coast Range Reserve, California, USA - czobulk1.16 metaG | ecosystem: Environmental > Terrestrial > Soil > Vadose zone | place: USA... | reverse complement strand
TATAACCGCGATATTACTTCAGGCGTCTCGCGGGTAAATAAGCAGTTTTCCAACACTATTGGACCTTCTTGGCTTATCGATCTGCAGCTCCGCTCCGAGTGGAACTTCGCTCTAGTACAATGCGTAGTGCTAAACTCCGACAGCAGTAAACTTAACATCATCGTCCTCCTCATCACCGACAGCGTCTTGCTTCTCATGGTGCTTGTTGGATTGCTCCGCTTGCGCGGAGAAGGGATCGGCACATCTGGTCTTGGGCGACTCCTTTGGAAACAGGTGGGATTATGATCATTGTGATGATCTCGGTCAAGTGATGTGTTATCGGTTCTTAAGGGTGTCCTGTGGCTCCTTGTTGCCACCATTGCAGAGGTCCCACCAGCGGTAAGTTCGCCCTATTCTCTTACATGCACGTTTTCGCTCATCGCCATGTAACATCTCAGGTATTTATCATTATGAATCTGAACAGTATTGTCGTCTTTTTTCGATATGTCAACCAAGAAGAACTGAAATTTCACCGAAAATATTAGCTCCATTTAACCTCGTACGTTCTTAGTTGTCACGATGCAGGTGCTCTCATACCTATTCATACACAGATGTTTCAACTTCCCTCAGTGATCACGATGTCGATTGCTGCGACTCGGATGTATCGCTCTCTGACTGACTTTGTCTCTGGTACCACAGACATGTACGACATTCCCTTCGTCGCTTCTCCCGCGCTCTACTGACGATGACCCTATAGCGCGTCTGACAATCTCCCGAACATTGATGGCAAAGTCTCGACATTAAAGTGGAACCAGTCCGCGCCGATAGCATTCAACCGGATTGAAGTCACTGTGGATACTGTCGATCATGAACAGTATCAAATCTCGCAAACGAGTCGTGATGGTATATGCAAAGGCACGAAGGAGCGGCCGTGCGACCAGCCTGACGGATATGAACTTCGACAACAGACTGGGTTTGAGGATCAAGCCTGGGGTGAGGGAGAGCCTGAGTAACTACAGTTAGATGCTCGTAAACTGCAAGTCAAGCGACTCGTACATTGTATATTGTATGCAAGGGAAATCGTTGTGAGGGTTGGAGAGTGTCCAACCATAAATAACTGTTGATACGATGATCTCAGAGACGTTAGCGTCATAAGCAATGGCTATAATAATCGGAAAGGGAGAGTTGGCGCGAGCGTGCCTCGGAAGGACGGCTGGACCGGTGTGTGACACGACGAACCAACAGCTCGTCGACAAAATCCATGAAACTGGAAAGGTGAGTGCATGCAGTATACGTAGAAGGAACTCATGATAGCGGTCGGTCCCCTACAGGAGGCTCCATAACACCCTTAACACGTGACGCAGGGCCGGCGCGTATTTGAATTTGCCATTTCGAATAGAGATGGATTCCTTCAGCGCTCCGATAAAATTTGGCGCCACTGCACTTCTGTTTCACCACGACCCTATCATATCACCCAGTAGAATCGACAACAAAGCTTACGTTGAGACATAACCACGCGCTCCGTATCAATGTGGACATTGTGGAGTCTGGATCGCACCATGTTTCCACATGGACGATTTTCAACTTGAAGTGTTCACCCCCACGCGCAGAGAAAACGATTACTACAGTAGTCCTGTTTATTTCATACATCGGAGTGACGATGGTGCTATCTGTTTACCAGCTTGTCCTCAAATCACGGCGTAGCCGCACCCCGACCCAAAACCGCTACCATCAAGAAAACAGCCAACTTTTCACAGACGTCGTTTATGCTTTTCCTTTTTGATGATATACAAACAATGTAGCCCGTCGAAGTCCCTGGCGTCTATTCCCACGTCGGCAGGTTAGTAGTATGCCACAGCCACGCACGTCTTGGAAAAGAATCCTCATACGCTCTGCAGCTCAAAGCTATTTAAACTCGCATGGTTCCTTGTGGTTCGCGACAGCCTGAGAGTGCTGGTACCCCAAACCCACTTTCCCTCAGTACACCCATTACTCGCTTTCCAGCCTCATGGTCGACTTCCGCGATCCCGCTATAATCCAGAGGAATCTCGGTGCGCACAACTTTCGAGCCTGACCCTGGATATTCGGACGCCTTACGAGTTTGTCCTTCAACAGAGGCCCTCAGAAGCGCCTACCTTATCACATGTGGTATCTACATGTGGGTCTACTTTACCGCGTCTACCTCCCGCTCTCAGATAGGTCAACACCCGCTTCCAGTTGGGAGTTCCTCACAACCCTTGACTATGAGATCAATATCATTCGAGGGCGCCGCCCTTATCGGTGGACGATATGGGTCAGTACCGGCAGTATTTTTGCGCCCTTGCCCGCCCACCCTACAGCCTTGGATTGACTAACAGCTTGGTAGATCTACTCCTTTTCTCGCATCACCGCCCTTGTGACCGTCGTCCTTGACTTGGTTTTTACTACCACTGCGTCCCCAATAAACATCAACTGTCATGTGGGTAGCTCATTTCACGTCTGCGTCATCACAGCCGCACGCTGACTGGCAATGATCCCCAGGTCTGGATCACATTCCAAGTTGTGAGTACCTTTTGATATCTTCCGGTCGTTAAGGAGTGTGTATTTTTCACCCTTTTTCAGATCATGGGCTACTTGAGCCTTTCTGCCGCCTCACTCTTGATTGTTCTTCGTATGTCAGTATCCTTATATACTGTACCCTGTAGCCAAGAACACGTTTTCTCAAGCTGAGCGCTTATCGTAACTTCCAGCTACGCCATTTGGAACAGGAACAGGATTGCTGTGGCAATCGCAGGTTGTGCATGGGTGACCAATGTTGTAGTCTCCAGCAGAGGCAAGTCACTTCCCCCTCTCTACAGAATATAGAGAATGGTATAACAAACGTGCTATTGCATCAGGTATTGCACTGGTGAATGCACAGTCCCCAATACTTTGGACGATATAGGCTTAACCATCTGCAGCTCCGCTCAGACTGGGACGCCGCTAAGCAACAGTGTATCGTGATCAACTCCGACAGCAGCAAGCTTCACATCCTCGTTTTCGTCATAACTGACATTATTTTGCTTCTCGCTGTACTCGTTGGATTGTTACGTTGGCGCCGTGACGGAGGCGGCACATTTGGTATTACACGCCTCCTTTGGAAACAGGTGAGATAGCGACGGTTCCCCTCGGATGTGATGCCCTCAGTCCGTTGACGTGTTTTCGGTTCGTAAGGGGGTCATCTGGCTCCTCCTTGCTACAGTTGCAGAGATTCCACCGGCGGTATGTCTGAGTCTGACATTTCCTCTTGCACACCTCCTTTTCGCTCATCGCCATGTAACGTCGCAGGTGTTCATCATTCTGAATCTGAATGGTACTGTGTTTTTTTTCCACATCAACGAAGAATAGTGGATTGAATTTAATTCTGCCCTAAATTGCAGAGCCACTCAATCTCGTACGCTCTTGACTGTCACGACGCAGGAAATGCACTCATACCTTTCACAACACAGATCTGTCAGCTTCCTTCAGTGATAACGATGACGATTGGCGCGACACGGATGTATCGCTGTCTGGTAGACTTCGCCTCTTCCACCACAGAGATGTACCAAGTTTCTTCCTATCGTCTCCCGCTCACTGTTGACGATAATCTCCAGAAACAGTAATAGAGCCGTCTCGAAGTTGCAGTGGAACCAAACCCCATTCAATTGCATTCAAGTGACCGTCGATTCTACTACCCATGAGCACAATTCAGTGACACTGAAGAGCCATCACGATTCACCTACAAGCACAGAGGAGCAGCCGTGCCACTCTGACAAGTCACATGGATATGAGCTTCGACAACGTCCCGAAGAGTCTGTTTGAGGATCGAGCTTGGGCAGGAACTGCAGTTAGATCTTCGTAGCTTGTACGATTCCGTCGATTCGTATGTGGGAAATTTGCGAGGTTGGAAGGTGACCCCCGGATCTTATATTAAGTTAACTGGTAGCAACTGATAAGTAATACATGTACCTTAATCTCAGAAAGCAGTATCGTAAGCAAGGGTTACTATGACCGGAACGGGGAGAGTATGATAGCGGCGAGCGAGCTTCGGAAGGCGCTGATCCATCTCAACGTCGGGCCTACTACGGCACAAAGGCCCATCTGCTGTTGTGTCACACCGGAGTACTGCTAGAGTTCACAATGCCCATTCAAGCTTCAAGCTTCTAGGGTCCAGGAAGAGCACAAATTGATGCCGCTGGGAACTAGGGATTGGCACGGGTAACCCCAGGGTGACCCGTACCCGTTGTAGTTATCATGCAATATCGGACGATTGAAAAGAGGGGAGATGTGGCACTCTGACGTTCATGCCCCATTGCCCTTTCCCCTTCAATTCGCCTCCACATTGTCAGATTCGTCTCCCCCAGTTGGTTCTCATGAATAGCATGCCCCGGTCCAAAACCATGCGAAGAGCACAGTTTCGGCGCCTTTTCAGATCAAGCTGTCATGTACACGCCACGTGCCACATACCGAGATCACCGAAATTCCATTGGCGAGACGTTTCATGTCCCGCACCACCCGCGGTACTGGCCCAAATATGCCATTTATTGACTACTGTAGTATCAGACTTGCTCCTCGATCGCCGCATGTGCGTTGTAAAGCACAAATATCAGAAAAATGAGAAGCGCACCCATTGTTTACTCTTTTCTGAACATAAACTCGAGTGGAAGGCAAATCGAACTCCGGCGGAGGCGTGGACCAAGTTACTGTACAACCGCCAAAGGAAATGGCGAGCGAAAGAGAAGCGTGGAAAATGACAGACACATGCAGAACACCGATTGCGGGCGTGCTATTATCACTAAGAGCACTTTCGTGGCACGTCCGTCTATCAAACGACTCAGACACGGCGACCTGAAGGAAGTTTTGTTCTTCTGGAATGATCCTTGTGCTAATCAGAGGCGCATCGCCGTATCGAAAAAAAATTGTCGAGGCTGTTGTAGACGCGAGACAAATGAAGGACGCACGGGGGTAAAGCCAAGCGATGCTGATGGCAGACGCTCCTTTTTTATCCACCTTCCAAATCGATTGGGCGTCTCCTCCCACTCCCGCTCCCCACTCCCCACCCCTGTCGGCCCAAGAAACGCGTCTTGTGTACAAGACAAGAACAAGGCCCAGAAGAAGATCGATCGATCGATCTGGTTGGGTGGCTTGTGGAGGTGTTTTGTGCTTGAGCGCGGGTCAAGGATCATGCGTGACGTGTACAACGGCGTTGTGTATGGCTCGTGGTGAGTATTGTAGAAGTTCAGGTATCTCGTACGAGTTTTTCACGTTGCATCGGCGTGGCAAAAGGGACCCTGACGCATGCTTAAGAAGGACGTTCGTTTTCTTATCCTGCAGTAATCAAATCGATTGATTGTCCCCATATCCCTTCGCCTCATCTTCTCCTCCCCCACCACCCACACCCCAGGTTGCGACACCCATTGTTCGTGTTCGTGGTTTTGGATAGCAGTTGTTGAGAAGAGTCTGACGAACGGATTGGGATACACGGTGCGTAGTCGGGATAATTGTTCGGCCATGTCGGATCAGGATAGCTGGTGGTAAATATACAACGACACGAAAGCAAGCAAAAAAAAAGATACAGATCACTACGACAAGAAAAGGGCCCATACGAAAATCATCCATTGCACTACACTGCAAGTTCCCTCTTTGCAGCAGGGCCGATAAAAGCAAAGAAAAAAATAAACAAAAGACAAAGGTATATGTAGTACATCGATCGCTACTTTGCCTTAGGACCCTTGGTCCGACACTGCTGCCGGCTGCCTCTCTTCGAGGATTGAGGGAACATCTCGGTGATGCGTTGCGAGAAGGGCCTCCAGGTCTCCCCACTGGTCCCTAAGCTCTCCAGCTCCCCCAGGAAATCATCGTGGGCCTGCTTTATTGCCGTACGTTTGGCTTCTGCCTCAGCTGGGCTAACGTCACGGCACGCGCGAGGACGCTTCTCCGGCTCCAGATGACGCTTGAGCGAGTCCGGGCGTGCGAAGAAATCCCCGCAATGTTCGCAAAACGAGATCTTAAGCGGGTGTGCCTCCATGAGGTCGCAGTGCCGCTTAAAATTTTCCCAGTTGCTGAAGCCTGTGTCCGGACATAGCCGGCACTTCAGCTCCTGGACGGTCTCGCGGGCCAAGTCCTCCGACGTAGTGGCCAGGAGGCTCCTGTGCCTCTGGTTGAGCCGCTTCGGGATCCGGAAGCGGGCCCTCTCCTCGTCCTCCCTCTCCCCTACCTTTGCGTTGCTGTAAAGCACTTGCTGCTGCACCACGCCGCTCGCGTAGTGCTGTGTTGCTTCCACCTCACTCCCCTCTATCCGGGGTGGCTCCCCCAGCGCAGTAGTCCCTGCCAACTTCTGGACGCTTGGTCCCGGTAGAAATTGGTGGTATACTTCGTGCGCGTTTGGGGCCGCGAGCCTCCCCACTCCGCGACCCACCGCCTCGGATATAGCACTGAATTCTCCTGGGGTCTCGGTTGCAGACTTAAGGGGTGCCCTGCTTGTGGACTCCGCTGCCTCCAAGACCCCTCTGACAACCGTCTTGGCCTTGACCTTCTTGAATGGCCTCGGTCTCTGGTCGCCAGGGCCATCACCGGTTAACCCATTGCATCGAGGACGCTTTCTGAGACTCGTCCTCTGCGATGGAGGTGTGTGTATGCGCGATGAGGAATGGCCGGCACCGTTACCGATATCGGCCATTCCAACGGGAGTCGCGCCGAGTTCGGCCAACCCCTAGCTGTAGCAATACGTGTTAGCGAGGGTGAACCTATCATTCCCATGAGGGGGCAGACTGAAGATACTCACGACGTAGCGCCAACACTATGGGGTAAATCATAAAATGGGCCCGAGATGCCCCCGTATCCATCTGCGTGAAGGGGCATCGGACTGTCGAATTGGCCTGGTTCGAATGGCCAGGCCAATCCCGCTTGGGAAAGTCGCGTTGATGTCGCGGTGCTACAAGGCAAGGGGTACTACGAAAGGGTCAAGGTAAGCATGACTTTCGTACTTGAGAGACTAGCACTCACGCCCTGTAGCTCTGTCGCCGATTGCGGTGGCGGAAAGATACGCCCCTCCCATGCTACATCGATTGGCATCGATGCTACAGCGTTCGACTCTGTCAGGGCTTTGCGCTGCGTGAGCACAAGCAGAAGCCAAGGAAGAAAATAACCTACGGGGTGTTGGCGTGAGCCAAGCATTCGCGAAGTCCTGCAATGCGACATCTTAAGTTGGTATCCCCTGTTGAAGAACAGGTGTTGTGTACGTACTGCGTTCATTTGGCTGTAGGTTCCCGGGATGTCATGAGAGTTAACAAACACGGGGTTGAATGCCCTGGCACCGGTGGCCCCGGGATCGCCGAGACCGACGCTCGCATTAGGCAGCAAGTCGTCGAGCACTGGCGCGAAGATCCGGTCCAGGTCTTGTGACTGAGAGACGTGAGTAACCTCTCATATCCCGTAGGAGATCCAAGCTCACTGCAATGGGGGCGGTTGTGGCACCCCCGTAGAACGTAGTGGCTGCCGCCTCATGGACCACACCTTCGACCGTTTGGCCTTGGCGACGGGACCAGTAGGCTGCGTGAGGAGTGGCGTGGAAAGAAGACATGGTGAGTTGATTGGTGGGTTGGTTGTTGGGATCAGGATCAGGTGCGAAGGAAGTGGGTTCGTGGAAAGCTATGGATTACGACGCTTTTTAAGCGTGGGACGGATGCCCAACAGATGTTGGTTCACTTGGGAGAGTGGACGTCCACAAGGGCAGGCACAACCACATTTATTCATGTTTCCATGGGCGCTCCGTACGGCAAGCCCCCCTTGAGCTTTGACAATGCTGTACCTGGCCAGGCCTTCTGTGGCTGCATCACCTCGTGTTCTCAATGCCACCGGAGTCCTTGACCGCACCCACCCTGACACCTCCGAAAGGCTTAGTGAGGAGTCGAATCACACCGTGCGTGGCTGATGCCTTGAATGAAACCATTGTACTTAACTTCAGCAGATCCGTGAAAGGGAGGAAATCCGTCCACAAATACTGTACCGTCGTCTTCTGGCCCTGGTTTGCCGACAAGGAACAATGGCCTGGCTTTGTGTGTGGTAGCCTTGGAGCTCCGCTTGACACAGCTCGTTTAGCAACAGCCAGTACAGAAGTAGTCCACATTTAAATATAGCCTAGTTAATCTGTATGGCCTTCGCCTGTCGCAATATCTAGGATCCGCTGAGCCCGCAACTCACTGAAGGTAAGGCATGTCAAGACGTACATACAGGTTAGTACTTATTGTCATGATGGGTAAGAACCAGTTGATTAATGTACTGTCCAATAATTCTGACTGCTAAGTAGAACTAGTTGTGATCACGAATCATATTGCGTGTTTCCCTATACAACTAGTAGGCAGAATAATTGAAGATACGCTCAGTCTCGTGAGCGCGATTTCCGTGATCCCAGAAATTGACAAGATTGTCCTTGCTACCCGACACGAGGCTCATCGTTGATTACTACTCAAAGCACTTGATATCCCATCCGTAGCTGGTGAGGATGCGTTCTTCTCAACTCTCCACAAGAAAAAAAAGGCTGGCACACAGTAAGAGTCGTCATTGGCCTGTGGGCTGCTTGCAGGCAGTTGTAGCAGTCCAGACAGGATCGGGTGCATACAGGACACTATACCCAAGGGGTTGCCTGGATGTATGCCCTTGGTTGGTGCGCATGTTGACATGGCTGTTGTAATGAGGGTAGTCGTGGCACGACGAACTCACTGACTCACATGCGGCAGAGACAACGATACAAGGGGCGGCGCCGCATGTCCTGTCGGTATCCTCAGCATTCAGCCCTAAGCATGGCAACGCCAGTGTCAGGCCGTCCGTCGCGCTCGTCGTGAAATGGGTAAAACCTCTGCATCCAAGTCATTGACGAAATCGGGGTACGGTGATGGTGATAGTCGCTCTCCTCATAGACCGAGTGATAAAGTTGTTTTGAAGTCATTTTCGCTTCACACAAGTGCGTGAGCATGCATCTGAGGTCAGCCAATGTGTCACTTGTGGTAGCGATGGAGGGAAATCTGAGGTGGCGGCGCAGGGAGAAGCCTGAGAATGGCACCGAGCTTGGCCTCTCAAGCTCTCAAGATCTCAAGTCTTGTGTAAAATTTGCCAGGTTCCTGATTCGTACCTGTTTCGTATTGACTCTTGCGGCGCTCTGATACCTTGCCTTCGGTTTTACCGAATAACACCTATTCTGAGTGCTCAGCTGTATGGGTAAAGCATCCGCGCCAGCGCGCTCTACGTAAGCCGAGTTGGGATCCTACCATCTTCACACATGATGACTTTTCTCTCCCCTGTATATGTGCGGAGAAACCCATTACTGATCTGGCTTATTTCGAACATTGCAACGATCGTTGTGCACACTTATCCTCGATGCCCGGCGTAAACAGGCCTCGACGGAAAACCATTGCAATCCAAATTGGCAATGTCCGTTTGACAGACGTCGTTTATGCTTCCACATCACCATGATTTTTCTGGTCGTTCATGCTGGTGATGTGCGCCACCGTGACTCAAATCCCATGACCCATAAAACAAAAAAAACAATACAACGTGGTTCGTCAAAGTTCCCACGTCCTTGGCAGGAGCTTTCCCACAGCCCCGTACTTCCAAGGAGGTAATCCAGAGTATTTAAACTTATGTGGTTCCATGTGCTGCACGACTGACTAAGTGCTATTGCCCCCGATCTACTTCCCTTCCGTCTACCCATCACTTGCTTGCCAACCTTTATGGTCGACTTCCGCGACCCCACTGTAATCCATAGGAATCTCGGTGCGCACAGGCTGACCTCGGCGATTCGAACGCTGATGAGCCTTGTCTCTCAACAGTCACACTCAGAAACCTCTATCTGATTACGGATGGCATCTACTTGTGGGCCTGCTTTGTCGCGTAGACTTCCCGCTCTCACGTAGATTAACCCCACTTCCAGTTGGGAGTTCCTGACCAACCTTGATTATGATATCGATATCATCCGAGGACGTCGCACTTGTCGGTGGACGATATGGGTCAGTATCCGGAGGCTGTTTTCGAGCTCTTCCCCGCCCACCCTGCAGCGTTGGACTAAACAGCAACTCTGGTCTTGGGTAGTTTTACTGCCTTGCCCGCATCACTGCCCTTGTGGCCGTAGTCCTCAACTCGATATATATTAACCTTAACACTACAACTCCCATCAATTGTCGGGTAGGTGGTGGGTCCCACGTCATCAGCCCACACGCTGACTGGCCACTATTCCCAGGTCTGGGTCACATCCCAATTTGTGAGTACGCTCTGATATGTTCTGGTAGTCGAGGAGAATATTTGGAGTATTTTGCACCTGATTTTAGGTTTTTGGTTACTTGAGCCTTTCCGTCGCCACACTCTTAATTATTATTCGTATGTAAGTGCCATGTTCGCCTATGCTTTGGTGCCACCACCTTTTCCCAGCACGAGCACTTATCGAGGCTTCCAGCACCGCCATTTGGAACAGGAATAAGATTGTTGTGGCGATCGGAGGTGGCGCATGGGTCACCACTTTTGTAGTCTTCTGCCGAGGCAAGTCATCTCTCCTTTCCACAGTTCACAGACCTTGGAAATGACATACAAATGCGATATTGCATCAGGTATCGCGCCGGTGAATACGGTCCCCAATACTTTGGACCTTCGAGGCTTATCCATTTGCAGCTCCGTTCCGATTGGGATCCCACCGTGCGAGAATGTATAGTGCTCAACTCCGACAGCAGCAAACTTTACATCATCATTGTGGTCGTTACGGACATTGTCTTGCTTCTCACCTTGCTCATTGGGTTGCTCCGTTGGCGCAGTGACGGAGGCGGCAGATTCGGCATTGGAGGCCTCCTTTGGAAACAGGTAGGATACTAGTGACGACAGTTCCCCTCAGCTTGATGTCCTCAATTTGGTGACATGTTTTCGGTTCATAAGGGTGTCGTGTGGTTCGTCCTTGCTACTGTTGCAGAGGTCCCACCAGCGGTAAGTCTGGCATATTCTCTCTCACACCTGCTTTTCGCTCATCACCATGTAATGTCGTAGGTGCTCATCATTTTGAATCTGAACGGTACTGTGGTTTTTCTTTCCAGCACATCAATGAATAATAGTGGACTGATCTCAATTCTACTGTAAACCCTAGGCCCACTCAACCTCGTATGTTCTTGGTTGTCACGGCACGCGGGAACTTCTTATACCTATTCACCACACAGATCTGTCAGCTCCCCTCAGTGATCACGATGACAATCGCTGCGACACGGATGTACCGGTCTCTGACAAACTTCTCCACTTCTACCACTGAAGTGTACAAATATTCCTCCTCTCTTCTCCTGCGCCTAATGTTGACGACGATCTCCAGAAACAGTGATAGCAAAATCTCCAAGTTGCGGTGGAACAAAACACCATTCAACCGGATTCATGTGACCGTCGATACTATCCCTGAGCACAATCAAGTGTCACTGACGAGCCATCCTGACTCACACATGAGCACAGTGGAACAGCCCTGCAACTCGGACTCGGCAGACGAATTTGCACCTCGAGCACAGCCCAAAGAGCCTGTTTGAGGATCGAGTCTGGGGACAGGAACTGCTGTTAGATCATGATAGCTTGTTCGACGCTGTACTAGTAGACAGATGAGATACCTGCAAGGTTAGAGTATACATGTGTAAATCCCAGATCTTGTATTAACTAGTAACAACCGATATGTGGTACAGCCCTGAGTATACTGACCTCAGAGACACTGGTATCGTAAGCAGGGGCTACAATCGCCGCAACGGGGAGAGTCGCCGCTCGCGGCGAGGCTGGCGGAAGGCCCTGACCGATCTCGATCATCGCTCGCTTCCGTGTCTGCGCGGGCCGACTCGACTGGGACTTGCCGGGTTCGTGGTGCTAGCCTCAGTTGAGAGTCCAAGCGCCTGTCCGAGTCCAATCTTCATGTCGAAGGAGCGCTCGAATCGACATTCGATACCGCTAGCTACTTCGTTGTCAGATCGAGGTGGTGGTGAAATGGGCTCGTAGTACAAGTAAAGTACAAGCTGTTTTACAGTGGTGATATCCGGTAATCAAAGCAATACCCAGTACTATCTACTGGACCCTGGCAACTACTACTACAGGCCAACTTGAAGGCGGCCGCCGGCCGCCCATCATCAATTCGAAGCGCATAGGAGATGGTTTGCCCGGGCAGGCGCAACCTCATAAAATGAGAAAAAAATTGCCCTCCGACTCGGACTCGGCCCGGGGCTGCTTCGGGCAACGCACCTGGCAGCGCTCGAGTCGATGACGTGATGTTAGGGTCCTTGATCTTGCCCTCGATAGCAACGCCAACTCAATGCTTCGCTTCAAAATTATCCACTGACCGCGTTGACAACCATCTTTACCGCTTGCATGTCATGGTATTTCCATTCCTGATCTCTTTCTGTTTCGGGCAGATTCTTCCGGCAGTCATACATGTTCGTCATCCAGAATTCCATTCTGATTCTGAATTTCTGATCATCAGACATTTCTTACTAGTGCTTTAGAAGATGCACCCGAAACGCAAGCCGAGAGCGGCCTAAGCCCCACGACTCAGTCACTGCTAGGGCAATGACGTTGTGAAAGGGAGTCTCGATCCGGGCGCAAATATACAGTAGGGGAGATTGAACAAGATAACGAAAGCTTGTCTCTCTCACGGTCTCGCCCCTCTCAGGCTGTCCGCGCGCATGGGCAAGTTCAATACTACAGTAGTATGGCCCACTTGAGAATTGTTGTGGTGACATTACAGTGAAAATGCTGTTGTCACTGGCATCTTTTTTTTTGGAAAGCGCTTTATTCACTGAAACCTAGTTACTAACTAAATAACTAAGTA
>Ga0137394_10002909_pt1 | contig 12800 bp, 11 predicted proteins | sample czobulk116metaG_FD_108278 | JGI IMG/M metagenome (GOLD analysis project Ga0137394, IMG submission 108278) | Vadose zone soil microbial communities from Angelo Coast Range Reserve, California, USA - czobulk1.16 metaG | ecosystem: Environmental > Terrestrial > Soil > Vadose zone | place: USA... | reverse complement strand
TTCAGCTTCCGCTTCTTGGTCTTCCCCTGAAAGAGCCCGGGCAGCATGTCCTTCAGGTTGATGTCGACTTCCTCGACCGAGGATCCCGCGATGATCTCGAACGAGGGAAACGCTTTTTCCCGCGCTTCAATTTCGACGACGCGCGCGTCGAGACGGCCGGCGCGGAGCTGCTCGCGGAATCGCTCCCGCGTCTGCTGCTGCGCGTCGCGCACCGCGCCGGGTTCCTCGTCCGGCGCCACCGGCCTCGCCGGCGGCAGCAGGATGTCCAGCAGCCGATCCTCCGCGTTCTGGCCGGCCTTGGCGCGCACTTCCTCGAGCCGCTCGTCGCGCACCATGCTGACCCCGAGCTCGACGAGATCGCGGACCATCGACTCGACGTCGCGGCCGACATAGCCGACCTCGGTGAACTTGGACGCTTCCACCTTCAGAAACGGCGATTGCGCGAGGCGCGCGAGCCGCCGCGCGATCTCGGTCTTGCCGACGCCGGTCGGCCCGATCATCAGGATGTTCTTCGGCGCGATCTCCTCGGCGAGCTCCGGCGGGAGCTTCTGCCGGCGCATCCGGTTGCGCAGCGCAATCGCGACGGCGCGCTTCGCCGCCGACTGGCCGACGACGTACTTGTCCAGCTCGGCGACGATCTGCCGCGGTGTGAGCGTCCCGGCCGATGTCTGGGTGGTCTCGGGGAGATAAATGGGCACTACAGCTCTTCCACGACGATGTTCGCGTTCGTATAGATGCAGATGTCGCTGGCGATCTTCATGGACTTCTCCGCGATGGCGCGCGCGTCGAGATCGGTGTTGTGCGCCAGCGCCTTGGCGGCCGCGAGCGCGAACGGGCCGCCCGATCCGATCGCGACGATCCCATCGTCGGGCTCGATGAGGTCCCCGTTGCCCGACAGAAGAAAGGTCGACGTCTTGTCGAGCACGATCAGCATCGCCTCGAGGCGGCGGAGCATGCGATCGGCCCGCCAGTCCTTGGCGAGCTCGACGGCGGAGCGCTCCAGATTCCCGCGAAACTGTTCGAGCTTGGACTCGAAGCGGGAGAAGAGGGCGAAGGAATCGGCCGCGGAGCCGGCGAACCCTGCCAGGATACGATCGTTGTACAGGCGGCGGATTTTCTTCGCGCTCTGCTTCACCACGGTTTGACCGAAGGTCACCTGCCCGTCGCCGGCAAGCGCAGCGCGGTCGTGATGGCGGACGGCAATGATGGTAGTGCTGTGCAACATCGATTTTTCTGACTGTATGGCCGGGGAATCGGGGTGTCAAGAAAACGGGACGGGTGAAATCCGGCGAGGACACCTCGGCACCCTTCGTACGTGCAAAATGTGCGTTTTGGGCCGATACTAAGGACGCCTCTGTGGCAGGTGGGTTGCTGGCTTTCACACTAAGAGGTTCTCTGCCATGAAACGCATCCTTCCGTCGTTGACACGTGTCGGCCTCGCTCTGCTCGTGCTGGCGTGGCTGCTGGCGACGCCAGTGTCCGCGCAGGAGACCAAGCCTGGTCCCGCCGGTGGAGGCGGGGAAACAAAGGCGGCGCCGCCGAGCGGCGGCAGCAGCGGCTCGAGTGCTCCGGCTGGAAATACCGGAGGTCAGCCGTCGGGCTTCGGCGGCGGATTCTCGCGCGGCGAGGACGGCCGCCGGGGTGGCTCGACGGGAGGCAGCGGCGTGGCCATGCCGCGCGAACATGCGGGGGCAGGCGGCAGCTCGGGGAGCGCTCCGAGGGGATCCGGATCGGGCCCGGAGTACAAGGGCGGGTCGTCTGGATCGGGTGGCGGCCCAAGCAACGGTCCGAGCGTTGAGCGCGGCAAGGTCCGCGGCGACGGCGGCGGGAAGACGAACGGCACCACTGGCAGCGGCGCCGATGGCGTGCCCGCCTACGCGCGTCCTCGCGACGGGAAAGAGCCGGTCGGCACGGCGGTGCCTCGCGGATCGGTCCCGATGGCACCGCGCGACGGCGGCACCTTCATTCCGGGCGGATACTACGGCGGCTACGGGTATTACGATCCGTTTGGCTACGGATACGGATACGGGAACGGCTACGGCTACGGCGGGTACTACGGCGGCTTCTACGATCCGTGGTACGGCGGCTACCCGACGTATCCGCAATCGAGCTACACGTCCGGCGACGAAGGATCGTTGCGGCTGAAGATCAAGCCGAGTCAGGGCGAGGTCTACGTCGACGGCTACTACGTCGGCGTCGTCGACGACTTCGACGGCATCTTTCAGCGCCTGCACCTCGACTCGGGTGTGCATCGCATCGAGGTGCGCGCGTCGGGTTACGAGACGCTGTCGTTCGATGTGCGCATCTCGCCGGATCACACGACCACGTATCAGGGTGAGCTGAAGAAGATTCAGTGAACCCGCGCCGGACAATCGCGGCCGCCGCGGGCATCTACGACGCTCTCGTGGGGGTGATGATGCTCGCCGGGCGGCCGCTGATGTCGCAGATTTTCGGCGTCGCTCTGCCCCAACCGCCCATTCACGCCGATCTGAACGGCCTCTTCCTGTTATCGATCGCGGCAGGCTATCTGATTCCGTATCGGGATCCGGATTCGGCGGGCGGCCGCGCGTACTTGTGGATCATGGGACCGCTGCTGAAGGGCACGGGCGCGCTGACGTTCATCGCCGATTACTACGTCCGCCACTCGCCGGCGTCGTTTCTGCTGTTCGCGGTCAGCGACGGGACGATGGCGCTGCTGACATTCTGGGCGCTTACGCGTGACACACGTCGCGGCTGATGGCCAAGGGGCTGATGGCAAGTTTTTGATGGGACGGGCACGCCATCGGCCATGGCCATGACCATCGGCGATCAGCCATGACTCGAGTCATTCCCCGTCACTTCGTGAGGAGTTGACGCATGATGGGATACGTCCCGAGACGCGTCCACTGCGTCGATCCGTACTTGGCGAACAGCTCCACCTTCGCGTCGACGAAGTGACTGTTCTGGAGCATTTCCTGCCGGGGATCGCTGCCGGTATAACCAAGCGTGGACTTGATGGTCAGCGGCGGCGTGGTCACGCCGGGCGCCAGCCCTTCGGAGCCGGCGACGGTCACGAAGCCGCTGCCCCACTCGTCGTTTTCGGTGACGCGGCGGAACAGCGCGTTCACCTGAAGCGTCGTGAGCTTCTGATCCGAAATGTTTTTCAGTTGGAAGGTGACCGTGGGGACGAGCTTGTTCTGGCCGTTGATGATGCCGGCGTCGAACCAGCCGGTGTTGACGATGATGACCTGAAGCCCCTTGGTGAGGTCGATCGCCGGTCCGCAGCCCGCGGACGAGACCCACGCGAGAAGCAGAAGCAGACGGACGGACGCGCGCATCGGCGCATTTTACATTGCGGACTGCGGATTGCGACATTGCGGAGTTCGGATTGCGGATTGCGGATTGCGGATTGCGGAGTGCCGGATCCAAGCGAGTCCCTTGAACCAATCCGCCATCCGCAATCTGCAATCCGCAATCAGAACACCTGCACCTCAATCCGCTTCAGCACTTCTTCACGCGTGATTTTGCCGGCCAGGAAATCCGCCAGGTGCGATCCGCGCAGCCGGATGACGCGGGTGAGCGCGTCGCTGTCAGCCGGCGCGAGCCGCGGCCGATCGTCGTTGCCTTTCGCGGCGATGGTGAGCCACTCGCCGGGGCCGATCCCGAGCGCGCTGCTGTGCGCGAGCATCGCGTCCTTCAGCGCGTCCATCACCTCGGTGCGATACGCCTCGTTGGGGTCGGCCAGGATCGGATCGGCGGGGGATCCCGGCTTGTCGGCGGCGGACGCGGCCGAGCCCGTGGCGTTGCGCGCGCCGGCGAGTTCGGGCCCGGCGCCGCGCACCAGCACCGACGGGCTCACCTGCAGCTCCACGCGCTTGAGGGCCTGCTCGAGGTTCGGATCGCCCGCCGTCTTGATGTGCGACTGCAGCGTCCGCAGCGCGCTGTCGAGCCCCAGAGCGTTCTGATCGAGCGTCCGCAGGCTCCAGGTCAGCGTCGTCTCGAACGACGGCACGACAACGTCGAAGAAGACGCCGTAGCCGTCGAGACGGAACCCGCGCGCGTGCGCGTTGTCGCTGACCAGCATGTCTGCCGGCACCTGCGCGAGCGCCTGGAGCCGGTCCCGCGTCACCGCGACTCCGTGCTCGACCGCACCTTCGAGCACGCGCTCCATTTGACCGATCTGATAGCGCTGCTCGTTCGCGGCGCGTGCCGCCGCCGGCATTTGCGCGGCGGCCGGCGCGGCCGATGCCGCGACCATCCCAGCGATGACCATCGATGCGAGCCGTTTCACAAATCCCCCCTACTGCCTCTGCGATGCTCGATAGAGCAGGTTCATCTGGTTCAGTTGCTGCCGGTTCTTCAACACTTCGACGCCGAGGTTGTTCTGGACCGTGCCAAGCGTGCGATCGATCTTCACGAGATCCGCCTGACGTTGCGCGTTGACCTCGCGCATCACTTCCGCGACGCGGAGCGCGAGCTCGCTCTGCTGGCGCTTCTCGCTTTCGTCGAGCAGCGCGCGCACGCGGCGGATCACCTCCGCATCGCCGATCGTCCGCGCGGGCTGGGGCGGCGCCGAGGCCGCGGCGGAGGTCTGCGTGCTGCGGAATTCCGTCCTGAGCTGCCGCTCGAGCGCTGCGAGATCCGCGCGCCAGGGCGCGGACGCGGAACTCGCAGTGCCCGGCGCCACCGCCGACCCGCGCGTCATGGGAGATCCTTGCGCGAGGCCGGCCGGGCCTTGCACGACATGCAGGGATCCCTGGCCACCGGGGCGCGCGTCGCGAGCAGGCGACCGCCACCAGCCGGTGCGCACGCTGAGACCGCTCTGATCGTAGCGAACGTCGAGGTTCGCGATGCCCGCGGAGATTCCGACGAACAGCAGCGCGGCCGCCACCTGCGCCCACGCCGGGACCTCGCGCCACCAGACGGATTGCGGACTGCGGATTGCGGATTGCGAAGCCGCCATCCCGAACTTCGGCTCGGGCGGCGACCAGCGCGCGAGCTGTGTGCGGACACCTCTCAGCGCGTCGAGATCGTCGCGGCAGCGCGCACAGCTCTCGACGTGCGCGTCGAAGAGCGCGCGCTCCCCGGCATCGGCCCCGCCATCGTCGTATAAATACGTGACGAGCGCTTCGTCACGATCGCCGGGATATCCACACAAAGATGTAGTCATAACGTTGCTTTGTTGTTCTTCGCCAGCTCACGCCGAAGAACGGTGAGCCCCTGATACAAACGCGTTTTCACGGTGCTCAAGGGGCAGCCGACCAGCTCCGCGATTTCCTGGAACGTCAGCCCGTGATACTCCTTCAACACGATCGCCGTGCGCTGCTCCTCGGGCAGCAGCGCCATCGCGCGCTCGACCACGCGCGCGAGATCCTTGCGCGCGACGAGATCCTCGATCGATTCCGATGGTTCGGCCGCCGCGGCCAGTTCCATCAAATCGACGTCCTCGGGCGGCTGCACGACAGGCGTCCGCCGCTCGCGCCGCACCCAGTCGCGGCACAGATTCAGGGCGATCCGGTACAGCCATGAGGAGAATTTCGCCTGCCCCCGGAATCCCGGCAGTGCGCGAAACGCCCGGAGGAAGGTCTCCTGACACACGTCTCGCGCATCCTCTTCGCGCCCGATTGTCCGGTACGCAAGGGCGTAGATGGGGCGCTCCCATCGAAGCACCAGTTCGTTAAAACTGTCAGAGTCGCCGCCAATGGAGCGCGCGACGAGCTCTTCGTCCGTCCACGTCATGCGGAGCGCGGATGACCCTCTCTTTTCAAAGAATTAAGACGGTTGACAGGGGTGGACAGTCTGGATACCTAACACTCTGAGTGTATGAGGGTTAGGGCCCTGACGCAACAGCCCGCCAGCTCCGGCAGTGGCAGCCGCTGATCGATCGCTGTAGAATCCCGAAGCACCGCCCCCACCGAACAATTGATGTCCCGAGAACCAAATCGGAGAGTCGCCGACACTGTTCAGCGGCCGCTCGCGTCCCTGCTGGCGCACAGCACCACGCCGAACGACCTGCTGCCGCACATGCACCAGCGCGCGCTCGATGCGACCGGCGGCTCCTGTTCTCTGCTGTTCCGGCACAATCCGCGTAACGGTATACTGCAGCCGACCTCGGGCTTCGGCCTGGAAGCCTTGCGCGCCGACCCCTGGGTGCCTGCGCCGGACGAAGCCGCGCTTGTGGTGAACGTCTTCACCCACGGCGCGCCGGTGCTGGTCACCGATACATACCTGCAGACGCCCGACCTGGCAGGTCGACTGAACACGCGCGCCGCGCTCCTGCTTCCGCTGGTTCGCGGCGTCGAGCGCGTCGGACTGCTCGCCGTGGGCTTCGATCAGGCGCCGACGGCGTATGTCCAGAGCGATGCCGTCGAAGCGGCCGACGCGTTCATGTCGGCCCTCGAGCTGATCCACCTTCGCCAGGTCGAAGAGCTGCAGCGCGATGTGCGCGAACTGCTCGAGGAATTCACGGGGAGCCTGTCCGCCACGCTGAACCTCGCGGCAGGGCTCGACATTTTTTGCTACGGCGCCAACCGGCTCTTTGGCGCGGACCGGACGTCGGTCTGGATTCACGACCGCCGCGCGCGTCACCTCGTGCTGCAGGCCTCCTCGGATACCGGCGACGTCGTGCGCGGGATCCGCGTCAGCACTGAGGACGCCTCGGCGCCGGCGGTGGCCGCCATGCGGGGTTGGCGCGCCGAAATCGTACCGCCTCCGGAAGACGAAGTTACGGCGATGATCACCGTGCCGTTGCGCGGATGCCGGCGCGCGCTCGGGACGATCGTGCTCGAAGGGGTGCGCGTCGAGACGGGAGGCGAGCTCGATCTGCTGGATCGCGCCGACGAGCTCGGGCACCAGCTGGCGAGCGCCATCGAAAACATGCAGCTGCTCGACGATGTGATGCGATCGCGACGCGAGCTCGAGAACACGTTCGATTCCATCACCCATCTCGTCGCGGTGGCGGACATGCGCGGCCACATCATCCACGTCAACCAGGCGTTCGCGTCCCGCGTCAGACACAAGCGCGAGGAGCTCCTCGACCAGCCCATCGCCGACCACGTCGGACCCGAGCTCGGCGCCTGGCTGGAGCAGCACGCGGTGGAGCGGGCGAACGCCGGCGGGGATGCGGCCGTGACCCGTGAGGTGGTCGATCCGGTCTGGGGGGGGCCGTTCACGGTGACGCTCACCGACCTGCTCAATTACGATCGGGAGCCGGTCGGCAGCGTGATCGTCGCCCGCGACCTGACGCCGCAGACGCGGCTCGAGGCGGAGCGGGAGGAGCTGCGCAAACGGCTGACCCAGAGCGAGAAGCTGGCCGCCCTCGGCCAGTTCGTCGCCGGGATCGCCCACGAGCTGAACAACCCGCTGCAGGGGGTGCTCGGGCACCTGGAGCTGATGCGAACCACCGGCGCCTTCCCGAAACACCTCCGGCGGGAGGTCGGGACGATTTATCGTGAAGCCGACCGCGCGGCGAAAATCGTGCGGAACCTGCTCGTCTTCGCCGGCGCCCGGCGTCTGGTGCGCCGATCGGTCAGCTTGAACGTGGTCCTCCAGAAGGTGCTTGCGCTCCGCGCGCCCGCACACCGTGCGATCGGCATCGAAGTCGTGCGACACTATGACGAGAAGCTGCCGCGCGTGCAGAGCGATCCGCTGCTGCTTCACCAGGTGTTCCTGAACATGGTGATGAACGCAGAGCACGCGATCTCAGCGACCAGCAGCGACGGCCGCATCGAGATCGACACCGTCGTGGCGCCGTCGCGCGACCGGATCATCACCACGGTGCGCGATACGGGCGTTGGAATCCCCGAGGAGGCGCTGTCGCGAATCTTCGAGCCGTTCTACACGACGAAAGAAGTCGGCAAAGGCACGGGGCTCGGGCTGGCCATCGCCTACGGCATCATCCAGGATCACGGCGGGCAGATCAGCGCAGCCAATCACCCGGAGGGCGGCGCGGTCTTCACCGTGGAATTGCCAACCGCATCGTCGACCAAGAAGCGCACGCATGATTGACGAAACGTTTCTGACCACCGAAGAAGTCCTGGAATACCTCCAGGTCAACCTGCGAACCGTCTATCGCCTCATCAAGGCGGGCAAGATTCCGGCGGTGCGCGTCGGCCGGCAGTGGCGGTTCCGCAAGCGCGACATCGACGCATGGCTCGACAGCCAGCGGCCGCGCGGCGGCGGCGGATCGCGTCCGGCGCCGGCCGCGCCGGTGCGTCCCGCGACCGGCTCCACGCGCCCGCGCGTCCTCGTGGTCGACGACGAGGCGAGCATCCGGGATCTCCTCGCCAAGACGCTGGCGCTCGCCGAGTACGACGTCGACGTCGCGCCTGACGGCCGATCCGCGCTCGAGCGCATGCGGCTGTATCCGTATGATCTGCTGATCGCGGACTTGAAGATGCCGGGGATGGACGGCCTCACGGTCATTCGCGAAGCCAAGCGCTACAAGGCGGACCTGCCTGTGATCATCATCACGGGCTTCTCCACCGAGTCGAGCGCGATCGAGGCGGTGAACCTCGGCGTCGCCGGCTACCTGACCAAGCCGTTCCGGGTGCCGCAGGTCCTCGCCGCCGCCGCAAAGGCGCTCGGTGAGTAAGGCTTCGCCTTATCATGGCTGATGGCTGATCGCTGATGGCATATGGCTGAGGGGCCCATCCTCCGTATGCCGTCAGCCCTTAGCCATCAGCCATTGACATGATCCAGCTCTCAGACCTCACCAAATCGTTCGGTGACCGTGTGCTCTTCGACCACGTCACCTGGCAGATTACCGATCGCGAGCGCGTTGGCCTGTGCGGGCCGAACGGCGCGGGCAAGACCACGCTCCTCCGCATGATGGCGGGGATGGACGAGCCCGATAGCGGGGCCGTCCTCAGGCCCGCGACGCTCACCGTCGGCTACCTGCCGCAGGACGGCCTCACCCATGCGGGCCGCACCTTGTTCGAGGAGGCGTCGAGCGCATTCGCCGCGCTGATTGCGATGAAGGCCGAGATGCATGCGCTCGAGGAGCGGCTCGGCGACGGGCGCATCCCGGAATCCGAGCACGACGCGATGCTCCACCGTTACAGCGACCTCCAGGATCAATTTCGCCTGCACGAGGGCTACACCATCGAGCTGAAGACGGCGACCGTCCTGCAGGGCCTCGGCTTCAAGACGGCGGACTTCGATCGACCGACCGAAACGTTCTCCGGCGGCTGGCAGATGCGCATCGCCCTCGCGAAGCTGCTCATCGGACAGCCGAACCTGCTGCTGCTCGACGAGCCGACGAACCATCTGGATCTCGAGGCGCGCAACTGGCTCGAGGAGTATCTGAACGCGTATCCGCACGCGGTCATTCTCGTCTCGCACGATCGGTTCTTCCTGGACGCGGTCGTCACGCGGATCGCCGACCTGACGCTGCGGACGCTCACCGATTACCACACGAACTACAGCGGCTACCTCGCCGAGCACCACGAGCGGATCGAGGCGATGCGCAAGGCGAAGCGCGAGCAGGACGAGGAAGTCGCGCGCGTCAAGATGTTCATCGACCGCTTCCGCTACCAGGCGACGAAGGCGTCGCAGGTGCAGAGCCGCATCAAGATGCTCGAGAAGGTGGTGACGATCGAGGTGCCGCCGGAGCGGAAGAAAATCCACTTCGATTTTCCGGCGTGCCCCAAGAGCGGGCGCATGGTCCTCGAGCTCGCGCACGCGCACAAGGCCTACGGTGGCCTCGTCGTCTTCACGCATCTCGATCTCCACATCGAGCGCGGCGATCGCATCGCCCTCGTGGGCCCGAACGGCGTCGGCAAATCGACGCTGATGCGGATGCTGTCCGGCGAGGAAGCGCCCGATGCAGGCGAGCGCGTGCTCGGGCACAACGTCGTCATGCAGTACTTCGCGCAGGACGAGGCCACCCGAATAGACCCGGCGCCGACGGTCTACGAGACGCTCGCGGCGGGATCCCCGCTGCAGATGGTGCCGATGATCCGGAACATCCTCGGCGGCTTCCTGTTCTCGGGTGACGATGTCTACAAGCACGTCCGGGTGTTGTCGGGAGGCGAGCGCACGCGCCTCGCGGTGGCGCGGATGCTGCTGCGGCCGTCTAACACGCTGCTTCTCGACGAGCCGACCAACCACCTCGATCTCGATTCGAAGGAGGTCCTGCTCGACGCGCTCGTCGATTACGGTGGCACCCTCCTCTTCGTGTCGCACGACCGCTACTTCGTGGAGCGGCTCGCGACGAAGATCATCGAGGTCGGCAGCGGGACGGCGATTACGTTCCCCGGCACGTACAAAGAATTCCTCTGGCACAAAGAGCATGGCCAGGAGGGGCGGGACGGGCGGGACAGGCTGGCCGGGCCGGAACGAAAGGCCGAGGGCGGAAGGCCGCAGCCAGCTGGAGCGCGGGTCCGTTCGGATCCGCCCAAAAAAAAGATCCCCGCCGGCGCCGCCCCCCCGCAGCCCAGAGAGGCGCACGCGCAAAAGAAGCGGGTGGACGCCGACGCGCGTAAACGGTCGCGCGAATTACAGGCCCGGCAGGCGCGGATTGAGTCGCTCGAGGCGCGCATTGCTGAGACCGAGACGGCAATCCGCGAGATCGAGCAGCAGATGTCTGCGCCGGGATTCTATGAAGATCGGGCCGCGTCGCAGCCGATCATCGACCGTCATCAGGCCCTCATGTGGCAGGTCGGCGACCTCATGCACCAGTGGGAAGAGTTGCAGTCGCTCAGCGATCTGACTACCTGAACCGTAACAGAATCGTAATTCCATTACACTATTGTCAGACGGGGCCAGTTCAGCGTTTGCCCTAAGCGCTTGATTTTACGCGGCTTTTCGCGTGCAGCCGCGCCCGTGGCTCAGGCATACCGTTTGCCGCACGGTCGGTGAGTTCACGTGTGCACCCAGTGATGTCCGACATGGCCCAGCGATCCGACACCCGACCCCGCCGGCGCCCCGCTGGCCCCCGAAGCGAGATCAGCCGTCCCGACCGGCGGGCACTGGCACGCCCGGTCGCCGCCGACGATCGGTTCTTCCGCCACATCGTCAGCAGCATGCGCAATGGCGTCATCGCGTTCCGGCGCGACGGCACGCTCGCGTTGATGAACGACGAGGCGTACCGGATCTTCGCGCTCGAACGCAACCGCGCCGATCTGGGTCGCCCGTTCTCGGAGGTGCTTCGCGAGCGGCCCGCCGTCATCCGCGTGATGGCGGGCGCGTTCGAGCTGAGCCATCTGCCCAACCGCGCGGAGCTGCGGCTGAACGATCTCGACCGCGTGATCGGCTACACGCTGTCGCAGGTGAAGGACGATCACGACAACCCCATCGGTGCGGTCATCTTCTTCAAGGATCTGACGCAGGTCGAGCAGGTCGAAGAGCGCGAGCGTCTGCGCGACCGCCTCGCGTCGCTCGGTGAAATGGCCGCCGGCATCGCGCACGAGCTGAAGAACCCGCTCGCCGGAATCGAAGTGATGGCCGGCCTGCTCCGCCGTCAAGTGCCCGATTCGAAGGATGCGCAGTCGCTGCTCGCCGACATTCTCAGCGAGGCGAAGCTCGCCAACGCGATCGTGGTCGAGATGCTGGAATTCGTGCGGCCGGTCCGGCTGCAGGTGGAGCGCACCGACCTCGCCGACGTCCTGCAGCAGGCGGTCACGATGGCGGAGTCCAAGGTGTCGCGCGGCGACGTGGCGGTGACGATGCACGTCGCGCCCGGTCTGCCGCTGATCGAGACCGATCACCACCAGCTCTCGCAGGTGTTCATAAACCTGGTCGCCAATGCGTTCGAGGCGCTGGACGGCAAGGGCCACATCACCATTTCAGCGGGGACGACCGCGATCGAAGCGGACCCGGGGTTGGCCGGCCTGCATCCGCCGACGCCGGCCGTCGTCGTCGAGGTGGTCGACGATGGCCCGGGCGTGCCGGCGGAAGTGACGGACAAGATTTTCAATCCATTTTTCACGACGAAGGTCACCGGCACGGGCCTCGGCCTCGCCATCGTACGGAAGATCGTCGACGCCCACGACGGGCGGATCGACGTGAGCAGCGCGGCGAACGTCTGCACGCGCTTTCGCGTGACGCTGCCGGTCACGAGCGCGTCGGGTTGGTTCAAGTAAGCAGTTGGTACATGGGTTGCCAACCAAGAGGTAATAGTATGGGTCGCATTCTCGTTGCGGACGATCACGATGCGTTGCGGCGCGGGCTGGCGCGCGGCCTCGCCGAGGCGGGGCACGAGGTCGAAGAGGCGTCGAACGGCAATGCCGCCATCGAGCGGCTGCATGACAGCTACTTCGACGTCGTGCTGAGCGACCTCAAGATGGGCGGCAGCGACGGCATGGACGTGCTCCGCACGACTCGAGCGATGCACCCGACCACCGCCGTCATCCTGATGACTGCGTTCGGATCGGTGAACACGGCGGTCGAGGCCATGAAGATCGGCGCCTTCGACTACGTACAGAAGCCGTTCGAAATCGAGGAGATGGAGGTCAAGATCGACAAGGCGCTCGAGGTGAAGCGCTTGAAGCACGAGCTCGATTACCTCCGCGGCACGCAGCAGGACATCTACGAGTTCGACAAGATCGTCGGCCAGAGCGCGGCGCTGCAGCACGTGCTCGACATCGTGAAGAAGGTCGCGAAGAGCAACACGACCGTGCTCATCCGCGGCGAAACGGGCACCGGCAAGGAGCTGATCGCCGGCGCGACGCACCACAACTCGCTGCGCAACAACCGCAACTTCGTGAAGGTGAACTGCGCGGCGCTGCAGGAGAACCTGCTCGAGTCCGAGCTCTTCGGACACGAGAAGGGCGCGTTCACGGGCGCGGACAAGCAGCGGATCGGCCGGTTCGAACAGGCTG
>Ga0137394_10002908_pt1 | contig 12801 bp, 14 predicted proteins | sample czobulk116metaG_FD_108278 | JGI IMG/M metagenome (GOLD analysis project Ga0137394, IMG submission 108278) | Vadose zone soil microbial communities from Angelo Coast Range Reserve, California, USA - czobulk1.16 metaG | ecosystem: Environmental > Terrestrial > Soil > Vadose zone | place: USA... | reverse complement strand
GTGGACTTGACGGTGACGACGTGGTTGCCTGCAGCATCTTCCATGGCGTGGTAGATCGGAATGTACGTGAGCACGGCAAGCAGGAACCCTGCCATCATAATTTTTTTGCGGCCGACTTTGTCCGAGAGTGCTCCGAAGACAATCAAAAACGGCATTCCAATCCCAATCGCAACCGCCATTATGATAATTGCCGTGCGGGGATTCAGCTTCAGAATGGTCTGTAGATAGAAGAGGGCGTAGAACTGTCCCGTATACGCCACCACGCCTTGTCCGGCCGTCGCGCCAAACAGAGAAATCATGACTTGCTTCAAGTTGGGCCACTTAGTGAAAGCGTCCTTGAGCGGCTGAATGGAAGTTTTTCCCGTGGCCTTGATGTGAAAGAAGATTGGCGATTCGTGTAACTTCAGTCGAATATAGACGGAAATGCAGACAAGAAAAAGAGAAAGTAGGAAGGGAACGCGCCAGCCCCAATCTGTGAAGTTTTCTTTGCTCATCGCAGATTGTGTGCCCAGTATGACCAGCAAGGAAACACACAGTCCCAGGATCGCCGTGATTTGGATAAAACTCGTGTAGAAGCCGCGCTTGCGGTCAGGTGAGTGCTCGCCGACATAAACGGCTGCGCCCCCGTACTCACCACCAAGGGCCAGCCCCTGGAGGACGCGGATCACAATCAGTGTGATGGGGGCGAACCAGCCGGCGGTTCTGAAAGTCGGCATGAGGCCGATCAACGCTGTTGAGCCTCCCATAATGGATAACGTCAGGAGAAACGTGTACTTCCTTCCGATACGGTCGCCAATACTGCCGAAGAACAACGCCCCAAACGGTCGCACAACGAAACCGGCGGCGAATGTTGCAAGGTAAGCGATCAAAGCGAAGGTATCGTTGCCGGGGGGATAGAATTTGACCGAAAGCACCGCCGCCAAACTACCAAAAATATAAAAGTCATACCATTCGATCATAGTGCCGAGAGACGATGCGACAATGACCAGCGGCAAGGCACTGGATTGCGGCTTGCTAGCTGCGGCACCGATTGCGTCTGCCCGCCTATCCATGCTCTCTACCCCCTCGTTTTCCCGACCAGCGGTCTCGGCATCACCTCTCCTCGAACGCGGACTTCTTTTCTTATCGACCCGGCCCGAAATTGTACTGCCATAGCTATTTAGTCGCACTCGCTCGGATGCTTAGATCGGTCAAGGGATCAAGGCTGCCCGCAGCGCACCCGTTGCCGTCGGCCGCGCGATTTGTGCAAGAGGAACGATCGACAAGAAAGGCGTTCTATACGCGGAGTCGATTCAGCGCGCGAAGGATTCTCCACAATGTGGCCTGCCGACCAGTGATTCACTGAAAAGGAAAGGCTTTGGAGAGAAGAATGTGCGGGGAAATGGATGATGGCGCGATTGATCCGGCTCCTGCGTGGTGGCAGGGGGGGCCTAAAAATCTGATCTTTGAACATCAGCTCGGCCCTGCTCCGCGCAGGGGAAGTGGCCCACCCGGACTGTTGATGACCCGATGTCAAGATGTGCTGGCTATCCCACGTTCACAAAAAGCTTGCCTTAGAATCTATTGCAGGTAATTGCAGTCCGGTCGATCTAAGAAAAACCCATCATTACGCCGAGCGGCCAGATGATTAGCGGGAGGAACCTATTCCATCGAGAGTGTTTTGGCGGTGCAATGATTCTAGCCTCTCCCGCAGCGCTAGTCTCAAGATTTTGCCATTCGCAGATCTGGGAACTCCTGCCAGTAGATAGATGGCCTGAGGTCTCTTGTAGGGGGAAAGATGGCTGGCGCAATGGGCGAGTAGCCGTTTTTCGAGCGACTCTCTCGCGGCCTGCACGACCACCCCGGCGACAATTACTTCACCCAACAGATCGTCAGCAACTCCGGCCACGCCGGCATCGGATACACCATCTTGATCACGCAATACTTCTTCGATCTCTTCCGGGTTTACGCGGAAACCTCCCGATTTGATCATTTCACTGCTTCGTCCCGTTATGAAGAGATATCCTTCCTCGTCCGAATAGCCAAGATCTCCTGTGTGGAGAATTCCATTCTTGATCCTTCTCTCAGTTGCTGTCGGGTCCAGCCAATATCCTTGCATGATATTCGCCCCGGCGACCGCGATTTCACCAGACTTGCCAGGAGGTACTGGCTCGCCGGTTTCGTCTAAGATCTTGATCGACACGCCGGGAACAGTTCGACCTGCAGAGCCGTGTTTTCTATCCAGATCTTTGGGAGCCAGCATCGTAAGCCTTGCTGTTGCCTCTGTCTGACCGTACATCACATGGAAGTCACTTGCGGGAAAGCATTCACACACTTTTCCGAGGAGTCCCTGAGGCATCGGTCCGCCGGCGCTCGTAAAATAACGCACCGAAGGTAGATTGATCTCATTGAAGCCCGATTGCCGGAGTAGGAAGGCATAATTGGATGCTACGCCCGAGAATCCTGTCACCCCCTCTTTCTTCATCGATTCAACGATGCAGTGTGCGTACATCAAGTTGCCTTCGATGACGATTTTTGCTCCGGTGAAAAGGTGAGTCAGCAGAACCGAATTGCCATAGGCAAATGCGAAGGGCAGAGTTGCGACAACGGAATCTGATGGACTCAAGGATAGACGAGCAAGAATCGAACGAGTGTTCGTTACGAGGTTGTCGTGTGACAGCATGACCCCTTTGGGCGTTCCGGTGGTTCCAGAGGTATAAACAATTTGGGCCAAGCCATCTAGGCTTCTGGACATCTGGATCGACCTGCTCACTGACAGAGTCGTTTGAGGCAACATGGCGAATCGAAGACGCGACTTTTCTAGCGCGTCACGATTTCTGTCCCAAAGATTCGATGTGGTGACAATGCCAGCGGCGCCCGCGTGTTCAATAGTTCGCAGCACGTCAGAAATTGCTGAATCGGGATGTATCGCGACGACGACCGCATCGACCTCAAGCAACGCGAGATAGGTTGCAATATATTGCGAGCCGTTTTTCAGCCAGACTACAACTCGATCTCTCTTATCGAGCTCGGTGTCTCTCAGTCGTGCCTGCAACAAGCGAGATTCCTGTCCCAGTCGCGCATAGGTCCAGCGTATGTTCTTCTCGACGACCGCCATTTGATCAGGCCATTTCTCCATCGTCTGGGATATGACTTGGGTTACCTTCATCGCTCTGGCCTCAGCAAGCGCCCTTCTTTAGACGAACGAATGTGGCGATTTTTCCGATTGAATCCAAGTTCGCCGGAACGATTTCATGGTCTTCAACGGAAATCTGAAAGGTTTCCTGAATGAAGGCCACTAATTCAAGGACTCCAGTGGAATCGATGAGTCCTTTTTCGATGAGGGAGTCTTCGGGGGACAGCACGTCTCCGTTCGTCCCGAAAAGAAAGTTGTCGACTATGAATATTCGAACCTTATTTATTAATGAGGACATCGTCAGATACTTTCCCCTCTCTCGAGTCGATTCTGGGACTATTGATGAACTGTTCGATCCACAACTGTGAGGATAGAATGCCAACCAGGGCCATATTGTCCTTGACCCCTATCGCACCACTTCGCCTTAACTTGTCGCGAAGCTTCCCGACCGCTTCAGGATTAAAAATGCCATTTTGTCGAATGCGGTCCGGAGCCAGCATCTCCTCAACATAAGGCAGCCGCGATTTCCCATGCGCAAAAAAAGCGTCGATGTCCGGTGCGCGGTAGGGCTGCTTTGCCCTTTTCCTCACGCTCTCGGGAACCAAATCCCGCGCAGCTCGCTTAAGGATGTATTTCTCATTGAGTACTTTCATCTTTATCTGAGGAGGCATTCTTGCTGCCAATTCCAGCAGACGATGGTCCAGAAAAGGGAACCTACCCTCAACGGAATGGGCCATTCCCACGCGGTCACCTTGAGAGGAAAGAATGTAACCGGGAAACAGATAACGGGTCTCGAGATACTGCGCTTGAGCGAAAGGATCCCACTCTAGAAAGGCCGTCGGCAACGAGTCGCGCATCTCTTGAATTGCATTGTAGCTGCTTAAGCGAGACTTGGTGTCGTCCGAAAAGAATGCTTTGATTCTGGCCGTCAATTCCCATCTTGGAAGGTGTGAGAATAAGGGATCTAACAAATCCGATGCAGTGACATGAAAGAAAGCCCTCAGGTAAGACGCGGGTTGAGATTGAAGGCTACCCATGTATGGATATAGCCGCTTTAAGAGGAGCGGCCTCAGCCTCGACTCAGGTTGGCTCGCCCAAAACCGACGAATCTTAGCTTCCTTGTAAATGTCGTATCCGCCGAGAATCTCATCCGCCCCCTCGCCGGAGAGTACGACCTTGTAACCCTGTTGCCTCACGAGTGATGAGAGGAGATAAAATGGCGCAGGAGCGCTTCGCAAGAGAGGCTTCTCAACATGCCAGATCACTTCCGGAAAGACTTCCGCAATGTCCTGGCCGCTGATCCTGATTTCATGATGGTCGGTCCCGAGGAACTGAACTGCTTCCCGCTGGTATTTCCTTTCGTCAAACTCAGCGTCCTCGAAAGAGATGGAGAATGTTTTCAGCGGGGTCTCGCTGTAGCGACGGATGATCGATGCGACGATGGTCGAATCCAATCCTCCACTGAGGTAAGCCCCGACGGGAACATCCGAGCGCAGCCGGATCTGCGTGCCATCTGCCAGCAATGCGAGAAGCTTCTCGGCCCAGTCGTCTTCCGTCAACCCTTCGTCGTCACGGCTATAATCCAAATGCCAGTATGACCAGCTGCGCACATTGCCTGCTTCGACCGTCAGACAGGAGGCGGCAGGGAGTTCTTGAATATCTTTGAAGACAGTTCGGGGGGGCAAAGTGGACCAGAAGGTGAAAATCTGATCGAGGCCGATAAGATCGATCTCGCGGCGGATACCTGGGTAGGACAGGATTGCTTTGATCTCAGACCCGAAGATGAAGCAGCCGTGCTTCCAGGTGTAGAACAGGGGACGCACGCCGAGGCGGTCGCGAGAAAGGAAAAGTCGCTCTTTCCTGGCGTCCCAGATTGCGAAAGCCCACTGCCCGTTGAAATGGCGAACGCACTCTTCACCCTCTTCTTGGTATAGGTGAAGGATCACCTCTGTATCGGAGTGGCCGGCAAATCGATGTCCCCGGTGTTCCAGATCCCTTCTGAGTTCTACGTAATTGTAGATCTCTCCATTGAAGCTGATCCACAGGCTTCCATCTTCGTTTTGCATGGGCTGATGCCCGCCCTCAAGGTCAATGATGCTTAGGCGCGCATGGCCCAAACCAATCTTGCCGCTTGAGTAGACCCCGCAATCGTCTGGACCACGATAACGAATCGTGCCGATCATGTCGGCGATCAAATTTGCTTTCGGGGGGTTGGAATTGAAATTCAGGACTCCGCAAATTCCACACATATCTTCTTATTCTTTTCCTCCCAAGCTTGCTGCGAACCTGGGCAGCAAGAAGATAGTGAAACTCCTCGTCCCTGAGAGAGCTCCGAGGGAATAAGTCTGCCTCTCATGAGATCTCATCGTCCGAATCACTTCCACGAGGTTTCGCCTTCGTCCGCAAGCGCATACCCTGTACAAATTCTTCGTAAGTGTGTTCTGCTGTCAATGGTACTGTGACTAGGCCGAGCGCTTTGGCGGACGGTGATCCCCAAAATGTTCGCGGTGGGATATTCCGGCTCACGACGGTACCTGCCTTGATAACCGCTCCCTGTCCGATCTTCACATTTGGCAAGATGACACAATGAGGCCCGACGAATACGTTATTTTCAATAACAACTCTTCCATTGCTCTTATCCTGCTTTGCGCCCCAGTAAAAGTGTGTGAAGATCGATGTTCTCAGACCAATCGTGCAGTTATCCCCAATTGTAACTTCTTCCGGATGGAGTTCGTCGACGTACACGTAGCGGGCGATCCAGACGCGCTTCCCAATATTTGCTCCGCGCAAGCGATGCAGCCAAGGCCGCAGGCTGTCTCCTCCCGGGCCTATGAAAGCTACAAAGTGAAGAATTCGCCCGAGCCAATTTCTGATCATCGGTAACTTTCCCGAGAAGCCATCTCATAGGCCAGAATAAATCGAATCCGGTGTAATCGATTGGTGCAGGAAAAGAGCCAAGTCGGGCCCATTGGCGAGGCCGATCCAAACGGGAGAAGCTCGAGCGCTTGGGACAGGAGCTGTGGATCCGTATGATCGTGCCGCAGTTGAGCAATCGCCGCTGGGAACACCCGCCCTACTGCCTCCGCCCAGAAATCAAGCGCTTCCTTGCCTAGCTCTATAGTTTCCGTTGGTTCATAACTCGTCGCGAATTGCATGAGTCCAACCTCCTAGGCATGATTCTACTCGTCTGCCGCAGTGTCCAGTGTCCTCCCCAGACTTTATGGGATAGGCCCTAGTACTGGAGCGGGAAGAGAACGGATTTAGGTGGGGCGCGCCTGGCGGTGGCCGGATCGTGCTGATACCGCCCGAATTAGGACGCGGGCAAGATCAAGAAACCAAATAATCTACCCTGAGCCCTGTTGGTCTTGCTTTCTCCGCCCTTCCTTTGGACCATGGTCTCAAATCTAGCGTTTCATTTACAGCAAGAGTGAAAGCTAGAAGGGCAAGTTCGCGAAAGAGATAACACTCGAAATGGGTTGCGTAATAAGTGGCCACTTGAGAAGGTCACGCCCAATTCCGGAGTTTCATTCCTTTGTGTCTCTCGTGGGAATTTGCAGGCCTGTAAGCGGCAGTGATGTTTTCTCGAGCCAACGCTGCCGCAGGGCAAGAACTCAGTCGCCATTTCGGCCAATTCAAGTAAGTCGGCGGCGCAATCCTCGTGGCAGGTAGTTCCTCGCCCGGAGGACAACCTCTCGGAGTACGTTGGGAGTGTAACGCCTCACCAGCATGTCAAATCGAGTTCGTTGGCGAGACTGAATATTCCTGTCGAGCAAAACGATTTGCTCTTGACTTAACCGCCAATCAGAAGCTCCGCAATTATCGAGGACATGTTCTGCCGAATTGCCTTTAGGGATGGCGACAACACCTTCCTTCCACACACACCAGTTGATGATGATCTGTGCTGCGGTCTTGCCAGTCGACTCTACGAGGCTTCCAATAACATTGTTCGGGTCACAATCGCGAATGCGGTCAAGCCCGCGGGCCAGCGGGCTATAAGCAATTATGGTTGTATGAGTTCTTTGACAGTACTGCAACAGATCTTTCTCAATCGTCCGATCGATGAGATTGTAGCGAACTTGATTCGATACAATGGGATACCTGCCTAGTGCTTTCTGTGCCTCCTGATGTTGAGCCACAGAGAAATTGCTAACCCCAATAAATCTTACCTTTCCGGCGTCCACCAAGTTCGCCATGGCCCCCATGGTTTCTTCGATGGGGATCGTGGGATTTGGTTCATGCAGCTGCAACAGATCGATCACCTCGACCCCTAGACGCTGTAAGCTGGCATCGACGGATCGCCGGAGGTCTCTCTCGCGGAAATTCTGCGGTGAGACTTTCGTAGCTAAAAATACCCTGTCGCGCAGTCCGTCTATGGCCTCCCGAACAACAGATTCCGTCCCATAAGACTCTGCAGTGTCAATGAATAGGGCGCCTGACTCCAAACCCTTGCGCAAGGGCGCTGGACCTGCATGATAGTCCCAGGTGCCGATCCCGACTTCAGGAAGGAAGACTCCGGTCTGTCCTAGTTCTTTACGAAGCATGTCGATTGCTCTTCAAAAGCGGAGATAGCAGAACTCCCGGGCCACACCCAAGAGGTTCGTCTTTAAAATTATAGGGTTCTCCGTTGGCCGAGCGCAACAGCGGAACGGGCGGATCTTCCGGCAGCTCTCGCTGGCGCGTGGCTACCGCTCTGGCGGGACGTGCAAGCCGATCGAATCCACAATGGAGCAAAGACTCCGGCTGATCATTTCCTGATCGTAGATGATAAGAAAAAGTACTCTTCGAACCAGCCAACGTCGCCGGCAACCAAAACACTTAATCCAAAGCAGGCCCTTCGATGTCTTCGATCAGGAGGGGCTTCATGTGCAGGTATCTTGTTGCCCTGCGCTTTGAAGCAATCTCGGAATAGACTCGTTCGACTTGTTCCGGCGAGAGTCCAGCGGCTTCTGAAATTTGATCCGCAGCTAAGTGGTGGTTCACGCCGTAAAGGCAGAGGTCCATCTGCTCATACGGCACTGAAAAGTAGAATTCTTCCTGGGATTGCGGCAGGGAATAAGTGTCCGTCGTCGGAGGACGACGCCGAATCTCCTCGGGGATATCAAGATATTCGGCAATTTGATAGATCTGCGTTTTATAGAGATGGGCAATGGGCTTTAGGTCCGCCGCGCCGTCTCCGTTCTTGACGAAGAATCCCTGGTCGTATTCCAGCCGGTTGGGTGTACCCGCAACTGCAAAATTCAGCCTATCGGCGTGGAAGTATTCATAAAACTTTCGGGCACGCTGCTTCATGTTCGTGGCCGCAATGATTCCCAAATAAGCTTTTGCATCCAGCCTTACTTTGCTCTGTGCTCCTCCAGGCGACTCTACAACAAGATGGAAAAAGTCAAATCCTCTACGATCCAAGACGTCAGAGAGCACGACTTTCGAGCGAAATCCCGGCCCATAGTCGGGCACAAGCGTACGGATGGCATCATCCCGGTGGCGGTAACATCCAGTTGTTTCAAGAAGCGGCCCAATATCTTGGACAATGGATCTTACTTGAAGCTTATCTGCCAGCATTTGCCCGAGCATGGTGCTTTCATCCTCGGACTCCTTTTCGGGCATCAACAGGGCAACCACACGCTCACATCCCAGTATTTTTGCGCAGATTGCTGTAGTAACACTGCTGTCTATCCCTCCGGAAAGACCTACCACGACTCCCCTGCGCTTGAATTGGCGAAATACTTGCTTTGGCAGGACGGCTTCGATCTGGCGCAGAGCTGCAACTGGATCAATTCTTAAGACCTCTTTGCTTATTCTCATTGTGTCAGCATTATTTACGAAATCGCATGAAGTCTTCAACTGCCGAAAATGCTAGAGAGGTCGCGAACGTAAACGAGATAGCCGTTTCATGAAGTCGAGCCGCTATCGAGCCGGGGTCCACGACATACTATACCCGGATTTTCAACTTGAACTTCACCAAACAAGCCTTCGGATGTCGATCGTCATCTCTATTTATGCGGGTTTGGACGCAGTGAGGATGCCTTGGAAGGTGCATACCCAGCTCATCAAAGAACAATTGAACGACACGCGACAGGGCATGAATAAGCAGTTCACCCTGGCCGATCTACTGCGGCAGTCGGTCTACAGCCGCTTGATCAGTTCGCAGAGGATCTGGGACCGGGGGCGCAGCGCTGGCCTCGACTCTGCACTGGTTTGAGACCGAACTGCTGACCAGGGAAGAGAATCTGATCGGGCTGATGGCGTTGAACCGGGAGACGCGGGGCAGGCCGACTCTCTCGACGGCTCCGAGCGCGTCGTGCTCGACATGGATTCGAGCGAGAGTCCGGTTCATGGTGAGCATGAGGGCAGCGCTTACAACGGACACTTCGGGTCGGTCTGCTACCACCCACTGTTTCTGTTCAATGGTCACGGGGACCGCCTGGCAGCGAAGCTGTGTCCGGGCAATGTGCACAGCGCCGAAGACTGGGACGAGCTGCTGTTAGCGGAGATCGAGCGCCAACAGAAGCCGGGCAAGGAGGTGGTGTTTCGGGCAGACGCCGCCTTCGCCAAACCGGAGATCTATGAGACGCTGGAGAAACGGGGCGCGAAGTACGCCATCTGCATACCGGGCAACGAGAGCCTGGAATGGAAAATCGCCGAATTACCGTTCCGACCTCCGGGCAGACCCGGATACAAGTCACTGGTGCGCTACAAGAGCTTCTAGTGCCAGGCGGGGAGCTGGATGAAGCCGAGAAGGATCGTCGCCAAGGTCGAGCACCATCTCAGCGAGCTATTCCCACGAGTCGGCTTTATCGTCACGAATCTGAGCCTGCCCGGCCGGGCGATAGTGCGCTTCTACAATAAGCGGGGCACGGCCGAGCAATGGATCAAAGAAGGCAGCAGGCGGTGCATTGGACCCGCCTGTCGTGTCATCGGTTTCGCGCGAACGAGGTCAGGTTGCAACGCAGCCTGCTAGCCTACAACCGGCAGCCTCTGGCGACGGCTAGTGCTGCCGAAAAGAATCGACACTTGGTCGCTGACGAGCTTGCAGCAGCGCATGGTCAAGACGCGCAGGCGGCTGGTCAAGCATGCCCTGCTATTATTGGCTGCTGTTGGCCGAGAGTCACTTCACGTGGCGGCTGTTTGGGAGCATGCTGGGAAGGATTGCGACGCTCCCATCACCAGCCGGATAGGCGAGCCGTAGACCGAAACAGATTTCGGTACTAGAGCGAAACTGGAGAAGGAAAAGTGTTTGAGGAACGGGTGGGATAAACGTCAGTTATTGGCAATGAGATTTTGCCGCAGCCGCCGGAACGGCTCTGCACTCAAAGAACCTGGCTGGAACATTGCATACTGGCGGGGACGGGTGTACGTTACCGGTTGGCTAGGAAGTCAAATCCCGGTTAATTCGTTGAACGCGTACCTGGGGCAGAAGTGAGCAGATATTGAAGTCAAACACGGACGCATACCGCCCGGCCCTCAAGAGAAATATGAAACCACTGACAACCTCCTGGACTGGATGAGTCGTCAGTTCAAAATCTTCGGTGACATCTATAAGGCCTCCGTGTATGGGACCAGCGTGTATGCGATCAGGGACGTCGAGTTTGCGCACCATGTGCTCGTTGAGAACTGGCAGAACTACGTAAAAGGTGAGATGACCGGACGCGTTGCCTTACTCCTTGGTGATGGCCTCATGGTGAGCGAGGGGGACCTCTGGAAGAGGCAGCGGCGAATGATACAACCAGCATTCAATCATGAATCAATGGGGGCTTTGACTAAACTGATTATGGCCGTCAATTCGAGACTCCTCAGGAAATGGCAAGTGGCGGCCCGGGGAAATGAAAGTGTCAATGTTACGCACGACGTCAGCGGCATGGCCCTTGAGGTTGTGCTCCGCTTCATTTTGGGCGACGATTATGAGCAGGTCGGCTCCCATTTCGATCTCCTCTCCCAGGAAAAGGCGCGCGACATGGCATTTGCACGCTCGTTCCGTGCTTCAGGGAAGATCATTCTTCAGATCATCGATCGAAGACGAAAGGATCCCGCGACGTCCACTGGCGCTTTGGGCATGCTCATGCAGGCGCGTGACCCGCAGAGCGGCCAATTAATGCAAGGATCGCCAACTGATCGACGAGATTCTCACGCTGATCGTCGCGGGTCACGAGACCACGGCGAGCACTCTGAATTGGACCTTGTATCTGATCTCCCAGCACCCGGAATTCGAACAAAGGCTGTCTAATGAGCTCAACGATCTCACTACCTTTTCTGAATTCGATGATCTGCCCAGGTTTCTCTATACACGACAAATCATCGACGAGGCCATGCGTTTATATCCAGCTGGTTGGTTGTTGAACCGTAAAGCGCTGCATGAACGATCAGCTCGGCGAGTATTTCGTTCCGGCCGGAACTGAAATCTATGTTCCACCCTACTTCATCCAGCGGCATCCCGATGTGTGGGAGGAGCCAGACCGCTTCAATCCAGATCGCTTTCGACCTGACAATTCAAAACATCGGCATCGACTGGCGACGATCCCTTTTTCCGCAGGCCCTAGAAACTGCATCGGGGCGCTTTTTGCCCGTATCGAAATGCAGATTCATCTCTTGACAATCGCCAGATACCTGCGGTTGCGATACATTCAATCGAGTCCGATTGAGCTCGACGCCGGCGTGAACCTGCGTAGTAGATATGACTTCATCATGTACCCAGAGGCCAAGATAGTCGGAAATTCGGAAGCGGCTGCTTCCGACTTGGATCCGTAAGCGCCCGGTGAATTTTCAATTACCCACAAGTAGGACAGTCGTCGCGTAGGTCCAGTCTCGGTGTTGCTTATTTGGGATTGAGTCTGTTCAAGTACAATAATATCAATACGCACTTGAGACATAAGCGTCCTCTGACGTCGACTCGCGATTTTGTAATTCATCTCACCTGCGGTGGCGTCTTCAAATGCAGCTGAACTGAACCAGCGGACGCTTGCATCGTGGGATGGATATTTTGCAACTGCCAAGTTGCACATTCTGGAGCGCCTTTGTTGCCGACCATTTGAAGACTCGTAACGAAAAGGATGCCGCTCTCATAGCCTTCGCTTCTCCCACGGAGCGGCAATGGCGCTTTTCATACGTCAAGGAGTACGCCACCGTCGAACAGGATTCCGGAAAAGTAGGCTATAAGCTTAGGATGAGGCATGTAGTGGTGCCGTGCGCGTATAGCTTTCGTGCGGAATCATAAAGCTTTCCTTCCGCGGTGGATATTCGCCTCCCGGAATTGACTACTTTTCCCTCGGCGCGTAACTCGCCCATGTCAAAGGTTATGGGGCGCACATAGTTGATCTTAATTTCCAACGTCGCGTAGCTGTACCCTGCCTCAAGCGTGGAGTGCACAGCACAACTCATGCAGGAATCGAGCAGGCTGGCGGTATACCCGCCATGAATTGAACCCAGTGGATTGTAGTACTCAAATTTCGGACTGCCAGCGAAAGCGGTATACCCTCGCGCGACCTCGACTAGGCGGAAGTCCAATGTCTGCTGAATTGGAGGTGCAGGTAACGTACCTTCCATTATGGCCATTAACAGCTGCCTGCCAGTCATAGTCTTGGTGGTCTTGACCGGCACTACTCCGTACGGAATTGGGCGGTCAGCACTACTCATTGGTCCTCCTGCCAGGCTCAATACATAGGTCTCGTCCCGTGCCGTCTCAACGTGACCGT
>Ga0137394_10002907_pt1 | contig 12806 bp, 9 predicted proteins | sample czobulk116metaG_FD_108278 | JGI IMG/M metagenome (GOLD analysis project Ga0137394, IMG submission 108278) | Vadose zone soil microbial communities from Angelo Coast Range Reserve, California, USA - czobulk1.16 metaG | ecosystem: Environmental > Terrestrial > Soil > Vadose zone | place: USA... | reverse complement strand
TTCAAGCAGATTAACTTCGTCCCAGAAATTCGGAGCCGCGTCTTCGATCCGCAGGTACTAGAGCGCATCGAATACGAAGAAATCTGGGTGATGCGCCTCATGAATTAGTTTAATTCATTAATCGCCCGGCGAATCTTCACGCTATCGGAGACAATTTCTATGTTGCTACTGTTAAAGTACGGGCGATCAATCCATACTCCAAGTACAATTGGAACGACACGGGAGTTGACCCGGATTTCAAGGTCAGGGCTCGCGATGCCCTCACGGCTGCACTGAGGCTAGTAGATAAGAGATTCCACGTCGAGTAGCCACAAGATGCATGTTATCTTCTTCACCAAAAATCTGGATAAGGCACACCAATGGTTGGCAGGGCGCGGAGTGGCCGTCGAGCCGACTGCGACTGATTGGGGCGGAAACCGTCTCTTTCGGCTTCAGGATTTAGAAGGAAACACGATTGAGGTTTGCGTAGAACCAGGTTAGCTGCACGGTCCTCGACCTCTCGTTCTTTGCTCAATTCCAGCCGTTGCATCTTTTCGTAGGTTTTGTTAAGTCGATACAAAATCTGGCGGACGTGAGGACTTTTGAGTTGAAGTTCCTCTGCAATCGAGACGCTGTTCCAATTCAGACGCCAATACAGATACACGAGAGCACCGGCAATCTCGGGCATCTTCGTCGCCAAAAAGACGTCGGTATCGATGTTCATTATTTCCCGTTCAAGAGAGCGCAACGCGCTGGGATTTGTTTCGGGCACGCGCGACAGTTCGCGGAATAATGAAACCATCTCTGGAAGTTTCGCTCGCTTTCGAGGCAACTGGACTTCAGCCTTAGCGCGGCATCGCGCGAGGCGGTCTTCGAGAGTTCCTGACCGGTCCTTGACGTAGAAGCGACTTCGGGCCTTGATGCCGGTCGAAAGGGTCACGTATTCCACGGCACGCGGCGCGGAGTCGCGACAAACCTTGTGCGCGCTCGCGTCGATGTCAAAACCGCAATGGCAATCACAGGGCACAAGGACGATAGGGTTTTTCGGAAGTATCAGCAGGGTTGCAGTGAGCGATGTGAAGGCCGCGGCGAAGACGCTGGAGGCATATCTAACAGGGCAGGTCGTTGAGATTTCGGGGCAAGTTTCGGGGCAAGTCAGAACACAACGGAATACAAAGGTCCGTAAGTAGCTGAAAAGATGGTGCCCGAGAGAGGACTCGAACCTCCACGACCTTGCGATCACTAGCTCCTGAAGCTAGCGCGTCTGCCAGTTCCGCCACTCGGGCACGAGTACGGGTTCACCCCGACCGAGTCGGGGCGACGCTTGACTTGAGATGTTGACCACGGCCCAGCCGGAGTCACACATACATCGAAGCATTTTCATTCTGCCCGCCACTGCCCCCTTTGTCAACGCGACCAGAGTGCAGGCGCTCGGGAACGCCTGCGTCACCAGAGGCGCAGCGATCCCATCTGCCATCATCAGTCCACTCACGCTTGACGCCGAGAGCCTGGACGAAAAAGGCTGCTTTAGTTTATTCATCTTACCCCTATATTCACGCGAATTCGGGCCCAGGCCCTTAGGCGGGCAAACTCATGATGCAGTATCCGTATTGATAATTCTATGCACTAGAATTTTTAATCCAAAGTGTTATACTCCACCTTATCAAACCCAAATTACCCCTTGCCGGCTATGCCGGCACCGCGGATCGGTTCCAACGGGAGGTCACCATGGAATCACAAACGCTAACGGGGCCATTGCTTTACCTGCTGATCGCCTGGGGAGTCGTTACCGCCGTATTCCTGGTTCTGTTGCTTCGGCGGAGCCTCCTCGCGAGCCACGAAGACGATCAAATCTTTCTCGATGCGGCTCAAGAACATATGGCCAGAGAGCAGCGGGAGATTGTGGCCAAGATCAACGCGCTCTCGCGGCCCATCATGGGAACCGGCATCCTGGCAGGAGCATTGCTGCTGGTGATCGCCGGAATGTGGCTCAAGGAAGGGCTGAAGGGCCTCTTCTAGGTCTTCAGCTCTCCCTAGTTTGCCGGCAAGCTTCAGCGCGGTGCCGGCTTTGCAGGTTGCTGCTGGGGTGAAGGTGCGCTTGCGGGAACGGTCTGCGGGACCCTCGGAGCGAGCGAAGTGTGATTGAGCACGATCACCCAGTGGTTGTTGCGCTTTTCCAAAACCACCGTGGTCTGGCCTTGGGATTCCGTATGTTGGCCGTCCACAACTGCTTCGAAGTCCCACTGGTAGCACGCCCAACCCACCGTGCCGCTCACCTTGATGTAGGTATTCGAGCGATCCATGCGCACCTGTTGCATGCGCGCGCGCTGCTGCTGGTAAACGGCTAGATAATTGGTCCAGCCGAGAATCGGCGGCGCCCACGATCCGTTTACGATCGCAACATCGTCGGCGTAATCCTTGTGCAGTTTTTCGATATCCCCGAGCTGCCATGCGCCCAGCATTTCCGAGAGCGTGTAGTCGATTTGCTGTTCGTCGCTCAAGGGGATCAGCATCTTGGAGCTGTCCGTGGAGGGAGCAGGGTCTGTCTTCTTTTTCTTTTCTTTCTGTGCCGCAGCGGGAGAAACGCAAGTCCAAGAGAGCGCAAATACCAGCAACAAGAGAATGACCTTGTGAGCCGTTCGGCTAGCCAAGCCGTTTCCAAAATGATTTCTCATTCGCGTTTCACCCCTCGGCTGAAAAGAATAGCACGCTGACTTGGGGGCGGCGGCGATTTGCCTAGTTGGTTTACTTGCTCCAGCCGGTTGTAGCTCAGGCTTTCAGGCTCTAGGTTTTTTCCTGGTCGACCGGGTGGTTCCGCGGCTCTGCGACGCGCTGAGCAAATTGACGAAAAGACGGTAGGCCCCGGGGACTCCTTCGGGCAATTGCCGGAAGAAGGCCAGGCCCGTGTAAATGTAAGCGCCTTTGCCATAGCGGGTGTAGACAAGGCCGCCGTTGAGGCCGGGCTCGCCGGGATCGTTCATAGCGAGGAGCGGCGTGTATTTCGAATCGAACTGCGTCCAAAAATAAAGACCGCGCTCTTGCACCCAGCCCTGGAAATCATCCTGCGTGATTTTGTTGGGCTTGTTCAGGAGCGGGTCATCCGGCTTCAGAAATTTGACCGGTGAATTTTCGTCGGTGATGCGCGGCAAGGCCCGCGGGGTTGGAGGCACGCCATCTTTCGCGGCTGGAATCGGCGGCGAGATCAGCGCGGGATACGGAGCATATTGGAATTTGTCCCATGCAAATTCGCGCTGGTATTGCACGACCAGCGTCCCGCCATTCGAAACGTAGTCCAGCAGCCGTTGATTCGTTCCAGACAATTCCGGCCGAAGTTCGTACGCGCGCACCCCGACCACGATGGCGCTGAATGGGGATAAATCCCGGAAAGCCAGCGCCACGGCGTCCAGCATCTCCACGCGAATGCCCAGGCGCTGCAGCGCTTCCGGCACAGGCTCGCTTTCCGCCGTGATGTAGCCAACGCGGAGATTCGCCGGCACAAGCACGTCAAACGCATGCACGGCGCACTGGGCCGGCTCGCTCCAAAGCTGCGTCGGCAGCGTCGGCAAGGGCTCCAGCGAAGTGGCGAACTTCTCGGACTTGTCACCCCGGGCGCGATCGGCCACGCGCTCCGCGTACGCCGAAATCTTGAAGTTCCCTTTGCCCAGCTTCAATGGCGGCGTCACCGTCAGCCGGGCATAGCGGTCGCCCGCTCCCTCGAATTTCAAGGGCACGGCTGCGCCCGTTTTCCAACCCCGCGGCACCGTCAGCGCCGCCCGAACCTCACCCGCTTGAGTCGCGTAGGAATGCACGCGCAGCAATACATCGAAGGGCTTATTCTGCCTGGCTGTTATCTCGATGGCTTGCTTTGGCTCGACCGCCAGCGTGTAGGCCGGAACGATTCGCAGAGGTATTCGATCCGCTCGCGTGGAACTTGCGCGGAGTTGCATCACCGGTGAGCTGACCGTGAACGAGTAGCCATCGATCACGGCTTCCTCACTGACCGTGACGAGTGGCGGAGGTTCCGGCAGTATCGCAGTGGCGGAGGGCGCTGTACGCTGCGGATTCTGTCCGGCGGAAACGGTAAAGCGAACGGACCCGCTGGTTTCAGCCTCTTCTTTGGTGACGGTCCAATCGGAGGGAAGCAATACTACGGGCTTCTTGAAATCTCCCGCGATCTCTCCACGGTGGTGAGAGTCCACCCGGACCGAGAAAGACTCTCCGGAGACGATTTCGCTGCGATCCGCGAGCGCGTCCAAACGCAGCCCTGCGACGAGCGCCAGAGCCGCCTCGATTTTTTCTCGTTTTTGCTTCAGGCTTCGCGCGAGGGATATGACCGGGGCAGGAACTTGGTAGGAAATCGAAGGCACGGGCACTTCATTGATTTTTCTGCCTGCAGCAACCAGGGAATTGGCGGCCGATTTCCAATCGAGCCGCAAGACCGCCTCGCGCGCCGACACCAGGGCGGCATCCACGGCTCGCATGAGCGGGTCAGCGCCCAGATTCCCGGCTTCATAGTCCTCATCCAGCGGGCCAAGTGGTTGTGCGAGCAATTCCGGATCGAGCTCCTTGCCGTCCTCCCGCTGGAGAGCGACGGCGCGCCGCAAGAACGGTGAGCCCAGAAAACCGGTGATTCCCTGAGTGCGATGATTGGCAAACGCATCGAGCCCCATTTCACGCCAGGATTTTCCGTAGAGCGGCGAAATCTGATCCACCGGTACCAAGTAACCCTTGGGGGTGTCGCTTCGGTCGAGATCCACCAGGATCACAGGCTTTCGGTCGCCCCATGGCGTCAAGTCCTGTTCTTCCGGAGAAGAACCGTGCCGCTTGAAGGAGGAATCCGCCGCGAGTTGCACAGCCTTCGGCGTCAGCAATCCCGAGGCCTGATGATGTCCGTGGCCCCCGTGTACGCCGCCCCAGCCGTTAATCACAAGGTTGGGGCGAAATCCGCGGATCACATGGACCATGTCCTCGAGCACCTGGTCGCCCCAGATCCGTTCCGTTTCTTCCGGCGTTTTCGAATAGCCAAAATCTTTGGCTCGCGTAAAGTAGAGCCTCACGCCGTAGCCCCGTGTTGCCGCCAGCAATTCCTGGGTCCGGATCAATCCCAGTTGCGGCGCTTGTTCGGGGCCAAGGTCGTTCTGCCCGCCCTCGCCTCGCGTGAGGGAGAGCAGCGCGACATCCGCATGAAGTCCGCGTGCGAGATAAGTAAGCACCGCAGCGCTCTCATCGTCCGGATGAGCCGTCACGTACAGGATCCGCGTGGTAATTCGAGCGCTCTCGATTGCCTCGATTGTTTCCGGCAAGCCGGGCCCCGTCCCGGGCGCGGGAGGAAATTGCCCTTTCGCTGTGGCCGCCCAAATGGACAGAAACAAAACTAAGTTCGCTACGACAGTGAAGCGTTTCAATTCCCCTCCCAGGCTGCGTCTACTCTCCCAATCATGCATCTCTAAGCTCCAGCGCCAGTTTTCATTTAGAAGCTTGGTGACGGCGATCCGTTACTGAATACTGGATACTGATAACTGATCACTTTTCTTCTCAAACGGCCATTGTCGCATCTCTCGCGCGCGAATGAGATACGCAAGCGCTCCCAGTGCGATCTCCGCCAATCCCCATTTTCTCGTCGCCCCGGTCTGCCAGAAGAGCCACGCCCATCCGATCATCGTCAGCACCGCGGGCAGCGGATACAGCCACATCTTGAACGGAAGGCCTTGCGTGCCCCGGCGCCGCCGCAGCAACATCACTCCGACCGCCTGGCCGATGAACTGCACGATCAGCCTCATGGCGAGAATTCCAGCAATGGCTTGTTTCAGTTTCAAGGAAACGCTGAAAACAAGCGCGAGTCCGGCCAGCACCAACAATGAAACATGCGGAAAATGTTTCGTAGGATGAACCTTGCCGAACACCGCAAAGAAATTCCCGTCCTGCGCCGCCGAATAGGGCACTCGCGAAGCGCCGAGCAGCACGGAGAATGCAGAAGCGACAGCGATCCACAAAATCATTCCCGTCACAAAGCGCGCGGCCGCCTGCCCATACAATCGTTCAACAAACAAGCTGGCGATGAAATCGGAATTTTGCGCCTCGCGCCATGGCACCACTCCCAGAATGCTGGTCTGCATCGCCAGATACAGCACGGCGATCCCCAGCACGGAAAGAAAAATGCCGCGTGGAATATTCCGTTCGGGATCCTTGATCTCGCTGCCAAGGTGGCAAATATTGTAGTAGCCCCAGTAGCTGTACACTGTGCTGACCATTGCGGACCCCAGCCCCGCAAACCACACCCACGACAGATCGAAGGCCCCCGGCGGGAAATCAAACGCCATCTTGGCGTTGAAATGCGTGGCCCCTCCCCAGATCAGCCACAGCATGGTTCCCACGACGCCTATCCATAGCAAAACGGAAATTTTTCCGATCGTCGCGATCCGCCGGTACAGCAGGATTACGATCAAGATGACGAGTCCACCGGAAATCGCCTTCGCTTCCAATGGCGTGAAGGGGTACAGATATCCCGCATACTTCGCGAAACCAATGGACGCCGACGCCACGGAAAGCGGCGCCTGCACCAACGTTTGCCACACGAACAAGAAAGACATCAACCGGCCCCACCGCTCCGGACCGTAGGCTTCTCGCAGAAAAACGTATGTGCCGCCGGCTTTCGGCATCGCCGCGCCCAGCTCGGACCACACAAATGCATCCAGCGTCGCCAGGAGCGCTCCCGCCAACCATGCGATGAGCGCTTGCGGCCCTCCCATCGCCCGAATCACCAGGGAACTGACCACGAACGGGCCAATGCCCACGATCTCGATCATGTTCAGGGCGACGGCTTCTTTAAGGCCCAGTCCGCGCTCCAGGGCGGAGTTCTCCGTCTTGTTCCCCATCGTCATCGGTCCGCCGAGAATAACAAATGCCCCCCGCGCCGCCTAACTCAGATTTTTTCCACAAAGACCATTTCAGTTTGCAACTCTTCTTGAACAGCTTAAACTCGTCCGGCGCAGAGCCTGAAGCTGCACAATCTCTTTTTCGGACAGTGACGATGACTCCATCGCGGATAGCTCGCCGAGCCGGTCTGGCTGGCCTCTTCCTCCTGGCGCCTCTTGCCATGCCGGCCCGCGTCTCCACGATCACGTTGCCACCCGAGGCGCCCGCCATCCTCGACAAAATCTATTCCTTCGACCTCGACGGGGCCATAGAAGCTGCGAAGCGCATGGAGCAGGAACGGCCCCGTCACCCGCTGGGATATCTGCTGGAAATGGAAGCCTTGTGGTGGCGCATCTGGTGTACTTCCGCCGAGTTCAAATATGGAATGAGCGACGCCCGGCGCCACCCCAAGCTCGAAGCAGACCGGCGCTATTTTGAGTTGGCTGCCCGGGTCTTGTCGCTCGCAGAAGCGCAGGTCAAACAGAACGAATCCGCGGAAATGCAGTTCTATGCCGGGATGGCTGAAGCTTCGTCGGCCCGGCTCTACGCGCTGCGCGGCGAGAATCGCAACGCGGCCCGCTCCGGAGTACGTGGACGCGAACACCTCCTCCGCGCCAAGGCTCTGGACCCGGATCTCGCCGACGCTGACCTGGGCCTGGGTCTCTACAACTATTACGTGGACACGCTCAGCGCCATTGCCAGGGTCTTGCGCTTTTTCATGGGCATCCCCGGCGGGTCAAAGCAAGAAGGAGTACGCCTAATCGAACAAGCCATCGCGCAGGGCGTTCTCACCACAAACATCGCGCGCTTCTATCTCGTGCTGAATCTCCATCGTTACGATCAACAGTATGAAAAGGCGCTCAACGTCCTCGGCCCACTCGTTGAAAAGTACCCGGCCAATCCGCTGTTTCAACTGGCGCGCGGCGACCTGTACGCAAAACTTGGCCGAAAGCAGCAAGCCTTGGCCTGTTATCGCGCCGCAAGCGCCTCGCCGGTCCAGAATCCGGAGTGTCAAACCCGTGTCCAAGAGCTGGTGCGCGCATCCTTCGCATCGCTGGGCACGGAATAAGAGAATTGCTTACCCGGTGTTTAGTCTCAGGATTGGACGATATTCAACGGCTGTCCTTACATCGTGTCTATGATCCGCCCCCGAATCCGCATTGACCTCATCCCCGTACAGATGGTAATCATGTAGGGTTGCCCGAGTCCTGAGATTCGTGGCAAAGTGCGGCTTCACGACGGGGTGGAAAAAGGCTGGGCGGCATTCCCCGGATCCCGACTTCGTCGGGGTCAACGCGCGGCACGAATTTGGCATCTCATCCCCAAAGTGCGCTGGCGCCACGGGCTCCCCGTTCGCGCAGGCAAGTTGGCCCCGGCACGGCCGGGGTCGTCAGAAAAGATGAAGGAGTCTCAATGAAGCGGTCTTGGGCAGCACTGGCTGTCGCACTGGTGGCGATTTTTGCGGTAGCCGGCTGCAATGATTACGGCAACACGTTTCAGAACAATACGGGTGCCGTGTTGTCGTTTCTGTCCCCTTCGCGAATCAGCGCAGGCAACGGTGATTTTACGCTCACCATCCAAGGCGCCGGCTTCGTTCTAAAGACAGTGGTGCAATGGAATGGCAAACCTCTCGCCACAACGGTCCCAACAGACAGTACGGGAGCCGCTCTCGGGAACACCGTCACCGCCGCCGTCCCCGCAGCGTTGGTGGCAAAGCCCGGCGTGGCCACTATCATCACTCTCAATCCCGCCTCCGGCGCGGGAAATAACGGTCTCTCCAATCCCATCGCCTTCATCATCAATCCGCTACCGAATCCACTGCCGAGCCTCACCAGCTTGAGTCCGAACACCTCTCCCGCCAGCACTTCGCCATCGCAAACGCTCAGCATCACATTGACGGGTGCGAACTTCCTCGCGAATACAGATCCGGCGCAAGCCTCGCAGGTGAATTGGAGTAGGGGTGGTACCCAAACAAAATTGGCTGTCGCGAGCGTCACTTCGACACAAATTCAAGTGACTGTTATGGGAAACACGTTCGCGAACACCGGCTCAACTAGCGCGACGGCCAGCGTGACTGTCTTTAATCCGCCTTCCCCTCCACCGGCGGGCTGCATCACCTCGTGTGAGGGGGGTGGTGGTGGCGGCTCGAGTGCTCCCCTGACCTTCACAATTTGTGCCGCCGGACAATCCTCTTGCGCACCGGCAGCGGCAGCAAAGGCCGCCGGCACGGCAACGGAAACCGTTGCCGAAGAAACGCCGGCGCTAAGTCTCGATGGGCGTTTTGTTGCCTACACCGCGGTACAGAATGATCGCGCCCAGGTCTTTCTGCGGGATACCTGCGAAGGCGCGGCGGCAGGTTGCCAATCGCATACAACTCTTCTCTCGGCAGCAGCCGATGGCACTCCGGCAAATGAAGAAAGCCGCACGCCTTCGATGAACTCCGATGGACGCTATGTGGCCTTCAGCTCGGCCGCGACGAATCTCGTGGAAAATGCGCCGCCGGGGCGCCAGGTTTATTTACTCGATACTTGCGCTGGGGCCGTAGATTCCTGCAAGCCCTCGACACATTTAATCTCCACCGATGCGAACGGAGCCTTGGTCGGAACGGAAAGCATTCTGCCTTCCGTCAGCTCTTCGGGACGTTTTGTCGCGTTTCTGGCCATCACTCCCAGCCATTCTTCGAATCAGGTTTCTTCTTCGTCGGAGGCGCTCGCGAGCGGCACCAATAGCGGCTACCGCCAGGTGTTCATCCGCGATACCTGCCTCGATGCGACGAACTGCACGCCGAAGATCACCCGGATTTCGCTTCAGCCGGGTGATGGAACGGGCTCCGGCGCAAAGCCCGCCGGTCCAGCCTTGAGCAGTAATGCCGGACACGTCGCCATCGTGGGCGGAAACGCCGCCACCCTCTTCACCCGTTCGGTTGCCGTTGATGATCGCGTCTTTCTGGCCATCGCGAACCAGCAGCATTAAGCTTTACTCTTGAGTTCGCGAGTGTGCGCACCCGTAATTCCGTCGCAAACTGAACTCTAACGTGAACGCACCTTTGCTCGGCACAACGAACACCGGCAAAACCATCCTAGTCACAGGAGCAGGCGGTTGCATTGGGTCCGCACTTGTGCAATCTCTCGTTGCCGGCAACCCTCGCTTCTTGATTCTCCTCGACCATTCCGAACAGAATCTCCACGAAATCAATACGCAGCTTGCGGCCGCCGGCAAATCCTCTTACACAGCCATTCTCGGAGATATTCTGGACGCCTCGTTGATGACCGAAATTTTTGACCGCTATCGCCCCCAGACGATTTATCACGCCGCCGCCTTCAAGCATGTCCCTCTGATGGAATCGAATCCCATCGCCGCGGTTCGCAACAATGCCCTCGGCACCTGGGAATTGGCCAGGGGGGCGGCCCGCTTCGGAGCGGAGCGCCTGCTTATGATTTCCACCGACAAGGCCGTCAATCCACGCAGCGTAATGGGAGCGTCCAAGCGGGTTGCCGAGCTGGCGCTGCTCTGCATGAGCGATTCGAATGCAGGGACTACAAACACAAAGATGAACGCGGTGCGGCTCGGAAATGTCTTGGGTTCGCACGGAAGTGTTGGCCCGCTGTTTCAGCAGCAAATCCAGCGAGGCGGGCCCGTGACGGTGACGCACCCCGAGGCCAGCAGATATTTCCTGATGCTGAGCGAAACCGTCGAACTGATCATGGCTGCAGCTGCCATCGACGATTCCGGAAGCATTTTCATTCCTAAAATGTGCGAACCCGTCAAGATTCTGGATTTCGCCACGCGCATGATTCAGAAAGCCGGTCTCGAAACTCCCCGCGATATCGAGATCGCCCTTACGGGGTTGCGCCCGGGTGACAAATTGGAAGAAGAGCTCTTATATGCGGACGAAGCGCTGCAACCCTCGAGCGACGAGCGGCTCTACCGCGCGATTGGTCCGAAGTGTAACGAGCAAGTTCTGGATGCTTCGCTGCAAAATATTTCGGAAAGTGTCCGGGACCGAAACCTCGCCGCACTGATTGCCGCACTCTGCAGGCTCGTTCCTGAATACCAGCCGAGCGAAACGCTCCTCGCACTGATTCCAGGCTTCAGTTGAACCGCACCTTGATATCCGGCCTCTTTTCCAGATGCACCGAATCGATGAAGCGCACTTGCCGGTCGTCCAGCGTTAGAATCATGGAACTCGTGCGCACGCCTTCCCCGAAAAACCGCACACCCTTCAGCAGGTTTCCGTCCGTCACACCCGTGCAAGCGAAAATCATTTTCTTGCCTGGCGCCAGATCTTCGGTATCATAAACGCGCTTCAAATCCTTCACGCCCATTTTTGCCAGGCGTTCCGCGTGCTCCGGTTTGCTGACCACCAGCCGCGCAAGAATCTGTCCGTTCAAGCAGCGCAGCGCCGCGGCCGTCAGCACGCCTTCCGGCGCGCCGCCCGTGCCCATCACTGCGTGCACGCCCGTCCCGATCACCGCGGCGGAAATTCCGGCCGAGAGGTCGCCATCGCCAATCAGCCGGATCCGCGCACCCGCGGTGCGTATCTCTTCAATGAGCTTTTCGTGCCGTGGCCGGTCCAGTACGATCACCACGAGATCATCCACGTCCCGGTCCAGCCGTTTGGCGATGGATTTCAGGTTGTCAGCCACCGGCGCATCCAGGTCCACCGCGCCCTTGCACGACGGCCCTACTACCAGTTTTTCCATGTACAGGTCGGGCGCGTGCAATAATCCGCCTCGTTCGCTCGCCGCCAGCACCGCGATGGAGTTCGCCGCGCCCGTCGCGCAAAGGTTCGTTCCTTCCAGCGGATCCACGGCGATGTCCACTTGCGGAAACAATGCTTTCGGGGCGTGCGTCGCCAGTCCTACCTTTTCGCCGATGTACAGCATCGGCGCCTCATCCCGCTCGCCTTCACCAATCACGATCGTTCCGTCAATCTCCACCGAGTCCATCGTCTTGCGCATCGCTTCCACGGCCACTTCATCGGCGTGGTGCCGGTCGCCGAATCCCATGGTGCGCGCCGCGGCAATCGCCGCGTTTTCCACCACGCGCAAAAAATCCAGGCTCAGTTGTTCTTCCATTGGCGGATGTCTCCGTATGCCCCAGTACGGGCCTTGCCCCGGCAGCCCCAGGCGCGCGTCATCATAAGCCAAAGCGCAGTTACCCGTCGACCATTTACGATTCGCCAGCCACCCCGCTCGGCAGGATAAGGACTTCGTTTTTTCTGGTCGCGAGACTCGGCTACAATGCTGCGCGGAGGGCCCATGTCCAAATCGCGCAGGGATTTCTTGACCCAGACTTCGCTCGGTCTTATCGGCGCAGCCGTCGCCTCGAGCAGCAGCGCACAGGATCACGTAAATGAAATCGTGCAGGAGCCCACGCAACTCCCGCCCGGAGCGCCCCCCGCGTTCGGCACCGGGCCCGCTGTCGGCCCCGATGTCTCGCCGGCGACTTTTGGCGAAGCAGAAAAGCTCGTCCAAGTGAATTTATCCACCACGGACCGCGCCCAAGCAGCAGAGACCTGGCGCGTGAACGTGGCCTCCCTCTACGAGCGCCGCACCGGTCCCCGCACTATCGCACTCGAACCGACCCTAGCGCCTTGGTCGCGCTACCATTCCGTTCTCCCCGGCCAGAGCGCCGGCCCCCAGCGCGATCAATTTATCCGCACCAAGGCCGACCCAGGCCCCCTGCCCACCAGCGACGCGGACATCGCCTTCGCGTCGGTAACGCAACTCTCGCGATGGATCGAACAGCGCAAACTCACCTCCGAGCGCCTCACGCAAATCTACCTGCGCCGCATCGAGCAGTTCGATCCCAAGCTCCGTTGCGTCATCACCCTCACCCGCGATCTCGCCCTCGCGCAAGCGAAAAAAGCCGACGAAGAAATCGCCGCCGGCAAGTACCGCGGACCGCTT
>Ga0137394_10002906_pt1 | contig 12809 bp, 2 predicted proteins | sample czobulk116metaG_FD_108278 | JGI IMG/M metagenome (GOLD analysis project Ga0137394, IMG submission 108278) | Vadose zone soil microbial communities from Angelo Coast Range Reserve, California, USA - czobulk1.16 metaG | ecosystem: Environmental > Terrestrial > Soil > Vadose zone | place: USA... | reverse complement strand
GAACCCAGATCGTAGGTCAAGATCTCGCCGAGTCCGAAGCGGTAGTCCTCGAAGGCGATCGTCTCCCCGGAGATCGCGGGCCGGATCTGGTCGTGCGAGCCCGGGTCGCCGGCGCTGACCTCGACCGTCTCGTTCGTGTCGATGTTCCGCGCGACGACGTCGTACTGGTTGTTGCGCTTCTCCTGCCAGACGACCCAGGGCGCGGCGATGACCGGGTTCTCCTGATCGTTGATCTCCGTGGCGAAGGGGACCGTCATGCCGCTGGTGAGGTCGTGCAGGAATATGTCCCAGTTGCCGTTCCGGCGATCCTGCCAGACGATGAAGCGGCCGTCGGTCGACGGGTGCATCTGATCGGCCGCCTGGCCCGTCGTGAGGTTGGACGCGAGGCCGCCCGTGAGATCGATCGTGAAGATGTCCCAGTTGCCCCCCCGGTTGTCCTGCCAGACGAGCCTCGTCCCGCGCAGATCGGGGAGCTGCTGGTCGGCGTTCGCGGCCGACGAGGCCGGCGTCTGACCGACGAACTCCTTTACCTCGACCACGCCGAGCGCCTCGCTCTGATGGCCGAGCGGGTCTCCGACCGTCACGCGCATGGTGTAGAGAGCCGCGGGAACGATGACGCCGGCGCCGTTCTTCCCGTCCCAGACGAGACTCCGGGCGATGCCGCTCCGGAGCGTGAAGGGGATCGACCGGACGAGAGGCAGCGCGTTGAAGCTGCCGCCCGTGCCCTGGGCGATCTCGAGAACGCCCGTCAGGTCCGGCACGGCGTCCGTCGCCGAGGCGGAGAGCGCCGTATCGCGAATCGCCGGGGCGCCCTGGGGCGCCGACGGCACGAAGACCGACGGAACCGGCGCGATCGGGTCGATGACGGGCGCCGAGGCGTCCACGATCAGATTGATCGTCTGGTCGGCCTCCCGGTTTCCGGCGCGATCGGTCGAGCGGAAGGAGAGAACGTGCGGGCCGGGCGCAGCAATCGTGAACGGGAAAGCCGGCTGGAAACCCTGAGGATCGTTGTCGAGGTGGTATTCCACCGATCCGACCCCGGTGATGTCGTCGGTGGCCGTGAAGATGATCAGGCTGTCCGGCGTTATGAAGGTCGGGGCGCTCCCGAAGACGGGCGGCTGGATCACGATCGTCGTGACCGGGGGCGTGGAGTCCGCCGCGGGACGCTGGTAGCGAAGGGTGTACGAGCCGGTCGAGCCGAAGTCGATGACGTTGACGAAGTAATGGAAGAGCGTCTTGTCGATGTCGTCCACGACCTTGAGGACCCAGAAGTTCTCCGGGCGGAGTCTCTTGCCGTCGGAGCGGATGACCTCCCTGAGCGGGATGAGACCGTCGGCCGGGTCGTCGATCTTCGTGAAGCTCCAGTCGGGCAGGACGTCGGTCGTCAGCATCACGTCAGGGTTCGCGGCGGTCGGGTGTCCCGAGGCCGCCCCGGCGACGTGGTTGACCGGGAAGTCGCCGCAGTCGGACTCGAAGATCTTGTCGGGGATCTGGTTCGGATCCTTGTCGGTATCCGCAAGGAAATCCCGGACAGCGTCGCGGCCGGGGAGATCCACGAGCATCTCGCGGACGAGAACGTTGGCTGTGCTGCTCTTGATGAGCGACGTGAGCTCCCCGCCCAGATCCGGAGCGTGCGTGAACGTGGCGTCGAACGCGATGAACATCCCGGAGAGGCTCGTGATCATCTGCCAGTCGGCGATGCCGCATCTCTGCGCCGCGATCGATCCGAACGAGGCGTTCAGGGTGGGCTGGGCCGGCTTGCCGTTCACCGACGTGCCGAGGAGCTGGAAGGCGATCAGGAGCCCCTGCTTGTTCTCGACGATCTTCGGCTGGCCCGACGAGATGTGGAGGTTGCCCGCCGTGCCGAAACCGCGATTGCTCACCCTCACGCCCAGCGAGAAGGGGACGGGCGCCTCCACGGGCGGCGTGAAAGGATCGTCCGACTCGACCTCCCGCGGCAGGAAGTAGTCCACCTCGAGGAAGGGCTGCGGCCTCACGTTGATCCCCGCGGGGAAGAGATCGAGGTGCTTGGCGCCCGTATTGGTGCTGAAGTTCGCGGTGCCGCTCACGAAGTAGGTCTGGCCGAGCGGATCCGATCCACCCGCGCCGAAGGAGGGGATGATGAGCCAGTGAACCTCGGCTCGCGCTCCCGCCGGGAGCATCCCGGTTCCGTTGACATCGTTGATGTTCGTGAGCCCGTTCGTGCGGATGAAGAACTGGTTCGTGACGTCGGTGCCGTCGAGGCTGTTGATCGAGAGAGTCACGCCGAAATCGTTCAGCGGCTCGGTCGTCAGGTTGTTCGTCACGACGAGGCGCGCGTCGAAGGCGACCCTCTCGAACGTCACCTGCTGGAGGATCTCGATCTTCACCTGGGCGCAGATCGAGGCCGGCTGGGCGTTTGCGTCCGCCATCGCCGCGGCCAGGATCGCGGCCGCCGCCATCGAGCGCAGAACTCCCCGCCTCAGGAGCCTCAAGGGCCGCACCCTCCGGAGGTCGAGATGCCACCGTAGCCGCCACCATACCCGCCAAAGCCACCACCGCCGCCGCCACCGCCGCCGGCCGGGCCGCCTCCTCCGGGTGAGCAGATGCTCGGGACGAGCGCACAGGCGCACTTGACGATGTTGGCGGCGCAGCGCACGCCGAAGTCGATCAGCCCGGCCGCTTCACCGATCGGTCCGGGGATCGCCTTGATGCAGGCGACCGGATCGTTCCCCGTCAGGCAGCTGCACGCGTCCGCCGCGTTGCTCTGGATCAGGCAGTCGCACGAGAGCTGCTTGTCGAAGGCGATGCTCTTGAGGCACTTGCAGATGTTCCCGGCGAACCCCGGGATGCACTCGCAGGGGTTGCACCCGTCATCGCAGATGCCGAAGGCGCCCGTCGGCTGCGTCGCGGCGACGTTGACCGTCGCGGTGGAGCTTGAGACGACGCCCGCCAGACAGGTGTACGTCGTCGCCTGATACGAGTAGGCCGCCTGTGGCTGGCACGGATCGAACCCTCCGCCCATCTGCGCACCGACTCTGCCTCCTCCCGGGGCCGCCCCGCCCGCCGGGGTCGCGGACAGGGGCGCCGCGGAGGTGCCCGCCAGCATCGTCAGGCGGAAGGGCACGGTGATCGACTGCATCGCACCGATGCGGGGCACGCCTGTTACGAGCGTCTCGAAAAGGAGCCCGGGTGAGGTGCTGGTCGTGATCGCCAGGTTGTCGCCCGCCACGAGGCCGTGGTTGGTCACCTTGTACTCGCCGACGAACGTGGCGCCAGGCTCGAGCTCGACCTTGAAGTTGGGCGGATCGGCCACGAGGACGGGCGCGGGCACCGAGGTCTTGAAGGTCGCCGTCAGCTTGAAGTCGTACCGATCTTCGATGATGACGGGCGTGACGCTCCACTCGAACGAGACGTAGACGACGTTCATGATGACGCCGATCGGCGTCACCTGATCGGGCTCGACGTCGAACTTGCCGGTGGCCGGCTCCGTCCCCGTCGACTGGATTCTGAACTGATACGGGCCGGAGGGGAGCGCGTGGAACGTCGTCACGCCGCCGGCGTCCGTCGTCTGGGTGAACTGGAGCGTGGGCACCTGGAGGCTCTGGATCCAGACCGACGCGCCCGGCAGGAGGACGTTTTCGGTGTTGCGCACTTCGAAGGCCGCGTCACCGGTCGTCGAGGAGGTGACGATCGCGAAGAGGTTCTGCGTGTAGGCGACGTGATTGCTGCTGTGGATGATGAATCGATCGGGGTAGATAGCCGGCGTGATCGACGCCGGCGGCGAGAAGACGACCGGCACGTCGGCGGATCCGCCGACGGGGATCTCCGGGAGGTTGGGATCGACACCGAGCGTCATCCAGGGGGTCGTCGGAGGCTCGAGCACGATATTCTTCAGCGGCGCGAAGCCGGTGTTCCGGATGCGGACGTTGCGCGCGATAACGGATCCCGTGCCGAGACCGACCTCGGTGAACGATGGATCCGTCTGGATCGTCGGAAGCGCGGGGAGAAGGGCGATCGCCACGTCGAAGCTCCGCACGACCCCCTCGGCCGTCGTGATATGCAGCGTCGCGAAATTCGCAAGGTCTGCGTTGATGTCGGCGGTCACGGTGAGAACGACGCGCCCGCTCTGCCCCGGCTGAAGCGGCGTGGGGAGGCCGGAGTCGTCGACGACCCCCGTGAGGCCCGTCCCTCCCTGAACGTCGAAGACGAACCCGGTCAGCGCCATCTCGCCGGTGTTCTTGAACGTGACGGGGATCGCGAACGACGAGTTCTGGGACATCCGGAGGTTGAACGACGCCGGATTCAGCGTCAGCCCCAGGATCTCGAAAACCGCCTGGGAAGCGCGCTGCGTGACGGTCGGGTGCGTGGCCCAGAGGGTGTAGGCGCCCGCCTCGCTGGGCAGCGGGTTGAAGCTCGTCTGGAAATTGCCGTTCGGATCCGTCGTCGCGAAGAGGATCCGGTCGAAGCCGCGAGTGCTGATGCCGACCCTGACCACGGTGTTCGGCACCGGGGCCGAGGAGACCGTGTCGAAGGCGGAGCCCGCGATCTGGACCGTCTCTCCCTGATCGTAAACGCCCTGGTCCGGCGCGGCGACGGCGAGGTACGCCGGATTCCCGGTCGTCGACGGCGTTGCGCCGCGCAGCTCGGGGCCGGGGATGTCCGACGTGCCGATGAGGTCGGAGTGGGTCACGTGCACGATCGCCTCGAGCACCACGCTCGCCGGAGCGTTCGACGGGACCTGCACCTCGACCGGCTTGCTGAGGAACGAGCCCCCGGGTCCGATCTCCGCGAAGGCGAGGTTGACCGTGTTGATGACCCCCGAGCCGCGGTGATCGAGGTGGTTGCTCGCGAGGACGTTGCCATCCAGATCCTTGAGGAAAACCTCAACGTCGGGGGTCGGCCCGCCGCTCTGCGAAGTCCGGACCTGCATCTTCGCCGACCCTGAGTTCAGGATCTTGAGGGAGACACGCGCCGTTCCGCCAAGGATGATCGGGTCGTTGAAGAGTTCGATGTCGCGGCCGGACTCGCGGACTGCGAGGGTCTCCGTTCGCAGCACCCGCACGCGCGTGTCCGGCTCGCTGACGACGGTCAGGGCCATCTCAAGGGTGCGCGTGGTGGCCGCGCCGCCGCCCGTGGAGAAGACGTCGCTCAGGCTGAGGGAGGCGCCGGGGCCGATCGCGACGGCGGTCGCAAGCGTGCGCGCTCCACGCGACGTCGCTCCGTCCTTCAACGTCATCTCGAGCGACATCGGAGCGGGCAGCGGCAGCGCGCCCCGGTTCTCGATCGACGCCGAGATCGTGTCGAGGAAGCGCCGCGCCAGCGTCTGCGACGTGCCGTAGCTCGGGATGCTCAGCCCGACCGGCGGAAGCGTCGCCGACCTCGGCGCTCCCTGGTGCGAGGCGCTGTCCACGGCCACGACGGTATAGACCTGCGTCGCGAACGGATCGAACCCGTTGTCCACGAACGCCGGCGCAGTGACGGGGATCGGTGTCAGGGACGCCCCGTCGCGAAGGACGAGGTAGCCCACGACGTCCGGCTCCGGCCGCGCGGGCCACGAGAGCGTCGGGAACCCTCCACCCGGGAGATCGATATTGAGCGAGGCGATGGCGGGCGGAGCCGCGTCGATCACGAAGTGCACCGTGACGTCGGTGACGTTCGAGGCCAGATCGGCGGCGTGAGCGACGAGCGTGTACGTTCCGTCGGCCTTGATCTCCGTCCCGCTCGTGAACGGCAAGCCATTGAGGGTGATCGTCCTCGCCCCGAGGTGGAGGTCGGATATCGTGACGCTCGGCGTGACAGCGGAGGTGAGGTTGTCGCCGTCTGTGACCCCGGTGACGATCACCGAAGGCGGCGTTACGTCGATCGTGAAGGCGATCGTCTTCTGCGATGTGTTCGCGGAGGCGTCGATGGCCGACACGACGAGCGTGTGGTCCCCCTCGTTCGATTCGGTCGCGCCGCTGGTGAAGGGAGCGCCGTCGAGGGTGGCGCTCAGCGACTGCAGGCTGAAGTCGGTCGCCGAGAACGTGATCGTCCGCGGCGTGTTCGCGAACTGCCCGTCGGTGACGCCGATCACGGTTATGGCCGGCGCCGCCTGATCGAAGAGGAAGGGGCCGGCAGCTGCGAAGCCGCTCTGGTTCCCGGCAAGATCGCGCGATACGACGGCGTAGCTGTAGCTGCCGTCGGCGGGCGGAAGGTCGAGCGCCGTCGGCGTGAGGAGCCCGCTCTGCGCCGGCAGGAGGCCCGAGAGCGACGTGATCGGGCTCGTCGAGCGGAAAACCGCGAACGACGACGCCGGGTTCACAGCGGGCGCGGTCCAGTCGAGGCGGATCCCCTTCCCTTCGATCCCGAGCGTCAATCCTGAGGGATCCCCCGGCGGCGTGCGATCTGACGTGACCCCCGCGGGGTTCGAGTAGGCGCTGAAGTTCCCCGCCGCGTCGACCGCTCTCACGGCGTAGGCGAAATCCCCGTCGGTGACGGGAAGGTCGTCCTGGCTCAGCGTCGTCACCGGCGCAAGGCTCACGTGCGGGCCGGCGCCGAAGACGAGCGTGCCGTCGTCGCGGTCGACGACGTAGGCCACGGCGTCGCTCACGGCTCCCCACGTCATGTGGACCGAGCCGCCCGGAACGACGGCGGCGACGAAGCTGGCGGGGGCCACCGGCTGCGAGTTGTCGAGGTCGAAGCCGCTGCCCACGAGGATCCCCGTCCGCACGTTCCCGAAGCCGTCGGCGGCGGAGAGGTCGAACCGGCCCGGCCCGTCACCCATGCTCGAGTCGATGACGACGTCCCCGTGCCAGAGGGCTCCCGATCCCGTCAGCGCGAGCGTGAGTGGAGAACCGACCGGCGGAAGGAAGCGCAGGGTCGGAGTTCCCGCGGCCGGCTCATCGAGGGTCAGGGTCATGGGGTACGTTCCCGGGCCGAGCGCGCGCACCGGGGTCACGCTGACCGCTCCCCCGGGGCCGAGCGTATCCAGGACGATCGTGCTCCCGGAGGTAAGGACCGTGCCGCGGTTGTTCGAGAGATCGCGGGCCGAGAAGGCGACCGTCGCCGTCCCGGTCGGCATCCCGGCCAGGACGTTGAAGACGCCGCTCCACGTCAGGGGGGCGCCGGTCGGCGTCACCGGAACCGTGGTCGGCGATCCGCCGAGCGGGGTGACGCTCACGAAGGGGTCGCCGTCGATCGGCTCGGAGGCGACCACGGTCAGCGTCACGGGACCGGGGCCGACGACTCCGGAAGGCGAGGCGGCGATCGCGCCCGTCGGCGGCGTCGAGTCCACCATGATCTGGACGACGTTCGAGATCTCGCTCTCGTTGCCGGAGGGATCCTGCGCGGTCACCGCGTAGAAGACCGACCCCTGCACCGGCGGAGTCTCGATCGCGAACTCGGCCGTGATGCCGCTCTGAACCCTGGCCGCCTGCGACTTCATGACGAACACCGAGGTCGATCTGTAGAGATTGAAGGTGGGTGAGGGCTCGTTGATTGGCGGCAGCCAGTCGAATCGTTTCACCCCGCCGGGAAGGTCCTTCACGGTGAGGAAGATCGGCGGCGAGGGAGGTCCGGAGTCCAGCGTGACGAGCACGAGCGCCGACGCGGCGCTTGTTCCGGTCACGTCCGACGCGACCGCGGAGAGGGTGTTGGCCCCCTCCACGAGGGACACCGACGGGACCGACCATGTCCCGGCCGCCGAGGCGGTGAGACGGGTCGCGAGACTGCCGTTGACGTAGAGCGAGACGATGACGCTCGGCTCCGACGTGCCGGAGACGGCGATCGAAGAGGTGGAGGTCTGCGTGCCGGAAGTGGGCGTTACGATCACCGGCGGCACAGGAGGGGCGGTGGCTACGGCGACGCTCAGGTCCTGCCTCGTCGACCGCCCCACGTTGTCAACGGCGACGACGCTGAAGACGTGCGGGCCGTTCACCGCCGAGCGGACATCCCAGTCGAAGGAGAAGGTGTTGGTGGTGTCGGTGAAGAGAAGGATGTTGTCGACGTAGAACTCGACCCGGTTCACCCCGGACGGATCGCTCGCGAGCGCGACAACCGTCAGGGGGCGGGTCACGATGGCGCCGGCGGCAAGATTGGTCAACGCGAGCGACGGCCCCGAAGAATCGAGACGCATCTGCGTGCTGACGACGGCGGTATTTCCGGTCGCCGCCTGGAATTGCGCGAAGATCGTCTTGAAGCCGTCGCCGGGTGAAAGAGAGAACGTCTGCGATCCCGAGAGCGGCTGGAACGATGCGCCCGCGAACGCCGGATCTTCGCTGAGCCTCACCGCGACCGCCGTCGGAGCGCGCAGGAGGAAGCTGACGATCGTCTGCGACGTGAGGGCGCCGCCGACCGGAGTGATCCCGAGACCGAAGAGAGGCACCGCCGACGCGACCGGATCGTAGAGGATCCCGTCGCTCACCGGGTTGCCGAGGCCTCCCGGATTGAAGAGGCCGCCCGAGCCGCGATCGTCGCTCGCGTCAAGTGGCCCGCTCGGGTGCCCCCACCAGAGACCGGAGGCCTGCACCGGCGCGGCAGGATTGAGGTTTCTCGCACCCAGAGTCGTGTTCCCCGTGATGAAGGAGGACTCGAGGACGACCGCCGACCCCGCAGCCGCTTCGAAACCGATCCCGTTGTCGCTGAGGACCATCTCGCGCAGCCGGGAGGTCGTCCCCGCGCTCGCGTTCAGGCCGACCCCCGCGCTCCGGCTGATGCTCAGACCATTCAGGGGGATCTGCGTGCCGCGCAGCACGAAAGCGGGGACGCCGGAGCCGCCGAAGAAGATCTGCATTCCGTTGAGCTGCGTCAGCGCCGCGCTCGAGGAGCGCTCGAGGCGCAGACCGCGCCAGTCCCCCGGAAGGGGGACGCCTGTGACCGGAAGCGCCGCGCCGCCGCGGGCGTCGTCCTTGAGGCTGGTGAAGATCGCCTGGCCCTGGAGGACGATCCCGTCACGAATGATCAACTCGCCGTTCGGGCCGAACTTGACGACGACGCCGTCGCCCACCTGCAGCTCGCCGGCCGGCGTCACGGGCCAGAGCACCACCGCCAGAAGCGCGGTGATCGTCAGGCCGCGCGCCAGCTTCATCGGCGTGACGATGCTCACCATGGGAGAAGCCTCAGCCCCGCCACCACCTGGGCGATGGCAAGAGAGTCCTTCATGTCGTCCGTCAGATCCCACGTGGCGTCGCCGCAGACGACGCAGGGCTCGATCGGCGAGAGACCGACGACCACGTCCCGCACGAAATCGGCATCCCCAATCGTGACGTTTCCGTCGTTGTCCGCATCGCCGAGGCGTCCGTCGCAGACCGTCTGTCCCGCATCGCGGCAGGCGGCCGGGTCGGCGACTTCGCAGAATCCGTGATCGGCCGGGACGATCCGCGCGTGCACATCGACGAACCCCTCGGGGCCGCCGAGCACGCGCGCCGAGAGATCTTCCGAACCGTCACCCGTCAGGTCGAGTGACTCGCCGGAGGCGGCGCCGTAAAGATTGTTGAGATCGACCAGGGCGAGGCGCGTCGGCGTGTTGGGGTTGGCGTCGTCGTCGACGCCGTCGCCCACGAAGGCGCACAGGGGCGCGAGCCCTCCCCTGACCTTGAGCAGAACGATCGCGCCGTCGGTGCGCGCGCCCGGATCGCTGTGGGTGATCTCGATCTTCACGAGATCGTTGCTGAAGGCGACCTCGTTGGGATCGGTGGGGCCGCCGGCCTTCGAGCGCGAAGTCCTCTTCGCCGTGCGCACGATGAGCGGCGGCGTCGGCTCGGTGGACGTCAGGCTGGAGAAGATCGACGTCGTCACCGTCTGCACGCAGTAATCCGTATCGGGGGTGAGACCCGCCGCGCGGACGCTCAGGACCCCCTTGTCCTGGGCCGCGTGCAGCGCGACGGCGCTGGCCTGGACCATCGGGAACGGCGTGATGTCGGCGGTGAAGATTTCGTTGACGCACGCCGGAGCCTCGAAGAGGCGGAGCCCGGCGGTCGCGGGATCGCTGCTCAGCCAGACGATCTCGAAGGAGCGGGGTGTGACGTCGGCGACGGTGATGAAGCGCACCACGGGCCCAGCCGCGAGCGCCGCGGTCACGGGGAAGGCGGCGGCGAATACCCCTGCGAAGAAGACTCGCGAGGCTCTGCCGATCATGGCGCCACCGCGATTCGGATCGGGACGTTCGTCCAGGGGATGTCCGTGATGTCGGTCGCCGCCAGCGTCAGCGCCTCGAGCGAGAGATTGCCGGCGCTGCCCGGCCCGCCGATCACCTCGAAGGTCACGCGCGCCACGCTCACCGCTCCGGCCGGGGTGGTCAGGCTCGCGTTCTGGAACGCCGCGATGAGGGTCGAGCCGCTGGTGAAGGTTGCGGGATCGACCCCCGGCGGAGGCGTGAAGCCGGCGGAGAGCCCGCCGTCGATGCCGGTGATCTTCACCACCGACGGATCGTAGTGGATGCGGATCGCGTACGCGCCGAGAGCCAGCGTCCCTGTGTCGGCGACAACCTCGCCGGTGAAGCTCGACCCCGGCTGGAGATCGCCGCAGGGGGAAGAGATCCGGAGGGTCCCTTCGGGAACGACGGTGACGTCGGTCTGCGCAGCCGCGCCGCCGAGGAAAATGGTGATGGTGCTCGTCCCCGCTCCCGTCGCCGTCACCAGCCCGGTCACGCCAACCGCCGCGACGTTCGGATCGGAGCTCGACCACGCACCCGTAGCTGTGATGTCGACGAGCGACGCGTTGGTGAAGAGCGCGATGGCGTGCATTTGAACGCATCCGCCCACCGCGAGGAGCGGCGAGACGGGGGCGATGGAGATGGAGTCGATGCTCGCTCCAACGATACCGTTCCCGCTCAGAGGCACATTCGCAGAGCCGCCATCGCTCGTGATGTCGATCGCGCCCGTCTCTCCGCTCCCGGCCTGCGGCGTAAAGCGGACGCCGATCGTCGTGGACGCGCCGGGCGGGAGGGTGAGGGCCGGCTGCGAGGTGATCGAGAAGGTCGTGCTCGATCCGGGCGAGAGCGACGCGCCCGCGATCGTGAGATCGGCGGTTCCCGTGTTCCTCAACTGGATCGCCAGCGTACGGAAGAAGCCGATCGAGACGTCGCCGAAGCCGAGGGAGGTCGGGCTGACCGTGAGATGAGGGGAGACTCCCGAGCCCGAGAGATCGACGGTGACCGAAGGAGACGAGGCGTCGTCGCTCTCGATCTTGAGCATGGCGGAGTCGGGGCCGTCCTGGCCGGGGCCGTAGACGGCGTGAAGGATGACGCTCCCCGAGGGCGCGAGCGCGAGAGGGACCGCCGGGGGGGACGAGAGCGAGATGTCGGCGCTGCCGCTGAGGTCGATGGCGCTCACGTTCAACGTGTCGGAGCCGAGGTTCGTGATCGTGATCTCCCGCGTGGACTGGAGGCCCGTCCTCACGTTCCCGAATCCGACCGACAGCGGGGAGACGTCGATCTTCGGGGCGATGCCGCTGCCTGCGAGATCGACCTGGGCGGCTCCCGCGGATGTATCGATGCTGACGGCCCCGGTGTCGCTTCCGGCGGTCGCCGGGGCGTAGCGCACCGTGATCATCCGCGTGTCGCCCGCCGTCAGGGTGAAGGGGATCGCGGGAAGCCCCGGCAGACTGAAATCGCCGGACGTTCCCGCATGGAGCGAGAGAGCGCTGACGATCAGATCGACCGAGCCGCTGTTCATGATCGCGAAGTCGATCTCGAGGGAATGCCCTGCGCGCACGTTGCTGAAGATGAGCGAGTTCGGCTGGACGAGAACGCCCGACGCGACGCCGTTACCCGAGACCGGAACCTGAACGGACGGCGTGGCCGGATCGTCGCTCGCGATCTCGAGGATCGCCGCGCCGGGTCCGACCTGCCCCGGCGTGTAGACGACGTTCACCACGATCGACCCGCCAGGCGGGATGACCGGCGGGAGAGAGGGCGCCCCGCTCAGCGCGAAGTCGGCGCTTCCTCCGGCGAGAAACGAGATTGACGACACCGAGAGATCCGCGTTGCCGGAGTTGACGATCTCGAGATCGAGGGACGCGACGTGCCCCACCATCACGTTGCCGAAGTCGAGTGACTGCGGCACGACGTCGATGACGGGCGCCACGCCGGCGCCGATCAACGCCACGAGCGCGTCTCCGGCGTTCGTGTGCACTTCGACGTCGCCGGAATCGGGCCCGACGCCGGACGGTGTGTACGAGACGTCGACCGTCCGGGAGTCGCCGGGCGCAATCGGGAAGGGGGTCGGCGGCAGCGGCGCCAGCGAGAAATCGGCGCTGCTTCCGAGCTGGAGCGCGATCCCTGCGACCTCGAGCGGCGCCGTGCCGGTGTTGGTGACGACGAAACTCCGGCCCTGCGACCCGCCGGTGAGAATGTTGCCGAAATCGAGTGTCGTCGGATCGACGTCGAGCGTCGGCGCCACGCCGCGGCCCGCCAGCGTGACCGTGGCCGAGCCGCCGGTCGTCAGGATGTCGATCGATCCGGAATCGATCCCGGTCTGGCCGGGGGCGTAGCGCACGGTGACGGTCGTCTGGGCGCCTGGAGTCAGCGTGAAGGGGGTCGAGGGGGCCGCGTGAATGGTGAAGTCGGCGCTCGTTCCCGGCGCGGGAGCGATGCTGCTGATGATGAGATCGGCCCCCCCGTTGTTTCGGATGATCGTGTCGAGGAGAGCCTCGTTTCCCACCAGGAGATCACCGAAATCGAGCGTGAGAGGCGTGACGGAGAGGGCCGGAGCGACTCCGCGCCCCTTGACGGGAATCGTGACGCTTCCGCCACCGCTCAGGACGACGACGCTTCCGGTATCCGGTGCCGCGAGCGTCGGAGCGTAACGAACCGTGATGGTCGCGTGTCCACCGGCCGGGATCACAGCCGG
>Ga0137394_10002905_pt1 | contig 12815 bp, 18 predicted proteins | sample czobulk116metaG_FD_108278 | JGI IMG/M metagenome (GOLD analysis project Ga0137394, IMG submission 108278) | Vadose zone soil microbial communities from Angelo Coast Range Reserve, California, USA - czobulk1.16 metaG | ecosystem: Environmental > Terrestrial > Soil > Vadose zone | place: USA... | reverse complement strand
TGGGGTCGCTGCTAGCAATGTCCCAGCATCGGCGAGCCAGGGAAGCCTCAGCCTGAGGATTCATGTGAGTGCCGAAGGGCAATCAACAACTGCCCCGCCGAGTCCGATCCCTGCCACACTTTCCGTCGAGCCATCATATAGTCCCAATTCCGGGCCGTCGTTCCTGCCAGTGGACCCAGCAAACTTTGCCAGTCGTAGCTCTAGCAATGTGAGCTTTGCGAGCACCCAAAGCCGCGCTAGCGAAAGGCGCTCCAGAATTACAGCTTCACGTGAAGCGCTGCGTACCCCAGTTGGCCAGCCGGTGGAACTCCCTAGATCACCTCATCACCAGTTCGGACGTGGCCCTGACCCATCGCGATCAGGAGGGAGAGTATCCAGGTCACCTTCCCCGAGGCACCCCCTGAATATGACCCATCAACCCCATCACCTTGACGTCATACAGACCGTTCTACCCACTCACCCTCATGCCGGCGGGGGAATCAGTCCCATAGACGGTCCTCGAAGTCCCGCGGATATGCGCTCGTCGCCTTATCATACGCAAGAACCACAGCGCACGCCATTGACCCATCAGAAGCAGAAGACGACGAGTCTCGATGTGCATGTTCAGAGTCCATCGTTAGAATCTCTGCCCATTCCTACCCTTTTACAACAATTGACGGAAGAGCCAATGGCCATATCGCCTACCCAACCGTCCATCGCCTCTTCCGTCGCAGATCACTATGAAACAGCTTCCCAGCGTCCTTCCTTTGTAGCATCAGAATACTCCCTGCCTGAGGGTCGCAGTCTCCAGTTGATTCACTCTGAGCAGATCCCACGATACGAGAAGAATATCACGATGCAAGTAGATTGTGCTATCTCGTTTATTCAGTCTTTACATATGTTGACAGACCCCGTGAGGAAATACCGTACATTGTGGAGCCCTTAACGACCACATTCCCGTAGTAAGTCTTAACCGTGGCAATATCCGGAGTCTAATAGAAATGCTCACAGCCTTGCGGACACTGAACGTCCTGATCAAGCCTCGCACGAGGAGGGTCATAATCCCTGGAAACCAGCGACCCATCCGGATGGTGCCCTGTATTTTTACGATATGAAGAGGGTACGCCACTCACCTTGAACCTGCTCGGCCCAGTCACGATCAATCCGTTTGCAGAGGTTATTTACTGACACTGCCATGCATGACCCAACATTAAGAGAAGAGATGGAAGTGTTCTATCGCGCCCTGCGGAAGATTTTGCGCGACGACCAATTGACCATCCCGTCAAAGAACTATGACTTGGTCCTTGATATCATGGCTGACAATGACAGGATAAAATGGTCATATTACTACGCATGCCATGAGACTCGATGCCTGTTCTGGCTGGAGCCATATGACGGAGGTTACATGATCTCTGAAATAGATGGGGTTGAGTGCCCCGCGCTTGTCAGTGCGTCGGAATCACCCATAAGTTGCGCTATAACTCCGAGTCGGCTAATTCTGTGCGCAGAGCACCGCCTGGAAGGTTTATACTGGTACGTAAACAGTCTCTTGCTTGATTGGCTTCTAAACATTGAGGTCATCCTCGTAGGAACCACTGGTCACTCTTTCCAGTCGGTTTCGAGGGTCGCAGCCTTCGGCCACAAGTCTACGATGAACTCATGGGGATATTGGTACATGGTTGCATGGGTGAGCCTATGGGTCTCAGCCTGAGTTGCACGCAAGTCCCTGACATCGACGGCATAGATATGATGACTTCAAAGGACTCGACTTTACCATACGATGATGATAAAATGCAGAAGATGATCGCGCTTGTACAAATTGCCAAAGGTAAATCGTTTTGCAAGAATGGAATGGCGGTCACCGACTTGTAGCTCAGATGCGCGGGCAAAGGGTACTAATGGGGATCACTACACTGCTATGGCTAGTAAGTGCATACACCATACACATGCTTACCTCCTTCTCAATTTACATCCCATACGCAGCGCGTCTTCTATCGTTTTTCGGTAAGCGGCCTGGACGTTGTCACAGACGCTGTACTTGCTCACCTCGTCCATATGTTCAGCACATTGGAGGTTCCTACACTTCCATGGACAGAGGCATGCACGCCTTGCGAGGGATAAGACGGCATATGATAAGCTGGGTCGCGAGAGATCGATATTGATATCATTGCTGTCGCCACTGCTTTTTCTGGCACCTGAAGTTCATCTACGTGAAATGGAGAAACTATGGACAGACGACGTCATCATTGAGTCAGTTTGGAAAAGGTTTATGTCCAAGCTGCTTAGTGAATGGAATGATTTGATCCTTTGGGTACGATCTCATGTGTCGCTGGGACTTGAGTATTTGAGCCTTACATGACTTACTACTATCCAGTCAACCGTGATGCTTACGGTCAGCGTCAGCTTTCTTGCCGTACCTGGTGTCACCCTCTACAACTTGGACCATAGCAACAACGAGTACCAAACGGTTATCCTCAAGTCCTCTTCGCAGATTGCTAGCGCCCTCTCGGTAGAAACTAGTATCGGAAGCATCGTGATCGGCATGTTCCTAGTCCGTCACAATCGCACCAAACAAGAAGCAAGTCCATCAGAGGCGGTGAGTGAACAGTCGCACCCTACATGTGTGCCAACGAGACATTCGCGCAGAACACGTATCTCGACCAGAACTGTGGACTATTCGGTCTTGAACCGATGGCTATTATTTTCAGCCTACCGTGGGCATTGCTCATGTGGTCGTACGTCGTCTCCTGTCTCTAGGACCTTAGGATATGTACGGAATTTCTCCTCCCCAACAGGATGGTAACATTCTCCGTCGCATTGTTGTGCTTTTGTTTCGTCATCTCGAACCCCTGGACACGAATTATTGTCGGCCTGACATCGGCCCTCGTGGTGGCCCTCACCGTGCTGTCTCTACGGACCGCATGGGGATCTAGGAATGCATGGAAAGAGTGGGTAGATGGCTTACTACCGTCTCTCGTCGGTCCGCTGCAACGCGTCCGTGGGAGTGTCGAGCGTCTCATACTTTTCGTACCTGGAGTCGTTGAATCGCTCCGTAATTGTCTTGCTTCTCGTGTCCAAGGTGGTGCTGGTAACGTATGATCGCCCAGTGGCTCTGCCCTCGATGCGATGGTGTTAGGATTAAGTGCGTCGTGTATTACTGCTTTGCCCGGAGAATTTTTGTTGTATGTATACCAGACTCTGCTGTAGCGCAACTCGATGCGTATTCGAATAGGGGGAACTGGTATTCATGGGCCCGGAATCCCGCCGACCACCATTACTCGGTTGGAGTCTGCACGGGTCATCATCAACTCCACCTTTATATCGACGATGAACTTGACACGCCGAGTATGTAGAACACAGAGCCCGGGATAATACGCCAATCGTGCATGTTGGAGTCTGGTTCGGGAGACATGGCTAGCAAGACGAAGGGGGAATTGGGCGCGATAATGAACTATTCGGGCGCACTGCCAGTACTGGATCATACTTGATATTATTCGATCCCTTAGTTTCCTGTAAGGCAAATTTGACGGAGGTGAATATTAGTTTGAGGGGGAAATGAACTTTAGATTTGGACTAGGGCAAAGTCATGGACAGCCGCAAGAGGTCGAAAGTACATATAAGGAACTGTGGACACGCGCCAACGGCGTTCAAGTCGTCTTGTCATGCCACCATTACCTACCACTTTCGACGATGCTACCAATGCATCTATTGCTTCTATTCAACGGCGCCAAAGCGATCTGCGCGAGTTCCAGATACCACGGCTACGTGGATGCTCAGAGTCGCTTGCAATACAACAGCAATACGCTGCCGAGCTTCGCGAAGATTTAGAGACCATCACGCGCCTTGTTGAGGTGAGTATGTACAAAAAATCTGTCTTCTTACTCGCACACCACGGTTATTAGTAGGTTTTGGAAGAAACTATCGACATTCAGCGCAGTCAGCGCAGTCGGAAAGACCTTCGCGGTGTAGTCGAAGGGTTCAGAGCAGACATTTCTCGGTATGTTATGACCCCCCTCTATTCAAGTCAATGTCTTAGTATGTTACCAGGCTGAGAAGGGACATGCGGGCTGCTCTGCTAGCCTCGAAACGGGTCATCGACTCCAAGGCATCGTCTAATCGAGAGGAATTGCTGTGCTCGTCATTGTCGAATCACACGAGGACCTCAGACGGAAAGACCACGTACGTGACAAAACATATGCTGTCGAATACTTTTTCATGCAAGCGCAGTGAGGACGTGGTCATGAAAGCCCAAACAGATGTCACAGACACCCTGAGAAGGACAATGGGATTGATGCAGAGTGAGTTGGAGCGGTCTGTCTTGTCCAACCAGATGCTTGGTTAGTAAATTTCGGTGTCTTCTTCGAATCAATGGCCTGACTTTTCTTTCCAGACGCATCTACAGCGTCACTCAAAGCCACATCAATTACCCATGACGTGCTTACCGGGCTACTCGGCACTTCAAAACAACTCGTCACCGCGCTCGAGAAAGCAGATTGGTTGGACCGTATCCTTATCTTTGCCGCTCTGACATTCTTTGTCCTCGTCGTTCTTTTCATTCTGAAGCAGCGCATCGTCGACCGAGGGCTACGCATTGCGTTCTGGTGGACACGCTTCTTACCTTCCATCGGCCGGAGCGATTCACCGTTCGATGCCAAAGAAGTCATTGCGGACAAAGCGGCAGTTACCTCACAAAGTGTGGCAGCGGTTGTCTCGTCCATTATCGCTACGTCATCTACAGCCACTGCCCTAGCGTCTCAAGTCGCCCATGCAACAGAGTCAGACTGGGACGTTCTATCTACCGCCACACCAGAGAAGGGCGTCAGTGACACCTTACCTACATACGAGGATCTGGGTTCAGTCGGTTCGATTCTTCTTGAAACGACCTCGACTTTGCAGGTGACAGAAACGCGGCCTCCAGAGAGCATACATGACGAATTGTAATCTTGTTTGTAAACGGAATCTGCTAGTTACATAATATTTATACGTTCCATTACGCTAGTAACCCTGCGCATGCGGGTCTGGGAAGACATGCCTAGATGCTAGTTTCAAGTTATTGCACTGTGTCATGTACACGAGTTCTGCTGGCTTTGGGCGGCTCTCGCGGTCCGGGGTGGAAGGTGATACTTTTGTCCGCTCTCTCACTTCATCAAGCACAAGTGCGTTGTAGAGTCAAAATGTCTGCGGACGAAGATACCGGCACCTTGAAAAAGCGACATAGGCTCGACAACCATGAAGCGGAGCGAGAAGAAGAACGAACACCTCTGTCATGTTTGGAGCGCATCCCGCTCGAAATCCTTGCTGAGATTATTTCCTATGTGAACTCTCCTAAAGACGTGCTCTCTGTCGCGCGCTGCAGCAAGCACCTCTGCACAACCCTTGTCAATCCATCCAATGTGATGATATGGCGTCGCGCTCGCCGTCATTGCGTCGTACCAGATCTTCCGCCTCCGATGCCTGGCTGGTGTGAACCTGCGTACGCAGCCTTCATATTTGACCCCGGAAACTGTTACGTGAGTCGTACGCGCCCTATAAACCGGACATCATGATAAAAACTGTAACCGGAGCAGATTTGTCATGCCTCGACGAAGCGAATGTTCTGGTCGTTTGTTGCCCGGGTTCGTTTATGCGGGAAGGTCCGTGTTCCACCTCATTCCGTGTGATATCCGGCTCAGACTATGGTAGCACGAATGTCGTAAAAAGCTCCTTCGGTGTGTCATGATTTTTCTCAATAATCGCCACATTCCTAACGTCGGCGGGGAAAGTGACCATGTTGAGATCCACACTCGTCTAACCTCAGACTCGGACCACTGGGACCCACGATCACGCTTTCTCCGAGAGAGACTTAGATATTTAGAAATACCTGTCGTTAGTGTCGCAGGTAGGTGTGTAATCGATCACCCAATATCGAGCTTACCCCAGTCTTCAGGTGTATCTAATCACTACTGTGCGTTTCGTGGAGTCTTGTGATAGAACCTCCCCCTAATCTTCTGTGCGGGATGACCAATGGTTAGTTCTCTTGACCGATGTGCATAAAATTACTTTGGAGTACGAGGCAATGATCGCGCGCGGCGTACCTCAGGATGAATATCGACGAGTAAGTCTGGCGTCGACAACCATAAACTCAGGCATAATGTGTCATATTAGGCTCTTGAGGCCGATATTCGTCACCAGCATCAGATACTAGAGGTCTGTGCTCAAACATTCAATCCGCGCGGTATCTACTAACCGCACTGGCAGCATGCGAAAATCCTCCACAAGTGGAGCCAGCAGTGGTGTAATAAATATCGATCCACAAAGGCGTCAAACTTGGATTTGTGAGCCCTGCGCTTCTTTCCGTATTTCCCTCCCCAAATGTGTCGCTAATATCCGCAGTGCTCGGAGGCTGGCGACGGGAAATGGTTGGAATCTCCAAGATCTTCTAAGCACGTCGACCTACTACTCTTTACATCGAAGCTACAATGCGTGTCTAGAAAGAGTCACCGTGGGTGGTAAGCGTTGAGTCTTCATCAGCTGGAAATATTGTAATGGGGATATAGATGTGCGGTTACTCTTTCACAAACTTGATTCCGAGATTCTCTCTCAAAGAGAGAACAAAGAACGAAGACAAAAAGCACATGCCCGACAAACGAGACGTGCTGATATTTCCCACCACTATGATCGTATCGTGACAGGAAAAGGCCACCCTGTCGTTCCTATTCTGGCCGAGTTTCGAACGTTCCCTATCGTCAAAGCGCTTCAAGACCGAGATGACGTGCCGCTTGTATCAGATACGACCCATTCTTCCTCAGCAAAGCTGGCTAAATCATCGCGCATCCTGGACACTGAATTAAAGAGTTCCGAGCTAATAGGGGGCATGATCAACAATGATCTCAAGAAATGGGTCGACACCGCACTTGTGGCTTTCAACTCGATGCTGGGCCAACGGAACTGGAAACGTGCATCAACGAAATGTCTTCATCCGGCCGAGCGGGTCACAGCCCGCTTTATCTGTACTCTGTGTAGCAACTCTCCAAAGAAGGGTGCTACAGCTGAATCACTAAATTTCCGCGAGGCTTGCGCGCACCGGTGTGCACGCCACTCCAAGAAGGCGGCGACAAAACAGATGTGGAAACCTGACCAGTTTGTCCCTGATAAGAAGGTATACGTTCGATCTGAGGGTTGCGGGTCACCCAAAGCCAACCTACTTTGTCTACAGGCCATCAATGTACTTTCACAGGCAGTTTCTCTACTTGGACTCAAGGCGGAAAACCGAGAGACGGAAGAAAAGATCAAGCTTCTCGGGCCAAGATTCCTTTGCAAGTCATGCGATTCGCCGATTGTGATGAATTTCCAACGCTTGGTATTTATCGTTTTGGGTTCGGATTCTCGTTCTATTGACGTATCCTGCTAGGCGGGGCATTGCCATCGACATGACGCGATGCAAGTTGGGCTGCTTTCCATGGACGACTTCATTATCTTGAGCGCCGAATACCCATACCATGCAGGATCAATTGCTATGTACACTGCCAAAACCAATGACGCGAAAGAGATGGGGCAGATGAAGGTGTTTGGATGTCGCCACTGCCAGCATAGAAGCCCAGAGCTTGCGATCGTGCCACCACGTAAGGGGGATGATCATTGGCGGAAGAGGTTTACGTTCGATGGGCTTATCTCTCATGTGAAAGAAAAGTGCGACCGTAGAGTCTCTTTTCCAATGGACATGTGCTAAACGAGCATTATGCCAATCTAGACACAAGGTGTTTCCCTTGGGTGACGAAGACTTTTTTCGAGACGCCCACGCAGTGGCTGATGGGGGGTGAACTCAACGTGGGACCACCTGGTGGGGAATAATCCGGGTAGGCCACAAAAATTGACGGCAAGCTAAGCGCAGCCGCGGAGCTGTATGTATCCCGAATCGGCCTTCTACGCAGTGTCAGTCTCGTCGCGATGGCTAATTTCAATGTTCAACTATATTCGGGGATATGCATGGTGAGCTTCGTATCTCAGCCGTACCTGGCGAAGAGTGGGGTGGTTGCGTTTTCTTCCCTAGCAGTTGACGTTTCTTACGTACTGTATGCGTACTTTCATGGATTGATCAGTGTGTACTCGATTAGTGCATCTAAATTATTGATTGATTTTGCTTGGGATATATACTGAACCCAACTAGCTTCACCTCTACATACCTCGGATCAGGAATCTGCAGATAGGTTCACAGGATCGCCAGATTGACTCAATTCTCGAGCAGACAGTTTAGAGCGATAAATGACATGGTTTGAAATAGAGGTCAGCAGCGCGACTATCCGCTACGGGTCCTGCGTTCGGCAATGCCTGCAAGAGCCTGCTTACCCGTGAGTAGGGCAAGTGTGGCCGCACCGGAGCCATACAAGAGGATCTGTCCCAGACGAAGCTCGATCCAGTACCAAAATAGGAGGCCCTCGATGAGGGTAATGGAGAGTACGAAAAAGAGGATGCTTGGTGAGAAGAGGTGCGGAATGCCTGGGCGTACCGCACCCCACTATGAGCACAGCCCAGAGACCCATCGTCAGCAACGCACAGAAGCCGAACCGCATGAAGCGAAGAAAAGATACGACACGCACCAACACAAAAAGAGCGGCCCATGGCGCGAGGCAGAGCGCGGTGAAGAGAGCCGAGACGGGGCGAAGGGGCAGTTTTTGATCCGCGCGGAAGGTATGCATAATCTCCGGACGCGGATGGTAGAGGACCTCGTCTGCATGCACCGGCGCAGGCGCAGACGGTGGGATGTGGAGAGCAAAGAGGTCGAGTGATGCGGGCTTATGCACGAAGGAGCCGAGAATGAGGGAGACATGCAGTGGCGCGGCGCCGGAAGGCGGGAGAGCGCTCAGAGGCTTGGCCATGTTCTGAGGTTTTCGTTATTGGAGAGCGAATGGGGGAGGGAAGGAATGAGACGCCAGGTAGCGCATGTTACGAAACAACGCACCAATTCGAATTTTGCCTTGCCAGAAGGCGAAACTCTGACGGGCTGTATGCTTTCCTCGCCCGTTGTCGAGTCAAAGAAACGGAGGAAGGTCTGGTGTGGCTGGACGCCTTTGTCGGTCCCCTCTTCCGCGACTTGGAACGTGAGCTTCAGCTTATCATTCGGACCCAAGGTGACGGGGTAGGCGCGTTTTGTAAGGGATATTCTGCGTGGTTCGTTTTTTTTTCAGTGCGAATAGAAGAAATATAGATGGTGTCGCGTACGCCTCTGAACGTAGCTGGTCCCCATCAGACCCAAAGACAGTCAAGCGGGGTAACTGAACAGTGAGCTGGCCAGCATGTACAGCTGTGATAAAGCAAAGGAACGCCAAAAAGAGGGATTGAAAACCCATGCGGATGTGCCAGAGGTATGAATTTCTGGTAGGATGTGGACAAGACACGTACACAGATCGCTTGGGACTTGGTCACATGAGCAACGAGTAAATAATGCGAAAAAAGACCCGACCGTGGTTCGAACACGGGACCGCACGATCTGCAATCGTATGCTCTACCACTGAGCTATCGAGTCGTTACGTTTATTTCCAAAGCACACTTTATATCACGGGTGACGCTCGTCGTGAACAGTGACGCGTCGTGTGTGGACGCGTATCTCTTCAGTGCTGACCCTCTCGTCTAAACAATCAAGATGGCCGACGTCGAAATGAAGGATGAAAAGACCAAAGTCGATACCAAGGATGACGTCGCAACGCCGCCACAATCACCCGTCTCAGAGATCAAATCCAATGTCGCGCTCATTGAAAGAGCCGTATCTACTCTCGAACCCCGGTTCACCATCCGAGTGTTGCGCTCGCTGACCGCACTCCGGAAACGCCTGGACGAGAAGGCGCTGTGCGATGCCGTATCCGAAGTCTACGCTCACGGTGCGTAGGTGGTTTGCATTCAGTAGGCTTACTGTTCTTATAGATTGCAGATCCACCGGTCAGGTCGTCTCTGCTCTCATGGCTCCATACTGCATCCGCTCAGGACGAGTCTATGGAAGTTGACCCCTCTCCTTCGTCTAAACCACCTTCAGAGACTGTACCCGAGACTGAGATCTACTTCTGCCTTCTCATCTTGCACAATCTCCTCACTTCTCCCAGCACCTACTCTGAGGCCGTCAACCTCGCGAATGAAACCGTGCAAAAGATACAGTCTTTGAACCGCCGGAGCTTGGATCCAATAGCGGCGAAGGTTTGGTTTGCCCTGGAGCGGGCATATGAGCTCGGTGGAGAACTTTCTGATGCGCGGCCGTGCGTATTTCGACGGTCTGCGTTTCTCCTGCTCACTGCCGCCTTTTCATCTAGCCTCTTCCTTGCGGCTCAAAGAACCGCTTCCCTTCGCCATGATGATGAGACTCAAGCTTCCCTTATCAATCGTCTTCTTCGCAGTTACCTCCATTACAGTCTCTACGACCAAGCCGACAAACTCATCTCGAAAACGACTTTCCCCGCTTCTGCTCCGAATTCGCAATATGCGCGCTATCACTACTATCTTGGTCGTATCAAGGCAGTGCAGCTCGACTACACTGCGGCGCACACCAATTTGCAACAGGCGATCCGCAGAGCACCAGCACCTAAACTCGCGCCTGGTTTTTACCAAGCTGTGCACAAGCTGTTCGTGGTAGTAGAGCTTCTCATGGGTGACATCCCGGAACGTAGCCTATTCCGGCATCCTGTGCTCGAAAAGGCGTTACGTGGATACTTTGAAATCGTGAAAGGTGAGCCGCTCGTTTGAAATCATAGTTCCTTCAACCTGACGTGACGTAGCGGTCCGTACGGGATCGCTTTCGCAATTCCAAACTACACTTTCGACACACGCCGCCAGTTTCGAGGTAGATAAGACTTATACCCTTGTCGCACGCCTCCGACAGAATGTCATCAAGACGGGCATCCGCCGTCTTTCGCTTTCCTATTCACGTATCTCGCTACGTGACATATGCGTCAAATTGCACCTGGACTCTGAAGAGGACGCCGAATATATTGTCGGAAAGGCAATTCGCGACGGCGTCATCGAAGGTCGTATCATGCATGAGAAGGGCTGGATGGAATGTGGCGGGCAGAAGACTGGGAACGGTCCTGAAGTTAGTGATATGTTCTCGCGTCGGATTGGGTACTGCTTAGAACTGCACAACCAAAGCGTCAAGGTGCGTTCCCTGAGTGATACACGTACTGGTGGAAGTTAACCCCCTGTAGGCGATGCGCTACCCCCTCAATGCACATCGGAAGGATCTCGTGGATGCCGAAGGTGCTAGAGAACGGGAAAAAGAATTGGCAAAGGGTATCCAAGAGGGCGAGATAGATGGAGATGATGCGTTAGGTGGAGATTTCTGAGGTCTTTGTATGCGAAGTCAGAATTTTGTTTTCATGCCTGGCCCAGTCACAGAAAATGGCGGCTTGGCAAGCAATTTATATATGCGGGAGCATCCATCTGCAGCCACTCTCTGATCCTGCCAACTTGATGGGATAACTCACACAGTTCGTGTTGAATGACTGGCTACGACTTATATGATGGCAGTAATTTCCATGCTATCGCGTTGTTACAAACTTTCTTTACGCGCACATAGACCAAATACCCGCGCCGTTCTGATGCCCACACGGTATTGTTCGGATGATCGAAACTGCAGGCGATCCCAATGGAACACAAGCAAGAGACCAGGATAATTGGACGAAGCCAGCTCGTCAGGAGCATAAAGGCTTCAAGTTGATACCCAAACTATACGTACGCTTTCCGAGTCACATACGTCTTCAGTTGCACCCTAACGCGCGCGCGAAAGTCGGGCACAAAGGAAAGCGTCGTCACGGAGGAAATCTAGACCACAAATCCGGAAGAACGTGCCACGGTAGAAGGCAGCTAGCTCCCTTGACATGTAAACTCGCCAGAACGGGTGGCGTCTGTGAGAGTGCGGCACTGGCAGCCGTCTCTACATTCTCTGGCGATGAGGCCGATAAGAGGTATAGCGACCGTCAAGTGACGGGTAGAAACCCGCCACTGGAAGTTAGGACCACCAGTGCTTTGTTCAGCCCAGGTGCATCCTTATTTTCCTTCGTCAAAAAGAAACTCATCGGGAATACTCGTTCTAGGGGAAGCGAGGTATTGTCCGGTGATACTAGTAGCCATGTCACGAAAGAGGGGCCATCACGCCAAGCATCACACACGAATGGCAAGGCCCGCCGCAAGAGTCGCGCACGCAGAGCACCCCCAAGAATGAGATCCTCCTCTTTGAAAGATACGGCAAAGGATTCGGTATCGGCAATGACGCCGCTCGAAGGGAAGAATTACCCAGCAGGGCCGGAATGCCGTCACGGTCATTCAGTCGAACCGGGAAAGATGGTCTGGTGCGACGCCATTCATTGTGCGCTGGGCTCTCAAAAGAAATGGCATCGTAACGGCGTTTGGAAACAAGCCGATAGTGGACGTTCAGCGACGTGGCCTGAGGCTCTGTAGAAAGGTTTCGCATGAAGAAGTCGTTTTGGTCGACATTCCCGGTAAATCAAACCTGCACCTGCGAAAGATGGACGACCAACTCGTCGGTACCAAGAATAAGACCATTCTTGCCTAAAGACCGACCTCCCAAACAGTAAGGCTATGAGAGGCCGTAATCCCCGGTGCCAGGAATCACAGCACGAATTCACCCTCTCTCCGCCTTCCACTAACACCGTGTGCTTGGGCTTGATATTTGGCATCTGTTCGCAATTGATCATGCTCGATCCATTCCTGGTGCCACTGAGTGCGGTAACGCCACCCGGCGGTGACAGCGGTGAGTGTGGAAGCAGAAAACTTATGGTCCGGGTATAACAAATGAGCATACGACGACACCGTGTTTCAGGCCTGTCGGGCTCTAAGAACGAGTCCGAATCGGGGGC
>Ga0137394_10002904_pt1 | contig 12815 bp, 8 predicted proteins | sample czobulk116metaG_FD_108278 | JGI IMG/M metagenome (GOLD analysis project Ga0137394, IMG submission 108278) | Vadose zone soil microbial communities from Angelo Coast Range Reserve, California, USA - czobulk1.16 metaG | ecosystem: Environmental > Terrestrial > Soil > Vadose zone | place: USA... | reverse complement strand
CAGGGCGAACAGGTTGACCATCCCGGTTTGGTGGTAACAGATACGATCAAACGGCGCACTTCCCCTTCCGGAATTATTGGCAATCGAGTCACTCACCGGTTTCGCGCCTCTGGCTGGACCCCCCACTACGTAACCTTTTCGGAGATTCTCCAGATTCTTGCCCAACTGGCCTTCGGCGTGGCATTGGCAAATGTCATAAACCACGGTCTGAATCGCTGGTCGAAGCTGGCATTTGCCGCCGCTGCGCTGCTGGCTCTTGGGGTTGCGTTGACGGCGATGCGAACCGCGTTGATGGCTTTGGCGATCGGGATTTGTGTGATCAGTTTTCGTTCTCTAAAACAAAGAGCCCTGGTATTAACCCTGGCTGGTGTGTTGGTAATGCTGCTTTTTGGAGCGTTTGTTGTCTACCAAACCCGCGCCGCAAATGCATTATGGCTACAGGATCCCAGTTCTTCTTTGCGCTTTCAGGTCGCTACAACTGGACTGAAGCGCATCATGTTTCATCCGCTATTCGGGCACGGGATGGATTCAATGCATCGGCATTGGGCGGAGTGGGGATTTCCTGGAAAAGAGATTATTCATATGCATTCCACTCCGCTGCAATTAGTTTTCGACAGGGGCTTTCCCGCACTAATTTTTTGGCTTTGGATAATGGCCGTGTTCTGGCGTACAGCAACGCGGGCGGAAAAGTCTCAGCGGGAAAGTCGTGATACCAACCGGTATGGAATCCTGCTCGGGGCGACCGGCGCGGTGGCGGCTGTCTTCGCCAGTTCGCTTGTCAATTACAACTTCGGTGACGAGGAAGTGATGCTGGTGTTTTGGTGGTTGATGGGAATTGTGGCGGTGTTGTCAGAAGTTAACTCGAAACAAACGAGCAATCCTGTTACCAGTCGGTAGTGGTTCAACTCCACCAGCTTACCAATTCAACACTGCAGCAGTTAAATGCTTATACTTCATAGTATGAAAAATCCCTGGCGCAGAAACCTGCTCTCAAAAATGATCCTCGTATTCGCCGCGCTTATTATTTCGTGTCTGGATTTTGCCGCCTCACCGACAAGCGCCGACAGGATCCCCGCAATGGAGACTCGCCTCGCAAAGAACAACGTATCAAGGGTTCAACGTACTTCACGAAAGAAAAGGCTGCTCCGCAAGCCTGACGTTATCTACTATCCAACCCCGCCGGAGACAGTGGCTGAGATGTTGCACATGGCTGCTATTAAGAAAAACGATGTGCTCTACGACCTTGGCAGCGGCGATGGGCGCATTCCGATTGCGGCGGCGACGCAGTATGGTATTCGCGCTGTCGGGATTGAGATCGATCCTAAACTCGTAACTGAGGCTGAGGAAAATGCGCGGCAAGCAAACGTCTCGCAGCTGGTTCGCTTTCGCAATGAGGATATGTTCCGCGTCAACTATAGCGAAGCAACAATTGTCACACTCTACCTGTCTGAAAAGTTGAACGTGCTGTTGCGTCCCAAGCTGCTAAGCGAATTGCGGCCCGGGACTCGCATCCTGTCACACGATTTTCGGATGGGTGATTGGAAACCGGAACAGACCGTCCGCGTCCCCTGGGGCAAGCTTTACCGCACCGTCTATCTTTGGACGGTGCCGGCTCGTCGAAAAACTTCAAGACTTAGGATGGTGTCCTGGTCCAATCCCCTGGAGTTCAAATCACGTCGGCAAAGTTCCGGCGGCTTTTAGCAAACCACCAGTAACCAAAAGCGAACAGTACCAGGGCGCAAACGGAAAAGTAGGCCAGACTGGGCCAATCGGGAGCAGAGCCTTCGAGCAGAATCCGGCGGTAGTTGCGTACCAGGGCCGTGAAAGGATTAGCGTTGATGAAGACACGGTAGCGCTGGGGCACCGCCGACTCTGGATAGATTATCGGCGTCAAAAACATCCAGGCCATCAAAAGGAGCGCAATCCCCTGAGCAGTGTCGCGCAGGAACACGCCCAGCGAGGCTATTAGCCAGGCCGCACCCAGGGTAAGAATCAGTTGCGGGATGAGCAACACCGGCAACCAAAGGAGCGATGCATGGAGCTCGTGACGGATGACAACGATTGCAATCAAAAGCGCGAGAGTTCCAAACAACTGATTCGTGAGCGATGTAAGCGCCAGGGCAACAGGTAAGGTTTCTAAAGGGAAGACGACCCGCTTCACGAGATTGGCATGCGTGATAATGACGGTTGCCGACTGTTGCACTGTTTCCTGAAACATGGTCCAGGGCAACAATCCGCAGAAAAGGTAAAGTGCATAATCCCAGGGAGAACGGCTGGCGCCGAAGCGAGCGCCAAAGATCTCGGCAAATATGAAGGTAAAAATCGCAATCATTACTACCGGGGTCAGTAAGGCCCAAACGATCCCCAGCATTGAACCTTTATAACGGGCCACCAACTCGCGGCGTGACAGCGAGATGATCAGTTCTGAGCGGCCGGGAAGTTCCCATAGAGGCCGCCAAACCACGCGCCGCGCTGTTTGAGCAGAAATCATCTTGCGGTGAATGGTAAATGGTGAATGGTGAATAGTACAGATTGGCGCTGTGAAGTTTGTACTTTGTACTTAGCACTAAGTACAAAGTTCAAAGTTCAAAATTGATTCGCCCAAAGCCACGCCAGCTATTCTTGTTGTGCCAACCAACCATAACTTCCGTTGCATGAATGTCGCGCCACCAGGCTTCAAAATCTTCACGCCGGATGTAATGCGAGGTCGGCGCCACCAGATGATCGAAAACAATTGTATGTTGTTCGCGCCAGCCAAACTTAGAAATCGCACTCAAGTAGTCGTTATAGAAAAGATGCTGCGCGAATGCCGAGCCTGTGGCTGAGCGGTTGAGTGGTCCATACACCAGTTTTGTTGCCAGGTACACGAGAGCAGCAGGCAACTTCGAGAGGTGCAACAAGGCCCGGTGATTAACGCGCGAACTGAATTTCTCACGCAGCGGGTTTATACCGCGCGTAATCCATTCATTATTCTCCGCTCCATACACCCACGCGGAAATATGTCCGCCGTCTCTTACCTTTGAAGCCAGCGAGCGGAACCCAGAACGCGGATCAGGCAAATGATGCAGCACGCCGACAGAGAATGCATAATCAAACACCCGTGCAAAGGGCAGATGATAAATGTCAGCCTGAACGATATGAACGTTTTCCAGCCCCCGGGTTGCGGCAAAGGCGGTTTCCACGGCAGCGCTGAGATCAATGCCGATTACATCCCGGGCGCCCCAACCTGCGGCCAGCGATGTGTGTCTTCCTTTTCCGCATCCGCCTTCAAGCACAACCTTGTCCTGAAAGAAATCCGGGACCACCGGCGCGATCCAGCCAAGGAATTGATCCGCGTAGAGCTCATCACCGTGAGTGAAGTGTTGCCACTGCCAGCCAAAGTTCTCAGCGGTGGCGGCTTTGTCGGCTTGAAGATTTTCGGCCGCGGCGAAACGGGGGACACCGCGGACGATCGGAAATGAGCGCGCGCAAGCCTCGCAACCGAGCTCGCCCTGGATAATCTCAGCATCTTCCGCCACGGCCACCGACGCCAAAACGATTCCTCCGGCACACGAAGGACATCTCAAGTAGTCAAGTAACCTGCGCTTCATAATTCGAAACTCCGCCGATCTCGCCGCGTGTGTAGTCGGAGCTTTACAACTCTCGGCAGGGAAACGCTGAGTGCGATCAATCGCAATTCAATTTTAGGAGAAATAGCTGACACCAGGAAGCGGATGGTCCAACAGTGGGATCTTGTCAGAACCATCGGCATCAGCGGTTGGGTGATCTGTGCGACCCTCAAGCTATCAAGCAGGCCCGCTAACGCAGGAGGTGCTGACCTGCCATCAAATGATCAAACTCAGAATCGGGGATTGATGGTTATCCCTCCCGGGAGATATGCGATTTCACCTGAGTTTGACTGGAGCCGTATGCTGTAGTCCCCCGGAGGCGCATTCGCGGCCAACGTCACCTCGAAACTGATAACGGGGGTTGAATCATGAAATTGCTGCAGCGTCAGGCTGGCCGGGTCTACCGTGATGAAAGGCGAGCTCACAGATAGACCACTGCCCGGAACCTGATCAACTCCGTCACCCCCGACATAAAGCGTAAGTTTCGTGCCGGCTTCAGCAGGCAGGGGCGATGTAGAAAGCTCAGCGTTTGTTCCCAGGAAGCGGGGGGTAAGGGCAGGCGGCGAGTTTTGCGGCGGCACTAGATCGTAATTCAGGGTAGTGGCCCTGTCGGCAGCCACGTGCAATTGGCTACTAATCTCTGCACTACGGAACCCCCGCTGTCGCCAGCCTGGCCTGGCCTCACGGGTAGCAGCTGCGAGTGATGTCCGCTCGAGGAACTGCTGATCAACGTACTCTGCCATCACTCGATAGTCGCCGGCAGGAACACAACTGATACTAAATTTTCCGCTCGGATTCGTTAAACTACTTGCTATCACCCGACCGGAGGCAAGGTCTTCCATCCAAACGTGGGTAGCGTTCGCCGGTAAGAATTTTCCCTCGATACTGTTCTGGATTCTTCCATCAACTGAGCCCGAGTCTTCGCACCTTCCATAAACGCCGCGAACGGCTATCAAGTCAGCTTCGCCCAGCGTCCTTTCGGTGAGCGCCGGCAGACCGTAAGTGCCATTGAGTGCCTGGGATGCCTGCATAGTGGCGGCGATGACTCCGGAATGGCTTAGGCCCAGGAGGTGTCCTATCTCATGTGCAAACGTTGATTCAAGATCGTAGGTACCGGGAGCACCATCAGTTGAAAACTGAAGAGGCACATCCTTGGCTGAATACGGATAGGGATTGATAACAATATCGGCTTCGCTGATTTCTCCGGTTGCCGGGTCGTAGAAAACGCGTGTGCGCGCCGCATTGTTTCCCTCAGCGAAGATAGCAAGGTTTTCCGCGGTCGGTGCGATCGTGATCAGGTTTATGCCGTCGCCTCGACCCGTGGGGCTAATCGACTGTTTCTTCGAAGTAGTCACCACAAACGTAATATTCGCGGCGTTGGACCAACTGTTAAGCGCTCGCTGGACCGCGCCCAGCACGTCGCTTTCGGACGCGATACTCGCTGACGGCAGGGTTAGGGAAGTTGAAAGAGCAATCTGAATGGTTTTGCTTTTCCACTTTATTTGCAGCTCGGGCGACACGGATGGTTCAAAAGAAGACGGCTGAATAGACGCAACAAATATCAGCATCGTCAGTAGTGCCAAAATCGGATTTGGTCGTCGCATTCGTGAGAGCCGCGTGTGAAATTCTAAGGGATTAGCGTGGGTGAACTTTTAGCCCGATCCGGGCCAAAACCCAGCCGCACGATAGTAGCACGATAATGGCCTTTATTAGCACGATAATGGCCTTTTCTGGGCGTCCCCCGGCATTCAGTCCCCTCATTCTGAGCCCGAGCCGGGCGCACAATTGAAAGAAACCCGCACATTCCGACGTGCGGGCTCCTCTGGTCAGGAAATATGAGCGGCCAGTTCAGCCACTCAGTTTATTGTGATTTTTGGCGCCGTGTCTGCAGACCTGCTGGTGAATGTCCCACCACTCTTTGTCACGGTGACCACGACGGGGACAGGGCCAGCAGCTGCTAATGACGCCGGCAAGGTTATGGTCATGAAATCGTAGCCAAGCATGTTCGTATTAGGACGTACCAACGTGGGGATGATATCGGTGGTACCGATTGTTACTTTCGCCTCACCAGGAATGACATATCGAACGCCGGTCAAATATATCTCCAATACCGTTGGCACCAGCATGCCGGTACTATCCGGCGACGTCACACTGAAAGGCCCAGTCACACAGCCGGGGACCGTGGGATTCGTCACATTGCATATGATTGCGATGCCCCCGGGACCATTAGTAGAGGTAAAGATGTCAGGTTGAGCTGGGACGATCTGAACGTAGCCCCGAAAAACGGTTCCATTGTTGTTAACGACAACCGTACCGAGGCCGGGGGCCAGGGAGACCGGCATTACAAAGAAGATCTGATGCGGCGAGGTTCCTATGAAATAGAGTCCCGCGGCCGCGCCATTCACAGAAACAGAAACTCCTGCGAGCTCGACCGGAAGTATCGGACTGCGCGCTGTTTCTGAACCACCAACAGCATTCTTGTTTCCTGGAGCAAGCGCTACGGTCGATCTAACAATGCTCAATTCGCCTGGCGCCAGCCCTGTGGCGATAGTGCCGGGCGAGGGGCTTGGACTAGGCGTCGGAGTCGGGCTGGGACTGGGGTTGGGCGTTGCTGTTGCCACCGGAAAAACACTCGCCCCTGCAAAGAACGACAGCACTGCTGCGGATTCACTGGTTACCACCGGAGTTAACAGAAGAAAGACTTCCGAGGAGCCATCCAAATTGCCGTTGCCAAAGTCTGTGCCTCCAAGGCTGAAGACAATTCGCTTTCGTGTCTGCGTTGTCAGTGGACGGATGAGGCCGAAGCCACCCACTGGATTGTTCGTCAGTCGGGTATAAGTGTTTGGTGTGCCCACCGCTTGCGTCGCAAAGATCTGGGGCTGGTTACCCGGATTCAAGCCGGTACTTTCCGAACCGGCTGCGGGAAATGTACCGTCTGTCTTGAAGTTTAATGCGGAAACAAACACTACGGTGCTCGGATTTAAGGAGCTGTCGTAATCCGTGAAAGTCGGAAAATGAATAAAGGTCTGGTCGCCTCCTCCAATGGCGCGTGGCGCAACCTTAACAAAAGTGCCGGCGGAGATGTTGTAAACAAAAATCGCGTGGGAGATCTCAGTTGGCACTGTGTTGGCGTTTAGATCCTCCGCCAACGATTCAAAGGTCACCAGGAGGCCATTGCGACTCAAACGGCGACCCGGGCTCAACAGATTCGTCGAGAGTCCGGGGAAATCCTTTGTCTTTGTGATCTGGCGAATGCCGCTTAAACCTGAGCCGATCACATCTGCCACGTAGACCTCAAAGTTTCCACGACCAGAGCCATCATCGTTATTGCCGGCGAGATTCGAACTGGATAAAAAAGCGACTCTGGAGCCATTTGCCGATAAAGAAGGATTCTGTTGGACCCTCGCGAAAGGCTTTGATGGATTACTGACATCATCCTGCGTGTTGGTGGCTTGCGTGACCGCAAAGGTGCTCCAGTTGTTTGTTGTGCGCGCAAAGAAAAGTTCCGGGTTGAAATCTGTATTGCCACCCGTTACCAAATCGCGCACTGAAATGAAGGCAATGACATTTCCGTCGTCACTGATGGTCGCTTCGCGGTTATCGTCGCGTATATCGGCAGGGTTGAGGTCGATCGTGATTGGCCGGCTTGGTGTCGTGTTTGTAAGTCTCTTGAATGTACCGGCGGAGAGATCCTGAAATATCTCATCACCGGTCGACAGATCGACGTCCGTGCTGCCCGGAATATCTACCTGATAGATCCAGATTTCCTGATTGCCGTCGGATGCCACTGCTGCTTCCGTTCCATCAAAGATGGGCAAGGTTGGGGCATTGGAACTAAAGACAATGGTAAACGTTCTCTTTCCGCCGACAGCCTCCGGGGACAGGCTAATCATAGGGCGATTATTGCTGATCTCGATTCTTATCTGCGTTGGATCCGCTGGTGTCGGCGCTGGCGTTGGTGTTGGGCTCGGCGTTGGAGTTGGACTTGGGGTTGGAGTTGGACTTGGAGTCGGTGTCGGACTCGGAGTCGGTTTCGGAACGTTCTTAGTGTTCGTCAACTGAAAGATTCGTCGCTGAGCGTAGTCAATCAGGAAGATTTCGCGATTGCCATCGGCGTTATTGCGGTTTTGGGTTGCCAGATCCCCATTCGATTCAAAAACGACGAAACGGCCATTTGCAGTAACGTCGCCGGCGAAAGAGTTAAACCCGCCAGGACTCGACGTCAATTGGATCATGAATGGATCGGGGGTGGGACTGGCAAGCTGACCCTGTGCATACGAAAATGCGCCAAAGACGAGCATAAGCGCAGCAATAGCGCACTGATAACGAAAACCTTGCTTCACAAAATCCTCCGAAATAAAGACGCAGATAAGAACGGATTAGATGCCCTGGGGATCGAGCAGCAGCAAATGCGCGGGCGAAAAAGATTCTTACGGTCACCCTGCGTTAAAAGAACCGACATTTTACGCAGAGATCAGGCTAACCGCAAGCAACCACCTAATGTGAATCAACTGAATTGCCAGAATGAATCGCGATGCTGGACGTTCAATCAAGTATTAATCAGTAGTCTCGGAAACCAACGAAGTGGACGTCTTTAATTCCCGATCCGCCAGGTAAGCTGCTTTGCGAGTCTGATTCGTCAAATAGAACAACGGCAAGGCATCGCCCGTCTGCCTCGCGTAACGCAAAAGAATACAGTCAGGGCCGCAGAGCGAGCGCGAAAAGGCAAAAAACGAGTGCTGTGCCCTGGTGGTTCTCACTAAAGCCAGCGTCGCTTCTACCAGGAAAGGAAATCGTGGCATCGAAGAGATGGCCCCAATAAATTGTCTACTTCCGGCTTAGCTATACCCAGAATATGAGGACTCAGGACCTAGGGCGCCCTAACTGGAGTCGGAAAAGGCGGCTGGCCTTCGCTTTTGGCGTTTGGTTCTGTTTTCGTGACGGCGTACAGATCTCCCGTTTTATAACTCCTGATGAAGAGCAACCTACCCGCTGCGATCCCTCTCGCCAGTACCGCTTCGAGGGCAAGCTGGTTCGCTGATCCCATAGAGTCGTTGTGCATCACCAGGTACGAGCAGGGGATCGATTCCAACAGATCAAGAAATCTATCGGGAACGACTTCTTCGTGCGTGAGAGACTCGATCTCCCTGACGATCGGCGGCTCAAATCCGGAGACGGCGGTCACCAGCGGGCGGTTGTGATCCGCCGCACGCAGCGTGTAGAGATAGACGTCCATCTCGCCGGTGGTTGTCGGTAGTTCAACAATGCCTCCGGCCATCGGAGTTTGCTTGAACCACAAGGTTAACGCGTCAGGATCGGCTGCTCCATGGATGAGAACGAGCGGCGCCGAGCACTGCTCGATCAAGAGTGCGAGCGCGATCACGACGTAGATCGGAACCGGGCGAATCTTTGGCCAGTGGCGAATAAGCAGATCGTTGATCTGCTTTGCCCCTAGACCGGCCAGCAGGGCCAGACCGAGGTAACAGACCATGGCCCAGCGCGCCGGCACGCGAATGCTACGAAACAGCGGCACGTAGTCAAAGAGAAACCGATGGAAGAAGAAGTTCATACCCAGCGAACCGGTGAATCCGATCACCGCCCAAAGAATCCCAAGCCAGAATGCATCCGAACGGCGTCCCGAGCGCAGAGAGGCGAACGCGTTCCCTTGCCGGGGGCGCTTAACAATCTCAGGATAAGCAATCAGAAAGCGAGTGAGCAGAATAAGAAGTAGAGCGGTTCCCACAGAAGCGGCGTCACGAGTCTGAAACAAATAGAAACCGAACAGCCGCACTTTGAAATAACCAAAGCCACTGACCGTGATCAGCAGTATGCCGCAGATGATTGCCGAGGTATCAAGTAAAACGAGCGCCCTCCTGGAAACCCTCTTGGGCCCTTCATTTGGTTGCTCAGGGTTGACCAGGAAGACCGCAGCCAACGCTAACAACGGTGTCAACAAGCCGGGAAAGAGCGCCTTTTCCCCGACACGGAAACTTTCATTTAATCGAGACCAAATCTTGTTTCGATATTCTCCGACCAGCCAATCAATGGGACGGGCCGAATAGAAACGAGCCTCCTCCGGAGTCCGCACAAACCCGTAGAGTTGGGCGGCTCGAGCATAGGGCAGCAAAAAGGGGATGAGGGCAACAGAAGCCAGACTCAGGGCCACGGCGGCTCGGCGCCAGAGCGCTGCGTTAGACCAGCCACCGTGCCGCAAAAGTAGCAGCAGCGCGGAGAGGCCGAGCGGTATCAGCGTGAGCACAAACCAATGTATTGACGTGATGGCATTCATGAAGAAAACAATGCCAAGCCATGTCGCCCGCTTCCGTGTTGGCTCGCGGATGTAAAGGACCACCGCCTCCAGCAGAAGCGGGATCCATCCTGAGAACAGATAAACCAGATGAGGTAGGTGGCCGAAACGAAAAGGAACGAAGGCAAAAGCAATTCCTGTCACCCAGGCAACGCCATTAGACCCAGTGAGGGTGCGGGCCAGACGAAATGCGCCGTAGCCTGAAAAGGCAAAGCCGATCAAGGTGGCGATGCCCGTGACCGTCAGCGGCTGAAGGCCAAGCGCGAAAAGCGGAAAGCAGAATAATGCGATGCCATAATGATGCTCGCTAAACGCCAGCGTGTAACGGTAAGGAAAGAAGATGTTCCCATGGAAAAGATTGAGCGGACTATGAAACGTCTGGTGGTAATCCCACCAAAGAATCCAGGAGACTAAATAGGGATCACCGGGATCGCTGGCCGCGTTGCGCATGTGCGTCACCCACGGCCAGGTCATCCCGACAGTCAATCCTATGAAGGCGAAAAAAACAAGAGCTTCGCGGGCCGTCGGGCGGCGCATAACTTGAGATAGGAGACGCTTCATTGATGTTCTTCGCCAGGTCGCTCCTCAGCGTGTTGACTGGGTCGACTAGTCTGGCCAACACGCTCGGAGTGCGGCTGCGCACAGAAGGTGTCCGACAAAGCTTTGGATTGCCGCTTATGGAGAGAACACTGTTTGGTAGAGCATCCACCCGCGCTGATTTGTAGGACGTTCCATCGATTGGGTCACGACCCGCGGATGCTACTTTTTCACGCCGATACCAATTAGACTCAGCCCCCTCCAGGGCCACAGATGATCAATCTGTCTCAGGAAAGGCATCGCCGTGTCCAGACCTTTGAGTTGTACGCGAGAGAACTTTTTCCGGCGGAGCAGCTTGCCGTTCAACCACCAGCCCGGGACCGCAATCCGATTGAAGTCGAAGATTTTTTCGACGTGAAAACCTGCAGTGGTGAGCGACCGCCTGAGCCCTTCAACAACGTATCGTTCGCGATGCTCCAGGGCTTCGTCAAGCGTACCGTAAAGGCCTGGGTGCTGTGGCACAAGGATAACCACGCGTCCACCAGGCTTAAGCGCAGACCATAGATTCTTAAGTGCCTGTTGTTCATCCGGAACGTGTTCAAGCACGTTAACCATGAGCACCGTATCGAAATGCTCTTCTAAGCCACAAAAATCACCGGGCCTGCTCGCGTCAATTTTCATTACGCGCATATAGGGCTTGCTCAACGAGAACGAACGCAGATAGTGAAGGTAATTGGGATTTATGTCCGAAGCTACATACAATTCGCGGGGAATGAATTGGTTGGTGAGCGTGGCGATGCCGGCACCGATCTCCAGCACCCGGTCGCCAATATATGGTCGCAACGCATCGCCCATCCACATGTTGAATCGCCGCGTGTGCTCAAGCTCCACCAGGATGTGTGAGCCGTATTCATCTTCTTTGTACAGGTCATCGACGATCCAGAAACGCAAGATCGCTTTTAATGCCAGCCATCCATCGCCCCTGCCAATCTTTTTGCCTTCTTCATAGCCGCGCGGTACATAGCGGATCGGCGCTTCAAAAACGCGTGCCCGGCGCTTTGCTAGTTTGAATACGATTTCTACTTCGAAGCAAAAGTCATTACTGCGCAGGGGAATTGATTTAAGCAGCGTTGTGTTAATAGCCTTGTAACCCGTCTCCAAATCGGAGAGGTTAAGGTCTGTAAACCAGTTACAAACGAAGGTCAGCATCCGGTTAATCAAAGTATGCCGATGCATCAATGCGCGACGATAGGCTGCCGAGAGATACCGTGAGCCGAAAACGGCATCCGCGCTCTCTTCGACAAAAGGGACCAACAGCGATGGAATATCTTCAGGATTGTATTCGAGGTCGGCGTCGTGGATGATTGTAATATCGCCTGATGCACTGGCGATGCCAGTGCGAACCGCAGCGCCCTTCCCCTGATTCTGCTCATGCCGGAAGAGGATAATCCGCCTATCCTCGGAAGCGAGTCGCTGTAGAACCTCCGATGACCCATCGGTACTGCAATCATCAACCACGATCACTTCAAGACTGTTGATCAACTCATGCTCAAGGGCGAGTACCCGGCGCAGGCTCACCTCGACGAGGTGACGCTCATTATAAACGGGCACCAGCACGCTCAATCGGAATGAGGTAGTCCTGGCCTTGCCCTCCGCGGAAAACGGGAAAGGTTTAGCGTTCAGTGAAGAGCGTGCAACAGACTTCAGCCGGCTAATCTTCTCAATCTCCAAATAACGTTCCTTTCGACTTTGATTGCGAAATCCGATCAAGAATTTGGCAATCCAGTGACTGGCCAGTGAATCAGGAAATAAGGATGATCAGCGAGAATGATCATCGCGATCATGTCACTGAACTCTAATATTGATCTTTACTGTCTGTGATCCGTGAGCGGTGAACCAACTCAGGCCCTCGTGAACCATATCGAGTTGCAAAATGTAATCGCCAGAAGCTTTCGGGGCGTTTATCGGCAGCGTCAGTTCTACTTCCTCACCGGGCTTTATGTCATGCGGCAAATCGGTGCGACCATCATCAATGATGACGGTCTTGCCACTCTTATCGAGCCAGTGGTTTCCGAGTGCGACTCTGTATTTGGCGCCGGATACCAACGCGGGCCACGCAACGGTGCCCATGTTCTTGACCTTTGCCTTGACGCTCGCAGTTTCCCCGGTCTTCATGGTTTGTGGCAGCGGACTTACCATCGTAATTGCTGCCTTGTAACCGCTCTCGGGAAACGGGCTCGCGCTGGCTGTGCTGGCGCCGGATACCGGAGGTTGATCCTCGCTCGGAGAACAGCCGGTAAGCGCAACGGTGGTCAGCAAGAACAAGATGGGAATACCGAAACGTTTCATTTTAGAGACTCTTT
>Ga0137394_10002902_pt1 | contig 12819 bp, 12 predicted proteins | sample czobulk116metaG_FD_108278 | JGI IMG/M metagenome (GOLD analysis project Ga0137394, IMG submission 108278) | Vadose zone soil microbial communities from Angelo Coast Range Reserve, California, USA - czobulk1.16 metaG | ecosystem: Environmental > Terrestrial > Soil > Vadose zone | place: USA... | reverse complement strand
GGATCGCGCTGATCGTGCCGACGAGCGATCAGGACGTGCGCGTGGTCTCGCGCCACCGCCGTCGCCTCGGCACGCGCGTGTTCCTGCCGCGCCATCCGGTGATCGAGCTCTGCCAGGACAAGTACCGCGTGAGCGTCTTCCTCCGCCGGCGCGGGGTGCCCGCGCCGCTCACGCTGGCCGTGCGCCGCGGTGACGACGTGGCGCGGCTCTTCCGGCGCCTGCCGCGGGGACGCGCCTGGTGCCGCGTGCGCCGCGGCAGCGGCTCCTACGGCGCGGCGCCGGTGGACGGCGCGGCGCAGGCGCGCGCGTGGATGCGCCTGTGGCGCGAGATGCGCGGGGTGCCGGCCACCGACTTCACGCTGTGCGAGTATCTGCCCGGCCGCGACTTCGGCTGTCAGAGCGTGTGGGACCGCGGCCGCCTGGTGCTGGCCAAGACCTTCGAGCGGCTCGCCTACTTCGGCGGCGGCAGCCAGCCGAGCGGCGTGTCGTCGGTGGCCTCGCTGGCGCGCTCCGTGAACGAGCCCGCCGTCGTCGACGTCTGCCGCGCCGCCGTCACCGCGCTCGATCCGCGCGGCTCCGGACTCTTCTGCATCGATCTCAAGGCCGACGCGGCCGGAGTGCCGCACGTCACCGACGTCAACGTCGGCCGCTTCAGCCTCACCACCGGCCTCTACGACCTCATCGGGAAGCACAGCACCGCTGAGGTCTATCTCGGGCTGGCCCTGGGCCGCCCGGTGGAGATCGCCGAGCCGTACGACGTGGCGCCGGATCACTACCTGATCCGCGACGTCGACACGACGCCGGCGATCGTGCACGCCGAGGAGCTGTTCGAGTCCATCACCGATCTGAGGTAGCTCACACTTACTCGAGGGGGGAGACGCCATGCCACTGTGGACACCGACAGGCAAGTCGAAGAGCTACACGGCCCAGATCAGCGTCAGGGGCCCAAAGAAGGCCTCGGAGATGAAGTCGTTCCGCAAGGCCCTCAAGAAGCTGGTGAAGAAGGCCAAGGGCAAGGTCCGCGAGAGGAAGCCGAAGAAGTAGCGCGCGCATCGCGGCGCCGGGCCGCCCGCGGGCCCGGCGCCGCACACACCAGGATGACCCCACCACGCGAGGACACCACGCAGCACCTGGAGATCGTGGCCGACGGCGATCGCCAGGAGCTCGAAGCGCTGCAGCTCGAGATTCGCCGGCTCGCACGCGAGCACGGCGTCGAGGTCGTGCGGGTCGAGATCGCGCCGGCGCCGGCGCGCCGGCCGGTCAGCGCGCGGCGCTCAGCTCGTCCTCGGCGCGGCTGACCCAGGTGGCCATCCCCAGCTCCGCGTAGCGCGCCCGCGCCGCCGTCAGCCGGCGGCGGCTCTCCTCGTCGTGGCCGCGCCGCCGCGCCGCCACGCCCAGTCCGAGATCATTGTGGCCCAGCAGCGGCTGCATGCCGAGCGCCTCCGCGATGGCGGCGGCCTCGCCCAGCGCGGCCTCGGCGGCCGCCGCGTCGTCCCGCGCGAGGGCGGCCTCGCCGGCGATCCGCAGCGCCATCGCCTCCCAGCCGCGCTCGCGATGCTCGCGCGCGAGCCCCACCGCGCGCGCGGCAAGCGTCACCGCCTCGTCGAGCCGGCCCGCGAGCAGGCAGGCCTGGGCGTGGTAGCCGACCAGGAGCGAGAGGCCGCCGACCAGCCGCATGGTGGTCGCGCGCTCCACGGCGCGCTCGACGAGCGGCACGCCCTCCTCCGGCCGGCCGCCGAGCGCGTAGGCCACGCCGAGCGAGGAGGCCACGCGCGGGAACCACAGCGGGATGTTCCAGTCACGGATCAGTCCGAGCGCCTGCTCGAGCACGCGGATGGCGCGCGCGTGCTCGCCGCGGCGCAGGCTGACCACGCCGCGCGCCACGTAGGCGACCGTGCGGCTCAGCGGCTGATCCACCGCCTCGGCGATCTCCACCGCCTCGTCGGCGCGCGCGAGCGCCTCGCCGAACTCGCCCAGCTCGGCCAGCGACCATGCCAGGCACATGCGCGAGTGCACCGACGGGAGCTGCGGCAGCCCGAAGCGCTCGCGCGCGCGCTCGCCCACCAGCGCGACGGCGTTGTCGCGAAAGAAGCCGGCCGCCTGCCGGAAGTCGCCGCGCGCCAGCCGCACCTGGCCCAGGTACGTGTTGGTCGACACCCGCAGGCCGACATCGTCGCCGGCGCCGCCGAGGGCCAGCGCGCGCTCGCCCGCCTCCCACGCGCGGTCGTGCTCGCCCATGAGGTAGAGCTGCCCCGTGAGGTAGATGGCGATCTGCGCGGCGCGCCGCTGGTCACCGAGGGCGAGCGCCAGACTCTCGGCTTCGCGCACGTAGGTCAGCCCGCGCTCGATCTCGCCGAGCGGCATCAGCGAGGTGCGGAGATCGAAGCGCAGGTCGATCGCCGTCTCCTGGCGCGCGCGGTCCGTGGGCAGCCGGGCCAGCGCGGCCAGCGCCTGCTCGAAGGCGCGCACGGCCTCGCGGTGCGCACCGTCGGTGTAGGCCTTGGTCCCGGCCTGGCGCAGGTAGTGGAGCGCCTTGTCCCACACGGCGCCCCGCACCGCGTGATCGGCCAGGCGCTGTAGGTACTCGAGCCGGTCGCGATAGTCGGGCTCCAGCTCGGCCAGGATGGCCGCGTGCAGGCGCCGGCGCTCGGGCTCGTCGACGCTCGTGTAGGCCACCTCGTGCGTGAGCGCGTGCTTGAACGTGTACTCGGGCTCGCTGCCGCCGACGGTCTCGTGGATGAACTCGCCGGCCTCGAGCTGCGCGAGCGCGGCGCCGATCGTCTCCGGGGCGACTCCGGTGATCGTCCGCAAGATCGGGAACGGGAAGTCCTTGCCGATCACGGCCGCCGAGGTCAGCAGGCGTCGCGTCTCCGCCGGCAGGCGATCGATGCGCGCGAGCAGCACGTCCTGCACGGTGTCGGGCACCACGATGGGCGCGCCCGCCTCGCGCGGCGCGCGCACGGCGCGGGCCAGCTCCTCCAGGAAGAACGCGTTGCCCTCGGCCTTGGCGAGAATCACCTCCACCAGCGCGCCGGGCACGTCGCTGTCGCGCAGCACGGCCTGCACGACGCGGCGCGCCTCGTCGGGATCGAGCGGCTGCAGCGCGACGTGGGTGGCGTACGACTTGTCGGTCCACGGCGGGCGGTAGCCCGGGCGATAGGTGGCGATGAACAGGATCGGCGCGCCCGCCACCGCCTCGGCCAGCGACTCGAAGAACTCGCCCGAGGTCGCGTCCATCCAGTGGAGGTCCTCGACGACCATGACGATCGGACGCCGCCGGCTCCGCCGGCGCAGCGTCTCGCGCAGGATCTCGAAGATGCGCGTCTTGAGCGCCTCGTGGCTCTGCACGAGGACGTCGTCGCCGTGCTCCTTCACGCCGAGGAGATGGAGCAGGTAGGGCGCCAGCTCCCGCGCGTCGAGCCCGGCCCCGTCGAGCGCGGCGCGCACCTTCTCGCCGGCGGCCTCGGGCGTGTCGGTGTCCACCAGCCGGCAGGCGCCGCGCACGAGGTCGAGCACGGGCAGGTACGGCACGCCGCCGCCGAACGACAGGCAGTGCGCTTCGAGGTACTCGACCTCGCGGCCGGCGAGGCCCTGGCGGAACTCGTAGAGCAGCCGCGACTTGCCGATGCCCGCCTCCCCGCCGATGCTGACGATCTGCCCCTGGCCGCGCATCGCCGAGGCAAGGCGCCCGTCGAGCAGCGACAGCTCGTGGCGCCGGCCGACGAAGTGGACGAGCCGCGCGCCGAGGCCGAGCCCGGTGCGCTCGCGGCCCACCAGGAGGTGCGCGCCGCCGCCCGCCAGCACGGGGCCGGGGGCCAGCTCGAAGCGCCGCGTGAGCAGCGGCGCCGCCGCCGCGCTGACGAGGATCCCGTCGAGCGGCGCCTGCTCGACCAGCTCGTCGAGCAGCGGCCACAGGTCGCGGCGCTCGTCCATGTCGAGCTCGGCCTCCGCGCCCGCCACGCCGACGACGGCGGCGGTGGCGTGCACGCCGAGCTTCACGCCGAGCTCGGCGCCTTCTTCGCGGCGCGCGCGCTCGATGGCCTTCACCATCGCCATCGCCGCGTGGGCGGCCCGGTCGCAGCCCTCGCCGGCCGCGTCCACGCCGAACGCGGCGACGATCCCGATGGGCCCGATGCCCTCCAGCACGCCACCGAACGTGCGCGCCTTCTCTACCATCACCTCGAGCGCGCGCGCGGTCTCGAGGCCCGCGTCGGGCCCCGAGGGCGGCACCAGCGCGGCGCGCAGCAGGGCAACGCGCCGCCGCACCCACCGCCGGCTCGACGTCGGCGCGGCGGGCGGCGCCGGCGGCGGCGTCACTGCCGCCGGCCGCGCGACGCGTGAGGGCGGCGCGGCGCCGGCCGCGGCGGCCGGGCGCGGGCGCGCGGGCGCCTTCGCCGCGTTCTCGCGCTCACGCAGCCCGTACTTGTCCATGCGCGCGCGCAGCGTGTTGCGCGAGATGGCGAGCAGCGTGGCCGTGCGCGAGATATTCCAGCCCGTCTGCGTGAGGACCTCGATCAGGTGCTCGCGCAGGGCGCCGTCCAGCGAGACGTTCTCGGCGCGCGGCGCCGGCTCGGGCGCGGCGTCGGCCAGCCCGAGCTGGGCGGCGGTGATGACATCGTCGCTCGACTGCAGCACCGCGCGCTCGATGACGTTGGACAGCTCGCGCACGTTGCCCGGCCACGCGTACGCGCCCAGGCTGGCGCGCGCGTCGTCGCCGAAGCTCTTCGGCGCCACGCCGTAGTCGGCGCACACGCGGGCCAGGAAGTGCTCGCCCAGCGCGACGATGTCGCTGCCGCGCTCGCGCAGCGGCGGCAGCGCCACGGTGAGCACGGCCAGGCGATGGTAGAGATCCTCGCGGAAGCGCCGCTCGCGGATGGCGACGCGCAGGTCCTCGTTGGTCGCCGTCACGATCCACACGTCCACCGCCTCGTCGCGGGTGGCGCCGAGCCGCCGCACGGTACGGTCCTCCAGCACCTTGAGCAGCTTGGCCTGCAGCGCCTCCGGCAGCAGCCCGACCTCGTCGAGGAAGATCGTGCCGCGGTGGGCGGCCTGGAAGAGCCCGGGCTTCGAGCGCCGCGCGTCCGTGAAGGCGCCCCGCTCGAAGCCGAACATCTCGGCCTCGAGCAGGGTCTCGGGGATCGCCGGGCAGTTGACGTCCACGAAGGGCCCATCGGGGCGCGGGCCGGACCGGTGGATCATCCGCGCGAGGAGCCCCTTGCCGGTGCCGGTCTCGCCCTGGATGAGGATCGGCGGCAGCCGCCTGGAGTCGGCGGGGCGCTCGAGGAGGCGGGCGACCTTCTCGCGGACGGCGCGGATGCCCGCGCTCTCGCCCAGGAGGTCGCTCAAGGCCTTCATCCCCGGCATCTTACCCCCGTGCGGGCAGTCTGGTGTTCAAGTGTTGACCACCTCACGGGCGATTGACCGTCTAACCACCAGTCAAGTGATTGATTTTAAATACGTCTCCTTTGGCACCCGGCGTGCGTAGAACCCCCGCCGTGAGCGAACGTCACGGACTCTTGGCAAGCGAGGACGGGATGACCGATTCGAGCCGCTGGTACGCGCCGCTCGTCGCCATCGGCGTGGCCGCGCTGGTGCTCGTGATCGTGGCGCTCGCCATCGTGGAGGTCCTGGTGGCGGCCGCCCCGCCCCTGCCGGCCCCGAGCGGCTGGAACGCGCCGCTCGAGCGCGCCGACGACGCCCTGCGCGACGGCGACGTGGCCCAGGCGCTGGCGTGGTGGCAGGAGGCGCGGCGCGAAGCGCTTCGCAGCGGCACCTGGGAAGGGATGATCGAGATCGGTGACGCCTCCCGCCGGCTTGCCGCCGGCGACAGGGTCCGTCGCGAGGGCGACGCCCGCGCCCGCCAGGCCTACATGACCGCGCTAGTGCGCGCGCGCCGCGACCACTCCGTGGACGGCGTGCTGCGCGCCGCCGTCGCCTTCGGCGAGCTCGGCGATCGCGAGGTCGTCGCCCACGCGCTGCGTATCGCCGAGCACCAGGCCGCCCAGGATCCCCGCGCGCGCGAGCAGGTGCGCGCCGTCGCCCATCGTTGGATGAGCCCGTCATTCGAGGCCGGATACCCGATGTCTCCAGGAGGAGTGCAGCCATGATCTCCGAGCCGACGACGACCCTGACGCCGTGGACCGCCCACCTCGAGGCCATGGACACGGCGATCGCCGCCAACAACGCCAGCGCCGCCGTCCTGTCGTGGCGGCACGCCTATGCCGCCGCGCTCGACCAGCCCGGCTGGCGCGGCCTCGTGGACGTGGCCGGCGCGGCCCTGCGCATCGGCACCATCCCCGGCTTCAAGAAGGCGGCGGAGTCGCGGGCGCGTGAGAGCTACTGGACCGCGCTGTTCCGCGCGCGCCGGCAGGGCTCGCTCAACGGCGTGCTCGACACCGCCGAGGCGTTCGGCACCCTGGGGGATCGTGTGATGGTGGAGCAGTGCATCCGCATCGCCGAGCGGCTGGCCGTGCTGACCGGCGACACCGAGGCCGCCGATCGCGTACGCGTGCTGGCCGCCGATCTCGCGCAGCGCTACATCGAGGTGGACGTCCCCACCCGGCGCTGACGCCGGGCGCTAGCCCTCGGCGGCGATCCTCCGCATCGCCTCGAGCTGGTCGTGGTCGGCGCAGGCGATGAGCACGTCGCCGACCTGGAGCGCGCGGTCGGTCGGCGGATTGAACACGTGATGGCGGTCGGCGCCGGCCCGCATCGCGAAGACGATGACGCCGGCGCGCTCCTGCAGCCTCAGCGTGCCGAGCGCCCGGCCCGCCACCGCCGCGCCCACCGGCACCTCCTCCACGCGCACCGCGCTCGGCTCGCGGAGCATCGCGTCGAGCACCGAGACGACGTGCGGCCGCAGCATCTCCGAGGCCAGCCGGAGTGCGCCGATGGTCTTGCTCGACACCACCGCGTCGGCGCCGGCGCGCAGGAGCTTGGGCCGTGATTCCTCCGAGCCGACGCGGGTGACGATGCGCACCTGGCTGTTGATCTCGCGGGCGGTGAGCATCGTGAAGAGATTGTCCTTGTCCGACGGCATGCACGCGATGAGCCCGCGGGCGGTCTCCACGTGCGCCGCGCGCAACACGTCGGGATCGGTGGCGTCGCCCAGGATGTAGAGGAAGTCGGGCCCGAACTTCCGCAACATCGGCTCGTGCCCGCTCTCCTGCTCGATGACCAGGAACGGCGTGCGGGTGGCCAGCAGCTCGCGGGCGATGGCCCGTCCCGTCTCGCCGCCGCCGCACACGATGACGTGGCCCCTCAGCGTCGCGATGCGTCGTTCCATGAGGCGCTTCTCCCAGATGTGCGAGAGGTCGCCTTCCACCCAGAAGGCGGTGATGGTGCCGAGGCCGTAGGCCACGGTGCCGAGGCCGACCACGATGAGGATCATCGTGAAGGTGCGGCCGGCCGCCGACAGCGGATGCACTTCCATGTAGCCCACCGACGCCACCGTGATGACCGTCATGTACAGCGCGTCGAACGGCGTCCAGCCTTCGAGGAACTGGTAGCCGAGGGTGCCGAGGGCGATGACGCCGACCAGCAGGATGACGATCTGGAGGAGCCGCTCGCGCGGCGTCACGCGACGAGGGGCGCGCTCAAATTATCGGGTGCCGCGGTACGCCGGCGCCGACAGGTCGCGCGCGTGCGGGTCCTTCCCCGTCTCGGCCTTGCCGCCGGGGTTGACCGCCACCCACCCGCGGCTCTTCATGCAGGTGTCGTCGATCTTGCCCTTCGTCGTGCAGGCCTCGCGGTCGCGATGGAACTCAGCCACGGTGTACCGCTCGTTGAGCTTCATCCACTCGCGCTCGTCCGTCACGCACCCGCCGAGGGCGGGCAGGACGAGCAGCAGCGCCGGAAGCGACCAGGACCATCGCATTGCGCCGCATTGTACCGGGTGTAAGGTCAGAAATGGAACCCGCGATGAGCGACCGCTGGCCCGGCGAGGTGTGGTCCGGACTGCTCGAAGTCCGCGAACGGCTGCTCGCCGTCATCCCGGGGCTGCTGGTCATGCTGACCCTCGTCGCGCTCGGGCTTCTCACCGCCTGGGTGGCCCGGCTCGCCGTCAGCCGCCTGGGGCGCGTCTTCGGCGTCGATCGGGCCTTCGAGCGCTGGGGCTTGGCCCCGTCGCTGCGCCGCTCGGGCATCCTCCGTCCCGCCTCCGACGTGCTCGGCCTCGTCTGCTTCTGGGCCATCTTCATCGTGTTCGCCAGCGCCGCCGTCGACGCGCTGGCCCGGCCGGGGCGGCCGCTCGCCACCGCCCTGCTGCTCTCGTTCCTGCCGCCGCTGTTCACCGCCGCGCTCATCCTGCTGGTCGGCTGGCTCGTGGCGAACTTCCTCAGCCAGGGCGTGCTCATCGCCGCCGTCAACGCGCGCCTGCCCGAGGCGCGCCTCGTGGCGCGCGGCGTGTACTGGGGCGTCGTCCTCTTCTCCGTCGCCACCGCGCTCACGCACGTGGGCATCGGCAAGGAGATGGTGCTCGTCGCCTTCGGCATCACCTTCGGCGGCGTGGTCTTCGCGCTCGCGCTCGCGTTCGGGCTCGGTGGTCGCGCGGTCGCGCGGCACATCCTCGAGCGGCGGCTGCGTCGTGAGTCACCGCCGCCTCAGGAACGCATCACCCACCTCTAGACGTCTCGCTGAAGACTTCTCACTGACGCCGCGCAGGCGGCCGGGCGGCAGCCGGGGGCGTGCTGCGTTCCGCGTGACATCACCGGTTGTGCGCGGCCACCGATTGGCGCAGTCCTACGCGGCGGCACTCGACGATCGAAGCCAACGGAACGCTTGCACGCCCCCGGCTGCCGCCCGGCCGCCTGCGCGATGTCGCGTGAACTCTCGCGATGTCGCGTCGCGTCTTATGACGCGTACTTTTAGCGAGCAACTCCTTCCCGCTCGGCGATGACGCGACGCCGCTGCGACGGCGCGATTCGTCGGCGACGCGGGTGCGGCTCTGTTGGTTAGCGGTGTGGGGGGAAGAGGACGTAGGCGACGGCGGTTCGTTCGAGCCAGACGCGGGTGAGCTCGGAGATTTTGTAGCGGCGGGCAACCGTGGCGGCGGTGGGGGCGGCGGGGTCGTTGACGAGGGCGTCGTCAGCGTCGAGGCCGGTGAGGACGATCAGGTGGCCGCTGGTCGCGGGGACGGCGGCGTTCGTGAGCTCGCCGGCGGCGTAGCGCACGGAGGCGATCACCGGCAGGCCGTGCTCGAGACACCACGCGGCGGCCGCCCAGTCGGGAAAGCGCAGGAGATAGCCGGCGATGCCGCGGCGCCCGGCGGCGAGCACGGCCGCGGGCCACACGCCGTAGAGATCGGTGCCCGCGTGGAACATCTCGGCGGCGAGCGCGGCGGGCGTCACCGGGCGGCGCCAGAAGTCGAGCACCATCGCCACGCACGTCGGCGAGCAGATGCGGTGCGCGATGGCCGCGTCGCACTCCATCTGGGACAGCGCGGCGACGGACAGCCGCGCCGCGCGCGCCGTTGAGGCCGGCGCCGGTGGTGCGCCATCGGCGGCCGAGAGCGCGAGCAGCCACGGCGCGCCGACGACGGCGGCGGGGGACGGCGCGCGTACGCGCGCGCGCAGACGCACGGCCTCGATCGGTGCGGCGGCGCGGAACACGTCGACGTCGACACTCAGCGGCGGCGCGTCGGCGAGCGGCGCGAACGGCGCGGGGCCGAGGCCGACGCCGGCCACCCACGGCGACCACGCGCCGCCGGCGCGCGCGCTCAGCTCGAGCCGCACGCTGAACGGCGCGTCGGTGAGCGCGCAGAACGACGGCACGAAATGCGTCGCACCCGCCGTCGACCACGCCGGTGTTTCCACCAGGGCCTCATCGCCCTCGGTCCACGCGGTCGCGCCGCCGGTGGCCCGCCGGCAGGCCGGCGGCACCGCGGCGGTGACCGCGGCGACCGGCAGGCCGGAGGTGGCAACCCACAGCCCGGTGGTCATCTGCGCACCGTCGAGATCGTTTCAGCCGAAGACGGCAAAAGAATTCCCTGCGCCGCCGCGGGCGCGCCGCGAAGTCTGCGTCGCGTCTCACCGGCCCCAGCGGCACATCGCTTGCACCTCGTCGGCGGCCAAGTTTCGCGATCGGTCGAGGAGCTCACCCGAACCAAGGAGCGTTCATGCCGACCTTCGGAAAGTGCGTATGGGACGGTTGCACCCGCCATGCAGAGAAAGAGGCGACCGGCGCATGCCGGCCGCACCACACGCTCATCCGCGACGCGCACTGCCAGAAGTGCCAGGGGCAGCTGAGCAGCCGTCAAGAGATGCAAACACGATATTGCCGGCGCTGTTCCGTCGTACGCGCCGCCTGAGCCGTCGCAACCGTGTGCTTCATCCGTCCCGCCCGTCCCGCCATGGCACCGGCGTTGCAGCCGGAGAACGACATGGCGGCCGAGCCCACACCTCCCGAAGATTCCGCCGACCCCGAGACGTCGCCCCCGGCCGTGGTGCACCAGTTCACGGTTCTGCGCGGCATGGCTGTCGCGATGGTGATCGAGACGCGTGACTGGTACCTCGGGTTGCTGCAGGCGGCGCTCGCGCGCGTGAGGCTGGAAGGCCACAACTGATCGGGGGCCGCGAGCGGACACGAGGTCCGCTCGCGGGACTCCCCTTGTTTCTTGCGCGGCGCTACGGCCGCGCGCTCCGGCGTGCGCCGGAGCCATTATCTTCCATTCGTGGCGCCGGGCGTGGCGGCTAGCTCGCCTCGTCCGACGCGGCTCTCGGACCCGGTGGCGTATTCTCCATTCGCACCCCCTTGGCTGCCGGTGTGCGTCTTTGCGGGACGGGATCCACGTCCCGTCATCCACTCTGTACGCCTCGCCGCGCGCGCGGTCAAGCGAGCGATTACGTCGCGCGTGAGGGAATTCACGAGCCGCGCAGCCGCGGGTCGAGCACGTCGCGGAGCGCGTCGCCCAGCATGTTGAAGCCGAAGACGGCGAGCGAGATCGCCACGCCGGGCCAGATCGCCATCCACGGCGCGCGGAACATGTACGTGCGGCCGGAGCCCGACAGCATGCCGCCCCACGAGGGATGCGGCGGCGGCACGCCGAAGCCGAGAAACGACAGCGCGGACTCGGCCAGGATGACGGCGCCGAGCCCGATGGTGGCGAGGATGATGATGGTGGCCGCCACGTTGGGCAGCAGGTGGCGCACGATGATGCGCAGGTGGCCGCAGCCGATCGCGCGGGCCGCCTCGACGTAGGTCTGCTGCATCGCGCCCAGCGTGGCGCCGCGGATCACCCGCGAGTTGGTGGCCGACAGCAGCAGCGCCAGCGACAAGATCACGTTGCCGAGGCCCGGGCCGAGCACGGCCATGACCGACAGGATGATGATCAGGTACGGAAACGACAGCCACGCGTCCACCACGCGCTGCACGATCAGGTCCCAGGCGCCGCCGAAGTACGCGCTCGACACGCCGATGGCCGAGGCCACCACCAGCGCCAGGGCGACGGTGAGGAAGCCCACGGTGATCGACACGCGCGCGCCGTAGACGATGCGGCTCCACATGTCGCGGCTGAGGTTGTCGGTGCCGAGCCAGTGGGCGGCGCCGGGCGGCTTCATGCGGGCGCCGCGAATGGCGTCGTCGTAGCCGTAGGGCGCGATGCGCTCGGCGAAGGCCGCCATCACCAGCATGGCCGCCACGATCACGCCGCCCACCGCGCCCAGCGGCTTGCGCCGCGCGAGCCGCAGGAGCGTGACCAGCCACCGCCACCGCGACGCTGAGCGGGCGTGTTCGAGCGCCGGCGTTGCCGGCGCCATGGGACGGCCGATCTCGACTCGGGTGGTCACATCCACCTCGCGGCTTCCGCGCTGGGGGGTCTCGGGGGGAGCGGCGCGCTCCCCCTGATCAATACCGGATCCGCGGATCGAGGACGGCGTAGAGCGCGTCGACCCCGAGGTTGACCATCACCACGGTGGAGACGACCAGGAGATTCACGCCCTGGATCACCGGGTAGTCACGCTGGTTGATGGCATCGAACAGGAAGCGGCTCATGCCCGGCAGCCCGAACACCGTCTCGATGACGACGGTGCCGCCGATGATCTGCGGCAGCTGCGTGCCGAGCAGCGTGACGACCGGGATGATGGCGTTGCGCAGCCCGTGCTTGAGCACGATCACGCGCTCGGCCAGCCCCTTGGCCCAGGCGGTGCGCACGTAGTCCTGCCGCAGCACCTCCAGCAACATGCCGCGCGTGAGCCGCATGAGCGCGGCCGAGGCGGCGATGCCGAGGATGACGGCCGGCAGCAGGAGCTGGCGCAGGTAGCCGAGCGGGCTCGCGCTGAACTCGACGAAGTCGCCGACCGGGCGCCAGCCCCACCAGATGGCCGGCATCACGATCAGCAGCGTGGCCAGCCAGAAGTTCGGTACCGAGAGACCGAGGATGGCCGTGCTGCGCGCGAAGAAGTCGGCGAGGGAGTCCTGGCGCGTGGCCGAGATGACGCCGACGGGCAGCGCGATGGCGAGTGCGAACGTGAGCGCGAAGCCGGCCAGCGTCAGCGTGATCGGCAGCCGCTGGCTGATCTCCTCCAGCACGGGGCGCCGCGTCCACAGCGACTCGCCGAGATCGCCGCGCACCACGTGGCCGAGCCAGTCGACGTACTGCACGTACATCGGCCGGTCGAGGCCGAGCTTGGCGCGCAGCTCGGCGATGTCCTTGGCGTAGGCCTTCTCGGACAGCATGAGCTGCACCGCGTCGCCGGGGATCAGGCGCGGCAGCGTGAACACGATCAGCGACGCGATCAGCAGCGAGGGGATCGCGATCAGCAGCCGCTTGACGACGTACCGCTTGAGCAACCGGCCCTAGCGGTCGAGCCAGGCGGCCTGCAG
>Ga0137394_10002901_pt1 | contig 12819 bp, 12 predicted proteins | sample czobulk116metaG_FD_108278 | JGI IMG/M metagenome (GOLD analysis project Ga0137394, IMG submission 108278) | Vadose zone soil microbial communities from Angelo Coast Range Reserve, California, USA - czobulk1.16 metaG | ecosystem: Environmental > Terrestrial > Soil > Vadose zone | place: USA... | reverse complement strand
CTCGAGTACATGGAAGAGTACGTGGCGACCGGGGCGAACTACTTCGTCTGCTCGTTCCAGTGGGGCGACATCACCCACGAGAACGCGATGCGATCCATCGAGCTCTTCGCGTCCGAGGTGATGCCCCGCTGCCGGGCGGCCGCGACCTTCTAGCAAGGGCTCACGAGCCAGCGCGCTCTATTCGATCACTAGCGGCGAGCCGCGCAGAAATATGTTTCTCAAAGCTGAGATGTCAGAAATCATTGCTTGGCACCGTCGAGCGTGAGCCTCGATGTCACTCCTTCGTTCCGCTCGGCAACGCGGAAGAATTTGGTGCGACACTCGAGCCCCTGCGAATTCCCCGATTTAGCGCGCCCTGACGCGATGCGGCCGCCGGGTGGCACCCTCCGTGCACGATCCCCATGAGAGAAGACCCACGGGTCTTCCTGAGAGGGAGATCATCATGTCGAGCAAGCGAAAGACCTTCATCCTCCTGGTTCTCGCCCTCGTCGCAGTCCCGACCTTGGCCGTCGCGACGCTCGTCAAGGATCCGATGCGCATCTTCACCGGGCAGATGGCCATCGGGGGCACGGCTCCGGCTCTGGCGCGCCTGGACGTTCGCGGGGACGCTGACACCAGAATCCGGATTGACGGAAGCAACACCGCGGGACTCGCCTTTACGCGGGGGGGCAACGATTCGGGGACCCTTCAATCGACGGCATCGGGTCTGGAGATGTGGACCAGCAATGGCGTCCTGGCACTCGCGCTCCAGGGCACCCGCGCCCATTTCACTGGAGACGTCCAAGTGGACGGCAATATCGCCGCGAAGTACCAGGACGTCGCGGAGTGGGTCCCAGGGCCGCCGTTGCGGTCTGGGACGGTGGTCGTCGCGCAGGGCTCGAACCGCGTGATCGCCAGCGAACGGGCCTACGACACGCGCGTGATCGGCGTCGTCTCTGATCGGCCCGGGGTCCTCCTCGGCGAGCGTGGGACGAACAGGATCAAGATCGCCCACAGCGGCCGAGTCCGTGTGAGGATCGTGGGCCCCGTCGCCACGGGGGACCTCCTGGTGGCGAGCTCTACTCCAGGCCGCGCGATGCGCCCGGCGCCGCGAGAAGTCAGGCCGGGGACGATTCTCGGGAAGGCGCTGGAGCCCCAGGAGCGAGGAGAAGGCTCGGTCCTGATGCTCTTGACCCTGCAGTAGCCAGAGCGACGACGCTGGAGTCCGAGCCCCCACTCTGCGCGGCGTGAGCTTTACCGCGCGGCCGCAGCACCCACCGGCTGCGCGAGCGCCTGCGCCGCCGCCTTCTCGACCGCGGTGCCCGTGAAGAAGTCCGGGTTCACCTCGCCCCAGAAGCGGACGGCGTTCGTGAACATGAAGTCGCGGAAATCGTCGGCGGTGAGCAGCCCGTGCTCGACGAGCTCGTACGCCTCGGGCACGACGTCGGTCATGTCCGGAACGTCGAAGTGGCCGATGTCCGAGCTGAAGAGCGCGTTGAGCCGCGCGCCCATCGGGTTCGCGCGCCGGTTGAACGCCCAGGCGTTGACCGGGTCGTCCGCCTCGCAGCCGAAGTAGAAGCGCGGCACGAAGAGATCGCGGATGTCGCTCTTGCCGCCGATCTTGCAGCGGGAGTAGTCGTCGAGGTCCTCGAGGCCGCCGGTCAGCTTCGAGTTGGAGTCGCCTTCGAGCCCCTCGCCGCGGCGGACGGCTTCCACCACCGCGTCGCGACCGTACTTCTGCGCGTACCCGAGCAGCGCCGCGAGGTCGAGCTTGTTCGGGTTCGTGGCCTCGATCGCCTGCCGGTTGCGCTTCTCCCAGTGGCCGATGAGATCCGCGTAGAGCATGCACGCCCAGCCCACACCGCCCTCGAGGAAGGCGAAGTTCAGGTCCGGGAACCGGCGCGTCACGCCGCCGAAGAAGAGGGCCTTCGCGACCGCGTGGCCGGCCGAGGCGAAGTGCCCGATGTGGTTGTAGCAGAAGTTCGACGGCGAGTTGCGGAGCAGGATCGAGCGCGCGCCGTTGTGGAAGCTCGGCGCGACGCGGAGCTCGCGGCACTTGGCCCACACCGGATCGTAGTCGTGGTCGCTGTCGATCCCGATCACGTCGTACCACTCGGCGAAGCGCGCCGCGTCCGGCTGCTCCTCGGCAACGGCCGGCACCCGGCGCCGCATGAGCCCGCCGACCATCATCACCTTGTAGCCGAGCTGCCGCGAGGCGAATTCCAGCTCCTCGATCGCCTCCTCCGGCGTGTACATCGGGATGATCGCGGCGGGGATGACGCGGTCCTCGAGCCCCCGGAACTGGTCGGCGGTGAAGACGTTGTAGGCGCGGCAGATCGCGCGGCGCAGCCGCGTGTCCTGCATGCGGTGGAACCCGAGCCCGGCCGTGGGATAGACGACGCAGAAGTCGATGCCGAGGTCGTCGAGCCGCTCGTACATGAGACGCGGCAGCATCGCGGTGGCGCGGTCGAGCACGTTCTCGGACGGCGAGGACCAGAACGCCTCCATGCCGACCCGGCGGCGCCGCCGCTCGGGCACGGACATCCGGAGCGCGCTCGGGACGCGATCGGTGGCGGCCGCCAGGGCCTCGACCGCCGCGTCCCCGCCGATGCGCCGGAACTCTTCGCGCATGACCGGCCCGTACTCCAGCCAGTGGCCGTCGGCGTCGATGATCGGGTGGTTGAGGCGAGAGCGGAGCTTTCGAGCCTCAGTCGATCCGTTGGTTGGCATCGCCGCACCCCCAGGGCAAGCTCGGTTTTGGGGCATCATACACAAGAGCCCGGCCGACCGTCACCCGACATTACCTTCCAGGTAATTGATCGGCGCCGCCGCTGAATCTGATTCGCTGACCGAAGAGGGCGTATGGTTCTGCGCGTGCCCTTCTCAGACTCGCGCCGGCCGCTCTTCTACGGATGGATCATCGTGGCCGTCGGCTTCGTCACGATGGCGGTCGGCGTCAACGCGCGAACGGCGTTCTCGCTGCTCTTCCCGCCGATCCTCGATGAGTTCGGCTGGGAGCGGGGTGTGACCGCCGGGGCGTTCTCCTTCGGCTTTCTCGTCTCGGCAGCGCTGAGTCCCCTGGTTGGTCGCTTGATGGATCGCCGCGGTCCCCGGGTCGTCATCGAGATGGGCGTGGTCGTCATGGCGGCCGGGTTGATGCTGGCGCCGCTCGTGAGCCGACCGTGGCACCTCTACGCGACGCTCGGTGTGCTCGTCGGTGGTGGCGGCAACTGTCTGGGCTATACGGGTCAGTCGCTCTATCTCCCCAACTGGTTCGTGCGCCGGCGCGGCTTGGCGATGAGCCTGGCCTTCTCCGGCGTCGGTGTGGGCTCGATCGTCCTGCTGCCCTGGCTGCAAACCGTCATCGCGCGCGCCGGCTGGCGGGCCGCCTGCTGGACGCTCGGCCTCCTGGTGCTCGGACTCTTGGCGCCGCTCAATCTCCTGCTGAAGCACCGGCCCGCGGACCTCGGCCTCGAGCCCGATGGCGACGACTCCTCGCGCGGCGCGGCGGCCGAACGGCGGTCGGGGAATGTGGTGGACGCCGCGTGGGTCGCCGTGGACTGGACGCTCACGCGCGCCCTGCGCACGACGCGCTTCTGGTGGATCGCCGTGGGCTATTTCTGCGGTCTCTTCGCCTGGTACGCGGTGCAGGTCCACCAGACGAAATATCTGGTCGAGGTCGGGTTCAGTCCGACCCACGCGGCCTGGGCGCTCGGATTCGTGAGCCTGGCGGCCGTCCCCGGGCAGATCGCGCTGGGCCATCTCTCTGACCGGATCGGGCGTGAATGGGTGTGGACGGTGGGCAGCCTGGGCTTCGTGATCGCTCTTCTGACGCTGCTCGTCCTGCGTCACACACCGACGGCGGCTCTGCTCTATCTCATGGTGATCTCGCAGGGCATGCTCGGCTATAGCCTCACTTCCGTGATCGGCGCCATTCCGGCCGAGATCTTCGAAGGCCGGCACTACGGCGCCATCTTCGGCACGCTGATGCTGGCGGCGATCTCGGGCGGGGCCGCAGGCCCGTGGGTGGCGGGCGTGCTGTACGACGCGACGGGAAGCTACACGACGGCCTTCTGGATCGCGATCGGCGGCTGCGCGCTTTCGGTGCTGGCCATATGGCGGGCGGCGCCGGGCAAGGTGCGCGCCGTGAGCGGGCGCGTGTAATCGTGGCCGCATGCGCGCCAGGGCGTTACGATGGGCTCCCATGCTGAGTCGAGCGGTCCGCGCTGTGCTGGGAGCGATGAGCACCGTCAGTCTGCTTGCTCTCGTTCCTCCCACCCACGCGCAGCCGAGCGCCGATCAGGTGCTCGCGGACGTGGGGTTGTCCGCAGATGACAAGCAGCGTGTCATGAAGGGCGAGTTCGTCACCGCCGACCTGGCCGGGGTGTCGGAGCGCAGCCTGGCCGTCTCGATCGTCTTCCTGGCCAAGACGTCGCCGGACGCGCTCAGCAAACAGATCGTCGCCAGCGACCTCATCGGCGCGGATCCGCTCATGCGGGCACACGGGGCGTTCAGCCGGGCCGGGAGCCGGGCGGATCTCTCGAAGGTCCAGGTGGCCGGATTCGGCGGCTCCGCCAAGCGTGTATCGGTCGCCGCGTCATGGCGGAGCAGCTGAAGCGGTTGTTCGAGGCGGGACGGACGAAGGTCGAGTGAGCCAGAGTCAGAGCCCAAGAGGAGGAGCACCCATGACCCGTACGGCACTGGTGGCGCTCGTCGTGGTGGTGGGAGCGATGGTCGGCGCAGGACCGAGCGCGGTCGATGCCGGCGTCGAGCGGCTGTACGTGCTCGACTGCGGCCAGAACGTCGGGAAGGATCAGTCCCGCTGGTCGCCGGGGGTCAACGAGGGCAAGGCGATCGAGTTCTCGGACAACTGCTACCTGATCCGGCACGACAAGGGCCTGTTGCTGTGGGATACCGGCGTGCCCGACGCCGTCGCGGCGATGCCGGACGGGATGGTCGTCGCCAACGGTGCGATCACCTACCGCCGCGCCAAGACGCTCGTCGCGCAGCTCGAGCAGCTCGGGGTCAAGCCGGCCGACGTCACCTTCGTGGCGGTGTCGCACACGCACGGCGATCACGTCGGCAACATCGCGCTCTTCCCGACGTCCACGGTACTGATCCAGGGCGCCGAGTACGACTGGGCGATGGCCGGGCCCAACAAGCCGGCGTTCGCCTCCACGCAAACGATCAAGAAGCTCGCGGGTGATCACGACGTCTTCGGCGACGGCAGCGTGACGATCGTCTCCACGCCGGGGCACACGCCCGGACACCAGTCGCTCCTCGTGCGGCTGCCGAAGACCGGATGGCTCCTGCTGTCGGGCGATGCGGTGCACTTCCAGGACAACTGGACGCACAAGCGGGTGCCGCAGATGAACTTCGACCGCGACCAGACGCTGGTCTCGCTGCAGCGGATCGCCGCCCTGCTCGAAGAGCGCAAGGCGCAGCTGTGGATCAATCACGACAAGCCGCAGAGCGCGAAGCTGCGCTATGCGCCCGCGTACTACGAGTAGGCCGGGCTAGCGACCGCCCGAGACTTTCACCGCCGCCAGACGCTCGATGACCGTCATGATGACGCTGGTGTCCTGCTCACCGAGACCGGCCGCCAGCGCCGCCTGCTGGTAGCGTTGCGCCACGTTCGCGAAGCTGACCGGGACGTGGAGCTCCTTGGCGATCGTGTTGAACGTGTCGAGATCTTTGTTCATCAGCGCCACCTTGAAGCCCGGCTCGAAATCGCGCGGGATCAGCGCCTTCGGGATGCGCTCGAGCGCCTTGCTGCCGCCGCTGCTGGCCTTGACGACTTCGTAGATCGTCATCGGGTCGAGGCCCGCCTTCACGCCGAGCGCCAGGCCTTCCATCATGGCGCACGAGTTGACGCTCGCCATCATGTTGTTGATCGCCTTCACCGTGTTGCCGGCGCCGACCGGGCCCACGTGGAAGATGTTCGGGCCGATGGCGCGCAGGACCGGCGTCGCGCGCGACAGGGGCTCGGCGTCGCCGCCGACCATGATGGCCAGGGTCGCCGCGCGGGCGCCGCTCACGCCGCCGCTGACCGGCGCCTCGAGGAAATGCACGCCGCGCGCCTTGGCGCGGGGCTCGATCTTGCGAGGCGTGGAGGGCAGCACGCTGCTCAGATCGATGAGGATCGTCCCGGGCTTGGCCCGCTCTACCAGCCCGCCGGGCTCGAGGTAGACCGCCTCGACGTCGGGCGAGGCCGGCAGCGAGGTGAGCACGATCTCGGAGCTCTCGACGACCTCGCGCGGCGAGGCGGCGCGCCGGGCGCCGGCCTGGATGAGATTTTCCATCGCCTTGGGATTCGTGTCGAAGACCGTCATCGGGAACTGCGCCTTCAACACGTTGGACGCCATGGGGTTGCCCATGTTCCCGACACCGATGAAGCCGACGGTCATGGCCATTGGACCCTCCTTTAACGCGTATTGACGATCTTGTCCCACATCTCGGCGTACTGCTGGCGATACTGCGGCCAGATTTTCTCCTCGGCGATCTTGCGGAACGAGGCGACGTCGGCCTGGTTCACCTTCATGCCCTTGGGCTCGAGGATCTCCTTGGCCTTCTGAAAATTGTCCACCGTCTCGGTGAGCTCCCGGATCTTCGTCTGGGCCTCGCGGCTGACCTCGAGGAAGAGCTTCTGCTGCTCGGGGGTGAGCCCACGCCAGATGTCGAGGTTCATCACCAGGACCGTGGGCCCGTAGTTGTGGTAGGTCATCGAGGCGTACTTGGCGACCTCGTAGGCCTTGAGCGCGTTGATGTTGACCACGGGCAAATCGGCGCCGTCGATCACGCCCTGCTGGGCGGCCGGGATGACCTCGCCCCAGGGCATCGGCACCGCGCTGGCGCCGAGGCCGTTCACGGTGTCCGCGAAGACTCGCCCCTGCTGCACGCGGAGCTTGAGCCCCTTGAGGTCGGCGGGCGTGGCGATGGGCCGCCGGTTGTTCCAGAAGTGGCGGAACCCGTAGTCGTAGAAGAAGAGGACCTTCACCTTGTACTTCTTCTGAAAGGTCTCGTCGAGGTTCCGGCCGATCTCACCGTTGAACATGGCGTAAGCGTGATTGTAGTCACGGACGAGGTACGGCGTCAGGAACACGCACATCTCCGGGAAGACGGTGCACGCGGCCCCGGCCGGGTTGCCGAGGGCCACGTTCCCGGACTTCACGGCGTCCATGATCTCGAGCTCCTTGGTGAGCAGGGTGCCGCCGTGGAACACCACGTTGAGAGCACCGCCCGAGCGTTTGGTCAGCTCCTCGGACATCCACTTGAAGCCCACCGCGCTCGACTCCGGCGGGGCCGTGACGTGGGGGAAGTCGAGCTTCTTCACTCCCGGCTTGGCCTGGCCCGAGGCCGGGCTCGGCCCGCTGGACAGCACCACGGCCACCAGGAGGACCACTGACACCGCACCGAAGAGTCGCCCGCCCATGAGCCGCCCTCCTTCGTTCAGAGTCGCGCCACCGCGTCTTGACTTCGAGGCGGGGCAACTCTACCATCCGCGCGCGATGCGCGCGCGACTGTCGTGGATCGGGGCGATCCCCCACGTCGTCATCACCGTCCTGATGGTTGTCGTCATCGTGGACATGCTTGTCGGCGTGTTCCTGCGCTACGTGGTGACCTGGATCTCGGAAATTTTCGACCTGCCGACCGTCCGCTTCTTCTGGGTCGAGGAGGTCGGCGAATGGTCGCTGGCCTGGCTCACCTTCATCGGCGCGGCTCTGGGCGTGCGCCGCGGCACGCACTTCGCCGTTCAGCTGGTCCTCGACCGCTTCCCGGCGGCCCTCCGCACGACGGTGCTGGCCGGCCAGTGCCTGCTGATCGTCGCCTTCGGCGCCCTCGTCGCGGTCTTCGGCTGGCAGGTCGCCGAGCTCAACAGCCAGTCGTTCTCGCCCGCGCTCGTCCTGAACCTCCGCTGGCTCTATCTTTCCTCGGTCGCCGGCGGCGTGCTCATGGTCGTCTACGGTCTGATCGCCCTCTCCGACGTCTTTGGAGGCCGCGGACACTGGGGCCGACCCTCCGGAGACTCCGGCTAGATCATGGTCGCCGCGGTCGTCGTCACCTTCGTGGTCCTGGTCGCGATCTCGACGCCGATCGTCTTCGCGCTCGGGCTCTCCGGGATGCTCGGCCTCGTGCTGGGCAACTTCTCGCTCCAGAAGCTTCCCTCGGCCCTGGTCGCCGGCTCGCAGAGCTGGGTGCTCCTGGCCATCCCGACGTTCGTCTTCGCCGGCAGCCTCATGGAGCGATGCGGAATGTCCTACGCCCTCGTCAACCTGGCGCGCAGCCTGGTGGGCTGGGTGCGCGGAGGGCTCGGCATGTCGGTGGTCCTGGCCGAGTACTTCTTCTCGGGCATATCCGGTTCCACGATCGCCGACGTCTCGGCCATCGGCTCGATGCTGACGCCGCCCATGCTGCGCGCCGGGTACAAGCCGGAGCACGCCGCCTCCCTGGTGGCCTCGGCCACGGCCATGGGCATCCTCGTCCCCCCGGCCATCTTCATGATCGTCCTCGGACAGATCATGGACACCTCGGTCGTGGCCATCTTTCTCGGCGGCTTCATTCCCGCCGCGGTCACCGCCGCCTGCCTGATGGTCGTCATCCTCGTCCAGGCCCACCGGCTCGACTGGCCCAAGGACGCCCGGCCGAGCTGGGCGAGCCTCGCCGTGGCGGGCCGGGCGTCGTTGGTGCCGCTCGTGGTTCCGGTGGTGATCGTCCTCGGGTTCTACTTCGGGGTCTTCACGGCCACCGAGGCCGGCGCCCTGGTGGCCGCGTACGCGGTGGCCGCGGCCCTTCTCTACTACCGGAACGTGACGGCGCGGGAGATGTGGGCGCTGCTCCACGAGACCGCGCTCCTCACCGCGGCCGTGATCTTCCTCCTCGCCGTGGCCAGCATCTATCAGTTCCTGATGGGCATGCTGGGCGTGCCCGCGTTGCTCGGCGAAGTCCTGCGACCGCTCCATCCCACGCCGTGGCTCTTCCTCCTGGCCGTGTCCGTCCTCGTCATGCTCTTCGGCATGGTGCTGGAAGGGCTCCCGGCGGCGGTCGTGCTCATCCCCGTCGTGTTCCCGATCTCCAAGCAGATCGGCATCCATCCCGTCCACTTCGCCACCGTGCTCACCGCCGCGGTCGGCATCGGCCTGTTCCTGCCGCCGATCGGCGTCGGCCTTCTGATGGCCCTGCGCTTCGCCGATGTCTCGGTCGGCCGCCACTTCCGGGCTTACTGGCCGTACTTGCTCTCGCTCTTCGTCGGCCTCCTGCTCCTCATCCTCTTCCCCGAGCTGACCCTCTTCCTGCCGCGACGCGCCGGCCTCGTCCGCTGAGCTCGCGGCGCCGGCTGGAGCCCGCTAGAATGGCCGCGCACTCGGGGTCGTCCCGCCCGATCACCATGCGGTGCGCGCCGAGCTCGGCGACCGTGGCCCGGGCGCGATCGCCGGCGCGGCGGCGCCGGTGGCAGCAAGAAAGGCGAGCGATGCTCTACATGATCATCGAGAGCTTCAAGAACCGCGATCCGGTGCCGGTGTATCGACGGTTCAGGGATCAGGGACGGCTCGCGCCGGAGTCCCTGAAGTACATCTCGAGCTGGGTGACGACCGATATGACCCGGTGCTATCAGCTCATGGAGTGCGAGGATCGCCGGCTCCTCGACCAGTGGGTCGCCCGGTGGAGCGACCTCGCGGACATGGAAGTGATTCCCGTCATCACGTCGGCCCAGGCCGTCGAGCGCGTCGCTCCACGGCTGTAGGTCGGGAGGGGACCATGCGAACACAAGCGGCGAAGGCGGCAGCCTTTCGGGCGCTGCACGAGCGTCCGGGGGCGTTCATCATTCCGAATCCGTGGGACGCCGGCACCGCCAAGCTCCTCGCGTCGCTCGGCTTCGAGGCCCTGGCGACGACGAGCCTCGGGCTGGCGAACAGCCTGGGGCGCCCCGACGGGGACGGCGTGGTGAGTCGGAGCGAAGTGCTCGAGAACTGCCGGGTGATCGCGGAGGCGACGGACCTGCCCGTCAACGCCGATCTGGAGAACGGCTACGCCCACGAGCCGCGCGCCGCCGCCCAGATGATCCGGCTGGCCGCGAACGAGGGCATCGTGGGCGGGTCGATCGAGGACGCGACCGGCGACCGGAGCAACCCGATCTATGACTTCGCGCTCGCCGTCGAGCGGGTGCACGCCGCGGTCGAGGTCGCGCGGTCACTGCCGATCCCGTTCATGTTGACGGCGCGGGCGGAGAATCTCCTGCACGGCCGCCTCGACCTCGACGATACGATCCGACGCTTGCAGGCCTTCGAGAAGGCCGGGGCGGACGTGCTCTACGCGCCGGGCGTGAGAGACCTCGCCACGATCCGCACCGTCGTCTCGTCCGTGACGAAGCCGGTCAACGTCGTGATGAGCGCCGCCGACCCAGCGCTGACGGCCGCCGACCTGGCCGGGGTCGGGGTCAGGCGCATCAGCGTCGGCGGGGCGCTGTCGCGGCTCGCGCTGGCCGCGTTCCTGAAGGGCGCGCGCGAGATGAAAGACAAGGGCGGATTCACCTGGATCCGCGACACCGTCCCGAGCAAGGAGCTCACGGCGGTCTTCACACGCTCGGACTGACCGGCTTCTCCGCGCGGACGTGCCTGCCGGCGCTGAGCCACCGGCGGACGGAGATTCTCGGCCTGTGATCGAGAATCGCGCCGCGCCGCGCTGACCGCCGGCCGGCTACTTGGTCTCGACGCGGCCGATGCGCTTGACCACGGCGGCCAGCCGCCGCGCGTCCTCGGCCCACCACGCGTTGAACTCGTCGGCGTCCTGATAGGCGATCGGCGTCTGGATCTTCTCCATCGCGTTGCGGAACTCCGGGTCCTGAACGGCCTGGCGGGTCGCGTCGCGCAGCACGCGCTGGACCGCCGGCGGGACGCCCTTGGGGGCGAAGAGCGCGGTCCACAGGTAGTACTCGACGTCGTAGCCCAGCTCCTTCATGGTCGGCACGTCGGGAAACGCCGGGTGGCGCGTGGCGCCGGAGACGGCGATCGCCCGGAGCTTGCCCGACTTCAGATGGGGAGACGCCACCGCGGGGGGCGAGCACCACATGTGCGCGTGGCCGCCCAGGACGGCCGTGACCGCGGGCCCGCCGCCCGTCGTCGGCAGGTGGCGCATGCGGAGGCCTCCGGCGGCCTGCAGCAGCATCTCCATCGGCACGTGCGAGGCGCCGTAGGGACCGGACGACGAAAAGATGATCTCGCCCGGCCGCTTGCCGGCGTCGTCGAGCACGTCCTTGAGACTCTTCCAGGGCATCTCGGCGTTGACCACGAGGATGGTCGGGTCGGCGTTCAGTCTGGCGACGCCGACGAACTGGTCACGGGTGAAGGTCGAGGGCCGGGCGAAGATCGCGTCGACCTCCGGGAGCAACGAGATCGCCGGCACGGAGATCAGGATCGTGTACCCATCGGGCTTGGCGACGGCCACCGATTGCATGCCCACCGCCCCGGCGGCTCCGGCTTTGTTGTTGATGACGACCGGCTGCTTGAGCAGGCGCTCGAGCGCCGCCGCCAGCGGGCGCCCCGTGAGATCGGCGAGGCCGCCCGGGGGAAAGGGGTTCACGAGGGTGATGGGCCGTGCGGGGTATTGCTCGCTTGCCGCGACTCCCCCGATCGGGATGAAGCCGAGCGCCAGCAGAACGAGAACGGCCGACAGGACCGAACGGCGCATATGACGGGCCTCCATGGTCAGTGTGCGCAGACGTGGCGAACCAGAGCACGTCGATCGTAACGCAGGAATCGGCTCCGCGGTCAGCCGCTTGCTCGGCGTCGGGCGTCGCGATAAGGTCTGGCACCGGAGGGAGGACCGCATGGCGAGCACGGACGGCAACATCTTCCAGATGGGCCTCGGTCGCGCCGCCGCGAACTGGGCACCGCTGACCCCGCTGGGATTCCTGCCGCGCACCGCCTCGATCCATCCGGAGCGGGTGGCGGTGATCCACGGCGCCCGGCGCATCGTCTATCGCGAGCTCGACGCGCGGGCCCGGCGCCTGGCCTCCGCCCTCGTCCGGCTCGGCATCGGCCCGGGCGACACCGTGTCGGCGATCCTTCCCAACGTGCCGGCGATGCTCGAGGCGCACTTCGGGGTGCCCATGATGGGGGCCGTGCTGAACACCATCAACACGCGGCTCGACGCCCGCACGATCGCCTACATCCTGGCGCACGGCGAAGCGAAGGTGCTCCTGACCGATCGGGAGTACGCGGGAACGGTCGGGCCGGCGCTCGAGAAGCTCGGCCGGAAGCCCCTGGTCGTCGAGGTGGAGGACGCGCTCTACCAGGGGCCGGGCGAGCGGCTCGGCGAGCTCGAGTACGAAGCGCTCCTGGCGACGGGCTCCGACGACTTCGCGTGGACGCCGCCGGCCGACGAGAGCGCGCCCATCGCGCTCAACTACACCTCGGGGACCACCGGCAACCCGAAGGGCGTCGTCTACCATCATCGCGGCGCGTTCCTCGAGTCCGTCGGCAACATCATGATGTGGCCGCTGCCGCCGCGCGCGGTCTACCTGTGGACGCTCCCGATGTTCCACTGCAACGGCTGGTGCTACACCTGGGCGGTGACGGCGATGGGGGGCACGCACGTGTGCCTGCGCCGCGTCGATCCGCCGCTCGTGTTCCAGCTGATCGCGCGGGAGCGCGTGACCCACATGTGCGGCGCGCCGACCGTGCTCACGCTGCTGATCCAGACGCCGCCGGAGCAGCGGACCGCCTTCGAGCATGTGGTCGAGCTCGAGACGGGCGGCTCTTCGCCGCCCGCCAAGGTCATCCGCGCGATGAGCGAGATGGGCTTCAACGTCACGCACCTCTACGGCCTCACCGAGGTGCACGG
>Ga0137394_10002900_pt1 | contig 12823 bp, 12 predicted proteins | sample czobulk116metaG_FD_108278 | JGI IMG/M metagenome (GOLD analysis project Ga0137394, IMG submission 108278) | Vadose zone soil microbial communities from Angelo Coast Range Reserve, California, USA - czobulk1.16 metaG | ecosystem: Environmental > Terrestrial > Soil > Vadose zone | place: USA... | reverse complement strand
CCCAAATCGCTTGCGATCTTCCGCGAGGTCGATGGATTCCGGAGAGGTTCCGATGATGGGCACGCCGGCGAACTGCAAATCGAGCGCGAGGTTCAGCGGAGTTTGCCCACCGAACTGCACGATCACGCCATTCGGTTTCTCTTCTCTGACAATGTGGAGAACGTCTTCCAGCGTGAGCGGCTCGAAGTAAAGACGATCCGACGTGTCGTAATCTGTCGATACGGTTTCCGGATTGCAATTGACCATGATGGTTTCGTAGCCCTCTTCCTTGAGAGCAAACGACGCATGGCAACAGCAATAATCGAACTCGATTCCCTGCCCGATCCGGTTTGGGCCGCTGCCGAGGATGATGATCTTCTTCCGATCGCTGGGCGCGGCTTCGTCTTCCTCTTCGTGCGTGGAATAAAAGTAGGGGGTATAGGACTCGAACTCTGCCGCGCACGTATCGACGCGCTTATATACAGGTATGATGCCGTAGTCGCCCCGCTTGGCCGCGATATCCCGCGGTTTCGCGTCCACTAAACCCGCAATCCGGGCGTCGGAAAAGCCCGATCGCTTTGCCTCCCGGAGAAGATCCGCCGGCAGCGTGTCGATGGTGTATTGCGAAAGCTCTCTGATCAGGTCGGCGATTTCCTTCATCTCGTTCAAGAACCACGGATCGATGTGAGTCATTTCTACCAATTCAGCGATGCTGAAACCATTTCCAACAGCATGAAGAAGATACGGAATGCGATCCGGAGTCGGTGTGACCAGCTTTCGCTGGATGAGCTCCTTTTCGATCTTCTCTGAACCGGGCTGCCGGCTGTTTTCGAGCGACCGCACTCCCTTCAAAAAGGCCTCTTTAAATGTGCGGCCGATGGCCATGACTTCACCGACTGACTTCATTTGCGTGCCGAGCGTAGGATCTGAATCCGGAAACTTCTCGAACGCCCACTTCGGAATCTTCACGACAACGTAATCAAGCATTGGCTCGAAAGACGCCGGTGTCTTCTTCGTAATATCGTTTGGAATTTCATTGAGCGTGTAGCCTACCGCGAGCTTCGCCGCAATCTTCGCGATCGGAAAACCTGTAGCCTTCGAGGCCAACGCCGAGCTTCGCGACACGCGGGGATTCATTTCGATGACGACGAGGTTTCCGTCCTTTGGATTCACCGCGAATTGAATATTAGAACCGCCGGTTTCCACGCCGATCTGCCGGATGACGGCTGCGGCTGCATCGCGCATGCGCTGGTACTCGCGGTCGGTCAGCGTCTGAGCCGGTGCAACCGTTACCGAGTCGCCCGTGTGTACACCCATAGGATCGAAATTCTCGATGGAACAGATGATGACGACGTTGTCCTGGAGATCACGCATCACCTCCAGCTCGAACTCCTTCCATCCAATCACCGACTCTTCAATCAAGACGGTGTGTACCGGGCTCAGGTCGAGGCCGCGCTGGACTATGCCTTCGAATTCCTCACCATTAAACGCAAGGCCGCCGCCGGTACCGCCCAAGGTAAATGAGGGACGAATGACACAGGGGAAACCGATACTCTGAACAACTCGCTGCGCTTCGCGGATGTCTCCGACGACCTCGCTGCGAGGCGTCGCAAGACCGATCTCGGCCATGGCCTGTTTGAAAAGTAACCTGTCTTCGGCCATCTTCACGGCCCTGGCCTTGGCACCGATCAGCTCGACTTTGTACTCGTCGAGAACTCCGCTGTCGGCCAGCTCGACCGCAATGTTCAGCGCCGTCTGGCCACCGACGGTTGGCAACAGCGCATCCGGCCTTTCCCGCTTGATAATCGCTGCTACAAATTCGCTTGTCAGCGGTTCGACATAAGTCCGATCCGCCAATTCGGGGTCGGTCATGATCGTAGCCGGATTCGAATTCACCAGAACGATCTCGTATCCTTCTTCGCGCAATGCCTTGCAGGCCTGCGTTCCCGAATAATCGAATTCGCATGCCTGGCCGATCACAATCGGACCGGACCCGATGATCAGAATCTTTTTGATGTCAGTACGCCTGGGCATGTTGTATTCGCGCGCTATTCCCCTCCTCGCGAGGAGGGGAATGCGCCCACACCGAACAGTTTGCTAATTCGTTCACACGTCCTTCAGAGTAGGTGAATTTCCACTTCATCGCGTCCATCCCTTCATGAGATCAAAGAACTTTTTGAACAAATAATACGAATCGTGCGGACCGGGCGAAGCTTCGGGATGATATTGAACGCTGAATGCCGGCAAGGACCGGTGTTCGAAACCTTCGACCGTGTTGTCGTTCAAATTGATGTGCGTGATCTTGACCTCGTTCAGGTTCAGGCTTTCCGGATCGACGGCGAAACCGTGATTCTGCGCCGTGATCTCCACCCGCTTCCGCTCCATATCGAGAACAGGATGGTTTCCGCCATGATGGCCAAATTTCAGCTTGAATGTCCTGCCGCCAAATGCCAGACCCATGATCTGATGTCCCAGGCAAATTCCGAAGATCGGTTTCTTGCCAAGCAGAGCACGGACATTGTTGATGGCATATTTGAGAGGCTCAGGATCGCCGGGACCATTGGAGAGAAACACGCCATCGGGTTTCAGCGCCAGTACTTCCTCCGCCGCTGTGGTAGCCGGAACAATTGTCACCTGCGCCCCGCACCGCGTGAGATTCCGCAGAATATGAGATTTGATTCCGAAGTCGTACGCCACAACATGAAAGGGGCACGGTTGGAAATCCGAAAGCGCAGAGAATTCCACGAAGTTCACATGCTTGTCGGCGTTTTCGTATGGCTTCTCGACCGTCACCGCGCTCGCCAGATCCCACCCCACCATCTCCGGTGCTTTTTTGACCTTTTTCGTCAACGAAGCTTCGTCATGGTCGATCAGGGAGACTATCCCGCGCATTGAGCCCTTCAGCCGGATGTGACGGACAAGGGCGCGCGTATCGATGCCGGAAATCACGGGAATGCGGTATTCGGTAAGGTATTCCTCGAGGGTGTCTGTCGTGCGCCAGTTGCTGGGCAATGGTGACAGGCGTTTGACGATGAACGCTTCCAGAAACGGCTTGCGCGATTCGACGTCCTCGCGATTAACCCCGGTGTTGCCGATCAGCGGATACGTCATCGTGACGATCTGGCCGGCGTAGGACGGGTCCGTCAGGATTTCCTGATAACCCGTCATGGAGGTATTGAAAACGACTTCGCCCACGGCCTCGCCTTCGAAGCCGTGCCCGTTACCGCGAAAAACGCGTCCGTCTTCCAGCAGCAACGTCGCGGTCTTTTTCATCTAATGAAGTCGGGGCCACCGGAGACGCCAATGATAAATGTCGGGCCCACCGGCCAGCCGTAGTTGGTGCACCGCTTCGCGGCCTCATTGAATGGCATTGGCCGGTCCCCCCACATCAGTCCAGCGATCCCATTTTGTCGATCGGCCAATATCTGAAAACGGCTTTTCCGTAGATGTACTTCTCAGGGACGAGGCCCCACATGCGGCTGTCGTTGGATTGGTTCCGGTGATCGCCCAGCACGTAGTAGTGACCTGGCTCGACGTATACAGGCGGATAGGTTCGATGGTCCATGTACTCGGACAGTATGTAGTTCTCATCGAGCGCCTTGTCATTGACGTAAACAACGCCGCGGCGGACTTCGACGACGTCGCCCGGCATGCCAACTACGCGCTTGATGTAGGACTTCGTCGGATCAAGTGGATACCAGAAAACGACGATGTCCTTTCGCTGAATCTTTTCGATCCGGTAAACGAACTTGTTGACGAAGATACGTTCCTGGTCGACCAGCTCGGGCAACATGCTGGTCCCTTCGACTTTGACGGGCTGGTACAGAAAAACAACGATCATGATCGCCGTGCCGATGGCGAAAAAGACGTCGCGGGCCCATCCGCGGATTTCGCCGACCATGTTCGACAGTGGTGTACTGCCTGTCTCCGGCGCTGAGACCTGTTCAACTTCGGGCTCTGGTGTCATAGAGTGTTACTGGAAGGATCCTTTATGCAAAAATGGAAGAGTTATTGTAGCCGATCCGCACCGTCATTGCCAGAGGCTGAGTTGTCTTTTCCACGCCGGGGAATAGCCACAAAAAGGCACAAAAATCACAAAAACACAAATTATTCTGTATTTTTGTGCTTTTTTTGTGGCTATTCCCCTAATTCATATCGAATCAGCGAAGCGCCAATGATTGCCGCAGTTTCCGCCTTCAGGATTGCGGCTCCAAGAGAGACCCGGTGAAAGCCTTTTTTGGCCGCAGCAACCAACTCTTCGTCGCTCCAGCCCCCCTCAGGACCAACCAGATACAGTACGGGTGAACCTGTGAGGGCCGGCCTCAGCGAACCGCCTTCACGCTCCGCAAACATGATTTTGGATCCGGCAGGAATCGAAAGAACTTCCGCGAAAGGGACCGGCACATTGAGCTTTGGCAGGTAGTAGTGCTTCGACTGCTTCGCGGCTTCGATGACAATCCGGGTCCAGCGATCGTGCCGGTTCCCGGGAACCACATTCGATCGCGCAGCAGCGAATGGCACAATCCGGGTCACGCCCGCTTCAACGGTTTTTTCCAGCGCCAGTTCAAATGCGGGAATTCGAATCATTGCCATGGCCAGAATTACCTCCGCCGATGGCGGGGGCGCTTGCCGCAATTCCTTCACGCGTGCGACAGTCTCACGCTTGTTAACCGATTCGATCACGGCAGTCCATACCCGCCCGCCGCCATCGAAGATCTCAACAACTTCACCCTTTTCCGTCCGCGCCACAATGAGGTGCAGATGTTCGTCCCCGGTAAGAACAATTTGATCATTTTCGATGGAAGGTACGGGCAGATAGACAGACCTAAGCGACATGCTTCTCGCAGATCAGCGCCAGCCACTCGCCTCGAGCAAGTTCTTCGTGAATGGTGAAGCGAAAACCCACACTGAGTTCGCGGATTTCCTCGGCTTGATCGTGAAGAATGCCCGAGAAGATCGCGATGGCATGATTTTTCAAAACGCGATCGAATTCCGGAAACAGCCCGATGATGAGATCTGACGTCAGATTTCCCGTCAGCAGATGAATGGAATCGTTCTTGATTGCATCCAGCGAGCCGCAAAAGGTCCAGATGTCATCCTCGTCATTGCGCTCAATGTTCGCACGTGCGACTTGCACGGCAATGGGATCGATGTCGCAGGCGAAAACCTGCCTGGCGCCCAGAAGCCGGGAGGCAATGGCCAGAATTCCCGAACCTGTGCCGACGTCGAGAACGATGTGCCGCGATTCAATCCATCGTTCGAGCGCTTCAATCGCAAGCTGCGTCGTCTCGTGCGTGCCCGTCCCGAATGCCTGCCCGGGGTCGATACGAATAGGCAGCCGGTCATGTGGACACACCGGGTGTTCCCAACTGGGGATAACAAAGAAATCGTCGCCGATGGGAAAGCTCGTATACGATTTCTTCCACTCCTCGGTCCAGTCGCATTCTTCGACGATTGCGCGCGAAATAGCGGGATTTTGCCGGCCTGTACGGCCGAATAAGGCTCGAACCCGGCTTTCGATTTTTTCCAGATTGGACCGGGGACCGAAGTAAAGAACGAGGTGACTAAAGCCGGGCCGAGGAGACCAGCTTTCCCACACACCGGCTACACCGTCGCCGGAGAGTTCACCGACAACAGCGTCGATCAGATCGTCTGGAACATCGAGAGTGAGCTGGTTCCAAGACATGCGTTTCGAGTTATGAGTTTTGAGTCTTGAGTCCTGAGTCCTGAGTCCTGAGTCCTGAGTAAGCCGTTCCGGTTTCCGACTCATAACTCAAAACTCACGACTCAAAACTCTAACTAAAGATTTCTTTCATACGCTCCAGAATCTTCTTCTGTATGGGCTTATTCTCGGTCTCAATCGTTGAGCCGAACTTCATCAACAGTTCCTTTTGTTCTCGTGTGAGTTTCGTTGGAACAACGATATCCAGGGCAACGAAAAGATCACCGCGAGCCGAACCGCCACGTTTGGAAATGCCGCGGCCCTTGATGCGGAATATCGAGCCGGTCTGCGTTCCGGCAGGAATGTTCAATTTTTCCTGTTCGCCTTCGAGAGTGGGAATCATGATCTGCGAGCCAAGAGCGGCTTGCGGGAAGCTAACCGGAATATGGCAGAACAGATCGTGGTCGCGCCTCTCGAAAAATTCGTGTTCCTGGACATTCAGGACAACGTACAGATCACCTGGGGAACCACCTTTGCCGCCGGCATCACCTTCACCCGAGATGCGTAACTTCGAGTCATTGTCTACACCAGCGGGTATCTTGATTTCGAGCGTCTTTTCTCGAACGACACGGCCGTCGCCGTGGCAGACCGCGCAACGATTCTTGATGACCTGACCTGTACCGTGACACTGGCTGCAGGTGCGGGTGATGCTGAAGAAACCTTGTTGGAAGCGAACCTGGCCGTATCCGTTGCACGTGGGACACGTTGTCGGGCCTGACCCCTTCTGCGCGCCGATGCCATTGCATTCCGGGCAAGTTTCATGACGCGGGACCTTGATCTTGGTGGTTGTTCCGAACGCAGCATCTTCAAAGCTTAGATCAAGATCGTATCGAAGATCAGAGCCCCGCTGAGCGCGCGACCCGCCGCGGCGTCCGCCTGCAAAGATGTCGCCAAAACCAAATATGTCACCCAGAATGTCGCTGAAATCCGCGAAGACGCTCGGATCAAAGCCGGCGCCGGCAGCAGTTCCTACACCAGCATGCCCAAAGCGGTCATAGTTCGCGCGCTTCTGCGTATCACTCAAGATTGAGTACGCTTCGGCCCCTTCCTTGAATTTTTCCTCGGCTTCTTTATTTCCCGGATTGCGGTCTGGGTGGTATTGAAGCGCAAGCTTGCGGTAGGCGCTCTTGATTTCCTGATCGGAGGCATTGCGCGAAACCCCAAGCACCTCGTAGCAGTCCCTTTTTCCGTTCAAGTGTAGTTAGTCCTTTTTCGCGGCGACGCTCACCATCGCCGGCCGTAACAGCCGGCCATTGAGCAGATAACCTTTTCGCATTTCCTCGAGGACCGTGTTCTCCTCAGCCTGATCTGTGGCCTGAGTGGAAACAGCCTGATGGAAATGGGGATCAAATGTCTTCCCTTTTGCCTCAATTGGTTTCAGCCCGAATCGCGCGAGAGTATCTTGATTCTGTTTGTAAATCAGCTCGAAGCCGCGGAGCATGGTCTGGCCGCCGGTCTGAGTGGCGGCGTTTTTCAGGGCAAGCTCGAATGAGTCGAGCACGTTCAGTAATTCCTTCATCAAATCGGCGGAAGCGAACTGCATGAAGTCCGACTTCTCGCGGTCGGTTCTCTTCTTGTAGTTCTCAAATTCGGCCTGTTTGCGCAACAGGCGATCGTAGAGATCATCGCGTTCTCTCTTTAAGGCCTCTATTTCCTGTTCCGGGCGAGGAACCGCCTGGTCCGTTGTCACAACGTCCGGCGAACCTTTTTCCGAATCGCCGTCGCCGCCCCCGTCGTTTTCAGGGACCCGTCTTTCGTACTTATCGTTCTCTCCCATAACACCAATTATAAGGGCTTTTCAGTCGTTGTCAGGCGCGAAGCGCAAGCCCCCGGGGCGAAGCCTCAAGCATTGATCATTTCGCCTACAATGCGGCCGAGATAAGCGACAATCGAAATGCCGCGTTCATATTCCATACGAGTCGGACCGATGATTCCAAGAAAACCGGTCGTACGGTCATTGGACGCGTAAGAGGAAGCGATAAGCGTAAAGTCCCGCATATCGGGAACACCGAGTTCCGAACCTATGCTGATCTTCACGCCTTCCGGCGGGTTGTTCGAAATGCACTCATTCAGGATCTTTACCAGACGTCCTTTCTCTTCGAACATCTGAAACAGCATTCGCATGCGCTCGACATCGGCAAATTCAGGCTGATTGAGAATGTTTGCCGTTCCTTGCAAATACAGGCTGTCGGGCGTGGCCTCTTTCTGAAGCGTATCGCTCCATGTGCGCAGCAACGCGAGCATGCGGTCGAAGAGCGTTCGTTCGAACTGCATCAGCCGCAAAAGCTCATTTCGAATCTCCGTCAGTGTTTTTCCGGAGAATTTCTCGACGAGATATCGCCCGGCCTGGTCAAGTTCTTCCTGCGGGTAAGGCTCGGCGACCCGAATGAGCTTGCGTTGCAATAATCCGGTTTTGGAAACGAACACCACCAGGATTTTGCCGTCCCCCAGATCGATGAATTCGATGTGTTTCAAAATCGTCGCACCCATGGAAGGCGCGATCAGAAGTCCGACATTTTTCGAAATCGTCGACAGAATGAAACAGGTGCGCGACATGACATCTTCCGGCGTTTCGCTTTCTGCGAGCACGCGGTTGATATATCGCTCATCCGATTTACTGACCTTGCTCGAGTCGGCCAGATAATCGACGTAAAACCGGTAGCCCCTCTCCGAGGGAATGCGGCCCGCAGACGTGTGTGGCTGGGCCAGGTAACCTTCTTCTTCGAGATCCGCCATGATATTACGGATCGTCGCGGGGCTGAGTTTCCAGGCCATTGACTTCGCCAGCGTCCGCGACCCGACCGGCTCGCCGGAGTTCACGTACGATCGGACAATTAATCTCAAAATTTCCCGAGTCCTTTCATCGAGTTGTCGGGCGTCCGTTTTGGCGCTCATCGCACTTTTTATAACATCAGGTAACGACAGGGTCAACGGGGCGATGGGGTCTGAGGCGGAATTCAATCGAGAAATACTCTTGAAAGGCGCGAACGAATACGCCTCTAAGTTGCTCAATCGTAGGCCGCGCGCCGAGGAATTCAGCCATACCGGCCATTTCACGCTTTAAAGTTTCGCTATCCGGCAAACCCGTGGCTCGGGCCAGAGCTTCGCGATCACAGGTAATCGGCATCGAGCCATGTTGGAGAAAACTGCCGCGCACCCGGCGCTGCGCGCTACCGGCGATCTTGCGGCCATCAACCATCAGTTCATAGCGGGAAGTTGAAAGGAAACAAGGAGGGTCGCTGCCGTTATCGGAAATGCCCGGCTTCCGAGTATCCGGCGCGAGTACAGCACAGACTCCAAGACTGTTGTATCCGGCACAGAGTGCCTCAGACACCCGCTTGTAATTTCCGTAAATCGTGTCTCCAAAGCAGGAGGAATCGTTCGAGATGACCGCATATGTGATTTCGTCATCGTGCAAGACGGCTCTGCCGCCGGTTGGGCGATGAACAACGTCGATGCCGTTCGCACGGCAATACATCATATCCACGGCATTGCCGACTCTTTGATTACGGCCCAGGGAGACTGTAGGTTGCCGCCAGCCGTAGAACCGTACGACGGTTCGTCTTTCAGACGAGCCAACCACTTCATCGAGCAGCGCAGCGTCGATCGCCATGTTGGTTGCGCCGTCGATAGCGCCATCGATGATTAATTCCCAGGTCATAATGGAGCGCGGGCTAAAGCCCGCGACTACATAACATACGTCAAAATTACACGCGTCAAATGTAGCCGCGGGCTTTAGCCCGCGTTTTGTTGATTCCCTCTTACGGGATGGCCACGGCGACGAAGCTGGAACGCCACTCGTTCGTGTTCGCATTCCGCTGCAGCACCATCAGCGCAATATCCTGGCCGGACTTCATGACCCTTTCGGCGCGTCTGAAGTCTTCGGTGTTGTGGATCTCGAATCGCTCGTTACCGGCAATGACTCGAGTAATGATCGTCCCTCGCATTAGTCCGGCTTCCTCTGCAGGACTGTCCTGATCAACCGAGGCGACGTATACGCCGTCGGACGAACTCAATCGAAGCTGGCGAGCCATATCCGAAGTAATAGGTTGGACGCGGACTCCCAATTTCGACTGAGAATTATCGCTTTGATCATTATTGTCAGGGCTGCTGTTGCTTGCTCGCTCGCCGATGACCTCCTGGCGATCTCCAATCACGATCGGGATCGTCTGCTCCTTGCCGTCGCGGTTAACCTTCACATGAATCGTGCGGCCGATCTGACTATTTGCGACAACGTCCAACAAGGCCGAGCCGGAGCTGATCTTCGCCGCATCAATTTCCGTGATAACGTCGCCGGCGCGGATACCCGCCTTCGCCGCCGGACCTCCCGGCACGACGTATTGAACCACAACCCCGCAATCGGCTTTCAGTCCGAGCGCGCGGCACAGCGAAGCATCTTGAGTAGGATTGGCGCTGTACTGGATTCCGATGCCCCCGCGCGTCACTTTCCCACTCTGGACGAGCTGGTTGTAGACCTTGATAGCGGTATTGGACGGCAATGCAAATCCCAGGCCCGCCGACGACCGTGTTTCTGAGATGATGGCTGTGTTGATGCCAATGACCTCACCGGTCATGTTCACAAGCGGACCGCCGCTGTTGCCGGGGTTGATCGCCGCATCGGTCTGCAAAAAGCTCTGAAAATCATTCCTGGCTCCGCCGATGTCAGTGCGGCCTTTCGCGCTAATGATGCCGTGCGTGACCGTGTGATCCAGGCTGAATGGACTCCCGATCGCCAATACCCAATCTCCGACTTTGACCGCTTCGGAGTTGCCCATCTTTGCAACCGGAAGATCGCGCCCGGCTTCGATCTTGATGACGGCAAGGTCGGTGTCACTGTCGCTGCCGATGAGTTTTGCCTGATACTCGGACTTGTCTTCCAGACGAACCATGATCTTTGTTGCCTTATCCACCACATGATGATTCGTCACGATGAATCCGGCCTTATCGACAATGAACCCCGTGCCCAGGTTTCGCACCCTTTCGGCGCGGTCAGGCGCATCCGGTGAGCCGAAAAAATTGAAGAAATCGAACGGATCAAATTCTCTGGGGTTCCGATTTTTGTTATTCGGACTGTTGTTCGGATTGTTGTTGCGATCGCTGCGATTGCGAACGGGATTCTCGGGCGCTGCCTCCGTATTGATATTGACTACGGCGGGACCGAGGTTCGCGGCGATTTGCGAAAACGCGTTGGAAAGTGAAACCGGGTCGGGAATGACGAGCGTCTGCGACTTCTGCTCGCCCGCTTTGACCCCACCCGAGACGATCGTCCCTATTACAACTCCAATCGTCAGGGTTGCAATGATTAAGGTGAGATAAAGCAAACGCTTCTTTGTCATGGCTCTTTAACCTTTCATCCTTCAGAGGTGTGTTTCGACATTATATCTTAGCGGCGTCAAGGTGCTTACAATTGCCCAAATCAACTCAATTTTGACGGCACACGCGTGTTTTGGTTTTAAACTGTAGGGGCGGTCTGTGACCGCCCTGGGCGCTCATAGAGCGCCCCTACCGCGCGTAATTTCTTCAAACGCTCTTCGGCGGCTCGAAGAGTCTCTTCTTTCTTGCAGAACGTAAACCGGATAATTTCTTTTCCTGCGGCCGGATCGCTGAAAAAGCTGCTGCCCGGAACAGTCGCCACGCCGATGTCTTTAACCAGAAACCTCGCGAATTCGACATCGTTCGGATAGCCCCACTTTCCGATATCGCACATGATGTAGTAGGCCCCTTTGGGAAGCATCGGGTTCAATGCGGCATCTTCCAGCATCTTCATAAGACGATCACGCCGCTGCTGATAGCTCCTGGCCAGATCGGCGTAGTATGCGTCCGGCAGTTGCAGCGCCATGGCCCCTGCTTCTTGAAGCGGCGCCGGAGCACCGACAGTCAGGAAATCGTGCATCTTTCGAATGGCGCCGGTGATCCCTGGCGGGGCAATGATGTAGCCCACGCGCCAGCCCGTAACGCTGAATGTCTTCGACATACCGTTCACAACGATCGTGCGATCGCGCATGCCGTCCAGGGTAATCGGGGAAACGTGTTCCGCATCGTCGTAAATAATGTGCTCGTAGATCTCGTCGGTTATCGCGAGGACGTCCCACTTCCGGCATAGCGCGGCAATGAACTGAAGTTCTTCGCGGCTGAAGACTTTGCCCGTCGGGTTATTCGGCGTATTAATAATGATGGCTTTCGTGTTGTTATTGAACGCCGCCGCAAGCTCCTTCTCATCAAACGACCAGTCAGGCCTTCGAAGTTGAACGTAGCGTGGGGTCGCACCCGAAATGATCGCATCCGGCCCATAATTTTCGTAAAACGGCTCGAAGACAATCACTTCATCGCCGGGATTGATGACGGCGAGCAGAACGTCGATCATGGCTTCCGTCGAACCACACGAGACCGTGATTTCGCGCTCGGGATCTATATCGATCCCCATGAATTTTTTCGTCTTATACACGAGTGCGTCGCGAAAGTTCTTGGCGCCCCATGTGATCGCATATTGATTGACGTCCGCGAAGATGGCATCCGCGGCGGCTCTTTTGAGCACGTCGGGCGCGGGAAAATCGGGAAATCCCTGTGAGAGATTGATCGCCCCATGCTCCATGGCAAGACGTGTCATTTCGCGAATGACGGACTCCGTAAATTGAGCCGCTTTATAGGAGATGGGTTTCTTAAACATCTTATGAATTCACCGGACCGGGATACCTATCACCCAATCGCGACGGATCGTTCTCGCCAAGTATGCGAACGACTTCTTCATGAAAGTAATCGTGCGCGGCGACTACGGAGCCAGCCACCCGGTGAGTATACGCTTCGCGACCAAGGTCGATTTCCTTCTGCAATCGCTGGTAAATGTCCGAATGCTGCCGTCCCTCTTTGAGTTCCTGTTCATGATACAGCTTGATTTCCGATACCAGCAGCCGCGCGATTCGCCGCGCCTCCGCATGAGCCTTTTGGTCGTCCGGCTCTGCGGCCGCAGCGGGCGGAAGGGATTCGCTTGTGGCGGCTGCCGGACGGGCAACAACCGTTGTTTCGGAAGCGCCAAGCGGCTTGGGTACGGGAGCTCTTAATTTGAGCCCGAATACCTCAATGGCACGTTCCAGTGATGAGCTGAGAAAATCGAGTGCGTCGCTT
>Ga0137394_10002897_pt1 | contig 12826 bp, 9 predicted proteins | sample czobulk116metaG_FD_108278 | JGI IMG/M metagenome (GOLD analysis project Ga0137394, IMG submission 108278) | Vadose zone soil microbial communities from Angelo Coast Range Reserve, California, USA - czobulk1.16 metaG | ecosystem: Environmental > Terrestrial > Soil > Vadose zone | place: USA... | reverse complement strand
GTCGCCGGCGTGGAACACGTTGCCGACGCGCAGGCCGTGCGCGGCGACGATCTCGTTCACGCGCCCCAGCACGTACGGCAGCTTCGTGCGCGGGATGACGCCGTCCATCACCATGTACGCGGGAGAGACGCGCCCGTAGGCGCCGAACGCGGACTTGCGGCCCTTCCAGAGCAGCTGGCGCTCGGCCTCGCTCGCCGCCGTCCGCACCTCGCGCGCGCCCGCGTCGCGGCAGGCGGCGACGATCCGCTCCGCCTGTGTCTCCATGGCCACCGCGAGACCGTCCAGCTCGATCAGCAGCGCGGCCGCCGCGTCGCGCGGGTAGCCGCAGCCGAACGCGTCCTCGACCGCCTGGATGGTGAGCTGGTCGATCATCTCCACCGCGGCCGGCACCAGGCCGCGCCCGATGATCGCGGACACCGCCGCCGACGCCTGCTCGACGTGGTCGAACACCGCGAGCACGGTCTTCACCGCCTGGGGCTTTTTGAGGATCCGCACGACGATCTTGGTCGCGATCCCGAACGTGCCCTCGGAGCCGACGAACACGCCGGCGAGGTCGTAGCCGAGCGCGTCACGCGTCCGACCGCCGAGCCAGACGATCTCGCCGTCGGGCAGCACGACCTCGAGTCCGAGCACGTGGTTGACGGTGACGCCGTACTTGAGCGTGTGGGGGCCGCCGGAGTTGGTCGCGATGTTGCCGCCGATCGTGCACGCCTGCTGGCTGGACGGATCCGGCGCGTAGTAGAAGCCGCGCGGCCCCACCGCCTGCGACAGGTGCAGGTTCACGAGGCCGGGCTCGACCACCGCGATCTGGTGGTCGTAGTCCACCTCGAGGATGCGATTCATCCGCATCAGCGAGATCACGAGTCCACCCTCGGCGGGCAGACAGCCGCCCGCGAGCCCGGTGCCGGCGCCGCGCGCGACGAACGGAATGCTCTCGCGGTTCGCCAGCCGCACGACGGCCGCCACCTGCTCGACGGAGGTCGGGAACACGATGAAGTCGGCGAGCGCTCGGAAGAGCGTGAGCCCGTCCGACTCGTACACCAGCAGCTCGTCGGGCTCGGACAAGACGCCGTCGGCGCCGACGAGCGCCTCGAGCTCGCGGCGCAGGACGGGCTTGCGATCGGCGGTCAGCGTGGCCATGGCTCGGCCTGAGTATACCGCCGCCGCGTCAGGCGGCGCGGGCGGCGAGGACGGGCGGAATACGCTTGAGATCCGCCACGAAGCGCTCCATCTCCGCGCGGCGCGCGGCGTCGTCGGGCGCGCGCAGGACCGCGGAGGGGTGGACGGTGGCCATCACGTGCGGCGCCCAGCGAGCCAGGATCCACTCGCCGCGCTGCCGCGTCACGCGGAACTTCGGGCCGAGCAGGGTCTGCGCGGCGGTGGCGCCGAGGCAGACGAGCACCACCGGCTTGACCACGTCCAGCTCCGCCTCGAGCCACGGCAGACACGCGGCGATCTCCATCTGGTTGGGCTTGGCGTGGATGCGCCGCTTGCCCTTCGGCTCCCACTTGAAGTGCTTCACGACGTTGGTGACGTACACGTCGGTGCGCGCGATGCCGGCCGCCTCGAGGGCGCGGTCGAGCACGCGCCCGGCGGGGCCGACGAACGGCCTGCCCGCGAGGTCCTCGTCGTTGCCGGGCTGCTCGCCGACCATCATCACGCGCGCGCGGGGCGGGCCCTCGCCGAAGACCGTCTGCGTGCCGCGCGCCCACAGCGGGCAGCCGCGGCATCCCGCGGCCGCGGCGCGCAGCGCGGGCAGCGTACGGCGCGCCGGCAGGAAGTCGGCCGCGGAGCCGGTGGCGCGCACGCGCCGCGCCGTCACGCAACACTCCAGGTTAGACGCCACAGGTCCGCCGGCGGACGACGTCCAGACGCCCGCCGCGCGGCGGCCACGCGCGCCGCCGCCGCCGCCAGCCGCTCGGTCACGCGCGCGCCGAGCCCGACCATACGCGCCAGCGGCAGGTCGGCCTCCAGCGCCGCCAGCACGAGGTCGTCGAAGTGCACCTCGTGGAAGTGCGCGGCCGGATACGGGTTGTCGCAGACGAGCGCCTCGAGCACGGCGCGCACGTCGCCGCGCCGCGCCTCGAGGGCGACCGCCAGCCACTGCTGCGCGTCGGGCAGGAGCGGCAGCGCGCGGACGAGTGCCGCGCGCTGACGCGCGTCGCCGCTGCGCCGCCGGCGCTCGATGAATCCTTCGAGGTCCGGTGCCGCCTGGTCCGCAGCGAGCCGCAGCCAGGCGGCGCGGGTGACATCGTCGATGCCCCACGCCTCGAGCGACCAGTCCACGCCGAGCGCCGAGAGCGCCGTGCGCTCGGCGGCGTCCGGCGCGAGCGGGGCGGCGCCGAGACGCCGGCCCGCCTCCGCGAACGCGGTCTCGAGCGTACGGACGTCGGGCGCGGCCGCGACCTCGCGCAGCCACGTGCGCTGGGCAGGGACGCGCCGCTCGACCAGGTCGAGCAGGTGGGCGGCGAGCGGCGATCGCGCGAGAGTCACCACGGAGGAGCGTTCCTGAAACTCATCCCGGAATCGCAGCAAGCGGAATGCCGCCGAGTCATAGGGCCAGCAGCGTGCGGGCGGCGGCGACGATCGCGGCGGCGTCGATGCCGTAGTGGCGGTAGAGATCGGCGCGCGCGCCGGACTGCCCGAAGTCCTCGACGCCGAGCGCCTGCTGAGGGACGCCGAGCGCTCCGCCGATGAATCCGAGCGCGTGCGAATGGCCGTCGAGGACGGAGACGACGGGCACGTCCTCCTCGTCGGCGGCGACGAGCGTCTCCAGCCACGGCCTCGGCGCGCGCAGGCCGCGATAGAGCCGGTCCGGGCTCGTGACGACGAACACGTTGGCGAAGACGCCGTGCCCGGCCAGGGCGCGCGCCGCCTCGAGCGCCTCGGTCACCATCACACCGGCGGCGAAGACGTGCACGGCGCGGTCGGCGGCATACCCGGGGCGGTCGCGCGCGTCGCTCAGCCGATAGCCGCCGCGCAGAACGGCGTCGCGATACTCGGGAGTCGGCGCGGGCGCCAGCGCCTGGCTCACCGGGCGCGTCGACAGTCTCAGGTACAGGCTCTCGCCCTCACGAGCCGCGATGGCGGCGAGGCCGTCGAGCAGGATCCACTCCACCTCGCGCGCGAAGGCCGGCTCGAAATACGCGATGGCGGGCAACGCGACGCCGATCGAGGGCGTGATCACCGACTGATGCGCGCCGCCCTCGGGCGACAGGGTGACGCCCGAGGGCGTCGCGGCCACGACGAAGCGGCCGCCCGCGTAGAGCGCGTGGTAGAGGGCGTCGAGACCCCGCGGCACGAACGGATCGTAGAGCGTGCCGATCGGCAGCAGCGTCGTCCCCGAGAGCTCCGCGGTGAGGCCGAGCGCGCCGAGCAGGAGGAAGAGGTTGTGCTCGGCGATGCCCAGCTCGATGTGACGGCCCGCGGGCGACTCCCTCCACGTCATCGCCTGTGGCGCGTCGGCGAAGGGATCCGGCCGCGCCTCGGCCGCGTAGACGCCCTTGCGATTGATCCAGCCCGCGAGGTGCGTCGTGACCGCGACGTCGGCGGAGACGGTGACGATCGCGTCACCCTCGGGGCGGCGGCCGAGCGCGCCGAGCACGCGGCCGAACGCCTCCTGCGAGGACATCGCGCCCTCGTACGTCTCGTCGAGCGTCGCGGGGACGCCCGGCACGGCCGCGCGCGGCGGCGCCGTCCAGAGGGGCGGCAGCCCGCGCACGTACGCCGCCTCCTCGCTGGCGGGATCGAAGCCGGCCCACTCCTCGCCCGGCGCGACGCCGAACGCATCCCGCAGCTCGGCGATCTGCGCGGGGCTCGTGACCATCGTGTGGTTGAGCGGATCGCCCGCGGAGGGCAGCCGCCAGCCCTTGATCGTGTCGGCCAGGATCACCGCCGGCCGCCCGCGCTCGCGCTCGGCCTCGTCGAGCGCGTCGAGGATCGACGCGAGGTCGTGGCCGCCGACGTCCGCGACGAGCGCGGGCAGCGCGTCGTCGGCGACGTCGGCGAGGGCGCGATCGAGGTCGGCGTCGAGCGCCCCGTCGGGGGTCGTCACCAGCGTCTTGCGCACGGCGCCCGCGGGCAGACGCAGCAGGCGCTGGTAGTCGCGGCTCGGCATCGTCTCGAGCCGGCGGCGCAGCCGCTCGCCGCCGGGACGCTGGAACGCGGCCTCGAGCGTGCGGCCCCACCGGAGCTCGCGGACGCGCCACCCGTGGGCGCGAAAGAGATCGCCGAGCTGACGCGTGCGCGTCTCCGGCACGACGCGGTCGAGGCTCTGGCGATTCACGTCGACGATCCAGAGGACGTCGCCGCCGAGCCGCGTGAGCGGCGCCTCGCCGAGCGCCTCCCAGACGTTGCCCTCGTCGAGCTCGGCGTCGCCCACCATGACGACGAAGCGCTCGGGCGCGCGGGCCGCGCCGTGATCGACGAGGTAGCGCGTCGCGAGGGCGCCGAACGTCGTCATGACCGCGCCGAGCCCCATCGAGCCGGTCGACAGGTCGACGACGTCGGGGTTCTTGCGCCGGCTCGGGTACGCCTGCAGGCCGCCGAAGGCGCGCAGCGTCGCGAGCCGCGCGCCGTCGAGCCGGCCGCGCAGGAACTGGATCGCGTAGAAGGCCGGCGCCGCGTGCGCCTTCGTCGCAACCACGTCGCCCGGCCGGAGCGCCTTGAAGTAGAGCGCGGTCAGCAGGCTCACCACCGATGCCGACGACGCCTGGTGGCCGCCGACCTTCGTGCCGTCGGCGCTCGGCCGCGCGTTGGCCTCGTGCACCATCCACGTGGAGAGCCAGAGCACGCGGCGCTGGACGCGCTCGAGGATCTCGAGCTCGGTCACCCGGCTCTCCGTCCCCAGAACGCCGCGAGGCTGTCGTCGCGGCCGCCCTCGAGCTGCGCGAGCGTGCAGAGGCGCGGCGCCTTGTCGGGGCGCCAGCGCAGAAACTTCGTGCCGTGACGGAAGCGTCCGCCCGAGAAATGGTCGTAGCGGACCTCGCACACGAGCCGCGGCGCGAGCGGCTTCCACTCCGTGTTGCGTCCCGCGCTCCAGCGGCTGGGACCGCCGGGCGCGCCGCCGGTGAAGCCGGGCGGCTCGACGAGCGGCTCCAGCACGGGCTTGAGCGCGCGACGCTCCTCGCCGGTGAAGCTCGCGCTGAAGCCGACGTGGTGCAGCAATCCCTCGTCGTCGTAGAGCCCGAGGAGCAACGACCCGATGGCGCCGCCCGTCTGCGCGTAACGGAAGCCGCCGACCACGCAGTCGGCCGTGCGCATGTGCTTGACCTTGCGCATGGCCGTGCGCTCGCCGGACGCATAGGCCGCGTCCGCGCGCTTGGCGACCACGCCGTCGAGGCCGCCGCCGCCCAGCTCGGCGAGCCAGCGGCCCGCGAGCTCGCGCTCGCCGGTGACGGGCGACAGCCGCAGCGTGCCGTCCGCCGGCACGCCCGCAAAGAGCCGCTCGAGTCGCCGGCGACGCTCGGCCAGCGGCAGCGCTGTGAGGTCGCGGTCCGCGTCGTCCACGAGCACGTCGAACACGAGATAGGTCACCGGCGTCTCACGCGAGAGCTTCCGGACGCGGCTCTCGGCCGGGTGGATCCGCTGCAGGAGCGCGTCGAAGTCGAGCCGCCCGCCCTGGGCGACCACGATCTCGCCGTCGAGGACGAAGCGCGGCAGCGGCACCGCGAGCAGCGCGGCGACGAGCTCCGGGAAGTAGCGCGTCAGCGGCTGGGCGCTCTTCGACTGGAGCACGACGCGGTCGCCGGCGCGGAAGGCGAGGCAGCGGAACCCGTCCCACTTCGGCTCGAAGAGCCAGTCGTCGCCGGGCGGCAGCGCGTCCACGGCGAGCGCTTCCATCGGTGGGTACGGGGGCCGGACGGCCAGCTCGAGCTCGGGGAAGCCGGCGGCGGGCTCCATGGGGCCTCAGTATATGCACCGCCCTCTTCGCAGAAATAGCGCCCCCGGGCCCGGGCCGGTGAAGCGACGCGCCCTTCGCCACGATCTGCTCGAGGAGGACCGCAAGGTCCCGCCCGCTCGACAGGCCGATGCCGATGCGGACGAGCTGCTCGAGCAGCCCACGGCGCAGGGTTCAGCACAAGGCGTGCCCGCGCCGTCTTGCCATGTAAACAGCCGCAATGACTCACGAAATTGGCAATTACCCGACCGGAATTCCCCCGGCTTCTGGCCAATTTCAACGCAATTGGCTATTTTCTTGGCAGGGTCGTCTCGGCTAGAATCGATGGAACGATGGATACGATCCTTGTCATCGACGACGAGCGAAACATCCGCACTCTGGTCTCCCGCGTCCTCGCTCAAGACGATGTCGAGGTCCACACCGCCGGCACCGGCAAGGAGGGCCTCGAGCTCGCGGAGGAGCTCTCGCCCGACGTGGCCCTGGTGGACCTCCGGCTGCCCGACATGGACGGCATCCAGGTCGTCCGCGAGCTCAAGGCCAAGCATCCCGACAGCGCCGTGATCATGATCACGGCGTTCGGCCACATCGAGAGCGCAGTGGCCGCCATCAAGACGGGCGCCACCGACTATCTCGAGAAGCCCTTCCAGCACCTCGAGAAGCTGCGCATCTCCGTGAGCCGCGCGCTCGACGAGGTGAAGGCGCGGCGCGAGATCACGCGGCTCACGAAGCGCGAGGAAGGCAAGTACAAGACCGACCAGCTCATCGGCGAGTCCGACTCGACGCGCCGCCTGCGCGACATCATCGGTCAGCTCGCGCGGAGCGAGGCGCACACGATCCTCATCAACGGCGAGAGCGGCACCGGCAAGGAGCTGGTGGCCAAGGGGCTGCACTACGAGAGCGCGCGGCGGAACTTCCCGTTCATGGAGGTCAACTGCGCGGCCATCACGGAGACGCTCTTCGAGAGCGAGTTGTTCGGCCACGAGAAGGGCGCCTTCACCGACGCGCGCGCGACGAAAAAGGGGCTCATGGAGCTGGCCGACCGCGGCACGCTGTTCCTCGACGAGGTCGGAGAGATGTCGCCGAACAGCCAGGCCAAGGTGTTGCGCTGCCTGCAAGAGCGGATGTTCAAGCGCGTCGGCGGCACGCGCGACATCAAGGTCGACGTCCGCGTCATCGCCGCGACGAACCGCTCGCTCGAAACCATGGTGAAGGAGAACAAGTTCCGCGAAGACCTCTTCTACCGGCTCAACGTCATCCCGATCACCATCCCGCCGCTGCGTGAGCGCACGGAGGACATCCTGCCGCTGGCGCGCCACTTCCTGGCGGATGCGAATCGGACGTTTCACAAGGTGGTCCACCGCCTCGCGCCGGAGACGGAGGTGCTGCTGCTCGGCTACCCGTGGCCCGGCAACGTGCGCGAGCTGAAAAACCTCGTGGAGCGGATGGTGATCCTGTCGACCAGCGAGTCGATCGATGTGCACAACCTCCCGCCGCAGTTCTCGCAGGGGCCCGAGGGCCGGCCCGCCGAGGATTCCCCGCCCACCGCGCGCACGCTCGCCGCCGTGGAGCGCTCGTACATCCTGAAGGTCATGCAGCAGGTGAAGGGCAACAAGAGCGAGGCCGCCAAGGTCCTCGGCATCACGCGCCAGACCCTCCGAAAAAAGCTCACCGAAGGCTAGTTTCGGGCCCGGCCCGGCACTGGTCAGTTCCTCGCCACAGCGCGCCTTGCCATCCGGTCCGAGCGGTTAGGAATCAGCCGGAGACGAGGCATTTCGGCCTCTGGAGCATATCCATTCTCTTAATATAATCAAGTGGTTGGAGCTCCGGCTCGGGTTTGGTACTCCCCTTGCTCATTCTTCGCCACGACACAGCAAATCGAGCGCGAGGAGCGGGCGATGAGATTGGTGGTCAAAAAGCTGGAAATCGCAGACCTCGGGCAGCTGCAGTCGCTGGTGATCGAGCACCTCGACGGAATCGAATCCGGTCTGACGGTCCTCGACTCCCGCCTGCTGCTGGGTCACGCCACCATCGACATCGTCGCGATCGACACCGAGGGCTCGCTCGTGCTCGTGACCGCCGGCTTCACCGCCGACGAGGAGATGCTGATGAAGGCGGTCGAGGCGTACTCCTGGTGCCTCGAGTATCCCGACGCCATTCGTCGCCTCTATCCTTCGGTCGAGATCTCCGCGGCGCGGCCGCCGCGCCTGATGTTCGTGGTCGAGCGGCTGCCCGACGCCTTCCACCGCAAGATCAAGCAGCTCGGCTTCTCCGAGGTCGACTGCGTAGAGTTTCGTTACCTGGACGTGAGCGGAACGCAGGCCGCCTACTTCGACACCATCGCGCGGATGCGGCGCGGTCCGGGCCTCGCCGAGTTCACACCCGCGCCGATCGCCCGCCGCGTGGCCGACCTGCAGCCGCGGCGCGCGCCCGAGCCGATGATGGCCGAGCGTCCGGTGGAGAAGCTCGTGGACCGCGGCGACAAGGTGGTCCCGCTGGCGAGCGCGCCGAGCACCGCGCGCGCGACGAGCGTGCGTCTGCAGAAGATGCTGAACACCAATGGCTCGGGCCACGGCACCGGCATCGCCCCCGTGATCGAGATCGCCACCCGCGCCGCCGCGGCGTCGCCGCGCCTCGAGATCGCCGCGCCGCGGGCCGAGGCTGCGCACGTCGAGACGCCGCTGCCGCGTATCGAGAGGCCCGCGCCCCGCATCGTGACGCCGGCGCCCCGCATCGTCACGCCGGCCCCGCGCATCGAGACGCCGGCGCCCAGCATCGAGCTGCCGGTCGTCGAGATCGCCGCGCCCTCCGTCGAAGTGGCGCCGGTCGAGATCGTCGAGATCGCCGCGCCGGCTGTCGAGGCGGCCCGTCCACAGGTCGAGAGCCCGGCGCCGCGCGTCGAGACCCCCGGCGACGTCATCGAGCCGATCGCGCGCGTGACGCTGCGCGAGGCGGTCTCCGTCCCGGCGCCGGCCGCAGTCGCCGCCGCTGCGCCCCAGGCGCCCGAGCCGCGCATCTCGTTCGCCGAGATCGCCAAGGAGCTGCTCGGGGCGGCGATGGCCGCGCCCCGGCTCGAGGCGCCCGCGGTGATCCCGCGGCCCGCGGTCGAAGAGATCACGCGCGCCACACTCGAGGACATCGCCGCCGCGGCGGCCGAGGCCAATTCGGCGGTCGCCGTCGAGGATGTGCCCGCCGACCTGGAGATCCGGGCGGCCGTGGACGCCCTCGTGAAGGAGACGAGCGCCAAACCGGTAGCCGCGCCGAGCCTCGCGCCGGTCGTCGAAGACAGGCCTGCGCCGGTGGTGGCCGCTACGCCCAAGCCGGTGTTCACCGCGCCCAAGCCGGTGGCCGCCGCGTCCAAGCCGGTCGTGGCCGCGCCGAAGCCGGCAGCCGCGGCGCCCGCTCCGGTCGCGGCTGCGCCCAAAGTGGTTACCGCGCCTGCGCCCGCTCCGGCACCTGCGCCGACGCCGGTGGCCGCGGCGCCCAAGCCGGAGGTCGCGGCGCCCAAGCCGGCAGCCGCGGCGCCCCCGCCCAAGCCGGCCGAGCCCGAGCCGCCTGCCCAGAACCTGCCGCAGGAGTTCGAGGGGCTCAAGTTCCCGAACGACGGCGTACTGACGCGCCAGTGGATGGAGTTCTTGAACCAGATGGCCTCGAGCAAGTGAGCCAGGAAAGGACACCATGACTTCCGCCACCGCGCTTCGGGTGCTCGCCGTCGACGACAACTCGTCGCTGCTGCGCTTCCTCGTCTCCGCGTTCACCGCGAGCGGCTGTGCGGTCACGGCGGCGCCGACGGCCGAGGAAGCCCTCGACCGGATCGAGACCGACGCGTTCGACCTCGTGGTGTCCGACATCAAGATGCCGGGGCTGAGCGGCCTCGACCTGCTGCGCGCGGTGAAGGCGAAGCAGCCGGCGACGCCGGTGGTGCTGATCACGGGCGCGCCCTCGGTGAACTCCGCGGTCTTCGGGCTGCGCCACGGCGCGTACGACTACCTGCCGAAGCCGTTCTCGATCAAGGAAGTTCAGGGGCTGGTCGAGCGCATACGCGCCGACCGCGCCAAGTGGAACGGCCAGACGCCGCTGCCGTCGGGGCTCGCCGAAGAGCTGCACCGCCGGGAGGCCGGCGTCGAGATGCTGCTCCGCATCGGCGACCTCGCCCTGCAGGGCCTCGACCCGCAGGCGTTCATGGAGCGGACGCTGCGCCTGGCCACCGAAAGTCTGAAAAATGACGGCGGGCTCCTGCTGCTGCGCGACGAGCACGGCCACTTCACCTCCGCGCAGACCGGCACCCCGGCCGTGGTCAGCGAACTGCTTGGCCTGCTGCAACTGGGCTTCGATCGTGTGGTCGCGACCGGGGGCCGCGAGGCCGTCGCGCTGACGCGGCCGGGCCACCGCCTGGACGTCGTGGCGGCCGCGATCCCGGGCGTCGACCGGTGCATGGGCGTGGTGTGCCTTGCGCGCCTGTCGGCGAACGGCGGATTCCTGCCGGACGAGCGGGACATGCTCCTGGGGTTCGCGCAGACGACGGCGGTCGCGCTCCAGAAGCTGGTGCTGCGCGAGAGCCTCGAACGTCACCTGGTGGACACCATCACCGCGTTCGTCAACGCCATCGAGTCGAAGGATCCCTACCTGAAGGGCCACTCGGCGCGCGTGGCGCTCTATGCCATCGAGATCGCCTCCAGGATGGGGCTGGACGACGAAACCATCCAAATCGTGAGCCGAGGCGCAATGCTCCACGATTTGGGTAAACTCTCCATCATGGACACGATCCTCCGGAAGCCGGACCGCCTGACCGACGAGGAGTTCGCGATCATCAAGGCGCACCCGGTGGTCGGCGAGCGGATTCTCAAGCCGCTGACCTTCCTGCATCGCGAATCGTGCGCGGTCCGCAGCCACCACGAGCGATTCGACGGCACGGGCTATCCGGACGGCCTCAAGGGCGAGGACATCCCACTGGTGGCGCGTGTCGTGACGGTGGCCGACGTGTTCGACGCCGTGACGTCGAACCGGCCCTACCGCACGGCGCTGCCGGTCGAGGCCGCGCGCGAGGAAATCGCCCGTGGCCGGGGCACCCACTTCGACCCGCAGGTGGCGGACGCCTTCGCGAGCATCCCGCTCGAGCGCCTGGTGGAGATCACCCGGCACTATGAGTCGCTCGTCAGCGCGCCCCTCCGGACCGGTGAGGGCGAGCTGGCGCGCGCAAGTTGAACCAGGCCAGAACCAGGATCCTCATCGTCGACGACGCGGGGCCCGTGGTCGTGCTCTGCGTGAACGTGCTACAGGCACTCGGGTACGCCGTGAAGGGCGCGAACCGCGGCGAGACCGCGGTGGAGCTTCTGCGCAAGGAGCGATTCGACCTCATGGTCGTCGACTACAAAATGCCGGGCATGACGGGTTTCGATGTATATCGGCAGGCGAAGACGCTGTACCCTGACATCGCAGTGGTGCTGGTGACGGGCCACGGCTCGCCGGAGGTCGTCAGCGAGGCCAACCGCATGGGCTTCGACTCGATCCTGTTGAAGCCGTTCACCTCGGAGGAGTTGCGCGGGACCGTCGAGAAGGTGCTCACGGACCGCAAGCAGGACACGCGCTGATGCCGTCGGTCGGCGCGGAAACTCGCGGCCCGGCCGCGGCGGGGGGCATGATGGGCGCCGTGGTGAGGGCCCTCCAGTGGGGCCTGGACCGGATGCTGTCCGTGGGCTACGGCGTCGTCTACGACGCCATCTTCGAACGCTTTCGGCCGTACCAGGATCTCCAGGCCGAGGTGCTCGAGCTCGTCGAAAAGGGCGCGCCCGCCGCGCCGCGCCGCGACGTGCACGTGCTCGACGTCGGCTGCGGCCCGGGCAACTTCACCTTCGTGCTCGCCGAGGCCGGCTTCTCCACCATCGGCCTGGAGGCCTACGCGGCGCTCGTCGAGCTGGCGCGCGAAAAGCGCCGCGCCAAGCGGCTGGCCAACCTGGCCTTCCGGCACGGCGATCTCGCCGAGGGCGCCGGCGGCCGCGACGGATCGTTCGACGCGGTGGTGAGCATCCACGGGCTCTATGTGCATCCCGACCCGCTCACGCTCCTGCGCGAGGCGCGGCGCGTGCTCAAGCCCGGCGGCTACGCCGTGTTCGTCAATCCCACGCGCCGTGTCGGCCACTGGTCCACCTTCCGCGAGATCCAGAATCGGGACGGGCTGCGCGCGGCGCTCGCGAGTCTGCTGTGGCTCGTGCCCAACTCGATCTTCGAGCTCGCGCGCATGCGCATCGGCCCGCACTACTGGGACGAGACTCAGTTCGCGGCCAACCTCAAAACGGCCGGGCTCACCGTCCTCGGAACGCGCCGGACGTTCCTCAACGGCGCGAGCGTGCTGGTCTGGGCGCGACGGGACGTCGAGGAGTCGTGAATGACGCGGCCGCCAGCCGGCCCGGAAGTCCTGACCGGCGAGCTCCGGACGGGGAGCGGCAATCGACACACCTCGGTGCGGACGGCGACTGAGCGTCTGATCGCGGTGGGCTACGGGCTCACCTACGACGCCGTGGTCTCGGGCTTCCCGCCCTACGAGCGTCTGCTCGAGGAGATCACCACGCTCGTCGCGCGCTCGGCGCCCGTCGGCGCGTCGGCCAGCGTGCTCGACGTGTCGTGCGGCACCGGCACCGTCGCCGCGCGCATCGCCGGGTTGGGCTACCGCGTCACCGGCGTCGACGCCGTCGGTCACCTCGTCGATGTCGCGCGCGAGCACTGGGCCAGCCGCGGCCTGGCCCTGACGTTCGAGCACCGCGACATCGCGGCCGATCCCCCGCCGGGCGAGGGCGTGTTCGACGTGATCGTGAGCATGCACACGCTCTACTGGCATCCGCGGCCCGAGGCGATGCTGGCGGCCTGCCGCCGCGCGCTCAAGCCGGGCGGCCACGCGATCTTCCTCACCTACGGGCGGCCCGCGCGCGTGCT
>Ga0137394_10002896_pt1 | contig 12827 bp, 13 predicted proteins | sample czobulk116metaG_FD_108278 | JGI IMG/M metagenome (GOLD analysis project Ga0137394, IMG submission 108278) | Vadose zone soil microbial communities from Angelo Coast Range Reserve, California, USA - czobulk1.16 metaG | ecosystem: Environmental > Terrestrial > Soil > Vadose zone | place: USA... | reverse complement strand
CGAGCCGCAGGACCTGCGCGGACCGGTCTTCATGGCCGCGCTGGTGCTGCTGCTGATCGATGCGCTGGTGGTGTTTTGGCTTGCCGGCGGCATCTATCGGCTGCTGCCGCGACGCGGCATCGCGACGAGCCTGTTGATTGCCGGCAGTGTCGCCCTTGCGCTCGCCGCCACCCAGGGCGCCACGCGGGCCGCTGACGCCGCGGCCGAGCAGTTCGCAGCGCGATCGACGCTCGAAACCCACCTCGCCTATGTGCTGACGGGCGACGCCGAGGCGGATTCGATCAGCAAATCCGGCCTGACGGGACTTACCACCTTCCTCGCCCAGCGCACCGCGCTCGAGGCCGGCGATCCGGTCGGGGTCGATCTCGAGCGCGATGAACTCGCCTTCTTCCCGCTCATCTATTGGCCGATCGTGCCCGGGGCCAAAAAGCCGTCGCCCCAGGCGCTGGCGCGCGTCGACGCTTACATGAAACAGGGCGGCACCGTGCTGTTCGATACCCGGGATGCCGTGCTGGCGCCGCCAGGCCCCGGCGGCGAGGCGCGCAGCCCCGGCATGCTGGAGCTGCGGGCGATCCTGTCGTCGCTCGACATACCCGAGCTGGAGCCGGTGCCGCGCGACCACGTGCTGACCAAAACGTTCTTCCTGCTGCGCGATTTTCCGGGCCGCTTCACTACGGGCCAGCTTTGGATCGAGGCGCTCCAGAGCGCCAAGGACGAAGAGGAGGGCGATACCAAGCGGCCGGCGCGCGCCGGCGACGGCGTATCCTCGATCATTATTACGTCGAACGATCTCGCCGGCGCCTGGGCGACGCGCCCTGACGGCCAGGCGATGTTGCCGCTGGTGCCCGGCGAGCCGCGCCAGCGCGAATTCGCATTCCGCGCCGGCGTCAACATCGTGATGTACACCCTGACCGGCAACTATAAGGCCGATCAGGTCCATGTGCCGGCGCTTCTCGAACGGCTCGGGCAGTAGGAACCTTGTAGGGTGGGCAAAGGCGCGCGCTTGCGCACCGTGCCCACCGGAACCGGCAGATGTAGCAGCGGTGGGCACGCTTCGCTTTGCCCACCCTACGACCAATAGGAACTCAGAGTAGGAACCCGCTAGTGGTATTCGGTATCAGCTTCTCGCCTCTCGTTCCGGTCGAATTCGTCTGGGCCGCCGCCGTGATCGCAGCCGTCGTGGCGGCCTTGTTGGTGCTTGCGCGCGGCCGCGGCGTGCTTGCCCGGATCGCAGCGCTGGCGCTGATGGTGCTTGCTCTCGCCAATCCGTCGCTGACGCGGGAGGACCGCGATCCCCTGACCTCGGTCGCTGTCGTGGTGGTGGATAAAAGCCCGAGCCAGAATTTCGGCGACCGCGCCCTCCAGACCGAGGCTGCGCGGGCCGCGGTCGCCCAGCGGCTCCAACGCATTGCCGGCATTGAGACGCGCGTGATCGAGGCGGGTCAGGCGGATGGCGAGACTGACGGCACGCGGCTGTTTGGCGCACTCAATGCGACGCTCGCCGACGTGCCGCCCGACCGTGTTGCCGGCGCGATCTTCATCACCGACGGCCGCGTCCATGACGTGCCGGCGGACGCCGGCGCGCTCGGCTTTGCGGCGCCGGTCCATGCGCTCATTACCGGCACGCCTGACGAGAGGGATCGGCGCATCGTGCTGATTGCGGCGCCGCGGTTCGGCATCGTGGGCCACAACCAGACCATATCGTTCCGGGTGGAGGACGAAGGCGTTCGCGCTCCGCCCGCGGAGGTGAAGATCAGTCGCGACGGCGAACTCATCGACCGCCGGGTCGTCGCTGCCGGCCGGCAGGTCGATGTTCAGGTCCAGATCCCCCATGCGGGCCAGAACATCGTCGAAATCGAGGCAGCGCCGCTCGAAGGCGAGCTGACGCCCGTCAACAATCGGGCCGTGGTGTCGATTGACGGCGTGCGCGACAAGCTGCGCGTGCTCCTGGTTTCCGGCGAGCCCCATGCGGGCGAGCGCACTTGGCGCAACCTCCTCAAGTCCGACGCCAATGTGGACCTCGTCCACTTCACCATCCTGCGCCCGCCCGAGAAGCAGGACGGGACGCCGATCAACGAGCTTTCGCTGATCGCGTTTCCGACCCGCGAGCTGTTCACGCCGCGTCCCTCCGGCAAGCTCGACGACTTCCAGCTCATCATCTTCGACCGCTATGCGCGGCAGGGCGTGCTGCCGCTCGTCTATTTGGACAACGTCGCCAAATATGTCCGCAACGGCGGCGCCGTGCTGGTTGCGGCGGGCTCGGACTATGCGGGCCCCACCAGCCTGTGGCGCACGCCGCTTGACGCCATCCTGCCCTCAGAGCCGACCGGGCACGTCACTGAGGATCCTTTCTATGCTCGCCTCACCGAGTTGGGGCGGCGCCATCCGGTGACGCGCGGCCTCGATGGCGCCAACGACGAGCCGCCGCACTGGAGCCGCTTCTTCCGGGTGGTCGACACCAGGACCGCGAATGGCACTCCGTTGATGAGCGGCGCTGCCGACCAGCCGCTGCTGGTGCTCTCGCGCGAGGGCGAAGGGCGGGTGGGCCTCATTCTGTCCGACCACATCTGGCTGTGGGCGCGCGGTTACGAGGGCGGCGGGCCCCATATCGACCTGTTGCGGCGCGTGTCGCATTGGCTGATGAAGCAGCCGGACCTCGAAGAAGAAGCCCTGCGTCTCCTCGTGCATGGCCGCGAAATCACCGCGCAGCGCCAGACCATGGCGGAGACCGTCGCGCCTGTGGTCTTGACCTCGCCGTCGGGTGCGCAGCGCAACCTGACCCTCGACCTGGCAGAGCCCGGCGTATGGCGCAAGACGGTCGACGCGACCGAACTCGGCCTGTGGCGGGCCACCGACGGCAAGCTGACCACGCTCGTCAATGTCGGTCCCGCCAATCCCAAGGAATTCAGCGAGGTCACCTCGACCACCGCCGTGATGGCGCCGCTTACCAGCGCGACCGGCGGCGACGCGCGCCGCCTTGCCGACGGATCGAGCATCACGGTGCCGCGCATTCTCGGCGTGCGGTCGAGCGACACCCTCAAGGGCGATGACTGGATCGGCCTCAAGGTCCGCGACGCAAGCGTCGTCCGCGGCATCGGCGTGCTGCCGTTGTTCGCCGGGTTGCTGGGGCTGTTGCTGCTGGTCGGGAGCCTGGCGCTGACGTGGGGGCGCGAGGGAAGGTGAGGCGGCGGCCCGTGGTTCCCGTCGGTGTGCAGAGCCGCATTAGGCAAGTAAATGTTTAGCCATGGGGAAGTTGACCGCATATGCCATATTCACCGCATGGAATTCAGCGACCAAGTCTGGATGGAGCTTGCCGGAACCCGCTCGCTCAGAATAATCTCGGGTGTTAGTGGTCAAAAATAAGATTTGCTGCTGAAATTGATGCTCACGAAGTTTCCTGGCAATGTGCAGATAACTTTCGATTACAACACAATCCTTTGCCTGTTGTCCCTTTTTCGACGGAGCCTTATTCGCGGCAATGCGGGCATATGCCTTTCTCTCAATATCGCGGGGGTTCTGAACGTGCAGCCCGGCGGAGAAATATTGATCAACCATTTGGCTTGCCGTATCAGGGAAATTGGACTCAACTAGAGTGGGACTGACTGCAGTCGTTTTCAGACCGTGGGCAGCCATCGTCCGCTGCACACGGCTAACGCACTCTTCGAGTTTACGAATTGCCGTCTCGGCTTCCTGCTTGAGAAGACGGCGCTCGATGATGTCGTCGGCCCAGGTTGTCCGACGCATAATGACTGCTCAAGCACCGGTGCTCCTTCTCGACACCTGTTCGCTGCTGGATTTGATGCGTGATCCAACACGTGAAACGTTCAACGCCGAACAGGTCCAAGCTGCTCATCACCTGCTCGTCAAAGCTGAATCTCGCCCGCCAAAACTCTGGATTCCGATTGCCGGTCAAGTTCTGGCTGAGAGGCACGAACATCAGCTAAACGTCTCATTGTGTGCAAGGATAAGCAATTCCAGCCATCGCTTCCGGTCGATCGGACGGTTCGCCCGAATGCCCTTACTGGCAGCAATCGAGGAGCGACGCAACTTTTATGGTATCATATGGACTGTTAGGCCGTGACGCTGGGCGATTGGCTCGCAAATAGCGTCAAATGCTTCCACAACCGCATTGTACTGTTGGCGAGTAAGTTCACCAGCGTCCGGGACGATGTTCGTAACCTTTAGAGCCCTGTTGCGGCGCATGAGAAACGGTACCGCAGCCGGTCGCCCGCGAATGGGGGCAATGCGAAACGCAAATTGGGGCTCCGTGGAACCCGAGTAGCGGTTGACCGCCCTTTCGGCGTGGGCCATTCTGTCGGGCCCATTGCTTGAGCTTTCGCTGATCGACCGCATGCTGGTGCGCAGCATAGCGCTGGTGAGCCGGTGTAAGGTCCGCAGTCTCGACGGTCTCCATTACATTGCGCCCGAGCGCGACCCTTTCATTCTCGCGGCCAATCACAGCACGCGCCAGGAAGCGATCCTGCTGCCGGCCTTGCTCTTTCTCTTAAGGCACGGACGACGCATCCACTTCATGGCCGACTGGAATTTTCGCATGATCCCGGGCGTCGACCTCCTCTATCGGCGGGCTGGCGCGATCACGGTCGCCCGCAAGCCCGCCCGGCCGCGCCTTCTCAACCTCATAAAGCCGCTCTTCACCGAGAGCATTTTGCCCATGGAGCAGGCGCGCCGGCATCTCATCGCCGGGCGCTCCATCGGCGTGTTCCCGGAGGGAACCGTCAATCGCGACCCTTTGCGGCTTTTGCGCGGTCGCCACGGCGCGGCGCGCCTGTCGCTCGAAACCGGCGCCCCGATCGTTCCGGTTGGTCTGCGCTTCCCGACCGTGCCGAGAGGCACCGCCATCCCGGAAGGCAGCCCAATGTCGATTGAGGTCGGGGAGCCGTTGCTCCCGCCCGCCATGGCGAGCCCTGCCGCTTACGCGAACCTCTGCGCTTGGCACGAGCGGGTCATGACCACAATCGGCCGGCTATCGGGAAAATCCTGGGAATTCAGCGCGCAGGAGGCAAGCCATGAAAATGCTTAGGCTGACGCGGGCGAGGCGGGCAGCGACCGAGCAGGATCGCCAGAAAGCCCTGGCCGTGATGCGGGCGACCTATCAGCGCGAGAAGGGGTGGGTGCACGACGTCGAACCCATGTTCCCCGTCGAGGACCTTCTGCGCGGCGACGTATCGTGGTTCATCGCGACGCGACGCAATGAGCCGATCGGCGTGCTGCGCGTCCTCTACGACCCGCCGATCGAACAATACCAGAAGTACGGCCTGACCCCGATCGACGGCAATCTCGCAGTTTACGACTTCATCAAATCGCAACGCATCGCGGAGGTCGGCCGATTCGCCGTCATCCCGGAGCGCCGCAAGGGGGTTGGCGTGGTCTTGAGCCTCATGCGGGCGGCGACACGCGAGATCGTCTGGCGCGGCTATACCCAGCTCGTGACCGACGTTTTCGAGAACGACCCGCACAGCCCGTTCCGATTCCACACGCGCATCATTGGTTTCCGGCCGGTGGCGACGCATGAGATCGGCGAACTCGGCTTCAAGGGCCGCCGCATCACGCTTTTGCTCGATACCAAATCGCCTACCAGACGCTCAAATCTCGCGGCACTTGGTTCTTCCGGGCCATGACCAAGGATTGGACGGAGGTGATGCACAAGCGCCTGGCATGACGGACGATTGAATACAGTTCGCGCTGGAGCGCACTTCAAACGGGCGGAACGGTGAGAGGGGCAAAACTCGCGGCGTCATCGCCGGGCTTGTCCCGGCGATCTCGATCAGGATGGCACAGTAACCCGACTATCGGGATGGCCGGGACAAGCTCGGCCATGACCGAGTGGGCAGGCTGCGAGTGCCGGCCCTCTACCGCTTGCGGATCGCGCCGGCGGAGCTGAAGTGTATGCGATCGGCCGGGCTTGGCGCCGTCGGCACCTTCTTCGCCTTGACCGGCTTCGATACCCCTTTCGGCTTCTCCGACGGTTGCGCGGAACCGTCAGCCAGTGCGCGCACGTGGAGCCTGCGCGCTGCGCCGTTCGCTGTCTTCAGTCCAGCATTGTGCTTGTCCAGCTTGACCGCGAGGGTTTTGATCTGAGCGTCGCTCATGCCGTCGGTAATCAGACCAAAGGCTTCCGGACCGACGGCAGCCCGAATGGCGCGCACGGCCTTCAACCCGGTATCCTTGTGCGCGATCTGCTTGACCACGAGCGTCCGCGCTGTCTTGGCGATGTCTGCCGCGATCGCCGCAAAGGCCTCGGTGTGAGAACCGATGCTGCGGAAGACCGCAAAGCCGTCGACATCAAGCGCCATTCACAATCTCCCTGACTTCATCGGCGAGTTTATTGAGTGCGGGAACCATTTTACCCCATTTGTTGGTGAACGTCGGTCCAGTACCTGTTTTGCCCAGCGCCTCCGCCACCACGACCGCCTCCGGTATCACGGCGTTTAGCGGCTTGAAAGATGGTTTCTCGAACGAACTCTCATTCCTTATTTTTTCGACCGTGCGTTTATGCTCGTTGATGTCGCGATACCGCGTAACGAGGACGTGCGGCAATTGCGGTGGCGGTTTCACACTAGGATCGGTCGGGAAATCACCGCCCCAGAGATTCTTGCAGAAGGTGCTTAGTCCGTAAGTTGAGAGGAAATCCGGGATGGTGGGGACGATCACAAGATCGGCAAGACGGATGCTGGCCTCCGTAAATGCCGAAATCCCGGGGGCGCAATCGACCAGGACATAATCAAACCCTAAGTCCGGCCGGGCCAGTTCGGCGGTGAGAATTCGCATGACATGCCAGACGATGGCGTGGAGGCCGAATCGTTGTTGCGTCAATTGGTAAATGATGTCTCGTTCCAGAAGACGCAGCTGGGAACTGGCTGCAAGCAGTGAAAGCTTCAGCGGCTCGCCGCCGTGGGAAACGTCGCTGGCGTGGCGGTAGATGCAATCCGCAAAGCGTGCCTGGCGGCCACCCAACAGGTAATCGTCGAGAAACCCGTCGAGGGTGCGGCCGTCCGATATCAGCCCGGTCAACTTCTCATCGCCCGCAATGCAAATCGAGGCGTTCGACTGGGCGTCGGCATCGATCACCAGAACATTCGCCTTTTCCGCCGCGAGAGCTTCCGCCAATGCGACGACGGTGGCAGTCTTGCCGACGCCGCCTTTCATGTTTGCGACAGCAATAAGTTTTCGAGTCACGCCGCGCTCTCCGTGACGACACGTCACCGCAGCGTTACGCCGGGGAGCCCCCTTCGTCCACCCAGTTCTCGACCCGCACCCCGGGCAGGCGCCGAAACTCGCGTGCGTTGTTGGTGACGATGATCAAACCTTCCGCGCGCGCGTGGGCGCCGATCAGCATATCGAACGGCCCCACCGGCTTGCCGAGGCGTTCGACGTCCGCGCGAATCTGGCCGAAATGGACAGCGGCTTTCGGCGGGAATGGGAGGACCTCCAGCCGCGCACTGAATTGCTCGACGGCTTGCAGATTCTCCAGGCGCCGAGCAGATTTTTCCGCGCCGTAAACCAGTTCCGCAAGCGTAATGCTCGACATGCAAAGTTGCTCCGCAAGTCGATTGAACGGCTCGCGCAGCTTCGGCGGGTAGTTCTTGATCACATAAATGCAGATGTTGGTGTCGAGCATATACTGCAGCATCAGAGCGGCTCGCGCTTCTCAAGGGCAGGCTGATCGCGTTCGCTCATGAAATCGTCGGACGCGCGCGCTCCGCTGGTGAACAGATCGTCCCAGCGCTTGCCTACCGGGCAGACGAGGCGGCTCTGGCCGATTTTAATGATATCGACCTGATGGACTCCATCCGGGAAGGCGACAGCCTTTGGCAAGCGCACCGCTTGGCTGCGATTGGTAGTGAACACCGTTGACCGGGTCATCCGGCCCTCTACGCTATGTATATCCCGCTGGGATATACATAGCTGTTCCGCTGACGGACAGCAAGCCCAGTAAGTCACAAGGGCGACGCCCTGAACTGGCATTTTGACAAAACGAACTCCCTCTGAAAATGCGAGGCAAATCAATGTGCTGCGAATACGGGACGGAAGCGAACCCCGTGCCCTACAGGCTCGCCATCTCCCACTCCGGCCGGATCGGTCCCGATACGCCCGTGAACGCGCCTTCGACTAGTTCCGCCACCAGCAGCCGGTCCGGATCGACCGGACCCGGCATGCGGGCCTGCCCTTTGGGGATCCGCCGGAAGCCGGCCTTGGCGTAGTAGGACTCGTCACCGACCAGCACCACCAGGCGGTGGCCCTTGTGTTTTGCCTCCGTCAGCGCCCGCTCCATCAAGGCAAGCCCGATGCCGCGGCGGCGGAACGGCGGCTCGACCGTGAGCGGGCCGAGCAGCAGCGCCGGGATCTCGCCGACGCGGATCGGTGTCAGCCGTAGCGAGCCGACCAGCAGGGTGCCGATCCGTGCGGTGAACGAGAGGCCGAGGAGGTGTCCAGCCCCTTCGCGAATCCGGAACGCCGTGCGGGCATAACGTCCGGGCCCGAACGTACGCTCGTGGAGCCGCTCGATGACGTCGGCATCGGCGGGCGTTTCGGGGAGAACCGTGAGGGCAAGTTCGGTCATCTGCGATCCGGCCCGCCGCATATCACCCCGCAGCCGCGCCGTCCATCGGGAGAGCAACGTTCCGGCCGGGTGAGCCGTTATCAGCCTTAAAGGGCCGGGGCGCCGCTGAGTGGACGGCTCGCCGCATTTATGTGAGCATCGCGGCCGGTGCGGCGGCGATGCGGCGCCCGCACCCCCTCCCTACCCTCCCCGCATGCGGGGGGAGGGTAGGGAGGGGGCATCGGAATAGCTGCGGCCAGGAAGACACCGCCATGATCAACAATAAATTCACTGTCGGCATCAAGGTCGACGGCACGCGCCACAGTGTGACCGTGATGGCCGAAGATGCCCTCGTGGCTGCACTCAAAGTGAAATTGGAACAGCCAGCCGCGTCCATCAATTTCGTGCGCCGGTGCAACCGGCGCGGCGATCTGCGCCATCCTCACGAGGCCGTCGCCGCAGAGCCCCGATAGCGCTCCGCCTTTCCATCCCTGGGAGGGGGCAGCGGGACGCCCGCGCTCCCAGGTTCGCGGCCCTCTCACCAGCGCGGCGACACCGGAGCGCCCATCATCACCTCGGCGATCCGCGCTCGCGTGGCGGCGTTCGTGTCTTGCGGAAGCGCATCACGCGGAAAAAAGCCATGCGCCATGATTTCGTAGTCCGGCACCGGCGGTGCCGGCTGACGAAAGTGACGCACTACGAACAGTACCACGTGGTCGCGCTGCGAAATCGCCGCGTGGAAATAGACGCTGAACTGTTCAGGCGCGCCGACAAGCTCGATGTTGCCCTCCTCCTTGAGTTCGCGTGCAAGGGCGTCGAGCACGGTCTCGCCCGGCTCGACGCCACCGCCCGGGAGATGCCAGCCGTGAACATACGTGTGCTTGACCAGGAACACGCGGCCGTGCCCGTCGATCACGAGACCGCGCACGCCGAGCGTCAATCCGCGCGACAGGCGCCAATACAGGGGCATGAACGTGCGCGTAGCGTGCGCCGTCAGGAATCGCAGCTTGCTGAGAACCGAATGAAGCAGCGCCACGTCAGTTGACCGTTCCGCGGCAAATATCTGTCGAGATTTGCGGCGTTCGCATAGCTGCCTGTCGCAATTGGTTTTTGCGCTGGCGGGCGGACTGGATTAATGAAAGCATGATGATCTTTTTGGTGGTTGGCCGCATATTCATAGCGCCGTTTTTTGTCCGCTGCATTCGAACCGATCTCTTTTGCTGAGCACCCGTGATGACTCCCAGCCTTGGCGCGCCCCACACCGCCTCGGCTGCTGCGGCGTCCCTGGTTTCCCGGGGACGCCGTTTTTTATGCATATATTGAGTTTATGAAATATATATGGGCGCGAGTTCAGCTCGCCCTGCTGATCAACATATTATTCCTCGCAGACTCGTGGACCGCATCATGAAACGCTTCATCGATCTATCCGAGCAGGAAGTCCTCGCTCTCGCCATCAGCAATGAGGAGGAGGACTGCCGCATCTACCTTAACATCGCGGAAGGGCTGCGCCAGCAATATCCGAGCTCGGCGAAGCTGTTCGAGGAGATGGCGGCCGAGGAGACGCGCCATCGCGCCATGCTGTATGACCTGTATCGCGCCAAGTTCGGGGAGTTCCTGCCGTTGGTGCGGCGTCAGGACGTGCGCGGCTTTATCAAGCATCGGCCAATTTGGCTGGTACGGCCGCTCGGGCTCGAGGAGGTGCGCAAATACGCCGCCAACACCGAGTACGAGACCGCCCGCTTCTATCGCAAGGCGGCCGAGCAGTCGCGCGATGTTTCGGTGCGGGAGTTGCTGGTCAGGCTTGCCGAGGCCGAGGACAAGCACGAGGATCTGGCCGAAAAGCTCGGCGAGCGCGTCCTCACCGAGGATGTGCGCGCCAGGGAGGACGAGACCGCCCGGCGGATGTTCGTCCTGCAATACGTTCAGCCTGGGCTCGCCGGCCTGATGGACGGCTCGGTGTCCACGCTGGCGCCGCTGTTCGCCGCGGCGTTCGCGACCCACAATACCTGGGAGACGTTCCTGGTCGGCCTTGCCGCTTCGGTGGGCGCCGGAATTTCGATGGGCTTCGCGGAAGCGCTGTCCGATGACGGCTCGTTGACCGGGCGCGGGGCGCCGGTGCTGCGCGGGGCGATCTGCGGCCTGATGACGTTTTTAGGCGGCATCGGGCACACGCTGCCTTATCTGATCCCAAATTTCTCCGTCGCGACCGTGGCGTCATTCGTGGTGGTGGCGATTGAGCTCGCGGCGATTTCGTACGTCCGCTACCGCTACATGGACACGCCGTTCCTTGCGGCTGCATTTCAGGTGGTGGTCGGCGGAGTGCTCGTCTTCGCGGCCGGGGTCCTTATCGGCAGCTCGTGACCAAGACGTGATAAGCTGAGGGGACAAGCCAGGTGATTGCGCGTGACTTGGTTGCGCGTAACGTCGTCATGGGCGAGGCGCCAAAGCGAACCATTATGAGCAAACCCTTCGTGCTCGCACATCTGTCCGACCCGCATCTCGGGCCTCTGCCGCGGCCGGGCGTGCGGGAACTCGCGTCAAAGCGCCTCTTCGGCTACATCAATTGGCGGCGCAGCCGCCGTCGCCTCCATCGCCGCGATGCGCTCGATGCCATCACGCGCGACCTTCACGGCAGACAACCCGACCACGTGGCCATCACCGGCGATCTCGTCAATATCGCGCTCCCGGCCGAGTTCGCCCATGCACGCCATTGGCTCGAAACCTTAGGCGCGCCCGCCGACGTGAGCGTGGTGCCGGGAAATCACGATGCCTATGTGGCGGCTGCGGGCCTTCATCGCGATCGGCACTGGTCGTCTTACATGGCCGGTGATGCGCCGGAAGCAGCCCCGAACCCGGCCAGCATATTTCCGTATTTGCGCCGGCGCGGGCCGGTGGCGCTGGTCGGCGTCTCGACCGCGATTGCGACGCCGCCGTTCATGGCTACCGGCAAGGTCGGCGACCAGCAGATCGCGTGTATCGCCAAGATGCTGGACGATTTACGAACAGAGCACATGTTCCGTATCGTCATGATTCATCATCCGCCGCTGCCGTCGGCGCGCCACAAGTGCCTCATCGACGCCGTCGCCTTCCAGCGTGCGCTTGCAGCCGCCGGAGCCGAACTCGTCATCCACGGCCACGATCACGTGCATTCGCTCGTCTGGATTGCCGGCAACGGCGGTCGGATTCCGGTGGTCGGCGTTCCATCCGCCTCGGCCGTGGCCACCACGAAACAGCGCGCCGGCGCCTACAATCTGTATTTCGTCGGCGGCGGCCCCGGCGCCTGGAACTGCGAAGTGGTGTCGCGCGGCTTGCGCCCGTCAGGCGCGGTCGCCGAGCTTGATCGCTTCGCACTGTAATGGTGAGGGGGGAGCCGTAAGTCGCAATCCCAGTTCGGTGTCATCGCCCTCCCCGACTTGATCCGGGGATTGACTGGGCGACCCGAGAGCGCGCCGCGATCCGTTTGGCTTACGTCGGTCTGTCGGCGCGAGCCGCCGGCCGAGCTGCCAGCGTCGAAACATGCGCCAGCCGATGGTCGGGAGGCGGAACGTGCCTTACGGCCGTAAAGTCAGTTCGGCTGTAAAGTCAGTCCCTTACTGAACCATTTCGCTAATTCAGAGGCCAGCGGTTGTACTGGGATGTCTGCTGTTGAACGCGGCAGGGCGTTTCTGATCTCTAGGTAGCTCTGAATCGCCCATAGGGTGTATAACTTTCCACCGGGAAATGGTCCGTAATGAATTACTTCGACGTTATTAACGGTTGCGTCCTCCGCGAGGGTTGAACCGCTGGAATTGTTTGATTTTTGATACCATAGAATGGCGGCGATGGTCTTCGGTCCGCAAATGCCATCTGTCTTCAGTGGTTCGGTGCGGGCAATGGCGGGTCTGAAATAGGCCCAACGTGCGTGATCGTGTCAATTAGCCGGTTCAACAAAAATTGCACGAGCTGCACATCAACCAGTCGATTGCGCCCGAACCGTCAGACCGAATGGTCAACGTTGAGGATAACCTCTCCGCTTGGAAACTTTGATATCTTCGCCATAGTGTCGTCTCCTTGACGTCGTCCACCCACGGGAGGATGTGTCGGCCAAGCGGGACGGCAAGTTCATCCGTCGAACGTGGCTGTTACCTAGGGAACAGGTCGCATCCGATCCATCCAATCGAAAGTGCTGCAAAGCATGTCGACGACAGCGCCGGTCCGCCACCTCGGCGCGGCCCCCGTCACCCGACGCCGACGCCGTAGCGCCTCGCCCAACCAAGCCCGTCCTCGG
>Ga0137394_10002891_pt1 | contig 12833 bp, 18 predicted proteins | sample czobulk116metaG_FD_108278 | JGI IMG/M metagenome (GOLD analysis project Ga0137394, IMG submission 108278) | Vadose zone soil microbial communities from Angelo Coast Range Reserve, California, USA - czobulk1.16 metaG | ecosystem: Environmental > Terrestrial > Soil > Vadose zone | place: USA... | reverse complement strand
TCTATATTCTGTACTATGAACACGCACCTGTAGGCCCAGAGGCAGCTGATATGGTACATATCTATGGTGTCCGCCGCGTGACTGATGTACTATTTCGTGTGTATCTGAATTTGAACGACCTTAATGGCACTAACTTGAAGCGAAGCGCTGCGGAATTTTTTTCAGACTCGGTGTGGGGGGCGCTCAGTACTATCCGAATATAGACAGATGGGCTGTCCGCCTTGAACTGTAGTACACCGTAAAAACGGCAGAACCCTTGATTTCATGGATAATTCCGGACCCTGTAGCCCTGTGGGTCCCCACAGGGAAGATTTAAGGGAGGCTCTATAGTTTCTCGCGTACTTCAGGGCGCGAGTGCCAGTGAGGGACACAAGCACTGGCAAACACATCCACCCTTCCGTCTCCGTACTGGTACCGTCCGGAAACACCACAATGGCTACCAACAAGTAGGCTGTCAGACGCATGGACCGAGTATTAGTGGCTCACGTCACCTGTAAATGGAAAGCTGTGGGGTGCATGAGAGTGTGTTGTTCCGAGTTGGCGTAATGGATGATGCCACGGAGTACGAACGCAGGTGCCAGGCTGTACGGTACCTACCTCATGGAAAGGCTCATCAGATATCTCGACATAAAGGGGCCTCCGTCTCTCATACATTTTAGTGCGTGCTGGCCCGGGGTCGGACACTGTTATCTAAGAGGACCCGTACTTGCTTGCTACAGTTTGCACAATAAATTCTCTTGCTATTCTGCAGTAAAATTGAGCCGTCCTCTCTTCTATTGGTGATATAGGGCGCCTCATTTCGTAGTCTAGGCGCCTCAGCCTGCGCGTGCACTCTCATAACACGACCGACTAAAAGACACATAGTGTCCAAGGAAAACGAAGGCGAAGAATCGTTGAACATCCTACGTATAGTGAAACATCATTCATTTAAGACTAACTACCGCGGCGCTGGTAGACCTGACGCAATGGCACCTATCTCGGTTAAGCGTGTTAGCGGCTCGAGGGTTCCCTTGAACTCGGGAAGGAATGCCGCGTCTGTGTACGGGCAACGCACGCTCGGCGAGCCCTTGTAAATAGGCGTATAGCTAGCGGCGCAGATCTCAAATTCTGTAAATTCATCGTATGAGATCTCTACGGCATCTCGCGGATTCCGGTCTCCAGCGGCGATGCGTTGTCGTGCCTATTGTCGATGAGCAACAACCCCACTCTAATGCGCGAGTCAACTCACCAAGGAGACTATTCTTGGATCAGGATTGAGATCAAGCAACTTCCGCGCGAACTTTGCAGCCATCCCTGCATTGCCTGCTTTTGTGAAGACTTGAATTGCGCTGCGCAATGCAATTTGCAGGTGTGGGGGCTGGAGTTGGCAATGAGTAAAGTACGCCGCAAGTTCAAGACCCCTCTTGACATTGTCCGGCTCTTCTTGCGCATCGCGCCGGCGCTCAAGCTCAATCGATACACCGAGCAAATATTCACGGGCGGTGGTCACGGTACTACGCCACTAAAACAAGTCAATATACCAAAATGATGGTGCGCTGGATAGGAGGCTGCTCACCTCCTTCGCTTCATCGTCTGACGAAACAGCTACGAAGAGTAGCGACTGTAACACAGAACGGAACGTCGCCTGTGCCTCTGGAAGTTTCGCGCCAGACACTAAGCGGAGACCCTCCGACAACTCCGCACGAACTTCACGAAGGTTTTGCACCGACGTAGGTAATACTCGAGAAGGGGATGACTCTGTGAGGTCGCGACGGAGATGCAGTCGCAGTAGGGGGAGCGATGGCAGCGGTGACAAATAAGTGTGGGACGACCGGAATATGGACACGAAGAGTGACTTAAGCAGAGTGAAGTTAACGACTCCGAACTGGCGGTTGAGCAGCTGTAAAGCGAGGTGTCAATACTTGTACTGTACTTGGTGATCATCAATCAACCGAACCTGCATTGCTGTCTCGAAAGACCCAGCGGAGACATGGTCCCCGGCAAATGGGGAGTTGCGTGTCCAAACTTCAGTCTCGTCGACACCAGGAGTAGCGCCAGGCCCGAGCTCTTCGGTCTCCTCAACGTCATCGTCTTCAGTCGCCTCTCCTTCATCAGCACGAGCTTCCCCACCCGCATCAAGGTCCCACCCATCTTCGTCTGCTACCAGATCTTGCTCCTCGTCTTTCGCCCAGTCATCAAGAGCCACAGATGCGGCGCCAGCGTCACCGTTGACTTGAGGTTCAACTCCAGACTCCAGGTTCCCATTAACAAGAGCGCGGTCAAAGAAACTCTCACCGCCTGGGACGGTTGGCCACACAAGGTCCGCAGTTGAGGAGATAATCGACGGGATCTTCAGGTTCGCCTGACCGAAATCAGTGACGTCGTCAACATCCGATTCAGCCAGCCCAGCAGCCTCGAGGATTTCAAGTGCAGTGTCTTCAAGGCCATTCGTCTTGGCTGTCAAATAAGCAAGGGGGTCTAAGATAAAACGCATCAGTGAACCCGTTGCGCCCCGGACAGGCGGAGAAAAACACGTACGGAGGCCGACTTCGCGCAGTACGGCAATGCGGCTACGTACGTCGCCCGCATATAGCGCGTTATGGAAACGAGACATCGGGTCGCCCCGCGCCTCTGCAATCTTCTGCATTTTGGTCAGTTTGTCCGTGCTCCCGGTTGCAAGGTACAGGAACGAGAGGCGGTCGAAATTCTTAGTTTGCTGGTAGGCCTTCTCAACAATCTGGCAATAATGTTCGTAACAAACCTGTGATAGCATACAAAGAGATACGCACCTTATGGTTCCCCTGTTTGAGGGCTTGCTGGGCCAGACGGTCCCAGCACTCAGCACGGTCGATCGCCTTGGCGGTCTCAAGCGCGACATCAAGATTGCCACACTCTATGGCTAGGTCGAACCGAGTGGTTTTGTCTTCCACAAAATGAAGTGCGATCTATCGGGGGAGTTGGTGACGCGTGTTTAGAAAACAACTTGTACTGCGCACCTCAGGGAAACCTTTCTGCTGCAAATAGGCTATAATGCTCTGGCCCAGCAAATTCGAAGTGCGAATGAGATACAGGACTTCGTCATAGTTGTTGCGGATGAGCGCAAGTTTAAATCGATACTCTGTCGGGTCAATGGTGATGGTACGAGGCCGAGCGGAGCGGTCCAAACAGTGCACAACCTTGCCCTTGACACGAGTCAAGTAGACTGGGTTGTCGAGGGTGCAAATGACCCCATGGTCGCTGTAGTTATAAGAGTAAACAACGAGTCACTACGGAAGTAGAAGACAGACCCCTGGGGAAGACAGTATTTGACGTGGTTTAGAGTGGAATAGACGAATACGCCTGAGTCGTCCCATGCGCCAGATTTGATCCGAATAGTCTCATGAATGAGTGTACTCTGGGAGAATGTCTTGTTGGCGACCGTGATAGCTGAGTGTAGGGGGGACAGTGAAATACTATTCTAAAATGAATAGGATGCGCAGGGCACTTACTGTGCTTGCTTAGAAGAGCAACTTGTGATCCGTCCTGGCTCCACAAAGTATACTTTACAGGGGGTGTATTAAGCTCGGCGATGGTCTTTTGTTGCTGGATGTCATAAAGGACCACAGAACTTGTAGAACTGAGGATGAGGCTAGCTGTGCCCCCGTAGAAGATCTCATTCGTCTGGACAGGTGGTTGAATACTCTTGACAACAGCGCCGGTCAAATCGCAGACTTCGATAAGCTACCCAAGAATAACTCAGATTAAGTGGCGCTTCGAGCATTTGCTACGTACCTGTGTGGTCTTGTTAAGAATGGCGAACCTGTTGCGAGCAACAAATATGGCACTCTGCCCTGAGCCGCGTTTCCCATCAAGCGAGGAGTCCTTCAATTCTCCAGAGATGTCCTTGGGAAGGTTGGTGAGCTCATACAGCCCGTTGTCAGATGAAATGGTCAAGAGGACAGCACGCTCCGCTGGGTTATAGCTGAGTGTCCTCGGGGGCACATATGGGCTGCCAAACTTGCGCACACTGAGAAGCCCAATGTCCGAACCCGTATTGATGTCGTATGACCGGACGTATTTGTCCCGGACGTAGTACACAGTATCCCCGTGAAGAGCAAAGGCAGGACGCTCACGCTCCAGCTTGAAGACGATGAGACCGTTGTCGTGACCTGTTCAAGGTGGTGTCAACTCGCGCCCACGGTCGTTGTAGCAGGCACGCACCCGCTGCGAAAAGGTTAAGTTCGGGATGTGATGCTAGGACCCAGAAACGATCATGCTCCCTGCGGAAAGTCTGTACAGCAGTTCGCTTGGCGAGGTCCCAGACTCGAACGGTCTTGTCTTCTCCGCATGAAACAATTAGTTCGTGCTTGGGATGGAAGACAGCGCTGGAGACATTGTTGAAATGTCCACGACAAGCGTCGACCTCCCACGCCTTCAGGTCACTCATCCTCCACAGCTTGATTTGGCGGTCATCCGCAGCAGAGATGATAAGCGGAAGGGTCGGATGGAAGACGGCGAAATTAACACCACGGTCGTGGCCTTCCAGGACATACTTGACCGTCGAGAAGTTGTCAAAGGTGTCGAATGTACCCGGGGCTGTATTGGGTGTACTCTTGCGCAGACCGGAGATTTCCCATACCCGGACAGTCTGGTCCATAGACGCAGACACAACAAGGTCGTCCTTGGGGTGGAAGAGGGCTGACATGACATAGTGGGAGTGGCCAGTAAGGATGGCTATGCAATTTCGGGACGTGCTGTTCCATATACGGATCGTCTGGTCATCTGAGGAGGATATCTAGGTGATTCAAGGAGGTTGGTTGCAGGCGATGAAGAGACTTGTGCTAGTACGCACGATCCAGGGCATTTCATGATGAAATTGGACAGTTCGCACATAGTCTAGATGTCCATGTAGAGTAAAAAGGCATTTTCTATTTTGAGGCCGAAGGTCTGGGAATAATGAAGACGAGGAGGTTTGAATGGAAGGCGCATTGACTCACCCCAGACCTTGATCTTATAGTCGTCCGCCCCGGTCACTAACAGTGGTCTACTCGGATGGATGGCGACAGCGCGAACCGGTCCTTGATAGAGGATTAGCATTCCGAAACCACGATAAAGCGTAGCTAAGTCACCTTCGTGTTCTTCAAACCTATCTACCAAAACACCCATGCGGTAGTTCCACAGTTGCACGCTGCCATTGTGCAAGGAAGCCGCAAGCAACGGCTGCGTTGGATGAAAGGCGAGGCCTAGGACAGAGGAGATAAGGATTTGCGAGCTTTTTTTGTGACTCGTTCGACGCACCCTTCACGCGGTTGCTCTTAGATTCGAACTTTGTGAGCATCACAGACATGACGGATTACGCGAACGGGGGGCGGAATTGCAAAAAAGATAGTTGAAGAGAGCGAGCGAGCGAGCTGGAGATGGGACGTTCTAAGATGATTCTTGGAGAAGCGTAAAAATGACAGTCGACGTACGGTGATGTGCTTGCTCTCAAGATTTTGTGTGTGTCGAACGAAAAATGAGAGCTACAAGGCGAGACTTTGGGGACGTCACTGGGCAAGCGTGGGTTGACGTACGTTGGTTACCAAAACAGGTCGCTCACTTCCTACGCTCGTCGTCCTCCTCAGTTGTATATTGATTACAGACAGCACTTCTATTCGAGCGGGCGCTGGCGCATGGGCGTTTTGGGCCTCACGCCATTCTTGCACAAAGCCTGGTGCGCATATTGCTTTCTCGGGTCGACCCGTCGTTCCCCTTACCGTGACTGTGTCTTTCACCCAAAAAGTCCGCAGGTCATTACACAGCTACCCAATCGTCTCAAGTCCCTCTCCAATAAGACTCTGGTAATGTAATTGCAGGGGGCCCTTCCTGCCCTTCGGCCCCCATCTCACCAAGTTTCTTTCTCAGCGATGGCACCCTCGTCACGCAACGGTTTCACTTTGCGCCCATGCCCCACAGATACAGGCACGTCCTGGGATGGTATCGCCTCATTCAGGAGCTCAGGGAATACGGCATTCGAACTATCTGCGTCTTTGATGGCGAAGAGCGGACCGCCGCAAAGAGCCATGAGGTGCGCTCCCCCCCTCTACGCTCATTTTGGCGTTATTGACTTGACGCGACGCGACGCGTAGCAAAACCGCCGGCGACAAATAAGGCGTACAGACGCGCTCAGAGGAGAATTAGAGTCAGAAAGGTTACGGCGGCTGATGGCTCTCACAAGGGGCTTGGACGCGTTGCGTCTTCTTGACAAAAACGACCGCCTACTCATCATGACATCCTTTCGGAACCAAATGTCCAATTTAGAGAATCACTTTGTCCCCAAGCATTACTCAGACCAACTGTCCTCCACGGATCATTCCCTTCGGCGCCATTTACCAGACGCAGAACTTAATCTGGCTCAAAGAGAATTCTCGTGGCTTGATGAAGTAGATTTCGACGAACTATATGGCCTCTCCGTTACCAATGACCAACTTGCGCCCGAAGGAGTTGATACAGAGTACGTTGGGTTGCTGGTTGCTTCTTATTATAATTAAACACAGCGCACTAGGGTTGGTAAACAATACCGGGCTGGACCCGAAGATCCGGGGTCTCGCCACTTCGGGCAGTTATTGTTACCCTCCAGCACTGTCAATCAAGGTAGACACGATCTCGTTGATCGCCTTGCTACGCCAGATATAGATCTCCCTGAGGATTACCAAGAGGGCGAAAAATGGCAAAGCCTGGCGTCGTCTCTCACCGATCTGTACATGGACTACCGCCGCGGTGCGGACGTGATGCCTACGACCATCATTTCAGCCACGCCCTCGGTGTTCGTTCCTCAGGAACTCGTGGAGCCCGCGAACGCTCAGGCCCAACTAGACGCGCTCTCGTCAGCCATCCCCCTGTTCCAACCTCCCTCGCTCGTCTCCTCTGTATCCGTGGAACCTGCAGATGCCCATGTCCAAGCTGCCATGTCCAAGACGCAGTACCAGCTGACCGTCGAAGAAGGTAAACTTTGGGAGAAACTCACAGATCCTGGCGAGGTTGTAGACGACTACGAGCACGAGGTGTCGACGACTGCGTCTCTTCTCGCGTTCCTCCGAGAGAAGAGTTCGTTCATGGTCCAGTCTTACCTCCGCCGCAACAACCCTCCGACCGAGTTCACATACGATGAGAGTAAGAACATCCTGCACGCGATGGGTGTGCCGTGCATCGAGTCCACCGGCCCTTACGAGGCAGAGGCCCTCGCCTCCTCTCTCGTACTAAACGGCTGCGCGGACTACGTCGCCAGCGAAGACACCGTACGTGTTGCATTTCATAGTTCTATCAGCTCTCGGGCCCTAGTACCCAAACCTTTTCACTCCGCTATTGCTCGACTTACATACATAGCGCTTACCGGCCCACTCTATGTAGGACGTGCTCGTCTACGGAGCGCCACTCCTCCGCAACATCACGAGCAGGGACAAGCCCCTCCTGCTCATCTCGGACTCCGAGATGCGGTCTGCGCTCCGCCTTGACGCCCGCGCCTTCGTTGACTTTGCGCTCCTCCTCGGGACCGACTTCGCCCCACGCATACGGAACATTGGCCCGCGCCGAGCGTTGCAATACATCCACAAGTACGGCACGATAGAGTGCATCCTCGCGGAGGAAAAGCAGTACCTCCCACGCGTCCCACCGCAGGAGTATCTTCGGGCCGTGCGGGACGCGCGAGGCGTGTTCGTGAAGCTTCCGCCTGTGCCGGCCGCGCACTTGTTGGAACAGAAAGAGTATCGAGTGGGGGAGGTAGCTACGATATTAGGGTCGCATCGTTTGCAGCGCTTTCTGGAGCCAGATGCGCTCCTTGGCACCCTACAAGGGAACTACTTTAATGATAACCCTGCGGCCGCAATCTAATTCGATTGGGGCGACTTGTGCGTGCGATACACTCGTACAACGAAATTCGGATGTCGGCGGATTGCACGCGGGAAGTTAATACGTCGCCATGGGTGTTAGGAAAATGCATACAGTACAGCAATGCCTTCATCGAAAGGTCGTAATAAATGATCGTTAATACAAAAAGAGAGCCGACTACTGCAATGATCACATCTCGCTCTTGAGAATGATGCTGTAACATCGTTCACAGAAGGTCTTATTGTCCCGCAAGAAGAAAGAGGGGTTGTCGAATGGTTTCTCGCAGCCCTAATACCCGAGGAGTGAGCCAAGTCAGGGACGAGCGTCCCAAAAAGACGAAACATACAGTACAGCAGAAGCACTGCCAGTGATATTTCCCACCGAGCGCTTCCACGGCTTGCTGCCCGTCCCGAATGACGTCCTTGCACTTCTTGCATTTAGGAGAGCGGAGCCTCACATGGCAGGCCTCGCAATACGGGTATCCTTTGTACACCGTGAAACCGACATCGTCATTCTCAAATTCGCCATCGCCTTTGAAGGTGACGCCACGTCCCGCGGGGCCTTGGACGACTTGGCGATGAATGCTGGGAGCCAGAAATGGGTCTCCGCACTCGGAGCAGAAGAAATGCTGTTCGTGGTATGTGCGTTTTCCGAGCTCAGGGTCATCAAGCGTGATGAAGCGCTCGTCCACAATTGCCGTCTTGCAATGATAGCACTGTGGGGCGAAGCGCTAGATCAGGGTTGTGAGCGGGCCGCAATCCCGGATTATCACCAAGAGGACCAACACACACCTCATGATAATCAAAATGGCAGTAGGGTTTGCCGTCACGCTCATACGAGCTGACGTACTCGAGAAGGTCATTGCAGTCAGAACACCGGAAGCAGCCTGGGTGCCATCGGACGCCCATTGCACTGACAATACGACCAACAATTGGGCCGCCACAACCCCCGCACGCAAGGCCGCCACCACGACGAGCCGATGATGCTGGCGGGAACACCCGCCCGCCACCAGTGGCTGGCGAGGGCATATTGCTCGCGCGCCCATGTCCATGGTCAGTCTCATCAATTGGGGACGCATCATTGTAATCCGCGTCTATAGATGACGCGCTAGGATCGGAAAAGGTAATTTGTGGGAGCTCAGGTTCAGACACAATAATCGAGGCATTTCCACCGTCATCGTCGGGACTGCCACCTCCCGGAATTGAAATAGTTGGTATCGTCACTCTCGTGGTTGTTACTTGTGGTTCCGCTGGGGCGGGCTTTCCGGATACGAATCTCTGGGAAAACGCTGAGGGCGGAGGGCGCGATACGGGCGGCGGCTGGGCACGAGGGCGCTCTACTGGAGGCTGGCGCAAAGTTGCCGGAGTGACAGAGCGACTGCGAGTCGCTTGATGTGCCGAGGATGACGACGCCTGAGGTAGACTAACAGAGACTTTATCAGGCGATGACGGAACAGAGGCTGCACTACGACGCGGAACGACAGGCGGATCGTGCGTAAAAGGTTTGTGAGAACTTGATGCCATGGACCGGGTCTTTAACCGAGGCACAGCCCGGGGAGAAATGCCGGATGGGGAAGGAGAGCGCCGTAAAGAGGGGGGTGGAGCATCATCCAGGTTGACATATTCTTGCTTCGAGCTGCGAGTGCGGTTGACAGAAGGCTGTTCTCCAGCGCCAGGTATGGGTGCGCGAGGAAGAGGGGGAAGGGTGTTCGGCCATCCGGTGGGCGAGGTAGGTGTTGAGACAGGAAGTCGTGAGGGTCCTGCGACCGGCGGGAGGACGGGCGCTGATCGCAGAGTCGCAGACTGCGTCGAACGATGACTGGGTTGCCTTGGCAGACTCTGTAGTGGTGGCTGAGGAAGTGTGGACGAGCGAGTTGAACGACCGCGAGGCTGTTCATCCGTCTGGTCCTGGTCAATGGACGCCGGCGCTCGAGTATGCTGCGTGTTGTTGCGACTTATGACGGATCGAGATTTGGGGGGTAAATCGAGGATTCCATATTGTGGACTCGGCGTCCTGGGATCCATTTGAAGAGATTTCCCATTCTTGGATGACTTTCCATCATCGTCTGATGAAGCAGGAGAAATCGAACGAGGCGGCACGGAACCCTTTGTTGGAGAGGTGGGACGAATTGAAAAAAGACCGGAAGATCCAGCCGTAGACGGTAAAGAGGAACTACTTTTAGCAAGTTTGATGGGGGATGATGGGAGAGTGCTCGCTCTCACGGGGGAGGACGAAGGATTGGGAAGAATCCGAGCACCTTCACCCAATAAACTAATTGTGGGAGGAATAAACGGAAGTTTGCCAGCCGAGCCATCAAGCGGAGATGGCGGTAAAGGCCGCCCGCTGGTGAAACTCTTGCTGCGATCTCGCGGTTGCTCGCGAACATCAGGCGACGGTATGGAGCTCGATGGACCCGAGTTGATGGCCTCCTGTGAACTGGATGCACTAGCTGCGCGATCTGAAGAAGGTTCAGGAAGAGAGCGTTTCCAATACGGAACGAATTTGGTCCGTGAAGGATATGAAGAGGATGCATCGTTAAGGAGCGATGGTGAGGCCACTGGCGAAGCAGAGGGTGGCTTTGCAACATCCTTGGCTGGGCTAGAGCACCTTATGGCAGCATCTGAGGAAGTACCTGGAGCGGAGCGAGGAAGAGGAAGAGGGCGTCTGCAACTCGTAGGGGAAGTGGGAGAAGCGGACGGGAGGGTGGAAGCAGGTTGGGGGGATGGGAGGGTAACGCCAGAACCAGGAAGCGAACCGGCGAGCAATGAGCGAGGATGGGATAGCGGCGACGTGGGTACGGGAGTCGGCCCGGGGGTAGGTAGCGGGGGACGGATGGAGGGAGAGGTGACCTGGGACGAGGGCCCACCAGGTGTAGGCAATGGCCTCCGAGGGAGGCCGTTTGAGACGGGGCTTGTGGGTGGAGAAGAATGATTCACACGAGGAAGGCTAGGCAATTGTTGTGGATATTGAGGACTTGGTGCAGGGATTGGGCGATGGTTAGAAGCAAGCTGGGAGGAGAAATGATTGACTTGTTGTGCGTGTGCGAGGTAATGCAAAGGGATGGGTGAAACCGGCTGGGGCAATGGCTGGAGTTGTTGATAAGTTGATGAAGTAGGCTGGGCGTAAACCTGAGGGGATCGTAGGGACGGTGAACCAGCCTGCTCGTCGGGATATCCTGGCGATGTACGAAGCTGGGACTGCTGTTGGTGGTAGATGTGCGCGTATTGATTGGACATGATGACAGCAGGAACCAGTGTTTTCGAATTTCGAGGGAATATCAGACGACAAAGAGGCGTGTGTCAGCAAATGGCAAACCCGAGTCGGCCATCCGGCTCTTGCTCTTCCATCCCATGGCAACTAACAGACTCAACCTGGACGGCCTTTTGATCTTTGAACAGCCATTCGCTAGGGTTATCTCATTCCTTCTCTTCTCTACTTCGTCGCCTTGACCCCGCCATCGTCAGGTTCCGTACGAGAACTACCGCAAAGTCTTTCGTACCACCCAGAAGAACATAGAGCGCGAGCTTGGCACCATTCAGACATCTTCTAACGAGCTCGCAAAGAATGCTCAGAACTCCTGCCAAGACCCCCAGGAAGCCATCAAAGCCCTCGAGGGAATGATAGGCAGAGTCGAAGGCCTCAAACGAAAAGTCCGTACCCAACATCCTGTCCCATCTTAGGTCGCTCATCTCGCATGCTGGATTAGTTATCTGATCTGCACCAAACTGCAGGCCTACCGACGTTGGACGTCATGCGCGAGCGATGCAACCATCTTTCCATGATCGAGGACGTCCAAAACTCCAAAGACTCGGAATACGCCCGATGGGTCGACACCCGCTTAGACAGGTGGATAGTAGATTGGGTTCTTCGCCATGGTCGGGAACGGACCGCTCGGCATATCGCTCAAGAGAAGGGCATCGAGGTGAGCCTCGGACATTCGCGGTATCTGTTGGTTGTAACACTACGTCTCGTACGATCACGCTTAGGAGCTGGTTGACATTGATCTATTCATGGACATCCGTCGAATAGAGGATGCCCTGAACAGCCATAGCTGCACAGAGGCGTTGGCATGGTGCGGCGAAAACAAGAATTCTCTTCGGAAGCTGAAGGTGCTTTCCTCCAATCAAACCATCGTTTGATTCTGATCTTGCAGTAGAGCACACTGGAGTTTGATTTACGTCTCCAAGAATACATCGAGCTAGCCCGTGATCGCAGAACGACAGATGCCATCGCCTACGCCAGGAAGCACCTCGTACCATGGCAGGAAACTCACTTGATGCAAATCCAACAGGCCTCTGCTTTACTCGCATTCTCGCGGACTACGACATGTAACCCATACAGGGTAAGTGTGGTCAGTAAGAAAAATCTTACCGAGTTCTTATCCCTCGAGCTAGCGACTGTACGACCCGAACCGATGGTCGAACCTCATCCAGTCGTTTCGGCTCGCGATTTTTAGCCTCAACACGTTACCCTCTGAGCCTCTACTGCATCTCGCACTGTACGGCGGTTTATCGTCGCTCAAACTCCCGACATGTTATGACCAAGATATGAAAAACTGCGACTGTCCAGTCTGTGATCCTTGGCTTTGCAAGCTAGCAGAAGAAGTCCCATTCAGTCATCACGTTAATTCGACCATTGTCTGTCGCTTGAGTGGCAAAATTATGGATGAGGACAATGCGCCAATGGCTTTCCCCAACGGCTATGTCTATTCCAGGGAGGTAAGGACCGCAAGCGATAACCCCTTCCCCTCTCCCTTCTCCGCGTTGAATCTCGTTTATTTTATCTTACTCATCACCTGGAACAACGGTTCAGGCTTTGGAAGAGATGTCGGCGCAAAACGAGGGAAGAGTCAAGTGTCCGCGCACTCAGGAAGAGTGCGAGTTCTTCAAATTGAAAAAGGTATTCATATCCTGATCCTGGCCTTCTTACTCTACTCCACTGCACGACACTGCACCATAGCATTTCTCCCTCACTGTACTTGTATGATACCCTCCCTCCTCACATCATCC
>Ga0137394_10002890_pt1 | contig 12835 bp, 10 predicted proteins | sample czobulk116metaG_FD_108278 | JGI IMG/M metagenome (GOLD analysis project Ga0137394, IMG submission 108278) | Vadose zone soil microbial communities from Angelo Coast Range Reserve, California, USA - czobulk1.16 metaG | ecosystem: Environmental > Terrestrial > Soil > Vadose zone | place: USA... | reverse complement strand
GGGAACTCAAAGGAGTCCAAGGCCGTGACCGACAACACTACGCCGCCAGCACGACCTGGCGCACCGCTCGCCGCCGCCGGAGCACCCGCGCTGGTCCCGTCGGCGCCGCAGGCGTCGCCGGACCCTGCCGCTGCGGGCGCGACCCCGAGCGCGCCACCCAGTCCGGCGGACGATCGGATCTCGATCGAGGATTTCATGAAGGTGGAGCTCCGCGTCGCCAGGGTGCTGTCGGCGGAGAAGGTCGAGAAGTCGAAGAAGCTGCTGAAGCTGTCGGTGGACGTCGGCACCGAGCATCGCACGCTGGTGGCCGGCATCGCCGAAGCGTACGATCCGGAATCGCTCGTCGGCAAAACCGTCGTCGTCGTCTTCAATTTGAAGCCCGCCAAGTTGATGGGCATCGAATCCAACGGGATGGTCCTCGCCGCCAGCCCTGACGACGGCAAGCCCAGAGTCGTATCGTTCGACGAACCACCGGCACCGGGGACCCGAGTCCGCTGAACATGAAGCGGTTGCGGCGGACGACGTCGGCGGTCCTGTTCGCGACCGCGACGCTTGCCGCATCGCCGCAGCAGCCGGCCGCATCCAGCGAAGCCGCGACCGCGCGGCACTTCGCAGCGATTCGCAGTCAGCCGCCCTTGCTGCTCGCGTTTCTCAACGAGATGCCGAAAGGCGGCGACCTTCACAATCACCTCGCCGGGGCGATCTACGCGGAGAGCTATCTCCAGTGGGCGGCTGCCGACAATCTCTGCCTCGCAACGGCGACGATGACCATCGTGGCAGGCGCGTGCGAGGCGAGCGCGGGACGGCCGCCGGTGGGCGACATCCTCCAGAACGCGGCGCTCTACGGCCAGGCCATCGACGCGATGTCGATGCGGAACTGGGACCCGAAGCTCAGCGGGCACGATCACTTCTTCGAGACGTTCGGCAGGTTCGGTCCCGAGGTGGGCAAGATCGGCGAGATGCTCGCCGAGGTCGCCGCGCGCGCCGCCGCGGAGCACGTCAGCTATCTCGAGCTGATGCTCACCCCGGACGGAGGCGTCGCCGTACGAAAAGGCCTGGAGGCCGGATGGGATCCCGACCTCGGGAAATTGCGCGACAAGCTGCTCGCCGCCGGCTTCGACGACGTCGTCTCCGCGGCGACACGCCGGCTCGATGAGGCCGAGGCGCGGCAGCGCGACCTGCTGCACTGCGGCATGCCCCAGGCGGACGCGGGCTGTCTCGTAACGGCGCGCTACATCTCGGTGGTCGCCAGAGCCTCTTTGCCGGCGCTCGTGTTCGCGCAGATGCTCGCCGGCTTCGAAATCGTGACGCACGAGCCGCGCGTCGTCGCCCTCAATCTCGTGCAGCCGGAGGACGCGCCGATCGCGACACGCGACTTCTCGCTGCACATGTCGATGCTGGACTTCCTGCATCGTCTGTATCCGAAGGTGGCGATCACGCTGCACGCGGGCGAGCTGGTTGATGGGCTCGTTGCGCCCGAGGCTTTGCGGTTCCACATCCGTGACTCGGTGGAGAAGGGGCACGCGCTGCGGATCGGTCACGGCGCGGGCGTGATGTACGAAGACGGCGCGCTCGCGCTGCTGAAGGAGATGGCATCCAGGCGCATCCTCGTCGAGATCGCGCTGAGCAGCAACGATCTGGTCCTCGGGATCAAGGGCGGACGACACCCGCTTCGCACGTATCTGAAGTACGGCGTTCCCGTTGCGCTCGTCACAGACGATGCGGGCGTGGCGCGGTCGACGCTGACGCTGGAATTCCGCAAGGGTGTCGAGGAGCAGGGGCTGGATTATCGGACGCTGAAGCAGATGGCGCGCAATTCGCTCGCGTACGCGTTTGCCGATGCCGGGACGAAAAAGCGCCTTCGCGCCGAGCTCGAGCTCGCGTTTCGGGAATTTGAACGGCGGCAGCTCAGCGCGTTCCCGAAACCGTAACGTAGGAGAGTCCGATGCGTGTCATCGCGTCCCTGCTTGTCATGATCGTGGCGCATTCCGCCGCGGCGCCCCAGCCACCCAGCCTCCCGCGGCACACCCAGGTCGTCCTGCTGGGAACTGGATCTCCGGCGCCTGACCCGCTGCGCTCCGGCCCGGCCACCGCGATCGTCGTGAACGGCGCATCGTACCTCGTCGATCTCGGGCCCGGCCTCGTCCGCCGCGCCGCGGCTGCCGCGCTCGACCTGGGCCTCACGGCGCTGGCCGTGGACAAGCTGCAGACCGCGTTCGTCACGCACCTGCACTCGGATCACACGGTCGGGTATCCCGATCTGATTTTCACGACGTGGGTGCAGGGTCGTCGCTCGGCACTGAAGGTGTTCGGGCCGACCGGTCTCGAGGAGATGACGAAGTACATCCTGCTGGCGTGGCAGGCCGACATCGACATCCGGACCAGGGGGCTCGAGCATCGCAGCACGGCGGGGCTCGCCGTCGAAGCCCACGACATCAAGGCTGGTGTCGTCCATCAGGATGCGAACGTCAAGGTGACGGCGTTCCCGAACGCCCATGGCGAGCTGCCGTCGACGTTCGGCTATAAATTCGACACCGCGGACCGCTCGATTGTGATCTCCGGCGACACGAGCCCGAGCCAGGCGCTCGTCGACAGCTGCCGCAAGTGCGATGTCCTCATCCATGAGGCGTATTCCGAAGACTACCGGCCGGCCGACATGGCGAACTGGCTGGAGTACCGATCGAAGTACCACACGACGACCACACAGCTCGCGGACATCGCCAACAAGGCGCAGCCGGCGCTCCTCATCGTGCACCACCGCGGGGTGGGGCCGAGAGGCCGCGAGATTCCCGAGGAGCAGTACCTGTCGGAAATCCGCCGAACCTACAGCGGCAAGGTCGTCGTCGGACACGACCTCGACGTGTACTGACTGGGGCACTGGAGCACCGGGGTCTGACCTTAGCCTGACCCCACTTGGGGTCTGACCCGAGCCTGACCCTACTGTTTCGGGGCGGGTGGTTCCGCCCGCCCGTCGACCTCGATCACCGTCGTCAGAAGCACCGACGCTCCGGCGCGCATCTCGGGCCACATCACGCGGAAGCGGCCATCGGGCGTCGTCACCAGGCCGAAATAGTCGCCGTAGGTCGGGAACATCCGCGTGGCAATGGTGTCCACCATCGAGTCGCCACACGACGACACTGACACGCGCGCGGGCGCGGTGAACGTTGCGCCCCCGTCCAGAGATGCCGCAAAGCTCGCTTCGAGGCAGCCGTCGCGCGCCTTCAGGCGCCGCTCGACAATCAGCACACCGAGCACGCCTTTGCTGTTCACGGCGATGCTCATGACGCGGCGAGCGTCGGCGTCCACCGGACTCGATCCAACGACTACGCCCGGTCGATTCCAGGTGATCCCTCGATCGGCGGACGAGGTCACGACGACCGATCCGCCGCCGCTTTGCCGGCACGCAAAATACAGCCTGTCGCGGAGCGGTCCATCGGACGTGTCAACGGCGAGCGCGGACAATTGAAAGCCTGGTGGCGGACCGCACCCGTCATTTGCGAGTGATGACGGCGAGAAGGTCGTCGCGCCATCGGTCGACCGCATCACCCACGCACGGCGGTTGGCGAAGTAGGGGCTCGACCACGTGTCCTCGACGAACGATGCGACGACGGTCCCGTCGGACAGAATGACCGGCATCTCGCCGAAATCATGCAAGCTCGTCGCAGGCACCTCGGTCGGTCGATCGAAGGTGCGGCCGCCGTCCCTCGACCGCGCAACGAACACGGTCGAGACCAGTTGGCCGTTGCCGTCGCGCCATTCGTAGTGGGTCGTGATGTAGATCCAGCCCTTGCGTGTCTCTGAAGACAGATCGACGGCGATGGCCGGATGATCGTGACCGTGGCCGATGAGCGTGGGCCGGTCGTCCCAGCTCATGCCGCCGTTATTCGAGTGGTAGACGATCAGCCAGGTCCCGCGCGCGGGCACGATACCGGGGAAGTCGGCGAGCGCCGCGAACACCGTCTGGCCGTCGGGGAGTATGGCAACCTGCGGATCTCCGCAGTGCGGGAGCGCGAACTCGTGTCGCGTCCAGGTCGCACCGCCGTCGCGCGACGCGAACGTGGAGCAGCGGGCGCTCGCGTGCATCTCTGGCACGGCCTCGGCAAGCGCGGTGCTGAATACCGTAGCCAGCAGGCGCGTCGGATCGGCCGGGTGAACGGCCAGATGTGGTTCAGAGAACCGGCGCGGGTCGGTCTCTCGGGCAACTTCAGTGGGCGGCCCGACGCGGACGCCCTGTGCGCCGGCCAGACGGGCTGCGGCGAACAACGCGAGCACCGCCAGGGAGAGTCGCATCGAGGGCGGATGCTACCATGGCGGCGTGATCGATAGTCACTGTCACCTGGCCGACGATACATTTGCGGCCGACCTGGACGCCGTCGTCGAGCGTGCGAAGGAGGCGGGCCTCGAGCGGGTGCTCGTCATCCTCGAAGCGGGCAACGCGAAAGAAGCCGCGCAAGCCGAGCGGATCGAGCGGCTCTGGCCCGAGGTGCGGTTCGCGATTGGCGTGCACCCGCACCAGGCGCATCAGTTCGCCGGCGATCCGCAGCGGGCGGCCACCGTCGTGCGCGAGCAGTTCGCGGCGACGAGGTCGGCGCGCGCCATCGGGGAGATCGGCCTCGATTATCACTATGACTTCTCGCCGCGCGAGACCCAGCACGCCGTGTTTCGCGCGCAGGTGCGCCTGGCCCGCGAGCTGCAGCGGCCCGTGGTCATCCATACACGCGAGGCGGACGAGGACACGATCGCGATTCTTCGTGAGGAGGGCGGCGGGGAGGTCCGCGGCGTGCTGCACTGCTTCACCGGCGATGCGGCGCTGGCCGACGCCGGGCTCGCCCTGGGGCTGTTCGTCTCTTTGGCCGGGATCATTACGTTTCCGAAGGCGGAGCCGCTGCGCCAGACCGCCGGCCGCGTGCCCCTCGATCGGCTCCTGACCGAAACCGACAGCCCGTTTCTCGCGCCGGTGCCGTACCGCGGCAAGCGGAACGAGCCGGCGTACGTGGCGCGCGTCGTCTCTACCCTGGCGGAGATGCGCCGCGTGCCGCCACGCGACCTGGCGGCGCGCACGGCGGCCAACTTCCACACCTTGTTCCGGCCGTGATAAAGTTTTGACCCGAAACGCTGTGGAAAAGTCGTCACCAGCCCTCTCGCAGATCTTCGAGCCAATCCGCGGCGACCTGGAGAAGGTGGATCTCGAGTTCGCCCGCCACGTCCAGTCGAAGGTGGACCTGATCCCGAAGATCGGTCAGTACATTCAGACGAGCGGCGGCAAGCGCATGCGGCCCGCGGTGCTGCTGATGGCGGCCCGCCTGAGCGGCTACGAAGGCGACCGCTCGATCCTGTACGCGGCAGTCGTCGAGTTCATCCATACGGCGACGCTCGTTCACGACGACATCATCGACGACTCGGACCTGCGGCGCGGCCGCCTGGCGGTGCACTCGCGCTGGGGCAACGACATCACGGTGCTGCTGGGCGACTACCTGTACATCAAGTCGATGGCGCTCGCGCTCACCCACGACACGCTGGACATCGTCCGGCTGCTGTGCGACGTGACGCTGAAGATGATCGAAGGCGAGCTGTATCAGCTCACCAAGAACGGCGACGCCGGTATCAGCGAGGACGAGCACTTCGACATCATCCGCCGCAAGACGGCGTATCTGTTCGGCGGCTGCGCGCAGATCGGCGGGCTGCTCGGCAAGGTGACCGCCGAGCGCGAGCAGGCGCTGCGCGAGTACGGGTTCAACCTCGGCATCGCGTTTCAGCTCGTGGACGACCTGCTCGACTTCACCGGCGACACCGAGAGGGTCGGGAAGCCGATTGGCAGCGACCTGCGCGAAGGCAAAGTGACGCTGCCGCTCATCCACCTGCAGCGGCAGGAGCCGGACGGGGCGGCGTCGCAGATCATCCGCGACATCATTTCATCGCGCAGTGTCACGGACGAGCAGTGGCAGGGCCTGCTGCACGCGCTCAAGGAGCACGCCTCCATCGACTTCGCGTACCGGCGCGCGGTGGAGTTTGCGGAGCGCGCCAAGAAGCCGCTGCACGCCTTCCCACCCAGCTCGGAGCGCGAGGCGCTGCTCGCGCTGCCCGATTACGTCCTGTCACGCGACCGCTAGGGAATTTTGAGATTGTTGAATGCAGATTGCTGATTGCAGATTGGATTGCAGATTAGCTGCATTTCAGATTCGGGTTGCCATCAGCAATCAATCACCAATCAGCAATCAATCAGCAATCAGCAATCAGCAATCTGCAGTCTCATGATCGCGTTCGCCCTCCCGCCGCTCACGCTCGAGATCCTCGACGGCGACATCGCCGCCGAATCGACGGACGCCGTCGTCAACGCCGCGAACAACCACTTCTGGATGGGGTCGGGCGTCGCGGGCGCTCTGAAGGCACGCGGCGGGATCCAGCTTGAAGCCGACGCCATGGCGCAGGGACCGGTCGAGCCTGGCGAGGGCGTCATGACCTCCGGCGGCCGGCTTCCGGCCCGATTCGTCATTCACGCGGCTGTGATGGGGCAGGATCTGCGCACGTCCGCGGCCGTCATCGATCGCGCGACGCGCAACTCGCTGAGGCTCGCCGAGACACATCAGCTCGCGTCGGTCGCATTCCCCGCGTTCGGAACGGGGGTCGGCGGCTTCCCGCTCGACGAGTGCGCGCGCGTCATGATCGCCGCGATCCGCCAGTTCGCCCATACCGCCAGATCGCTGCGCGGCGTCCGGCTCGTCCTGTTCGGTCAGACAGCGTATCGCGCGTTCGCAGAGGTCGCCGGCGAGCTGCTGGGCGCGCCGCTGGACGGCCCGCCTGACTGTCCGACCTCTGGATAATCGCAATGCAACCACGAAAACACGAAGCTCCGCGAACATCACGAAGAAGACAACCGGCTTTCTTCGCGTGGCTTCGTGTCCTTCGTGTTTTCGTGGTCCCGCCACGCGTTTGATGCCACCCGAAGAACGCCTGCGCGAACTGCGTGATGCGATCCGGCAACACGAGGAGCGCTACTACATCCACAACGACCCCGAGATCTCGGACGAGGAGTTCGATCAACTCCTCCACGAGCTCGAGCGGCTCGAAGCAGAGCATCCCGATCTCGTCACGATCGATTCGCCCACGCAACGCGTCGCCGGCCGGCCGATCGAGGGCTTCGAGACGGTCGAGCACCTGACGCCGATGCTCAGCCTCGACAACGCGTACGACGAGCAGGAACTGCGCGCCTTCGACGAGCGCGTCCGCAAGGGCGCGGATCAGGGCGAGGCGCCCGTCGCGTACGTCGCCGAGCTGAAGATCGACGGCCTGAGCATCGCGTTGACCTACGCGGATGGCATGTTGCGCCGCGGTGCGACCCGCGGTGACGGCAGCCGCGGTGAAGACGTCACCGCCAACGTCCGCACCATCCGCGCGATCCCGCTGCGGTTGCGCGACGGTCCTGCCGGACGCGTCGAAATCCGCGGCGAAGTGTACCTGCCACGTGCCTCGTTCGAGCGCATCAACCGCGAGCGCGAGGACGCCGGCGACCTGATCTTCGCCAACCCGCGCAACGCCGCCGCCGGCACGATGCGGAATCTGGATCCGGCGCTCGTCGCGAAGCGCGGGCTGTCAGCGTTCACGTATCAGCTGGTTACCAGCGCGCGGGATGCCGCGGTGCAGGACACCCCCGCGCGGGAAGCCCTGAAGGGCGTCCCCTACAAGTCGGACGCAGGGGACGGCCTTCAGGAGGTAGAAGACCACAAGCCGGATGAAGGGGACGGCCTTCAAGCCGTCCCGACACGCGCCGGGATTCTCGAGGCTGAAGGCGGACACGACGTGCGGTCCGAGCGCGCACGAGTCGATACGCACGCCGACACCCTGCGCGCGCTCGCGGCGTGGGGACTGCCTGTCGAAGCCCACTGGCGGCGCTGCGCGAACATCGGCGAGGTCATCGCGTTCTGCCAGGAGTGGGGCGAGAAGCGGCTTACGCTCGACTTCGACACCGATGGCGTCGTCATCAAGGTCGACGACCTCGCCCTCCGCCCAAAGCTGGGGACGACGGCGAAGTTTCCACGCTGGGCGACCGCCTTCAAGTTCCCGGCGCAGCAGGCGACGACGACCCTCACGGCGATCGAGGTCAATGTGGGTCGCACCGGCGCCGTCACACCGTACGCCGTCCTCGAGCCGGTGAAGCTGGCCGGCACCACGGTCTCGATGGCTACGCTGCACAACGCCGAAGACGTCGCGCGCAAGGATCTGCGCCCCGGCGACCGTGTGCTCGTCGAGAAGGGCGGCGACGTGATCCCCAAGGTCGTGAAGGCGATCCTGCCACACCCGGACGGCACGCCGCGGAGCGAGCCGTGGCAGATGCCCGCGCGTTGTCCGGAGTGCCAGAGCGTCCTCCACCGCGACGAGGAGGAGGTCGTGTGGCGCTGCGACAACCTCTCCTGTCCGGCGCGCATTCGCCGCAGCATGGAACACTTCGCCTCGCGCTCGGCGATGAACATCGAGGGGCTCGGCGCGTCGCTCGTCGATCAGCTGATCGAACAGGGGCTGGTGCACGACTTCGCCGACCTGTATCACCTGACGGCTGCGCAGCTCGAGACGCTCGTCGTGGCGCCGAAAGAGCCCCGGTCGGATCGCGCCGTCCCGCGGAAGCTCGGCAAGGTCGGCCGGAACGTCGTCGCGCAGCTGGAACGGAGCAAGTCGAACGATCTCGCGCGCTTGATCTACGCGCTGGGGATCCGCCACGTCGGGGAAAAGGCGGCCGGGACGCTCGCCCGTCACTTCCGCACGATGGAGCGCGTGATGACCGAGCCGGCGGAAGCGCTGCAGTCAGTCGCCGAGATCGGCCCGGTCGTCGCTTCGTCTGTGCGAGGCTTCGCGGAGGAGCCGCGGAATCAGGAACTGGTGGCGCGCCTGAAAGCCGCCGGGGTGAACATGGCCAGCCAGGCGCCGGAGCCGACCGATCAACCTGGCCCGCTGGCGGGGAAGACTTTCGTCCTGACCGGGACGCTCGCGACCATGTCGCGCGAGGAAGCGGCGGGCGCGCTCGAGCGACTGGGCGCGAAAGTGGCCGGGTCGGTCAGCAAAAAAACCAGCGTCGTCGTATATGGGAGTGAAGCCGGGAGCAAGCTCGAGAAAGCGCGCCAGCTGGGCCTGGAAACCTGGGACGAGGAGCAGTTCCGGGCGCATATAATGAAAATCTGAGATGTCGCGGCGCTTCACACTCGTCACCGTAGCGCTCACGGCCATCGTCGCCTTTCTCGTCGGCGCGATCGTGGCCGGCGGCGTGTCGCGGTCCGCCATCTCCGCCGGTTCGCGGGGACAGGTGTTGCCCGATGGTCGCGCGAAGGCCGCCCGCGACAAACTCGCCGCGCGCACGGCCGCCGCACCGGCGATGGCCTCGCTGGTCAATTTCGCCGACGTGGTCGAGCGCCTGAATCCGGCCGTCGTCAACATCGACACGACCACGCGCGGGCAGAGCCGGCGACGCCGGGGGGCGCGGCCCGCCCTGCCTGACTCGCCCGATCCGTTCGACGGCCCGTTCGACTTCGGCACGCCGCGCGATCGCGAGGCGCCGCGGCGCGGGGCCGGCAGCGGGTTCATCATCGACCCCGACGGCAGCATCCTCACCAACAACCACGTCGTCGATCGGGCGGAGCGGATCACGGTCAAGCTGTCGGATGGACGCACGGCGCGCGCGCGTCTGATTGGCGCCGACCCCGACACCGACATCGCGCTCATCAAGATCGACGGCCAGACCGGCCTGCCGGTGGCGCCGCTCGGCGACTCCGCGAAGCTCAGAATGGGCGAATGGGTCTGCGCGATCGGCAATCCACTCGGGTACGAGCATACGGTGACGGTCGGCGTTGTCAGCTTCCTGGGGCGGAAGCTGTTCGACATGAGCCTCGACAACTACATCCAGACCGACGCCGCCATCAATTTCGGCAACAGCGGCGGCCCCCTGATCAACTCGCGCGGCGAAGTGATCGGCATCAACGCCGCCATCAGCTCGCGCGCCAGCAGCATCGGCTTCGCCGTGCCGATCAATGGCGCGAGCGCCGTGCTGCCGCAGCTGCGGGCGCGAGGACGCGTGAGCCGCGGCTATATGGGCGTCGGCCTGCGCGACGTCGACGCGGACCTCGAGCGATCGCTGAAGCTGACCGTCGATCACGGCGCGCTGGTGCAGGACATCACTGCGGGATCGCCGGCCGATCGCGCCGGCCTCAGGCCGTACGACGTGATCACCTCGCTCGACGACCGCGCGATCGCGAACGACGACCAGCTGATCCGGGAAATCTCCGCGCGCACGCCCGGCACGGCCGCCCGCCTGCGCGTGCTGCGCGACGGCCGCGATCAGCAGCTCACCGTGAAGCTGGCGGAGCGGCCCGTTCGCGACCGGTCCGACAAGAGCGACCCGGCGCCCGCGCCCTCCGAGCGTGGACGAGTCGACGCGGACAACATCCTGCTGGGCCTCGTCGTCCGCGACATCGATCGTCAGACCGCCGAGCGCCTCGAGCTGCCGAAGGGCACGCGCGGCGTGCTGATCACGCGCGTGGAGCCGATGAGCTCGTCGTTCGACGGCGGCATCGAGCGCGGGACCGTGCTGCTCGAGATCAACCGGCAGCGTGTGGAATCGGTGGCGGAGTACCGCCGCCTCGTGCGCGCGGCGCACGTGGGCGATATCCTCACGCTGTACATCTACGCCCCGGATCTCGATCAGCGTCAGCTCAAGACGGTCCGGCTCGAAGACCGTTAATGCCCAAATCACGCGTATTGGTCATCGACGACGAAGCCGCGATCCGCGATTCGTTGAAGATGACGCTCGAGTACGAGGGCTACGAGTTCATCGGCGCCGCGACCGGGCAGGAGGGGCTCGCGCTGGCCGAGCGCGACGCGCCCGATCTCGTCCTGCTCGACGTCAAGATGCCCGGCATGGACGGCATCGAAGTGCTGGAGCGCCTCCGCAACATGAACGAATCGCTCCCCGTCGTCGTGGTCTCCGGGCACGGAACGATCAGCACCGCGGTGGAAGCGACCAAGAAGGGCGCGTTCGATTTCATCGAAAAGCCGTTCGCCAGCGAGCGCGTGCTCGTCAGCCTGCGCAACGCCCTCGATTCGCGGCAGCTGCGCGACGAGAACCGATCGCTGAAGAAAGCCGTCGAGATTCGCCATCAGATGATCGGCGAGAGCCCCGGCCTGAAGCACGTGATGGCCGCGGTCGCGCGGGCCGCGCCCACCAACGCGACCGTCCTCATCACGGGGGAGAGCGGCGTCGGCAAAGAGCTCGTCGCGCGGACGATTCACCGCAACAGCCTGCGCAGCCGCGAGCGGTTCGTGCAGGTCAACTGCGCCGCGATCCCCGAGGAGCTGATCGAGTCGGAGCTCTTCGGGCACGAGAAAGGGTCGTTCACCGGCGCGACCGAAAAGCAGGTCGGCAAGTTCGAGCAGGCGGACCGCGGCACCATCTTCCTCGACGAGGTCGCGGACATGAGCGCCAAGACCCAGGCCAAGGTGCTGCGCGTCCTGCAGGAAGGCGAGGTCGAGCGGCTGGGCTCCGCCCGAACGATCAAGGTCGACGTGCGCGTCATCGCTGCGACCAACAAGAACCTCGAGGAAGAGATCGAGAAGGGGCACTTCCGCGAGGATTTGTACTTTCGTCTCGCGGTGATCCCCATCCACGTTCCGCCGCTACGCGAGCGGCCGGAGGACATCGCGCCGCTCGTGCGCCACTACATGGATTATTTCAGCCGCGAGAACAACGTGCGGCCGAAGCGCGTCCTGCAGGCGGCGCTCGACGCGCTCACGCGATACCGGTGGAAGGGCAACATCCGCGAGCTGCGCAACACCGTCGAGCGGCTGATCATCATGACCGGCGGCGACACGATCGATCTGCCCGACCTGCCCGGGAGCGTCCGGTCGCCGTCCGCCGCGGGTGGTTCCGCAGCGTTTGCGGCGCCGAAGAGCGGCGGCGACTCCGCCGACGCGAAGCTGGGGACGCTCCGCGAATTCAAGGAAAACTCCGAACGCCTGTTCCTGGTCGGCAAGCTGCGGGAGAACGGCTGGAACATCTCGAAGACCGCCGAGGTCATCGGTACGCCGCGCAGCAATCTGTACAAGAAGCTGGAGCAGTACCAAATCAGCCAGGAGACGGACGGGTAGGTCGGGTGGGTCGGGTAGGTCAGGTGGTCGGGTAGGTCGCGTGGGTCTCGCGTGCGCAACGCGAAGGCCCGAGCCGAGCGTGTACAATTGGATCTTCGCAGCGAGCCAGACGACCGCCGTCCGCCGAAGCGCGAGCTCGCAAGGGCGGCGCGAAGGTGGAGGGAGGAAAGTCCGAACTCCGCAGGGCAGTGCGCCGGGTAACGCCCGGTCAGGGCAACCTGAAGGACAGTGGCACAGAAAACATACCGCCCGACGAAGCGCGCCGCGCCGCAAGGCGTCGGCGAGCGGAGGAGGGTAAGGGTGAAAAGGTGCGGTAAGAGCGCACCGCGCTCGTGGTAACACGGGCGGCAGGCAAAACCCCGCACGGAGCAAGACCAAATAGGGAGGCGCCCAGCGGTGAACCGGCGCGGCAACGCGTCGAATCATCGTTGGTTGGACGGCCCGTCCAAGTCTCCGGGTAGGTCGCTTGATCTCGCCAGCAATGGCGAGGCTAGAGGAATGGTCGTCATCCCGTTGTCGCCCGCAAGGGCGGAGCGGGGACAGAATTCGGCTTACGGCTCACTGCGATCTTTTTTTGCAGACTTCAAACTTCCGACTTCAGACTTACTCAGAACATCAGGCGCAGTCCAAACCGCAGCGATCGCTCGCTGCCGGCGACCGTGCTCGTGATCTGTCCGAACGTCGTGCCGAGGTACGTGCCGTTCGGGTT